>JAEEGL010217223.1_pt1 | contig 31621 bp, 31 predicted proteins | sample 9134231 | NCBI WGS metagenome assembly JAEEGL01 (sample SAMN16246548, study PRJNA631951) | gut metagenome | biome: gut microbiome; feature: rumen; material: fiber-attached | host: Bos | place: Iran: Karaj | collected 2018-10 | reverse complement strand
TTACTTTAATGAACAAACTTGGTTTCAGAGCAGTAGTTACAGCGTTGTTAATCATTCTTTCAGGGTATTTTTTATTTCCTACCTTTGAATGGTCAAGAATGAGTGACGATGAAAAAGCACAGGCAGAAAAATCTAAAGATCCTATTATCGGAAAGACTTTGAATTTAGGTCTTGATTTAAGAGGCGGTACACATCTTTTATTGGAAGTAGATGCTTCTAAATTAGATGAAACCGTTAGCGTAAAAGACGCAGTTGACAGAGCAGTGGAAGTTATAAGAAACAGAATAGACCAGTTCGGTGTTGCCGAACCTTTAATTGCAAAACAAGGTGACAGATGGATAGTAGTTCAGCTCCCGGGAATAAAAGATCCTGCAAGAGCAAAAGAACTTATCGGAAAAACGGCATTGTTGGAATTCTGTTTGGTTAGCACGGATAACGAAGCATTAGGCAAAATTCAAGATAAAATGAGAGAAAAAGATTTGTCTAAAGCTGAAGAAGCTTTAAACGACGAAGAAATAAAAGCTTTAATTCCCGAAGGATACTTTATAGCAGACAGTAAAGAAGACAGCAGAGTTTACTTGTTAAAAGAAGCATCTCTTACAGGTGCATATCTTGTAAATGCTAAAGTTGAACTTGCTACAGGCGGTTTCGGTTATCCTCACGTATCGTTAGAGTTTAATAAAGACGGCGGAAAAATATTTGCGGATGTTACCGGTGCAAATATAGACAGGAACTTAGCTATCGTCCTTGACGGTATAGTTCAGTCTGCTCCGGTTATAAGATCCAGAATACCTGACGGAAGAGCAATAATTGAAGGAAATTTCAATGCTGATGATGCAAAATTGTTGGCTACGGTTTTAAGAGCCGGTGCTTTACCTGCTCCTGTTAGAATAATAGAAGAAAGAACGGTTGGACCAAGCCTCGGTGATGACTCAATTAAGAAAGGTTTCTCATCTGCTTTAATCGGTGTCGGAATCGTTCTTTTATTCATGCTTATATATTACGGTTTCTCGGGACTTATTGCAGATATTGCTTTATTATTGAATTTCTTTATACTTATGGGAATAATGTCTTATTTCCAATTCACATTAACATTGCCCGGTATCGCAGGTATCGCTTTGACACTTGCCATGGCGGTTGATGCAAACGTTCTTATATTGGAAAGAATAAGAGAAGAATTGAATATAGGTAAGACGGCACGAGTTGCGGTTGATGCAGGTTACGATAAAGCTTTCGTTACAATTTTCGATTCGAACGTAACAACATTGATAGCTGCAGTGTTCTTATTCCAGTTCGGAACGGGACCTATAAAAGGTTTTGCTGTTACATTGACGATAGGTTTGTGTATCAGTATGTTCACAGCTATTGTTGTTACGAAATTAATATACGATTTCTTATTTAAAGAAAACTTCATAAGTAAAATAAAATTATAATAATTGGAGGCATACCGTGCAATTTTTTAAGACACCTAAGATAGATTTTATAGGTAAAAGATATGTGGCATTTACAATATCTATAATATTGATAATTATAGGTATTTGTGCAATAACAATTAAAGGACCGAACTATGGTATAGACTTTAGCGGCGGTATTTTAATGCAATTTTCATTTGATAAAGATATTCAAATGGATGTTATAAGACAGGGATTGACTGCACAGGAAGGATTAAATTTCGAGTTGCAATCAACAGGTAAAAACGGAGTAATAATAAGAGTTAAAAAAACGGATTTATCACAAGATGAAATGGCTAAAAATATATTGTCCGTATTACAATCGAAATATTCCGATTCTCAAATAACAACAGACAGAGTTGAATATGTAGGACCTGCAGTAGGTAAACATTTAACAAAACAAGCAATGTATGCTTTCAGTTTTGTGTTTATCGGTATTATTGTTTATGTCGCATTCAGATTTAAATCGGCATTGTGGGGAGTTGTCGGAGTACTTGCTTTGATTCACGATGCTTTCATAACTTTCGGTTTAATGGTAGCAATGGATAAACAAATAGACTTAACATTGGTTGCCGCACTTTTGACCATTGTGGGTTACTCTATCAACAACACAATCGTTTTGTTCGACAGAATAAGAGAAAATTTAAGACTTATTGCAAAAGAAACTTTTGCTAACACGATAAACATAAGTATCAACGGAGTTTTGGGCAGAAGCGTTATTACGTCTTTGACGGTTGCATTTGTTTCTTTAATTATCTTGTTCTTGGGCGGAGAAGTTATAAGTGATTTCGGTTTGGCATTATTCTTAGGAAACATTGTAGGATTTTTCTCCAGTGTGTTCGTATGTGCTCCTTTAACTTATGAATGGGAAAAGAGAAAAAGAGACAGATTTAAAAAGAATATGGGGAAAAAATAATAGTTTGATGTAGTGATGTAATAGTATAAAACAGATATTAGCTGAGAGGTTTTAGGTTAAAAATATTCAATATAATACCAAAATTTCTCAGCTAAGTTTTTATAGAATTAAACCAAGGTTTTTCATCATGAGAAAGATAAAAAATTTTAAAATTAATATAAGGACAAGAGAAATATCAAGAATAATAAGGAAGCTTCTTAATATGGAAGAATTAACCATAGAAATAGAAGAATCCGTTCAAAAATCTTGTTTTATTTGCGAAAAAATTATAAAACCTGCAGTTGTTTACGACACCTTTTCAAAAGAAGCTATGACTTTTACGCTTGAAATAGATCCTCCGGAAAAATGGATAGCGGTAAGCCCTTATATTTTGACAATAGGTGACGTTTTACAACAGGAATATGAAAAAAATAAAAGTGTTTTCGGCGAGTATGGTGTTCAAATAGTGTCTGCAATATCTGCCGATGCTTTGGAACAATCGAGAAACTTTGTTCAAAAATTATTGGCTTCCGAAGCAAGTGAAGAAAATTGCGAACTTTCAAGAAACGTAGATTTACCGAAACATTATAACAATGAAATAGTAAATTTTCTTCCCGTAGATAAAATAAATTTATCTTTGGCTGATGACGGAAGTTTTATTCCGGCAAACACAATATCGGGAATATATTATTGGATTCCGTTAAAAAAAAGAAACAGAAGATAGTATATGATTAGAGCAATATTTGATGTCATAAACAAACTAAAAGTTATTTACAGTGCAAAACAGAGATTGAAATTTTTGTTTCTGTTGTTTCTTGTAGTTATTTCCGGTTTTCTTGAATTGGTGGGAATTTCATTGATTTTACCGTTCATAAATGTTGTGATAAATCCCGAAATAATAATGACTAACAAATATTTAAATTTTGTTTATAACCTTTTTCATATTACAGACACAACAAACTTTCTTATTTTTTTAGCTTTTATACTGATTGTTGTATACATATTCAAAAATGTGTATATGGTAGTGGTGTATTACTTTCAGTATAAAATTTTATACAATGCACAAAAAGACATTTCTTTACAGTTAATAAGATTTTATGTAAAGCAACCGTATTCTTATCATTTAAATATCAATACATCCGAGATGGTTAGAATTGTAACTAATGATACAACAAACTGTTCGCACTTTTTAACAAATTTATTCTTTTTGTTAACGGAACTGATTGTTGTATTTTTGGTTATAAGTTTTCTTTTTTATATTAATAAAATAATTACCGTGGTTTTGGTTATACTGTTTATACTTATATTTTCAGGTATATTTAAAGGATTAAAACCGAAATTGAAAGTGTTTGCTACAAATAATCAAAAATATCACGGCAGCATGATAAAATGGATACAGCAATCTTTGGGAGCAATTAAAGATATAAAAATTCTGCAAAAAGAACAATTCTTTATAAATAAATATTACGATAGTTCCATAAAATATACATCCGCACAAAAACATTTTCATTTTTTAGAACAATTTCCGAGATTGTTAATAGAATCTTTGGTGGTTTCCGTAATTCTTTCGGTCATAATATATCTTTTATATAGAGGAATAGATGCTTCAACAATAATAGTTCAAATGGCAGTTTTTGCTATGGCAGCTTTTAGACTTATGCCTTCCATGAACAGATTACAGGTTTCACTCAGTACTTTAATGTATTTGTTCCCGTCGATAAATGTTGTTTACAGAGATTTAAAAAATACAAGAGTTGCAGGTTATATCGAGCCTGAAGACAATATACCTTTAAAGGATGATAAAGATATTTATGTAAATAATATTTCTTATAAATATCCGAATACCGAAAAGTATATTTTTAAGAATGTTTCTTTCAAAATAAAAAGGGGAACATCCATCGGTTTTGTCGGCCCTACCGGAGCCGGTAAAACTACGATTGTTGACGTTATTTTGGGGTTGCTTAATCCAACGGAAGGTTCTATTACCATAGATGGCATAGATGTTCATAAAAATAAAAAAAGTTGGTTCTCCAAAATAGCTTATGTGCCTCAGTTTATATATTTAACGGATGATAGCATAAAAAATAATATTTTATTTTATGATGATGAAAACGTTGATGAAGAAAAGTTAAAAACCGTTATAGAACAAGCACAATTGAAAGAATTTATAGATTCTTTGCCGAATGGTATGAATACAATTGTAGGGGAAAGAGGAATAAGATTATCCGGCGGGCAGAGACAAAGAATAGGTATAGCAAGGGCTTTATATAAAATGCCGCAACTTTTAGTGCTGGATGAAGCAACATCCGCATTGGACAACGATACCGAAAAGGCGGTTATGCAGGCAATAGAGCATTTATACGGAAAAATTACAATGCTTGTTATAGCGCATAGATTAACAACGATAGAAAAGTGTGACGAAGTTTATAAGTTGGACAAAGAAACAATAACCAAATTAAGGTAAATTTTTTCGAAAAAAATTATATGATACCTAAAAAAATTCATTATTGTTGGTTTGGTAAAAAGTCGTTACCGAAGATTGCAAACAAGTGTATTGCAAGTTGGAAGAAGTATTGCCCGGACTACGAAATAATAGAATGGAACGAAAACAATTTTGATGTGAATTGTTGCGACTACACAAAAGAAGCATATAAAGCAAAAAAGTATGCGTTTGTGTCTGATGTTGCAAGATTGTATGCTTTAATAGAGTACGGCGGAATCTATTTGGATATCGATCAAGAGATATTGAAACCGATAGATTCTTTTTTACAATACGAGGCTTTTTGCGGATTTACTACAGATAAAGATATTGGCTTGGGTATTTTAGGTTGTGCCAAAAATTTAGATGTAATTAAAGAATATTTAGCTCAATATGATGGTATACATTTTATAATGGAAAACGGTAAACCGGATTTAACAATTATAAATGATAGATTTGAACAATTCTGCAGCAGATATGGCTTTGTTGTAAATAACACTCTTCAAACCGTAAGGGGCATAACTTTTTTCCCGTCGGAATATTTTTATGCTAAAAATCATTTGACACAAAAAACAGAGATAACGGAACACACATATTCGATACACCATTTTTATGCTTCCTGGTGCACATTTAAAATGAAAGTATATATTGTTTTGGTTAAAGTTTTCGGAAAACCGTTTGTAGTAAAAATGTCAAACATAAAAAACAAAATTTTTAAATATATGAAAATTTCCTGATAAAATATGATACCCAAAAAAATTCATTATTGTTGGTTTGGAGAAAAACCGTTACCGAAAATCTCAAAAAAATGTATTGCAAGTTGGAAGAAGTATTGCCCCGACTACGAAATAACGGAATGGAATGAAAACAATTTTGATGTTAATTGTTGCGATTATACAAGAGAGGCATATCAAGCAAAACAGTATGCGTTTGTGTCTGATGTTGCAAGGTTGCATGCTTTAATAAATTATGGCGGGATCTATATGGATATCGATCATGAAATATTAAAACCGATAGATTCTTTTTTGCGGTATAACGCTTTTTGCGGATTTATGGCTGACAAATATATTGGGTTGGGTATTTTAGGCAGTGTGCCAAATTTGGATATATTAAAAGAATATTTAGATCAATATAACAGTTCGCATTTTATAAAGGAAAACGGAGAATTTGATAAAACAATCATTAATGTTACTTTTGAACAACTTTGCAGAAAATACGGGTTTGACGGGAACAATACTTTTCAAATAATAAGAGATATTTCTTTTTTTCCTTCGGAATATTTTTATCCTAAAAATCCTTTAACACAAAAAACAAAAATAACGGAAAATACATATACCATGCATCATTTTTATTCTTCGTGGTATACGTTTAAAATGAAATTTATAGTTATTCTTGTAAAAATTTTCGGACAGGATTTTGTTGAGAAATTATCAAAAATAAAAAAGAGTATTATTAAGCATATTTCATAGAGAAAAAAATATGATACCCAAAAAAATTCATTATTGTTGGTTTGGAGAAAAGCCGTTACCGAAGATTGCAAACAAGTGTATTGCAAGCTGGAAGAAGTATTGCCCCGACTATGAAATAACGGAATGGAATGAAAACAATTTTGATGTTAATTGTTGCGATTATACAAGAGAGGCATATCAAGCAAAACAGTATGCGTTTGTGTCTGATGTTGCAAGATTGCATGCTTTAATAAATTATGGCGGAATCTATATGGATATCGACCATGAAATACTGAAACCGATAGATTCTTTTTTGGAATACGAGGCTTTTTGCGGTTTTGCTACGGAAGAAGATATAGGTTTTGGTATTTTGGGTTGCACCAAAAATGCTGAAATATTTAAGGAGTTTTTATCTGTTTATAATAATATACATTTTGTAAAACAAGACGGTAAAAACGATATTACTATCGTCAATGTCAGATTTCAGGCGTTTTGTGAAAAATACGGTTTTGTTAATAATAATACCTTTCAAAAAATCGGCAGTTTGTCTGTTTTTCCGTCGGAATACTTTTATGCTAAGAGTTTTAGGACACAAAAAACAAAAATAACCAAAAACACATACTCCATACATCATTGTTACGGTTCTTGGAACACTCCAAAAGTAAGAATTCAAAACTTTTTATTAAAAGTTTTCGGAAGAAATATTACCGATAAAATAGTAAAATTGAAGAAGAAAATTATAGGATGAAATTTAGAAAGAATAAAATATTTTCGTATAAGATCTTCGAAATGTTTTCAAAACAAATGCGGTTATCTTGTATAACCTGATATGATTTAAGAAAAATTTAAAAATCAATATTACAAACTTATCCGATATGCCAAGTCCATAGTGCTTTTCGGAAAACAAAAATCTTTTTACGGAAAACAGAAGATTTTTCATTTTTTTCGTCGAGAATGAGCTGAATGTCAAACAGTATGCAATATATGTAAAAGCATATATATGAAATATTGTACAATATTCGTTATAAAGTTTTTTTTCATTCAATGTCTTGTAAATTCCTTTTATCAAATTAATTATGTGGTATGTTCTGAAATATAAAGAAGCGGTTAAAGATGTTTCTCTTCCTATTCTGTAAAAATAAATAGGTTCTTCTTTAAATATTATCTTAGGTTTTAAAAGTACGAGTCTGTAAAAGAAGAAACAATCTTCACAACTTTTTAAAGTAAAGAACAAGTTGTTATTTAATAAAAAATCTTTTTTGTATATTTTGCTCCACGGACCGCAATTTATGCTCGGAAACAAAATTAAAGACTTGTTATTTGTGCTTTTTGTTGTGAGAAAAGAGTATTTTTCACGGGTATATTTTGAAGTTTTGTTATGATAAGATACAAAACCTTCGGAAAAAACGTCACAATTATATTTTTCTATGTTATTGAATAAAAGTTCTACATAATCTTCTCTAACCCAGTCATCGGAATCCACAAAAACTATGTATTTGCTTTTTGCAGTTTTCATTCCCTCGTTTCTTGCATTACTTAAACCTTTGTTTTCAGGTAAGTTTAGTAAAACAATTCTTGAATCTTTTTTCTGATATTCTTTGATAATTTGTAAAGAATTATCGGGGGAACAATCATTGATAATTATTATTTCGATATCTTTGAATGTTTGATTTACAATACTATCAAGACATTGTCTAAGATATTTTTCTACCTTATATACGGGTAATATTATTGAAACTTGAGCCATATAACTTTTTACCTAAAAATTAATCCTTTCTTTTTCAACAACGAGAGGCCTGTTTTGAACTTGTGTAAGTATTGCATTCAAGTATTCGCCCAAAACACCTATAAAAAACAGTTGTACGGAAAAAAAGAAAAATACCGATATTAGAATAGGTGCTATACCTACAGGAAGATGATACCAAAACAACAATTTAAATATTAAATAAAATATTGCTAAACAAAAACTTAATATAGATAAAATAAAACCGAACATAGTTGCAACTCTTAAAGGAACTTTCGAATAGTTTGTAAATGCTAACATTGCCATATCATAAAGTGTATAAAAAGTATTTTTTGTTTTTCCTTTTTCTCTTTTATTTTGACAATATTGAACGCACGCTAACTCATATCCCAATTCACAAACAAGACCTCTAAGGTAAGGATAAGGTTCGTTTAAGTTTCTTAGCTTGTCGATAACTTCCTTATCATACAAACCGAACCCCGTGCAATGTTCCAACAATTTTGCTCCGGAATCGTTAAATAAATTTAACAATCTGTAATAAAGAGTTCTTATGAAAAACATTAATTTGTTTTCTTTACTGGAAGTCTTTTGTCCTAAAACAACCTTATAACCCTGCTCCCATTGTTTTATAAAATCGATTATCAATTCGGGCGGATCCTGTAAGTCGGAAGCTATAGATATGACAATATCTCCTTTTGCTTGTAACATAGCATAATAAGGTGAACGAATATGCCCGAAATTTCTTGTGTTTATTATAACTTTTATATGATTGTCTATTGCTGCAAGATCTCTTAGTGCCTGTGTGGTGTTATCGGTGGAAGCATTATCTATTATTATCAATTCATAATCATATTTTTCCTGAATTTTTTCACAAGTTTGTTTTATTTGTGTGCAAAGATTTTCAATATTATCTTGTTCGTTAAATGTGCTGGCAACAACAGATATTAGTTTTTTCATTGTTTGCTCCACGAAATTTTGTATTATTTTATCATTAAATTAATATAACTTTCAACTTTTTTATAAATAATTAAAATGCTATAATTTACGAAAATATAAATTTTTATTATGACAGGTATAAAAATGGATTTAAAAATAAATTTAAAAACATTAAATCAAGTATCAATAGTTTATATTGCTCTTCCTCTGTTGGTATTTTTGTTAACTTGGTTAAAAACTTATATTGCCGTAATATCGTTTGCTTTGTTTTTGTATGCAATATATTGCGGATACTTTAAAAATAAAACTTTCAATTTAAGAAGTTTGTTGAACAGCAAGAATGTGCTTATAACACTTTTAATAATATCTTTTGTTTGGTGCTATTTTGCCGGTATAGGCGGGCTTTGGTATCAAAGTAATGATCATCATTGGAGAAATGCTATTTTTAGAGATTTACTAAGTTACAGTTGGCCGGTTTATTACAGGAGTATAGATGTTGCATTGGTATATTACATAGGTATTTGGTTGCCATCGGCAATAGTTGTAAAAATATTGTCTTTCTTTTTGTCTTCTTTCCCGAAATTTCCGCAACACTTTTATTTTTTTATAGGGAACGAGTTAATGTTGGTATATAGTGCTTTGGGCATTTTTTTAACTTTTATGCATATATTGGTTGCTGCAAAAGTAAGAAAATACAGTAAAGTTTTGTTGGCTGTTCTTGTTTTTGTTTTCTTTTCCGGTATGGATATAGTTGGAACAATGTATGCGTTCTTTTATGATGCGACGTTTATTTTTAACGATTTACATTTGGAATGGTGGTCTCCTTTTATAGGGCAATACAGCTCAAACACAACAGTTTTATTTTGGGTATATAATCAGGGATTGCCGGCGTGGTTGTTAACACTTATGTTTTACAATAACAGAAAAAACATTGAAAATTACGGGATAATTGCTCTTTTATGCTTTTTCTGTGCACCGTTACCGTTTATGGGGTTGTCCGTACTTTTAATAATGTTCTTTATGAAAAATCTTTTTACGGAATACAGAAGAAAGAAAATTCTTGATTATATAAAGAGAACTTTTTCGGTTCAAAATATTATAACAATAATATTTATTACTCCCATAGTTTTCTTATATTTAACTTCAAATGTGGTGGCTTCCGGAACAAACGGAGCAGGTGTAACAAGCGGAGGTGCGCACTTAAGTAATGGCCCTGTATTTAAGGGTTGGGTGTTATTTGCTATGTTCGTATATTTTGTATTGTTGGAAGCTTTAATATATTTAATGCTTATTTATAAACAGTACAAAAAAACATTTTTGTATTATCTCATATTCGTTATTTTGACACTATGCCCGATACTGACGAGGAATATGAAAGTTGATTATTGTATGAGAACAACAATCCCGATAATATCAATATTAGCTTTAATGATAATATGCTTTTTAGTCAGAAGTTATAATTTTAAACGAAACAAAATAAAATATTTGGTTCTGTGTTTTTGCTTGGCATTGGGCAGTATAACTCCGGCATTTGAATTTGCAAGAGGTTTAGATTTTGTTATTACAAAGCACAGACTGTTTGAAAGTGCGGATTATTTTAAAGGATTGGATAATTGTTTGGAATATAACAGTTACGGACATATTGTAAACGGTAATTTCGTTGCCGAATTTCCGAAAGAAAAAATCTTCTTCAAATATTTGGCAAGGAAATAACAATATTCATAGCTTTTTAATTGACTTTTTGGTATAATACCATAAATATTTTAAAAGTAAGAACTGCTGCCATCGTCTAGCGGTTTAGGACATCGCCCTCTCAAGGCGGGGATCACGAGTTCGAATCTCGTTGGCAGCGTTCTAATTTTTTGTAGAGGGAAAAATGTTAGATATTAAATTATTCAGAGACAATATCGATGTTGTAAAAGAAGGTTTAAAGAAAAGAAATCAGGATATTAATTTAGACCAGTTAATGGATTGGGATAATACCAGAAGAGCGGTAATTACCGAGATAGAACAGTTCAGATTAAAAAGAAATACCGATTCCGAAACAGTGGGAAAGTTAAAAAGAGAAGGAAAAGAGCCGGAAAAGGCATTGTTGGAAGAATTGGAACAATTGAGAACAAGAATACAGGAAAAAGAAAAATTCTTGCTTAATATAGAAAACCAAATAGAAGATTTTTTAATGAGAATACCGAATATTCCCGACGAAACAACTCCGATTGGAAAAAGTGATAAAGATAATGTTGTTGTTAGAGTAGTAGGTGAACCTCCGAAGTTTTCGTTCAAACCGAAACATCATTGGGAAATAGGTGAAAAGCTCGGAATATTGGATTTTGAAAGAGCTTCAAAAATTTCGGGTTCGAGATTTTCATTGTTAAAGAATGAAGGTTGTGCTTTGGAAAGAGCAATAATTACATTTTTCTTGGATACTCATAAACAAAACGGGTATCAGGAAGTAATGACTCCGTATTTGGTAAACAGAGCATCTATGAGAGGAACGGGACAATTACCGAAATTCGAAGAAGATTTGTTCAGATGTCCGGATGATGAATTATATTTGATACCTACAGCGGAAGTTTCTGTTACAAATTTACACAGAGATGAAGTGTTGGATGATAAACAACTTCCGATAAAATATGCTTCTTATTCCGCATGTTTTAGAAGAGAGGCCGGTTCATACGGTAAAGACACAAAAGGTTTGATAAGAAATCATCAGTTCAATAAAGTTGAGTTGGTAAAATTTGTTAAACCGGAAGATTCCGCAAAAGAGTTGGAACTTTTAACTAACGATGCGGAAAAGGTTTTACAACTGTTGGGTATTCCTTACAGAGTTATGGCTTTGTGCAGCGGAGACATCGGTTTCAGCTCTACAAAAACTTACGATTTGGAAGCTTGGATGGCCGGTGAAAATATGTACAGAGAAATTTCTTCTTGTTCGAACTTTAAAGATTTTCAGGCAAGAAGAATGAATTGCAAATATAAAAATGCTGCAACCAAAAAGAGAGAATTTGTTCATACGTTGAACGGATCCGGTGTGGCGGTCGGCAGAACATTTGCAACAATTCTTGAAAACTATCAACAGGAAGACGGTTCTGTTGTAATTCCTGAAGTTTTAAGAAAGTACACCGGTTTTGATATTATAAAACCCAAAAAATAACACATATGTTTAAGAATAAAAAAGGGCAAGCTTTTACGGAAGCCATTTTTATATTTCCCGTAATAATTGTCTTAATTTTTTCTGTTGTTTGGTTTGGAAGAGTTCTTTTAACATGGCAACAATTAGTTTCCGCAACAAGATACGGGACAGATATGATAGCAAATACTAATTTATCTCGCGATGATATAGAAAAAGACATCAAAAATTATTTGACCAACAAAATGATAGAAGGCAGAAGATTGGATGTCGATAAAATAAAAGATATAACGGTAGATATTAAAGATTATAAAGGTATTGACTACAATATAACGGATTTATCGAATATTTCAAATTTTGTTCAGGGGTTGTTTATACCTTCAAATGAGTTGTCTACGGTGTCGATATCATATTCTTATGACTTGCCGAAAATAATGAATGTTGTAGGTATGGAAGAATTTATAATAAAAACAAAGTTGTCTGTTCTTGCGGGCAGCGGTTGTAAAAATAAAATACATAAAAGAAAATAATTTAATATTGGGGGAAAAAATGTTAAGAAACAATAAAGGTCAGGGAATGGTAGAGTATATTCTTATAATTGTTTTGGTTGTTATTGTTGTGATTGCAGGTGTAAAAATGTTCGGCGGTAAAGTAAACAATATGTTCCAAGATTCAACACAAAAAATATCCACCGAAGCTAACGTAAAATAAAATGAAAAAGAATATTATATTGATAGTCGTATTGGCATTGTTTTCCGCAATGTTTGCGACTTTATATTTATACGATGTCGGGCAGCAAAATAAAAGTATGTCCGAAAAAGTAGCGGTTGTTGTTGCAAATCAAAGAATAGAACAGGGACAAATTATAACGGATTCGATGATAAAACAAAAAATAGTTCCGAAACAGTATGCTCAACCTAACTACATATCGGAAATAAAAGATTTTTATATTGACGGAAATCCTGCATATATATCCATAGTTCCTTTTGAAGAAGGGGAGCAAATAACTTCATCCAAAATGTCTTCCGTAATATCCGGATTCGGTTTGGCAAACACAATACCGGATAACAAAAAAGCAATAACCATACTTTTTAACAATCAGGAAGTAAACGGAATAATTACTTCCGGAAGCAAAGTTGATTTGATATCTATTATAGAATATGAAAATAAGAATCAAAGATTAGAAGAAGCAGCTTGTGTTGTCGCACAAAATCTTTTGGTGTTGGCGGTCGGTAACGATATTATAGGTTCCGCGAAAAAAACCGAGGATGAAATGACTGTTTCCGTTAATATTCCCGTAACGGTGGCTGTTTCCATGGAAGAAGCGCAAAAAATAGTTTTAGCACAAGAGAAAGGAATATTGAAAATTGTTTTGAGAGCTGCATCCGACGATAAAATTCAGCAAAATAAAATAATTAAAATAAACGATATTTGTGAAAATGCAGTTGCAAATACAAAAGCACAATCCGTAAAACAAACAAATTCCGAATTTCAAAAAAGGCAAAAAGAATTAAACGAAATAATAAATAAATATTCTCAAAAACAATGAAAAAATCCAAAATAATATCAATTTTACAAACAGATAATTCTTTGTATACAAATTCTTTAATAAGAGGTTTATTGACAGTAAATTCTTATGCCGGCAAGAAAAATATAACCATAGATGTAAGACAAAACAGTAATATAATTTGGTCTTATTACGGTAAGAAGAACATAAAATATTTGGACGATATTTTAAATGTTGTAGTAAATGTTAATATGTCAATGCTGAAATCTTATTTCGATACGAACAATGATGTTATATGTGTAAAAGATATAACAAAGATATCGGAAGAAAATTTCAATTTTATAATAAATTCTTTATCGGAAATTTACGATAATGTTTTTATTGTTTGTGATAAAAGTAAGTATATTTTCGATTTTATGCATGTATCGGATATAATATTGTGTCCTTTTGAGAAAGAACCTGTAGCATTATCAAATTATCAAAAAATATATTCGAACATTATAATTAATAAAATTAAAGATGTAATTGTTTTGCCTGTAATATTTAAGAGAGATATTGATTTTAACATAGACGAACAGGAAGAAAATTTTATTCCGAAGAATTCAATAATTATAAATTTTGATTCTAAAATTGAAGAGGCAGTCATAAGTAAAAATTTTATGTTTAACGATGCCAATAACGATTTTGTTACAGGAATAAAAAAGATTGCAGACGAGATTTCTTGTGGCAGAGTAAATAATGTTGTTATGGATGAAATATTGCCGGATTCAAACAAATATATCTTGTTGAAAGAAAGGTTGCATAAAGATTTAGTTGAGAAAATGAAAGAGTATTCGAATGAACAAGATAAAAACGTGTTATCGAATATAATTAAAGTTAAAATTCAAGAGCTTCTTTCTGTGTACGGAATAAAAGTCGGTGTATCTATACAAGATAAAATTTCTAAAGAACTGATTGATGATATAGTCGGGCTTGGTATACTTGAAGATTTGTTGTCGGATGAAAGCGTTACGGAAATAATGGTAAACGGTTGCAACAATATTTATATTGAAAAAAACGGTAAAGTGGAAAAAACGGATATAAAGTTTACAAACGTTGAAAAATTAAAAACCGTTATTAACAGAATAGTTGCTCCGATAGGCAGACATATTGACGAATCTTCGCCGATAGTTGATGCAAGATTAAAAGACGGTTCAAGAGTAAATGTTGTTATTTCGCCTATATCATTGGAAGGACCTGTATTAACAATAAGAAAGTTTGCAAAACATAAACTTTCCGGTCGGGAACTTATTAATTACGGTTCATTGAATGAGGAAATGTTGAACTTTTTGGAAACTGCCGTTTCAAGCAAGAAAAATATCTTGATTTCCGGAGGAACAGGTTCGGGTAAAACAACATTGCTGAATATTATTTCTTCTTTTATCGGATCACAAGAAAGAATCGTGACAATAGAAGATTCCGCCGAACTTCAGTTGCAACAAGAACATGTTGTAAGACTGGAATCAAGACCTAAATCTTTGGAAGGATCTTCGGAAATTACAATAAGACAACTTGTTATAAATTCTCTTAGAATGAGACCGGACAGAATTATAGTGGGGGAATGCAGGGCGGGGGAAACCTTGGATATGTTACAGGCAATGAATACCGGTCATAGCGGTTCGATGACTACCGTTCATTCCAATTCTTGTTCGGATGCAATATCAAGACTTGTTGTTATGTGTTTAATGGCAGGTTTTGAGTTACCCGAAAAATCAATAATTTCAATGATAGTATCCGCAATAGATATTATAATTCAAATAAAAAGATTTTCCGACGGTTCAAGAAAAATATCGGAAATTTCTTTTTTACAAAAATCCGAAAACAGTAAATATAACTTGGTTCCCGTGTTTGTATATGACCAAACACGGAAAAACTTTGTGAAAAAAATATGACATTAAATAATGTTTGGTTATTACTTTTTTTGATATCATTTTTTTTGCTTGTTTTTTATGCCTGTTTTGTTTTTAAAGAACAAAAGACAAATATAAAAAACAAGAAACGCAATAAGAACAAAATAAATTTTTTGTTTGTTGTAATTTTATTTCTTTTGATATCAATAGTTTTCAATGTAATATATGCAATAATAGTAACAATTGTATTGATATATTATTTATGGTTGTTTTTGGAAAACAAAAAACAAAAATATAAAAAAGAGATAGACAAACAAATCTTGGAAATAATAAGGTTGTTTAGAAGTTCGGTTTCTTCGGGAGAAAATATTGTTCAAGCTATAGATTCAATATCCGAACAAATAAAAGAGCCGTTAGCTTCGGAGTTTAAAGAAGTATCCGATAAAATTAAGTTGGGTATAAGTTTAGATGAAGCTTTAAAAGATTCCGTATTAAAGGTTCAAAACGAACAGTATAAATTTTTTATGGATTCGTTACGATTATCGTATTCCACCGGAATAAAAATATCGGATCTCCTTTCAAAAATAGAAGTTATGGTTGCACAAAAACTTTCTTTAACAACGAAAGTGGATGTTCTTACTTCACAAGTTCGTTTTTCCGGAATGGTTATAAGCATAATTCCGTTTTTGATAGTCTTTTTGATTTATTTAGTTGAACCTGAAACAGTATCTGTTTTATTTACATCTTTGTTCGGTAATGTGATATTACTTGTTTGTGTGATTATGATACTTTCCGGATCGTTTATTATGAAAAAAATTGCGGACATAAAATTATGATATATTTAATACTGACTTTTATTTTATTATCACTTTTATTCTTCATACTGTATATGCTGATTAGTACCGTTATGTCGAGTTTTTATGCGAAGCGTAATTTTTACGGAAGCATTGATACGAGAAGAAATATATTCTTTTTCTATTTAGTAAAGTTTTTGAATACGTTTTCACATGTATTAAAATTTATCAGATTAAAAATTTTTATTGATTATATTGATAAAACAGATAAAATGTTAAATGTTTTTGATTTAAGTGATATAAAAATAAATCCGTACACGTTTGTTTTTATACAGATACTGTCTATGCTTGTAGGGTGTTTTATATCAATATTTATTTTCGGTTTTGATATTTTATTTATGTTTTGTTTCGGCCTTTTGTTTTTGATATTGCCGTATTTGAAAATATACGAACAATACAACAAAACAATTAACGAAATAGTAAAACAAATACCGGACGTTTCAAGTCTGCTGGCTGTAATGCTTTCATCCGGAATTGACTTTAACGGTTCGTTAAATAAAATAATAACGATTTTGGATGGTTGTTTGATAAAAGAACTGAAAAATATCATAAAAAAAATGTCATTAGGTGTTAATATAAAAACAGCTTTTGAAGAAATGGCTGAAAAGTATAACATAGTTCAGTTGGATACTTTTGTTAAAACAATAACGATGTCTTTGGAAACGGGAACAGGGTTTGCCGACAGTTTAAATAAAATATCCAAACAAATTTCCGATGATAATGTTGCAATAGCCGAAAAAAAAGCACATGAAGCGCCGGTAAAAATGTTGCTACCTATGACAATTTTGATATTGCCGACCATTTTTATTTTGTTGTTTGCACCGTTTGTTATATCATTTTTTAAATCGGGAACACTTTTCTAGTGCTTGTTATATTGCTAAATTTTATATATAATTTAACAATTACAGTATAAGGAGTTATGATGAAAATTGCTGTTGCGGGAACAGGATATGTTGGGTTGTCTATGGCGGTGTTGTTGTCACAACAAAATGAAGTTTTTGCTGTTGATATCATTTCGGATAAAGTAAAAAAAATAAACAATAAAATATCTCCTATAGCTGACAAAGAAATACAATCTTATCTTTCAGAGAAAAATTTAAATCTTAAGGCTACAACCGATGATGTTTCAGCGTACAAAGATGCAGATTTCGTTGTAGTCTCAACCCCGACAAACTATGATGAGAAGAAAAACTACTTTGATACAACATCCGTAGAATCCGTAATAAAAAAAGTTGTTGAAATAAACCCGAATGCCGTTATCGTTATAAAATCCACAATTCCTATTGGTTTTTCAAAGAAAATGAAAGAAAAATATTCTACCGAGAATATTTTGTTCAGCCCTGAGTTCTTAAGAGAAGGAAAAGCCTTGTACGATAATTTATATCCCAGTCGTATTATAGTGGGAACGGATTTGAATAATGAGCAACTTGTAGACAAGGCAAAAGTTTTTGCCGATTTGTTGAAAAGTGCCGCTATTAAGGAAAATATTGAGTTACGAATAATGAATACAACCGAAGCCGAGACGGTAAAGCTCTTTGCTAATGCCTATTTGGCATTGAGAGTTTCTTTCTTTAATGAATTAGATACGTTTTCTTCTTTTTACGGTTTAAATACAAAAGATATTATTAAGGGTGTTTGTTCTGATCCCAGAATAGGGGATTATTATAATAATCCGTCTTTCGGATATGGCGGATATTGTTTGCCGAAAGATACAAAACAATTACTTGCGAATTACAAAGGTGTTCCTCAAAATATAATTTCTGCCGTGGTTGCCGCCAATAAAACCAGAAAAGATTTTGTTGCCGAACAAATTATTTCCAAACAGCCAAAAACCGTAGGAATTTATCGTTTGACAATGAAAACCGGTTCCGATAATTTCAGGCAAAGTTCGATACAAGGAATAATTAAGAGGCTGAAAGCCAAAGATATTGAAGTTGTTATATATGAACCTACTATAGCGGAAAAAATGTTTTTGGATAGTGTAATAATAAAAAATATAAATACCTTTAAACAAGTATCCGATGTTATAATTGCTAACCGTTATGATGGATGTCTTGCCGATGTTAAAGAGAAGGTATATACACGAGATTTGTTCTTTAGAGATTAATATATACTTTATATAGAGAAAAAATTGTTGACAAAAAGCACTTATTCTTCTATAATTTATAAGTGTGAAAAAAATGTGAAAATTTGTTGTTTTTCGTTTGTTTTTTTTAAGATAATAAAAGGAGTTTCGGATGGTATTGGAAGTTTTAAAGAAAAAGTATCTGGGGGAAGTCCTTTTAAGTAAGCAATATGTAACAAAAGATCAGCTGGCCGAATGTTTAAAAGAGTCTTTGGAAAAGAAAAAAAAGATAGGAGCTGTTCTTTTAGAAAAAAATTATGTTACCGAAGCTCAATTGTTTGAATGTCTGTCCATAACTTTGGGAGTCGAATATCGCGACTTGTCCGGAATTGAAGTAGAGCAAAAAATTGTTGATATAATTCAAGAAAAAATAGCAAGAAAATATATGGCGGTTCCTTTGGAAATTAACGGAGAACTTCTTGTTATTGCAATGTCGGATCCCGCAAATGTTGTTTATAAAGATGAACTTTCAAGAATTACGGGAAAAAGACTCTCTGTAGTTTTAGCTTCGGAAAAAGATATTTTGTATTACATAGAAAAGTTTTATGTCAGAAGTTCTTTGAGCAAGGAAATAGGTGAACATGATGTTCAGGAAGCGGAAGATGAAGAAGAAGAATTGACGGATGATATCGATGATACGGAATCTGCTCCTGTTATCAAGTATGTGAATTCAATATTTTTTGATGCTATAACAAAGAAAGCCAGTGATATTCATTTGGAGCCTTTTGAAAAAGAAATTTATTTGAGAATGAGAATCGATGGTATTTTACAACAAATGCCGGCTCCTTCCAAAAAATATTATCCCGCTATCGTTTCCAGAATTAAAATTATGTCAGACCTTGATATATCGGAAAGAAGATTGCCGCAAGACGGTAAATGCAGAATAAAAATTTCCGATCAGAAGATTGATATAAGAGTCTCGATAATACCGACTATATGGGGCGAAAAGATAGTACTGAGAGTTCTTGCAAAAAATGTTTTCGGCTTGGATATAGAAAGAGTCGGTTTCAGCCCTCAGGAATTAACGTTCTTTAAAGAAGCAATTACCGCTCCTTACGGAATGATACTTGTTACGGGACCTACATCAAGCGGTAAAACGACCACTCTTTATTCGGCTTTGGGGCATATCAATACCGCTGATATAAATATCATGACTGCGGAAGACCCTGTTGAATACGAATTGAAGGGTATTAACCAGTGTCATGTCAGAACGGATATCGGTTTGGACTTTGCAAGAATTTTAAGAACATTCATGAGACAAGACCCTGATGTTATACTCGTGGGAGAAATCAGAGATACCGAAACAGCCCAAATAGCAATTCAGGCTGCATTGACGGGACATCTTGTATTTTCGACTTTGCATACTAACGATACCGTAAGTACTATCTCGAGAATGGCGTTTATGGGTGTAGAATCTTACCTTATGGCAGATGCTTTGAATTTGATTATAGCACAAAGATTGGTTAGAACGATTTGCCCGAATTGTAAAAAAGAAATTACTCTTTCGGATGAAATATATAATAAGTTAGGACTTGATAAGTCCAATAAAGTTTATGAAGGACAAGGTTGTAAATTTTGCGATAATACGGGATATAAAGGCAGAACAGCTATTTTTGAAATGTTAAGAATTACAAAAGATTTGAAAGATGCAATAGCAAGAGGTGCTACCGATGTTGAGTTGAGAGAATTGGCGGCAAAACAGGGTATCGTTTCATTGAGAAAAGCCGCTATTGCAAAGTTGTTGGAAGGAAGAACAACGGTAGAAGAAGTATTTAATGTAAGTATGGCCGATAAATAATAGTGAGGTATAATAAAGAGTATGCCAAGTTTTAAGTATAGTGCTCATAATTCTATAGGAATGAAAGTTTCCGGTTCTGTTAATGCACCTTCGGAAAATGCTGCCATGGCAGAATTAAGGATGAAAGGTTTTACTCAAATATCGTTATCTCAAGGCGGCGGTTTTTTTGCCGATTTGGATGCAAAGTTAAGAAAGGGTACCTCAAAAACAAAAGTTTCTTTATCTGAGTTAGCTATAGTTTCAAGACAATTATCTACGTTGGTTAATGCAGGTGTTAATGTCTTGGAAGCAGTATCCGATGTTGCTGTTATGGTTCAAAATGCATATTTCAGCAGTGTATTGTTAAAAATTGCCGAAGATGTTAGAGGCGGTGCAAATTTTTCCGATTCTCTTGCCAAATATCCGAAAATATTCGATAACACTTTTGTATCCATGATTGCGGTAGGTGAAAAATCCGGTAAATTGGCTAAAGTTTTGGCGGATTTGGCTACCCATATTGAAAATTCGGTAAAGTTAAGAAGAAAAATTAAAGCGGCTGCATCGTATCCTATGTTCGTAGGTATTTTCTTTGTAATTGTTTTTTGCGGTATAGTTTTTATACTTATACCTAAGTTCGAAGATATGTTTGCGTCATTTGGTGCGGCATTGCCTTGGCCGACACAGGTAGTTATAGATGTTAGCCATTTTATAATTGGAAGAATGCCATATATCATTGGCTTTTGTATATTGCTTTATATAGCGTTTAGAATATGGACCAAAAATCCGGAAGGCTTAAGGCAATGGCATAAGTTGTATTTTAAAGTTCCAAGGTTTTCTCCTATATATACAAAAATGGTTTTTGCCAATTTTTTCCAGACATTATCTACACTTATAAAGAGCGGTGTTGATATTGTTTCTTCCATACAAATAGCATCAAATACGGTAAACAATACATACTTGAGATCGATTTTAGAAAAGATAAGAACCGCTATTGTAGGAGGAAGTTTCTTTTCTACCGAAATGGATAAGTTTGAACTTTTTCCTAAGATGGTTGTAAGAATGACGGCAGTAGGTGAAAAAACCGGTCAAATGGAAGATATGTTTTTAAAGATTACCGACTATTATCAGGATGAGGTGGATGCTGCGGTTGCAAGTATAAGTGCTATTATTGAGCCGGTACTTATTGTAGGTTTGGGTTTTATGGTGGGTATATGTGTTATAGCATTATATCTGCCGATATTTAATATGGCTAATGCTATGGTGAACCAAAATGTTTAAAAAAGGTGAAATTTTTATGAAATCAAACATAAAAGGCTTTACTTTTATAGAAGTTATGATTGTTGTTGTTATAATTGCCATTTTGGCTGTGGTAGGTTTTTATTCCGGTAAAGGACATGTTAAAATTGCGATGGCTACCGAAGCAAGAGCATTTATCGAAAAAATTGTTGCACAAGAGAAAATGCATTTTGTTAGAAACTCGGATTTTTATTTGACGGGAGAATATAACAAAGTGTCTTCTGCTAAGGAATTGCAAATTGATTCTTCTCAAAATAAATATTTCAAGTTTTTTACGGTTGTTTCAGGCGCGGCTGCAACAGGTTCATCTGCTGTTGCTTTGACGGTAAGAACTTTTGCTGTAAAAGATATTGAAGATTTATCTGGAGTTAGTGTTGTAGGAAAATATAATTTGGAGACCGGAAACCTTGAATATGAAGAAATTTTTTAGTATGAAATTTTTTAAGTTCAAAAAAAGTAAGGGGACGACCATAGTGGAAGTTTTGGTCTCCGTTATAATTATCGGCGTTGTAAGTATGTACGGATTGTCGTTTTTTTCTTCTTCCTACAGATTTGCTACGGATAGTGAAGAATATAATTCAATTCTGCAAGGCTTGATAAACAGAATAGAAATAGCTAAAGCTTCCGTTTATCAAACGGATAATACTAATTTTGACACAAGATATAGAACGAGAAAAAAATATGATTATCCTTACGGAATCAACGGTACGAATGCTGCAAATTTTGGTTTTAAAAAAGAAGAGCAACTTAGAACAGGTTGTACGGTAGTTTATTCTTATACGGCATACGAGAATGCTTATCCTAATACCGGCGCCATCACAGAAAGGTTTTACGGCAGTACAAAAATGGTATTTAAGGCGGAGTGGCCGAAAGGATCCGGTTTTAAAAATAAAATAGAAGTGGTAACTTATGTTGCTAATGTTTGGGAGAGGGCGTCATAACAATGATTTTTAACAATGAAAAAGCCTTTACTTTAATAGAATTGGTGGTGTCATTAATGTTGTCAGCCATTATTGTGTTTTTTTCATACACAATGATGACGACCTCATATAAAATGTTTTCGGGATTACATAGAACTTCATATAATCTTAATAATACAAGATTTTTTGAAGAAGCAATGAGAAGATCCATATCCAGTGCTCGTTGGAACGATGTTTATAATCATACCAGCTATAATAAACCTATTGAGTTTATTAGTAGCGACAGACGTCTTGTAGTTAGAAGATTTGATTCGGTTAAGGGTTGGGTTAAAGATACTTATTATTTTTCAAATAATGCCCAGTTTAAAAAGGATGTAAGTAATAATTATGATACTCGTCCCGAAAATATAAAAACTTTGTCACCTGGTACCAATTTAATGTTGAATGTGGAAAAAGAAGGAACCGGTGAGGGAACAGATATATTGTTGTTAAGAAATGTTAGAGCTTGTTATTATAGAAAAAACAGAATCACAGGTACAGGTACGGAAGATAACTTAATGAATATAACATTCGGTATCGTTTATGACGACGATTCGTCTAAAGTTATGAAAAGAAAAAACAAATCGTTCTGTTTTACGATAAGGAGTATAGGTAAAGATGATTTCTAATCCTATTATAAAAAACAATAAAGGCGGAATTCTTGTTATTACTATTGTATCGATGATGATACTAACCATTATCGGGTATGTAACATTAAAGATGTTGTCTAAACAAAATGTTATAGATGCTTATGATCAGGCGAAAATGAAAACGGATTATTATGCTGAAGGAATAGTAGAACGAGCAAGAGGTTATATCGATTATGTTGTGGAGAAGAATATGGAGCCGAGTCCAAATGGTGATGATGCTTATGGTGATTTAGGTGATAAATATGCAGGACATTATGCAGGATATTTATATACAGCGGTTTCTAAAAGTCCCGATAATCATTGGGAACTTTTTAATGAAACTGCGGCAAGTCAGCCAACAGATCCAAATTATCGTGTAGATGCCGAATATGGTGCTGTTAATAAACATACTCCGGTTGATAATAGTTATCCCAGAGTGTACGCTAATGTTTATTGTGAATTTTTAGAAGATTATGATGATGATGGTGATGTTTGGCCTAAAAAATTTGATCCTGTGGCCGGTAGTGAAGTTCAAACATATAAACTTGTTGGTGTTGCTTCCACAACCATAGGTGTTGCAGGCGGTACTTTAGTGATTTCAACGGTAACATATTACTTTGAAACCAGGAGAACCGCATCGGGAAGTGCTGCTGATCCTTACGGATATGCAGCAAAAAAACTTGATAAGTCTGTATCTGATAAATTTTTATTTGTGCCATCTTTAGGAAAAGGAGCTACATCGGGAGAAACGTCGGGATCTTCCGGAACTTATTATACAAACAAAAGATACTTAATCGGGTGGAGGAGATCTTGATAGGCATAGATTTGGGTGGCAAGTTTGTAAAGATTTGTAAAATTTTAAATTTAGAAAAGAAAACAAATGAATATTCGATAATTTCTGCGGTAATAGATATATCAAAATCTACAGAAATAGAAAGAGCCGATAAACTTTCAGCCGTACTAAAAAAAATGGCTTGTTTGAATGATTCGGCTTATTTGGCTGTTGGTGGTAAAGATATAATCAACAGAGATTTGACTTTGAAAAGAAATAATGCTATCAGCCTGAAGGAACAGATTAACAATGAGGCTTTAAACAGTATTCCTGAAGATTTGGGTAAAATGTACACTTCTTTTGCAATAATGAAAAATGATTCCGATAAAGAATACAACGTCATTTTTTCCGCAGCACCGATGGAAAAGGTTAATGCAAAATTTTCTTTTATAAATACGGTGGAGACGCTTTCCGTTGCCGGTGTTACATTGGAAGATTTTGCGCTTGCGAATGCTTTTATTGAATTTGGTCCTAAATACAAAAATAATGAAAATATAATTTTAATAAATATAGGATATAGCGTTTCCAATGTTATAGTTTTAAACAGTAAAGATTTGGTTTTTATTAAAGATATAGATTTCGGCGGGCAGGATATAACCAGAGATATTTCAGCTTTCTTTTCAATTCCGGAAAGATTGTCGGAAGAACTGAAAAGAAGGGACGATTTAAGACAAAACATTAATTTCAATATGAAAAATGTTTTGAAAAAGAATGTTGCTGTTTTAATAGAAACTTTATTTAGAACCATAGAACATTGTATAACAAGACAATTTATTGTTTCCGTTGACAGAATTGTTCTTACAGGCGGAGGGGCTATGACGGAAGGAATAGATAACTTTATTCAAGATACATTGGGAATACCTACGGAAAAATGGAACCCGTTGGATAATAATAAATTTGTCGGTTATATCAATAAACCGCAAGGCTTTTTTTTACCTGTTGCTCTCGGCTTAGCTCTTGAAAAGGAGAAAAAAGCAAATGTATAGTTTTAATTATATTGAAGGTGTTATTACAAAAGAGAAATATAGTAATGTTCTTGTAAGAGTAATAAAGCTTGCAAACTTTTTGGTACATGTACTTATAGTTTTAATTATTTTGTTTGCTATATTGAAGGGTGTTGAAACAGGTACTTATAACTCAAAAATAGCACAGGCAAAAAATAATATTGAGAACAAAAGGTCTGCAAGTCAAATTGTAGAAATAGAAAAAGAGTGGGAAAATTGCTATTATAAGATAATGGCTGTTAAGGAACAATTGAAAGAAAGTACGACTTACGGTTCCGTATTAAAAGATTTCGGCACATATTTGCCGGACTATGATGCTATAACCAAACTTTCAATGGAAGCGAATACCGCTAATTTAGAGTTGTTTGTAAATAGGGATAAATTGAAAAAAATGACAAGTTTTTATGATTATGCCCCTGTTTTAAGTTCTTCTTTTGAAAAGAGCGAATATATTAAAAATAAAATGTTGATAGAAACAATGGAAAGACAGAAAATACATAGCAAAGAATTGGGCATCATGAAGATAAAAGCGGAAATAAAGGAAAAGAAATAGGGCATTATTAGGATATAATTTATGAACCAGAATAAGAGAGCTTTGATTTTTATATTAAATTTGGTAGTTTCATTAGTAGTTGCATATTTTGTATATGATTTTGTTTATGTTAAGGCCAAAAAGGAATGTAACGACAGAAAAGCTGTTTATGAAAGATTTAATAACATAAGCACACAAATAGATGATTTTGGCAGTATACAAATTAAGATGGATGAGTTAAAAGATTCTTTGTCGGAAATGTTTGCTATTTATAAAGATACTTTTTATTCCAACGAACAAAATGTTAATGCATATAAAGTAAGAATTTTAGATCTTTTGAAAGAAACGGAAATTTCGGTAAAAGAAGATGATGTTGTTCAGGAAAACAAAGATAATACCGTGGAAATAACATTAAAATTAAAGACGACTTATCAAAAAATTTGTAAGTTTTTGTTTGAGTTGGAAAGATATTCAAAAGTTTTATCTTTTACAATGGATTATGAAAACAAGATTGAGATGAAAATAACACCGATATTATTTTCTACCGAAGTAAATGACAGCTTTAGCGGAAGAAATACTATTGATTTTATAGATGATGATGTTAGAAAAGCCGGATATTTTAAAGAAATTTCCGATAAAATATTCGGTAAAGTAAAAGAAGTAGGTTATATACAGACTTGGAGAGATTTTGAACCGATACCCGAAACACCTTTTTATTTCTATGTTCAAGAGAAAAAAGTTAGAAGTACGGCTCCTGTAGCAGTTACGAAACCGACAATCGTTATAGACGGTATAATGTATGAAAAACAAAAACCTATGGTTATTATAGAAGGTAAGTTTTATTATGTCGGTGATGTTTACAACGGTTCCAAGATTGTGCAAATAAATGTAAACAACATAAAAGTTAATACAAGTGGTACTATATTTACAATAAAAATGGAGAATTAAAAAGGAGAAAAAATGAAAAAAATTTTATTGACAGTCCTTGCTGTTTCTTTATTGTTTACGACTTCTTATTCGGCGCCTGAAGGAGAAGGTGGCGGATTACATTCTACAAATTTAATTTCTATCGACTTTCAGGGAACATCTTTGTATACGGTTTTGAATGTTTTAAGTATGAAAACCGGTATGAAATTGATATCCGACACGACGTTGTATCAAAAAAAGATAATGTTGTCGTTGCAGGATGTTACCGCGGAAGAAGCACTTAACGCTTTGCTTGATACTTACGATTTGTATTATGTTAAACAGGGTGATGCGAATATCTACGTTATCAAAAGTAAAGCCGACGGAAGCCATATTACGGTTTCCAGAGTAGTTTTCTGTAATTATGCAAAGGCGGCAGATTTGGAAAAGATTTTGTCTACAAGATTGTCTAAAGGCGGAAAAATTGTTTCCGATGAAAGAACAAACTCTTTGATTATAACCGATTTGGCAGATAGCTTGGATAAAATGGAAGGCCTTATAAGATCGTTGGATGTTCCTACGCAACAGGTTTTGCTTGAAGCCAAAATCGTTGATATAAACTTATCTCACGGAACAGCAATAGGTACGAGATGGAATGAAACTTACAGAGACGGTTTGGTTAATCCTACGGTTGATCCGTCTGTTATGAATAACAAAAATTTTGTTTATGATACTCCGATTGGTTCGGTTATGGGATTAGGTTTAACAAAATCATTTGCAAGAGTAGGTGTTTCTATTCTTGAAGGAGATGATTGGAGTATTAATGCAACATTTGAAGCCGGTATTGAAGATAAAGATGCAAAAGTATTATCAAATCCTAAACTTCTTGTTTTGAATAACCAAGAAGCTTCAATTGATATTGTTGAAGAAATTCCTTATTTGGAAAGTAAAACAACTTCTCCTGAAGGATATACAACAGGAACAATGGCATTTAAAGATGCCGGTATAAAATTGAAAGTAAAACCTCAGATAAACAGAGACGGTTCAATAGTGTTATCAATATCGCCGGAGCAAAGTTACAGAACCGGTGAAACAATAGGAGAAGAAAATACTCCTGTTATCAATACCAGCAAGTCAACAACCACTTTGATGTTAAGAAGCGGTGAAACGGCGGCTATCGGCGGTTTAATAAGAGAAACCGAAGATACAACGGTAAATAAAGTTCCGTTATTGGGAGATATTCCTATATTGGGATATTTGTTTAAGAGCGAAACAAAGAATAAAACAAGATATGAACTTACAATATTCATAACGGCAAAAATTGTTAACTAATGTTTGTTGAGGGAAATATAATATAATGGATAACGAAAATTTAAATAACGGTGAGAATATAGAAAATAAAGGTCCGGAAACGACCATAGTTAATCCGGAAAGTACTGATGCCGGTAATATCGGCACTGACGAAAATGTTAATTTAAGTGCCGAAAACCAAAATTCTGCCGTTATAGAAAATAATTCTAATGTCGATAATGCTTCCGAAAAAATTACGGAAATAAATATCGATAATAATATCGCTGCAAACAACAACGAAACTGCTGTCACCGAAGAAACTGCTGATGTTAACGGTAGCGCTGATAGCGGTAATGCAAGTGCAAATAAAAAGGGAGTTTTTGCAAGCGCACTGGATGCCGTTAATAATGCGGAAAAAGAGAAAGAACAAGAAGAAAAGCAAGAGGAAAATATCCCGGAAGAGCCGCAAAATGTTGTTCATAAAGTATTGATAATTGAAGACAATGAAGCGGAAAGAAATTCTTTAAGAGCAGCATTGGAAGCTGAATCTTTTGTTGTTGAGGCTGTGGAAAGCGGATTTGATGCGGAAAATCTTGTTCGTGTTTCAATATTTGATGTTGCGATAGTTGATTACAGGTTGCCGGATATAGACGGACTTAATTTGATAAAAAAATTAAAGATATCTATACCGGAATTGATGTCTTTGGTTGTAACTGCCCACAGTTCTGTTGAAATAGCAGTTGAGGCACTAAGAATGGGTGCTTACGATTATATTACCAAACCGTTAAATATTCCTGCCTTGGCAAAGACAATTTCAACAATGATTGAAGAAAGAGATATTGCTGTTGCAAGCAGAAAAAAGTTGATAGAGTTGCAGTCAAAGGGTGGAATAACCTATAAGTATAATGATGAACTTGTTTCGGTAATAACAACGCCGAATCCCGATATGTTGGTTACCGGAGAAGCTAAAGTCGGACTTGGGAAAAAAATAAAAAGAGCAGTAGAAGCTGTTAAAAATTTTTATTGGGGATCATAAAATGATAAAAAAAGTATTGATTTGTTTTTCTTTAATTGTTTTTTTGTCGTCTTTTTGTACTGCCATAACGAAGAGTAGTTCGAATAGCAAAGAAAATAAGAAAGTAGAAAAAACTGCTTACTACAGAGATTTGCAAAAAGCAAGAAGTTATTATTGTGAGGGAGATTTTGCTGAAGCAGAAAAAGCTCTGGATAAAATTTTTGAAGTTTCTATTGATAACGAAAAAGCTACCGAATTAAGAAATAAAATCTTGTTGTTGAAAGAGAAGGAATCTTACTATAAAAAAACATTGGTTAATGATTTGGTTGTAGAACTTAGAAGAACGATTAAAGAGGGAAATTGTTATGAGGGCTTTTTGTTTATAAAGAAGATAGAAGAATTGTCTCCGGAAGAACCCATATCCAGTTTTCGTCAGAGATTAGAAAATGAAAAAGATTTACTTTTATATTCCATAGAAGATGTTAGTGATAAGCATCTCTTTTTAGATTCTATAGATTACTTTGTTAATGAAAAATTTGAAAAATCATCAGAGTGTATATATAAGCTTTACCAAAAATATCCTAAGTTTGTTAATTATGTTGGTATGAACAGATACTATGTTTTACAGGAAACGAACAAAAAAAGAGTAAAAGACTTTTTTAATAAAGCCGTTAAAAGTTTTAAAGCAACAAGGTTAGGTGAAGCAAAGGATTATGCTGAATTAGCTTATAATTTGGATCCTAATAATCTTAAGTTAAGAGTTTTGTTGGAACAGATTAACATGGATATTTTGTAATAAATACATATTGTTAAAAACAAATCAATATTATCTGCATCGGTTATGTTTGACCGGTGCAGATTTTTTTATTCTATATTTATCGTCGATAAAAAATAAAAGCTTGACATTTTTTTTACACTGTGTTATAATTAGCACTTGTAAGATTTGAGCGCTAATATTAACAAAGTGCTAATTTAGAAAACCTTAAAAAAATAATAAAAAATTACGAAGTAATTTTTAGAGGTCTGTATGAGACAAATATCAGAAAGTATTTTACAGGAAAGAAAGGCCAGAGTTTTATATGCCGTTATTCACGAGTATATAAAAACAGGTAAACCTGTCGGTTCAAGCGTTTTGGAACAAAAATACAAATTTAATTTATCTCCTGCAACGTTAAGAAATTTGATGGCAGAACTTGAAAAAGACGGCTTTTTAACGCATCCTCACACATCTGCGGGAAGAATACCTACGGATGCAGGTTACAAAGCTTATGTTAATTCGTTGGTTGAATTACAAAGGTTGGCTGTTGAAGAAGAAGAAAGAATTAAAAAAGAGTATGAAAAAAAGACAAAAGAAATAGATAGTCTTTTAGCTCAAACTTCTAAAATATTGTCGGGCCTTTCTAATTATACAGGTTTTATTACGGCACCTAAAGCTAAAGTTAACGAGATAAGAAATATAGAACTTATGCAGGTTTCAAAAAGTCAGGTTATGGTTATACTTTTAACTAAAACCGGTATGGTTAAACATAAGATGATAAATTTAAGTGTCGATAGTGAAGAATTATATGAATTGAAAAAATTCTTAAATAATAAGTTAAGAGGTTTAACCGTTGAAGAAGCATCCAAGAGATTAATCGTTGAAGTTGAGAAATATCAAAATAAACAAAACGATATGTTACAGATAGCGGAACAAATATGTAATGTTATAGACAGTATTCAGGAAGATATTTATGTCGACGGAACTTCAAATGTGTTATCGGTTCCGGATTTTACGGATTTTGAGTCGGCAAAAAGTTTAATGAAACTAAACGAAGATAAAGACAGACTAATAGAAATTATAGGTAAAGATTTGGACGAAGCAACGGTAAATGTAAAAATTGGCGGTCAGGATTTAACCGAATTAAAAAATTTAAGTGTAGTAAAAACATCTTATTCGTACGGAGATAAAATTGTAGGTGTTTTGGGAATAATAGGGCCTAAAAGAATGGATTATGACAAAATGATGGCATTGGTAAATTCTGTTTCAAATATAGTTAACGGATTTTTGTTAAAAATGGGAGATGAAGAAGATGAAGAGTAAAGAAAAAGAAGAACAAAAGATAGAAGCGAAAGCAGAAAAAATTGCAGAAGAAAAAATCGAAAAAGCCGAAGAAAAAGTTGAAGATATAGCAAGAGAAGAAAAACTTTCCGAACTTGATATTTTGAAACAGTCTTTGGAAGAAAAGCAAAAACAAGCAGATGAATATAAAGCGGAATATTTAAGAAGTGTTGCCGAATATCAAACTTTAAGAAACAGAACGGAAAAAGAAAAAGGTGAATATATAAATTTCGGTAAAGCAAAAATATTGGAAAGAAATATAAGTATATACGATGTGTTTGAACAGGCAATGATTAGTGTCAGAGCAGGACAAGATTTAAAAAGTATTAAAGTCGGTCTTGAAATGATATACAACGAATTCAGTAAGATGTTAAAAGAAGAAGGTGTGGAAAAAATAGAGTGTTTGAATAAAAAGTTTGATCATAATGTGTGTGAAGCATTGGATCAGGTTGAAACGGACGAAGTTGAAGAAGGAACAGTTCTTGCGGTTTATCAGAACGGATATAAATTAAACGGTAAACTTATGAGACCTGCAAGAGTTAAAGTAGCAAAAGCAAAACAAAAAGAAGAAGAAAATAAAGAAGAAGTACAAGAAGAAAAATAAAAAGTAAAAAAATATAAATTAGGAGGACAAGAAAATGTCTAAGATTATTGGAATTGATTTAGGTACATCGAACTCGGCAGCGGCGGTTATGGAAGGTGGTAAAGTAACACTTATCCCTTCAGCGGAAGGAACAACTTTGGGAGGAAAAGCATTTCCTTCTTATGTAGCATTTACAAAAGATGGTCAATTGTTGGTTGGTGAACCTGCAAGAAGACAGGCAG
>JAEEGL014625688.1_pt1 | contig 31622 bp, 20 predicted proteins | sample 9134231 | NCBI WGS metagenome assembly JAEEGL01 (sample SAMN16246548, study PRJNA631951) | gut metagenome | biome: gut microbiome; feature: rumen; material: fiber-attached | host: Bos | place: Iran: Karaj | collected 2018-10 | reverse complement strand
GTGTCAGACCGTCAACGCGTGTAACGCGTTGCTAGTATCCTAGGGCTATGCCCGTATATGAAGAACCGCCGGCTATGCCGGCGGGTCACTTTTTTGCGTTTTTTCGTGAGTTTTATCAAGAAATTGAAATTTTTTGTTTACATTGGTAAAAAAAAGTATATATTAATCTTTAGGTGTAATATAGGGTATGGAGTGGCTTATGAAACGGGTGTTTTTAAGCGCATTTTTCGCATGTATAGCAGTCTTCTTATGGGCCTGCGACATGGGTGCCATAGAAGCCAAGGACCTCGATGACGAGATGGCCCTGTTGAACTATGGTGAGTTCAACGAAGATGGCATGGCGAACCTCATTCCCGACGCCATGGCCGCCTGTAACGATGACCCCCAATGCGTGGCCGCCATGGAGAAGGCTGCCGGCAATGGAGAGGTGTTCCTCAGTTCTAGCGAAGCTCAAGAAGAGGCTGGCAGCTCTGCCGCGGATTCCTCTTCCAAGGGCGGAAGCTCTTCCTCTGCCCAGAAAGGGCCTGTAATTCCCAGCTCATCTTCGATACAGGCGGATACTACGTCCGTGGTGTCCAGCAGCTCTGCCGCGGCCCCTGTCAGCAGCGCGACGGCGGTATCCTCGTCTTCCAAGTCCACTACGCCTATCGTCAACGGCATCTGCAGTCCGACCCCGGCCAGCGTAGAGAGGGGAGGCTCCGCCATCTGGAAGTACGTGGCCATCAATTCCAGCGTTACTATCGAGAGCTACGACTGGACCTTTGACGAAGGGAGCTCCATCACCTCGAGTAAGGACGCTTCACCCACCGTAAGCTACGCCGCAAAGGGCTCTTACGGGGCGGCGGTGGTGATAAACAAGGGCCTTGCCACGGAAAAAGAGGTCAAGTGCCAGTCCAAGGTAGAGGTGACCGGCATAAAGGTGAGCGGCTGTACCTGTACCACGCCCACTACATCCCTGGTGGTGTCTTCCTCCAAGACTAAAGAGGCCACCTGGACGGTTAGCGGCTGCACGGGAGCGGAGCCCTTCACCTATGCCTGGGGTGGTGGAATTTCTGGAACGGAGGCCTCGGGCACCATGACCATCTCGGCCAAGGGAACTTTTACGCCGACGGTGACTGTCACCAATAGCGACGGCATGACCATGAGCCCCACTTGCAACTCGGTGACGGCCTCGGAATTGCCGGGGGCGGTGTGCAATGTTGGCGAGCATGACTATGATGCCAATAAGACTTCCATGAGTGTTGTTCCGGGGCAGACCTTCTATTTCAGGCCCAATAACGTGACTGGCGTTACCGGAACTATGAGTATGACCTTGACCGGAGGCGGTTCATCCAAGACCGTTTCCGTTGCCAACGGCTCCAACAATTCGGCTACGAAATTGTCTGCTCCAACCGATTTGGGAACGTATCCCTACACCCTTTCCGTGGATGGCGAGGAAGTGTGCTCTGCCGACATAATGGTGGCGTATCCTACAATTTCCGCCAATTGCTCTTTTGCCAACACGGCTATACCTGGGGGAAGTTCAAAACTTAATGTTGAAAATCTTAATGGATGGACCGATGCCATGGGCACTAACGTTTCGATGACTTTGAGCGTAAAAGGCTCTAGTCAAAGCATAACCGTCAATAGGTATTCCAATCAGGGTTGGAATATAACTGCTCCGACTCAGTTGGGATCACATGAATATACTCTTACATACGGCGGAAATCAGGTGTGTAAAGCCTCTATGACGGTTGACTACCCGAAGCCCAGTTGCACAATTGGCTTGAATACCAATTCCATGGGAAGCTCTGTCAGTGCCATGCCTGGAAAAACGGTTGTCTTTAGGCCGGGTAATTCCAGCTTTACTGGGTCTATCGCCATGACTCTGACCTTCAATGGAGAAAGCCAGTCCATAACGGTTAAACCGGATAACAATATGACCACGTCGTTGACGGTTCCTGATGTAGTGGGGTCGTACCCGGTTACTCTTTCTTACGAAGGCAATCAGGTATGCTCCGCAACGTTGAAGGCGGAGTACCCCGCGATTACCTCGACGAGTTGCGCCCTTAAAAACAGCAATAAGTCGTTTACCCCTGGGGCAAGTTTCAGCAACTGGGACGCAAATGTTATCGGTCAAACTCTTGACATGACCCTTTACCTGGATGACGAAGAGGTCGGTTCAGCAAGTGCTAACCGCTATTACAATGGCGATAGTTGGATGTCGGTGACTCCGCCTACCGAGGCCGGTACCCATGTGTTCAAGTTGGATTTCCACGGCAATACGGTCTGCGAAGTTGAATACGAAGTAGAGGAGTAGCGGAAAAGTTTATATATTTCCACCGGGGATATTTCATTTTTCCTAGCCTTTAGGAAAAGGGAGTATTATGAAAAGGGTGTTTTGGTGTGCGGCAGCTGCTGCACTTGCGGTTGTGTTCTGGGCCTGCGGCGATGGCGCTGTAGAGGCTCGTGTGGGCGATGATGACATGGCCCTCCTGAATTATGGTCCTCCATTTGTAGAGGGCGATACCGGAAACATGTGGACCTTGCGAAACCAGGCTATCTCGGATTGTGAGGCGGACGAATCATGCAAGGCCGCGATGGAGCGGGCAAGTGGAAACATAGAGGGTTTCGAAGAGAGCAGCTCTTCTGTGGCTGCCGCTGTTGAAGAAAGCAGTTCTTCGGCAAAGCCCAAATCTAGCGGGGCTGTAGTTGTGCCGCTTTCGTCGGTCGCCCAAGTCATTTCCGAAGTCACCTCGTCTTCTGGCGGGGCGGCTAGCGTTCCCACTAGTTCTGCGGGAACTACTATACAAAGCTCTACAACCGTAAGCGGCGTAACCCTCAAGTATTGCCTGCCGGAGCCTACCACCGTTGTCAAAGGCGAACCCGTGACGTGGAAGTTCAGGACGAATGGGGCTGCTCCGTCTAGCTACCAGTGGAGTTTTACTGGTGGCGATATCGAGACCAGCACGGAAGAATCTCCTGTGGTGACTTTCACGAGTGCGGGCTCCTATGCCCCCACTGTGGCAATCGATGGCGACACCAAGACGACCACGTGTACGGCCGTGAAGGTGACGGGGCATCCTATTACGGGCTGCTCCTGTGTGGGGCCGACCCTCAAGTCATCAAGTAAAGATCTGGCCGACAATTCTCCAGTAGAATACGATTGGAAAATTGAGGGGTGTACCGCCGGCGAGGGCGACGAGCTGAGTTATGCGTGGAACGGCACAGGTATTTCGGGTACAGGAGCGTCCGTGACGGCCTCTTACACCGAGATAGGCGCGTATACCGCATCGGCTGTAGTGTCTAATGCGGACGGGATGACCGCTAACGTTGTTTGCTCCAACAAGGCTGCCGTCGAAAATGGCGGCTGGAACTTCAAGTGCTCTGCCTTGAATTCCTCAAGCGTCAATCTGGATGTGGATAACTTCGGCAACGTGAGTCCGGGAAGTTGCATGGAGCTGAACAAGACGAACTCCAACGCGCTGCAGTTCGGCAGCTGGTGGTGCGACGGGAGCCCCATGACGGTTCATCTTAGGGATTGCAACGGCGATGAACAGGTCTTTTCGCACCCGTGCAACGGTTTTGTGACCGTACAGACCGGTGGCCCATGTAAGGTCTATTTCTATTCGGATAAGGAGTTTACCTTTAAGATGCAGGCCTGGTAACCGCCAACTCGTTTACGTAATTTTACAAAGAGTCCCTGCGGGTATTGCCGCGGGGACTTTTTGCTTTACATTCGGTCACATTTTTTTGAAATTTGCCTTTTTTTTCAATTTTTCGTTTGCTTTTTCAATAATAAAAGAATAGATTTTGGGGGGTATTATGTAGCGGGCCCAGGCCTGCTGCATTTAGTTGTATATTAAAAAGGTGAAAAATCTATGTCAAAAAGGTTTTCCATTTCGGGTCTAGGGAACGTGTTTGGAAAGTTCTTACCGGCACTGCTGGTCGTTGTTGGTGCATTTAGTGGCACGGCGGATGCTCAGTGCGCGGGAACCGTGCGCTTCAAGCCCCCTACTAGTTGGACTCAGGCGTATTTTGGTACACGAAATTGTTCTGCGGCAGAAGCTGGTCATGCTACTACCCTAGATGCAGATGGATACTTTACGTTTGACTTGAGCGATATCGGCCACCAGGAAAACGGTGCGACTAGCTTCAGTATTCTCAGCAGTGTTACGCAGGGTAGCATTTCCATGATATCTAGAACTGCATGGGAAACGTCAGTCGGTGCTGGCGTGGCTCCTCAGAACGCTCTTACGAACAATGCTGTTTTTGCCTGCCCGGGTGTTGGCAATACCATCTTCATTGCACAGGATCCTTTGAGCGCCACGCCTAAGACCTATATGGGTACGGTTCCGCCTTCTGCCAAGTATCTCTACGTGCTTACTCCCGACGACAAGGAGTGGCAGTCCGACAACATGATGGTCAGTGCCAACGGTGGTGCCGGTGTGCAGATGACGACGGCCCCGGACATGTGTGGCTGGATGATGATGGTTTATGAAGAGAGCAAGGTTCCGGACGAAGTGCTGGTGTACCTCAAGAACAAGCCCGAAGAAAAGTTGGGTGCAACTGGTTTGTGGGGCAACGAGGCCGAGCCGACTCCGCTTCCCCTGAAGTCCATTTTAGATGCTCTTGGAACCGATAGACTGTACTTTATGCCCGACGACTCCCAGTGGCCGGAAGGTATGGAAGATGCCCAGGGCCTTTTTGTGACCGACCCCGGTGTAAGCGGAGTCTGCTCCTTTGACCTTGCCGCTATCATCTACGACTCTGATGTAAGTGTAAACGATTTGTTCTCTGAGTATCAAGGCTCTTCGACCGCGCAGGCGACAAACTGTACCGGAGTGCACCATGGTATCGTGGAAGATAAGCTGGGCACTGACGACAAACCACACCTCAATATGCAAGGTACCAATGGCCCGAAGTGCTTTACTAACGACGCCACTTTCTCTACACTGTTCAACTACACCGCCGGCAAGAACGAGGTGGTGTGCTACAACATGCCTTTCTCCCGCGCAGCCGATGGCCGTTGGGCCTTCGATTCTGACCATGTTAAGAACGGCACCGTCATAGGCGGATTCTCTCCTCGTGAAGACGAAACTCCGACCACTGCCGGTAACGATGTGATTACATCCATAAGCCCGCAAAAGTGCACGGCTTGCCGTACGAAACGCAATGCCGAAGGCCCTGTGACGTATACGGTGGAGTATCCGGGAATCACGAACCTTGACTACCTGTGTAACGGCCCTGGCTGGTCTAACGGTGTGGATTGCGAAGGCATGTTCATCTCTGATGACGCCGGCTACGTTAAATGGAACTGGGATATTGGTGCCGGTGGTGGAGCCCGTTGGGGTAGCCAGGTGCGTAACCAGCACTTCTGCTTTGAGTCCCACGCGACCTTTACCTATAGCGAAGACCAGGAATTTACCTTCCGTGGTGACGACGACATTTGGGTGTTCATCAACAAGAGGCTTGCCGTGGATAACGGCGGCGCCCACCTTGCTGCTCCCGGACACGTGGTGCTGAAGAACCTGAACACCAAGTATGGTGCCGGGTTCCTGGAACCGGGTAAGGATTACTCTCTGGATATCTTCTTCTGCGACCGCAGAACCACCATGAGTAACGTGATTATCAAGACCAACATGTTCATCAAGCAGACCAGCGGTCTGAACGCCAACGGTAAAAAGAATTCGGACGGTACAACGAGCTATAGCGTCTGCTACGACAAGAGCGGCGACGGTTCTTGCGCCTCTGTGGCTCTTGGCCAGGCTGGCGGTGGCGATGGCGGAACCATCCACGCTTGCGATGACGCCATTGCTACTTATGGTAAGCTGGAATACAAGATTACCACTAGGGCCGGTGTAGACGTGCCTAACGGCAAGTTGGTAAGTGGCCAAGACGGCTACCAGTTTGGCGGCATCAACATCAAGAACCCCTTCAAGCCCATTGTGAATACCGATAAGATCAGTGGCCTTGCTCCGGGAAGCTACCGCTTGGTAATTGACTTCTACGATGTGAATGGAAACCTCGACGAAAAGGCCCGTACCTATATCAACTTCCGTATCAAGGGTAACCTGGACGTGATGACCCAGACTTCTGTCTACACGGTGAATGCCGGTGACGAGAAGAGCCCCTACTATGCCTCTGGGTCGAAGTGGACCTTCGTGGGCGAGGGCCTTGCTGGTAGCCGCGTGCCGGTGTATGTATCTGCCTTTGCCGATGGCGGCGTGGACCTGCTGAGTGCTGTTGGCCAGAAATACACTCTGGTGCTGGACAAGGGCATGACTGCCTATGCCACCAAGACCGGAGAAACGCCCATAACCTGGCCCAAGACTATTGGCGAGACCGGTATTGACACCGTCTGGATTTACCAGGGCCTTGACGGCTTGACCGCCAACCCCGAAGAAAAGTCCGTGTCCCTGAAGACGGCTGCGAAGATCAAATTCTACGCTCCGCGTCTGGACTTTGCCGAACCGGTGACGATTGACTCTGCCGGAAAGGTGACTGCCTGGAAACATCCGCTGGCGGGTGACCCGGATAGCTTGGACGGTGACGAGTACTTCCACTGGATTGGTTCTGACGTCGACCTGTACGTGTTGATTGTGAACCCCGCCACCAACGAGATTTGCACGGATTGCCAGATGACTTTGACCCTGGTAGACGCCTCTGCTGGCGTGACCATGCCGGGCGATGCCATTTCCCTTGGTGACGGTGCCTACGTGATTTCAGTCCGTTCCCGTAAGGAATACATGGATTCCACAGCCTACATCACGATTTCTACGGCTGAAGACGCAAAGGGCCTGAGTCTGTCCTCTTACACCAACATGCGCTTCCGCAAGCCGCCGGTACCCTTCCCGCAGCTGGTGGACATGTTCGACGTTCGCGGTGCTTCTCTGGGAGCCCTCAGCATTCCTGAGCCTTACTTCTCTGAATCCAAGGAATACCTGGATGGTAAGGGCGACTCTATCGTTATCCACTACGATAGGCCCTTCGCCCCCAACCCACAAGGTGATTACAAGGACTCCTTGCCGTTCTTGATCTGTATTGACTGGGATGAAAATGTCTACGAGAAGGTAAACTTTGTGGAGAAGGGATTCTCCAAGACAAAGAAGGATACCGCTGTGGCATGTTCTTATATGATCGACTCCGTGACGATCTACAATACCTTCATGGCCAAGTACAAGGCTAACGGTAACAAGAGCGACAGCGTACTTTCCTTTGTTTCGGATTCTACGTTCTCGTCTCTGGTGAAAACGTTTGGCCGCGGAAAGGTGCTGAACTTTGCCACTTACGAAGACCGCAAGAAGATAACCAAGGGCCACTTCGACGGTAGCGTTACCGACCGTATGGCTCCGGTGATTGTGAGCGCCCGTGTGGATAACTTCTCGGAACAGTTGAACCGCTTGACAGTGACCCTGTCTGAGCCGGTGAAGATGATCGATGAGACTAATAAGACTGCACCTTTCACTTTCTACATGAACTCCGCAACGGAAGTGGCCGAGGCGGCTCGTTACGCTTCGCCTATGGCTAACGCTGCTCCTGGTGGACTTGGTTCTGAAAAGTTGACCCTGGTGTTTGACAAGACCCAGAGCACCAAGAACCCCACGCCGCGTCTGGGTGACTTTATCCGCTTCCGTGCTGATTCCTGGATGTGGAGCGACACCACTAACATTGCTAGCGATGTGACACAGCGTGTTGCCGGCGATAGCGCCATGCATTGGAATTCCCCGACGGACTATAACTCTACCAAGAGACTCCCGTCTCCTTGGGTGACCATCGTGGGTGACTACTCCGTGGAAGTTTCCGCGATCAAGCTTGCTACCATGAACAAGGATATCGACGCCAAGACGACTCCTGCCGTGGAAGTGTTCACGATTCCTACCACCATGGGTAAGGAAGAAATCGCGAAGCTCTATCCCAATACCTTGGGCTTTATCGTGAAGTCCGACATGGCATCCTTCATGAGTAAGGACTCCGTGACGGAGAAGTTCTTCAACGATCACCCCGAGGCCCTGGCCGATGTGTACTTCCAGTACGACGTGAAGTTCTACACTAACCTGGGTAACTACGTTGCCGGCAAGAGCAACAAGATCTACTGCCTTGACGAAATCAACAAGCAGAAGCTTGGTAAGGAATTCTTCGGTGGTAAGGATTGCCGCTCGGTGCAGGGTAACTTCTACATTTCCTGGAACATGCTCTCTGACAAGAAGCGTCTGGTGGGCACCGGCGCCTACATCGCCAAGCTGTCATCTTTCGTGAAGCTTGCTCAGCTTGGCAAGGCCAAGTCCAGTAAGGCCGAAGAGACGGATATGTGGGGTGCCAAGCGCGGCAAGGGCATCGTGAGGAAATAGCCTAGATTCCGGGTCAAGCCCGGAATGACGAAGGCGGGGGCAACCCCGCTTTTTTTATTATGGCACCGAAGGTGCCCACGAAAATAAACCGTCCGAGAAAAGGACGGTTTATTGAGTGTAAGGTAGGTATTAGGGAGGGCGGGAGCCTTCCCTTGTCGTAATAATATTTTTAATTTTTGGTTTATGAATAACTTAAGGGTTGTGTTTAAGAGATTTGCTGCAGTCTCATCTCTCGTTTTTGTCTTCTTGTCTCTTGTGTCGCTGACTGCTTGTGGCGACGACGGCTCCACTAGCTCCAATTCCGGAAAAGGAGATGGAACGGTCTATGCAAGCGTCGATGACCTGCCGGAATGTACGGCTGATAATGCGGAAAGCCTTGCCGACGTAGATGGCGACTATTACACCTGCGTTTCCAAGAGTTGGGAGAAAGTCTTGGACGTGGCAAAGGGTGTCTGCAACGTAAGGCCCTGTGACAAGTCCGTAGAAGGCAAGTGGGTGTACGTGTACGCCGACAGTTCTGCTTACCAGTGCAAGTCAGGAACTTGGAAAGATTCCTACGGCAAGACGTTCAGTGAACTGGATTTTGTCGGGTGCTTTATGAATGCCCTGGTGAAGGATACTGTCGCCTCGGCGGACGATCTGAAAAGCTGTACGGAAAAGAAGGAAGGCGATATCTTTGTCGTGGGCAAGAACATGGTGGCCTGCTATGCGAGGAGTTGGGTGACTATCCCCGGTGGTGTCGTTTCTGAGGGCGACCTGCCGGATTGCTCCGGAAATGGATATATCTACGTGATGGGCAAGATGGCCGTGTACCAGTGTAATGATGGCGTCTGGTATGGCAACGGAAAGGCTGTCAAGCAGACCTCTGCGGATGTGCCGAAAAGCAGCTCGTCGAAGGCTGTTGAACCGGAGCCGACTTCGTCGCAATCGAGTTCTGACAAGCCGTCGTCTAGTTCTAAAGAAGTTGTTGATGACGGTACCAAGGTCCGCGGCGTGTGCAAGGCCTCTACGGTTGAGACTACTAAGGGAAAAGCGGTGACCTATTCCTTTGTCGCTGTGAGCGGTACGGCAGTCACTTACTCTTGGGATTTTGGAGGCTCTGCACTGGCGAACACCAGCCCTGCCGAGTCGCCTTCCGTAAGCTACAACCGAGCTGGAACGTACAGGGCAAAGTTGGTTGTGAATGAGGGAAAACCGTCGGAAAGTGAAGAGATTGTCTGCCCTGGGGTGACGGTAGAGGCCGAACCCGTGACAGGTTGCCTTTGCACCACCGAAACAAAGGCCTTGATTCTCCATGATGCCCCCGTAGAGGCTGAGTGGCGCGTTACCGGCTGTACGGGTGGTTCGCCCTTTACCTACGAATGGGGCGATGGAGTCTCGGGAACGGGCACGTCTGCGACGGGGCAGACCGATGTTGCGGGTATGTATGCCCCTACGGTGACGGTGACCAATAGCGACGGTGAAACCATGAGGTTTGAATGCATGGGCGTGCCGGTGATGAAAAATGTGAGTGCGACCTGTAGTTTTACATCGAATAGTTTCCATGTCAGCAACATAACCGGGATTTTCAGTATTGTTCCCTCTATCGATGTCACCCTGGTTTCTGGGGCTGGAACATCTATAGAAACGACTATTAATGGCCAGTTGAGTTCATCATCGTGCACTTCTGTTGAGGGCTACGGATTTTTATGCGGGGAGTACCGGTGGTCCAGTGTCGGGAAACTGATTGAACTCGGAGATGGCCCTTTGGGTTATTCAAGGTACTCCCTGGTCTTTGCCGGAGATACCATATGTTCGGCATCTGCTGTTAGCTGTGGCCCTAGTTCCAGCATTGCCCACATAGGAGAGACCGTATCCTGGGACCTGATGTCGATAGAGTCCCCGGTGCCGACGGCACAAACTTACGAGTGGACCTTTATGGACAAAGACGGAAAGGTTATTTCTACCAGCACCCAGGCTTTGCCGGAAATGAAACTGACGGAGTACGGGATAATCCAGTCAACCTTGGTCCTGGATAAGGGATTGCCTACCGAGAATGCCCTGACCTGTTCCGATTTGAATATACATCCCAGGGAAGTGACGGGCTGTGCCTGTGGTGCTCCCGAACTGCTTTCGGAATCGGACAATCTTGCCATTGTGGAGGAAGTTTCTTACAGTTGGACCGTTACGGGATGTGTAAGCGAAGGGGCTGAACCCTTGACCTATGACTGGGAACAGGACTACGAAGTGAATGTCGCGGATGAGACTTTTGTCACGAGGACCTTTACTAAAGCGGGACGCTATGCGCCCGTGGTGACGGTGGGAAATAATGAAGGGGATATTCAGGATTTTGCATGTGAAGCGGGTGTCGTGATAAACGAATCTGAACAGGGACAGGATTAGGGAGGAACGGAAAGATGAAAAATTTATTCGTGTCGTTTTCTCTTCTCTTTGGCCTGTCGGTTTGCGCCTCGTTAACAGCCTGCGGTGACGACGGCTCCACGAACAAGCCCGAGGAATCGGGTGCGGTAATTGGCCCCGATGGCAAGGTGATTCCCGACAGCATTTTGATGTCGGACTCGCTGTACACTTGGTACCTGGATATGCTTGCAAAGGGCATTGATCCGCTTTCGCCCAACAGTTCCGCAGAATCAGGGAAGGACTCCCCGAAGTCGAGCGGTTCTAAAAACAGCGGAAACGGCGGAAAGGACGGCGGCGAGAAGGATATCACCGGTGATGACGGTGAAGAAACGGAAGACGCTAAAGTTCGCCTGTTGCCGCCTGCTGGATTCTATACGGGTGAACTGACGCTTCCTGTTCCCGAAGCGGTAAATGGTGGCCGGATTTATTGCTCGTTTGATGGTTCTGCAAATTACGACCAGGAGTTTACGGAACCCATTACGATAACAAAGAACACTCCTGTCCGCTGTGCGGAGATCGTGGATGGCGAAATAGTCCGCTCGTCTAGCCACACCTTCTTTATCAACGAAAAGGTGTCTATGCCGGTGGTGGCTATCAGTGTGGAGCCCAGGTTTTTCCAGAACACCTATGTTTATGAACCGGGTTGTGCCGGAAATAACCCGAAATATTGTAACCCGGGTTTGATGGAAGAATCGGAGTATCCGGTGCATGTGGAATTTTTTGAAAATGGCAGTTCTAGCGCCAAGAAAACCTGGCAAATTGACGCAGGAATTTCCTTGATGGGCGGCTGGAGCAGAACCTACGAGAAAAAATCCGTGTCTATCAAGATGCGAAAGATCTATGAAGACGGCCGTCTGAAATACAGCATGTTCACGGCAAGGCCCGAAGCCAACAAGTTCAAGGGGTTCAACCTGCGCAATGGCGGAAACCGCTATGTGGGCGACTATCATGGTGATGCCGCCCTTGCAAGCCTTGCCGAGGGGACGACTGTAGATTACCAGCGTAGCCGCATGGTGGTAGTATTCTATAACGGAAAGTACTATGGCATTCATGATCTGCGTGAAAGGCTGAACGAGCATTTCGTAGAGACCAACTACGGCATAGACTCCAAGCAGGTGGACATGGTAAAGCACTTGGGCAAGGACGTTGTTGTGACCGGTGGAACAGGTGATTCCTACAACGCCATGCTGGCCCTTTTTGCTGGGACGAACCATTTCAAGACGGATACATCCGATGCAGCCGAGGCGCAGATTGCCAAGAGCAACTATGCCCAGGCGCAGGGCATGCTGGATATCGGCAGCTTTGCGGACTACATCGCCATGGAACTCTATATTCACAACGGTGACTGGCCCGACAATAACGTCCGTGCCTGGCGTTCGCCGGATCAACCCTACAAGTACATGGTTTTTGACGTGGACCATGGCTTTGGCTGGCCTTGGACGGATTACTTTACAGAAAACAATATGTTCAGGTGGCTAAAGAAGGGTGGACAGCGTAATTGCAATGGAGACGGCTGTGTGGCGGGCATCTACCTCAAACTGATTCAGAACCCGGATTTCAAGAGACTGTTTATCAATCATAGCGCAGTCTTGCTTACTAGCTACTTGACAAGCGAACGTGTCAATGCCGCCGTAGAGCGGATAAACCAGCAGTTGGTTTCGTCGGAGATAGATCGCGACCTGAATACCCTTGTGCGTCCGGGAGGCCCCTATTCCTTTGATAGGACTGGCTCGCATGTTACATCTTACGGTTTGACTCGCACAAGTACCGTTCGTAGCGAATATCGCTCGGAATTTGACTTGGGGAACGATATCGATGTAACGATCGCTTCGCAGGGGAGCGGCAAGGTGCTTGTGGACGGCATGACGCTGCCCAGCACGAATTATACAGGCAAGTTCTTTGCGGGGAACGATATGCTTCTAGAAGCTGTGGCTTCGGGAACCAGCGTGTTCACCGGCTGGACGGACGGTAACAAGGAAAACCCGAGACGCGTATCCCCGGAGGATGGGGATGAGTTTATCGCCAAGTTCCAGTAAAACCTGATTATTCCTCGGCTCCGTAGATGACGGGGCCTTCTTCGTCTTGAGACGCTTCGTTATTTTCTGGTGTAGAAGTCGCGGCGGTCGGTGCTGCGGTAGACTCGACGCTAGCAGATTCCGGCTCGGGGGCCGGAATGACGTTTTGCGGTTGTGTCGGCTCGGGCGAGGCTTCTTCGTCTTTATCTCCGAAGGGGTCTTCTTGGACCTCGCTCAGGTCTTCGCGGCCTTCCAGCATGGCCATCAGGTCGTCTTCGGTGACGTCTTGGCCACGGCTGGCCCATAGCAGGGCCTCGCGCATCACGGCAGCGATGTCGCCAACGCTCCCAGCCTGGGAGCGTGCCGTGGCCTCTTTGCGGATTTCTTCTACAAGGCCTGGCTTTACATCGGGATCCTTGGAGAGGAATACCGTCTCGTGGGCCATCTCTTCGGCGTATTCCTCGTTGTTCTTCTTGCGGTAGATCCAGATGGGGCCGAACAGTTCGCTCTGGCGGAACACCAGCTCGTCGGTCTTGATCATCTCCAGCAGGGCCATGAATGTCACGGCCGCGACAATGGGGTGTGAGTCGTTATCCAGCAAATCTTCGAAAAGTGCGCGGCCGTGGACGTTCAGGTAGTTGTTGATGGCCTGTTGACGGTCCTGGATGGTCACGTAGTCCAGTTCGATATGGTGGATGGTCTCTGAAATCTTGGTCTTTAGGCTTTTCTGGTAAGCGCGGAACAGCTGCCAGATGTTGGCATCGGCCAGGGTCTCGTCATCATTTTGGGTCTTTTCCAGACGGCCACGGCTGTAGGTACCGTAGTTCTCGCTTTCCATCTCCTGGAGGCCGCCGGCCACCTGCTTGTAGCGCTGGTATTCCAGCATCTCCCGCATGAGCTGTTCGCGGTCTTCGTTATATTCTTCGATGAGTTCCGGGTCGCGTTCCTCGGCGGGCAGAAGCTCTTGGACTTTGAGGGCCATAAGGCGGCTTGCCATGTAAAGGAAGTCGCCAGCCTTCGAAAGGTCGGCCACGGTAAAATGCTGTACCCATTTCAGGAAGTCATCGGCGATTTCGGCGATAGGAATCTGGTCCAGGGACATTTCCTTTTTCTGGACCAGGTATAGAAGCAGGTCCATGGGCCCGTTAAAGGACCCAATGCGTACTTCGTAATCTTCCTGTTCTTCGGCTACTTGCATTTCTTTATTCCACCGTCACGCTCTTTGCCAAGTTACGGGGCTGGTCCACGTCGTTTCCACGGAGTACCGCAATGTGGTAAGCCATAAGCTGTAGCGGTACGCAGGTGACAATAGGCATAAGCATAGGAATGGTCTTGGGAACCTTGATAAGGTGGTCCGCAAACTCATCCAAAGGCTTGCAGTCTTCGGTAGTGACGGCGATGACGCGCCCGCCGCGGGCCTTGATTTCGCGGACGTTGCTGATAACCTTGTCGAACAGGGCATCCTTGGGGGCGATGACCACCACGGGCATATTCTCATCGATTAGGGCGATGGGACCGTGCTTCATTTCGGCAGCAGGGTAGCCCTCGGCGTGGATGTAGCTAATCTCTTTGAGCTTTAGGGCCCCTTCCATGGCTACCGGGTAGTTAAAGTGGCGGCCCAGGTATAGGAAGTTGTTGGCCTTTACGTACTGCTTTGCGATTTCGGCAATGCTGTCAGAAAGCTTGAGGGTCTCTTCTACCAATGCGGGCAGTTCCGTGAGGGCTCGGGCGATGTCGGCCCCCGCCTCGAAAGAAAGTCTGCGTTGCCGCCCAAGCAACAGGGCAATCATGGCAAGCACAGTCACCTGGCTTGTGAAGGCCTTTGTAGAGGCTACGCCGATTTCGGGGCCTGCATGCAGGTACACGCCGCCATCGCTGGTGCGGGCAATAGTGGAACCCACGCCGTTACAGATGGCCAGTGCAGTGGCTCCTTTTTGTTGAGCTTCTTTGAGGGCCGCCAGCGTGTCGGCAGTCTCGCCGGACTGCGAGATGGCAAGGACCAGGGTCCCGGGCTTGATGATGGGGTTACGGTAACGGAATTCCGAGGCGTATTCCACTTCCACAGGAACGCCGGCCAAGTCTTCTATCATGTATTCGCCCACCATGCCGGCGTAGTAGCTTGTGCCGCAGGCGGTGATGATGATGCGGTTGATGTTTCTCAGTTCCTTGATGTTGGTATCGAGGCCTGCAAGCTTGGCGTTACCTTCGGCAATGAGCAAGCGTCCACGCATGGTGTTCTTGAGCACCTCGGGCTGCTCGAAAATCTCTTTCAGCATGAAGTGGGCGAATCCGCCCTTGGCGATGGATTCGGCGTCAAAGTCTACGTCCTGGATATCGCGGGTCACTTCATGGCTGTTCATGTTCACGATGGAGTAACCATCGCGCTTGATCTGTACCACGTCGTTGTCATCTAGGTAAACCACTTTCTGGGTGTGGTTGATGATGGCGGAAACGTCGCTGGCGAGGAAAAAGTCACCGTCGTTTCCGATACCGAGAATCAGGGGGCTTCCGCGACGTGCTCCAATTAGGGTATTGGGGTCATCGCTGCAGATAACGGCAAGGCCAAAGGTGCCCTCGATGAGGGACAGGGCCTTCAGGACAGCCTCCTTCAAATCGCCATTGTAATTTCTGGCAATCAGATGGGCTACCACTTCGGTGTCCGTTTCAGACTTGAAGACAACGCCCTTTTCGATGAGCTTGGCCTTAAGGCTTGCGTAGTTCTCGATGATGCCGTTGTGGACAATGGAAATCTTTCCGTCAAAGCTTACATGGGGGTGGGCATTCTGTTCTGTGGGGGCGCCATGGGTGGCCCAGCGGGTGTGGGCGATTCCAATGTTTCCTTGTGCGGGTGAGTCCTTGAGCTTGGCTTCAAGGGCGCTGATTTTTCCGGAGGCGCGGACGGTGGTGATTTTCCCATGGTCGATAAGGGATACTCCTGAACTGTCGTAACCGCGGTATTCCAACTTCTTTAGACCGCCCACGAGAACGGGGAGAGCTTCACTTTGGCCGATGTAGGCGACTATTCCGCACATAAAAATCCTTGAAGAACTCGTTTTACATAATATATGAAAACTTATAGGCAAAAATTAGCATTTTAGGTCCCTTTTTTCGTAGGATTTGCTATTTTATGGGGGTCAATTCAAAAGAAGAGGACAACTTATGAATAAAAAAGTGATTGTTGCTGCAGGCGCTCTGGCCCTGCTTTTGACAGGTTGTGATCAGTTGTGCCAAGGCCCCAAGACCAAGACTGCTCTGGTCACTGAAAAGGACAAGTATAGCTATGCCCTGGGTGCCCATTTTGGTAATCAGGCCCATTTTCAGTTGGTGACCCGTGACTCCATTGATTTGGATTTGGATCTCTTTATTCAGGCCTTTGTCGAACGCTACAAGCAGGATAGTCTCAAGTACCTGATGGCTGATTCTACCATCTTCCAGACTCTTACCGAACTTTCTCAGGCCCGTCAGGCCGAAAAGGCCAAGAAAGATAGCATCGCCGCCGCTGAGAACAAGGCTAAGGGCGAAGCCTTCCTGGCACAGAACAAGACTGCCGAGGGTGTCGTTACCACCGAAAGCGGCCTCCAGTACAAGGTGATTACCGAAGGTACGGGTGCTACTCCTTCTGACAGCGATGTGGTCAAGGTTCATTACACCGGAACGCTTCTGGACGGTACCAAGTTCGACAGCTCTGTCGATCGTGGTGAACCTCTGGAGTTCCCCATTGGCGCTGTAATTCCTGGCTGGACAGAGATGCTCAAGCTCATGAAGGTGGGCGAGAAGGTTACGGCATGGATTCCTAGTGATCTGGCTTATGGTCCTCGTGGTCGTGGTCCCCAGATTCCTGGCAACAGCATGCTGATTTTTGAAATGGAACTGATTGACACCCACGCTCCGGGTGCCCCTTCTACAGCCGCTGAACCCGCTAAGGAAGAAGCTAAGGCTGCACCGGCTACCGTCAAGACCGAAGTCAAGCCCGCAAAGGCCGAAGCTAAGCCTGCTGCTGAAAAGCCCGCTGCTCCCGCTGCTGCTAAGGCCGAAGCCAAGCCCGCTGCTGCTCCTGCTGCCGCCCCGGCTGCACAGCCCGCTGCTGCTCCTGCTGCTCAGCCTGCTGCCGCCCCGGCTGCACAGCCCGCCGCTGCCGCAGCTCCTGCTGAGGCTCCCGCCGCCGCTCAGTAATTTTACGATACAATTACTTGAGAAATCCCTTGCCTTCGTGGCGGGGGATTTTTTTAAATTTGTTTTTATGGACAAGCCAGCATTCTTTCTTGGAGACGCTCATTTGGGGGTAGAACCTCCTGGAGCTGTTCCCGACAGAGAAAAATTGTTGATTGACCTTCTAAAATCTTGGAAGGGCTCGGCCAGTCATGTGGTCATTTTGGGCGACCTTTTTGAATTCTGGTACGAATACCGTTACTATGTGAACAAGGAGCACTTTGCCCTGTTTTGTGCTCTTGCGGAATTGGTACAGTCCGGGGTTCAGGTTCACTTGCTGCGGGGCAACCATGATTTTGCCTACGATCGCTTTTTTCCTGATAATCTAGGGGTCCTAGTTTCCAAGGACTTGAAACTGGAACTTCAGGGTAAGAAGTTCTTCTTTACCCATGGTGATGGAGTGGCCCGGTCGGATAGGAGTTACCGCTTGTTCCGAAAGATTCTGGACAATCCCTTGAATCAATGGCTGTTCAAGCAAATCCATCCGGATTGGGGTATGTCTATCGCCCGCTTTGTTGGGGGCCGTAGCCGTAGGATAGGGGCAGAACGTGAAATCAAGCTGGACGAGTACCTGGCTTGGGCTGATCATGCTATAGAAAAAAATAGTTGTCAGGTATGCGTCCATGGGCACCATCATGTCCCGGGAATCTGGCCGGTCAAGTCGGGGACGGTGGCTTCTCCTGGCGAATGGATAAAAAAACTCACCTACCTCCGGTTAGAAGCAGGTGAGCTGTCTGTTATAGAATTTAAAGATCAGCGCTAGTTTTGGTTAGCGGCATCGCTAGCGTGGCTTTCCGTAGCCTTCATCATCTTCTTGCTGGCGTTTTCACCCCAGATCCAAGCGACAAGGTCCATACTTGCGAACTGATCCCAGTATGAGTCGACCCAGCACCAGTGGTGCACGACGCCCTTATCATCTTTGATGGTCCAATCCTTGGTTGTAGAGAACGTCATCTTGATCGGCTGGGGCTTGTAGAATGAATTGCTAGATTCTTCTTCTGGTTCAATGGTGATTGTCCAGGCCTTGCCAGCGGTCTTTTTATAGATAAGGACGTTGAATGCAACCAGTATTGCTGTGATGATGATGGTCCACTTGTAGTTCTTCTTGGTCAGAAGGAAAATGACCAAAGCCAGCAGCAAGACACTGACGGCAGCGAAGTTGTAGTGGACGGAGTAGAACGCCTTGAATACGTCGATCATTTTTATCCTTTTTTAGCCTTTTGCGCCGCAATAAGCGGAGCAACACTGAAGGTGAGTGTTTTGCCGTTCACCTTGCAGTCCGTGCGGAAGCTCTTTGCGGGGAGTGCGATTCCGTAGGAGGATAGCGTACCCATAAAAGAGGCGTTGGCGTGGCTTGCAATGGTGCGGACGTTGATAAAGCCTTTCTTACCAAAAGATAGCTTGAAAATCTTCTTGGCGGCATCGTATTCTGCAATCATGGTGTCATTTTTGGCAGTTTCCATGGCGGTGCAGGTGCGCTTGTCAAAAATGATGGTTCCGCGGGAGTCGATGGAGAGCATAGGGAGGCCGGCGGAGTTGCGGCAGGCGATGGGTTCCCAAGCGCCTTTCTTCTTGGCGGGAGCCTTACCCGTAAACACAATGCGGGAGCCTTCCTTGGTCACGGTGTAGGCGCCGGTGGCAATCTGGAAGCCAACGGCGTTCAGGGCGCCCTTGAAGTAGAGTAGGTATCCGCTTCCGTTGGGCATAAAGCGATAAGACGTAGGCTTGAGGGTTTTGGAAGGGGTGACGGCGATACGCTTGCCGGCCTTGTCTACTTCCAAATCTGCATAGGGAGTCTTGTCCAGTTTCAGATCTTTGACGATTTCACCGCTAAAACGGACAAAACCGCGAATGTCCATCTTGATTACAAAGTTATCCATTTTTATTTACACCTCTTTTTGTTAATCCCAACGAGCATCAGATAAAAAATACTGGTGGGTTACAGCGATAAATATAGCACAAAAAGCCGGATTTGGCGCAGTCGTGGTAAAATTATCTTGAAACTTGTAAACAAAAATCAGTGCGAATTAGTCCGAAGCATAGCTGCGCAAAATTTTTATCAAAATGTCTCTAAATGAAGCCCCGTCTCGGTTCCAGACGGTTGCGCCTTTTAATTTTTGGATGCTTTTTTTGTTTCTATCGACAAACTGAGCGCGGTCCTGCAATATTCCAACTTGGTATATGGATGGGCCGTTTTCACCAGTGTTTATGGAGTCTTTCGCCCGAACGAGGAACTTCGGATAGATGAATCTATACTTGTATACAAGGGCTTCGGCGATTCTTTCGACAGGGTCTATCAAGACAGACCTTGTTTGCCTGTTGCTATTGTTGAATGCAAGAATGGCTCCCGTGCCGCGGCCTACGACAAATTCCGGACGCATCCCGTTTACTTGGGTGGCGCATTCCAAAATTTCTTGGGCATCTGGCCCCCAGTTCTCTCCTGACGGCGTTCCCTTGTTGTTGCCGGAACCGCGGTAGTTGAAGGTGACCAGCGTGATTCCCTCGATACTGTCCAGCTCGGCCAGAAACTGGGCGGCATCTTCATCGGCGTCGGGGTAGTAGAGCAGGGTGGGGGTTCCTGCTTCGCCCAGTTTCCAGCCCTCGAGAACGGTTTTGTCTTCGAGGGTGCAGCTGATGCTCTGGGCAAGCCCTGCGATGGCGGCACGGGCTTCCTTGTGGGGAATTGCCCTGGGGTAGGCGTTCCTGCGTTCCGTCAGGGCCAGGTAGAATACCATGCTTACGTAGATGACGGCCAGGATTCCTGCAATGCGCAATAGCCTGAATGCCAGGTTTTTTAACAGCTTCATAACCCCAATTTTAGAAAAATGCGGATGAGAAAAAATCTCCGTCACTTGTTTACTTGGTTGTCTGGATTAAGAAAAAGTGTTCTCTAAATTTGTAATGAAAATAATAGTTTAATGTAGAGGTGAAATTGAAATAATGGGTTGTATTCAGTGTTTTTCTTGATTGTATTGTGGTGTGTTAAAGTTGAATGTTCCCAAAATTATGCTATATTTTTAGCAATGAATGTCTTTGCGTATTACGACTATCGCAAGTATTTGCAGGATTATTACGAGTACCGCAAGTCTTTGCAGCGGTATTTCTCTTACCGGTCTTTTGCCCAGAAGGCCGGTTATTCCTCATCAGGTTACTATCTGGACCTGATTCATGGTCGCAAGTCCCTTACGCCCCAGATGGTGCCGAAGTTCATCGAAGCCCTTGGCCTGAGCGAAAGGGAAGGCCGCTACTTCAAGTTGATGGTGGATTTTACCCATGCCCAGTCGGTAGAGTCCAAGCAGCAGATTTTTGACCAGATGTCGTCGCTTTTGCCTAGGGCGGTAAAGGCCTTGACTAGAAACCAGCAAGAGTATTATGCCAAGTGGTACCACGTGGCGGTTCGGGAAGCTCTCTCCGTCTTGAATATCAACGAGTCGAATCTTCAGGAACTAGCCTGGTTCCTGAATCCGAAAATTTCTGTGCCCCAGGTGAAACAGTCCCTTCAGCTGCTGTTGGAACTTGGTCTTATCGAGAAGCAGGAAGGTTTTTACCGTTCCGTGAATAGGACGCTGACCAGTGGTAAGGAGATTTCGCCCCTGCTTGTTCACCAGTTCCAGAAGCAGATGATTGACTTGGGCAAAGAGGCGCTGGACCGCTATACTACGGCCCGCCGTAATGTTTCCACTACCACTATGAGTGTTTCTGCAGTTGGTCTAGAAAGGATTATCAAGAAAATCGATATGTTCCAGAAGGAAATTCTGGACATTGTCCAGTCAGATAGTGGAGAGACTATGTTGTGCGAACTGAATGTCCAGTTCTTTCCCATAAGCAAGGAACGGACAGATATGTCGAGGGAGAAAAAATGAGATTTACGAATTTTGTTGCGATGGTGGTTCTTGCCTTGGGCTTGTGCGCCTGTAGCAGGGATGTGGCCGGGACGGCTACCCAGACAGAGAACACCGTTGCAGGAAACGTGTACCACGTGGATGGAACCCCTGCCGAGGGGGCGCTTATACGCATGGCCATGGTTTACGCCGCTGGTGCAGGCCCCCGTGTGCCCGAATATGTGGAGTCCAGAACGGATTCTCAAGGTCGGTTCAGTTTCCAGAAGGCCCTGGCGGATACGTTCCAGTTGGTGGCCGCGGATGTTTCTTCTGGAGAGATATTCTACCTGCAGTCGGCAACCGTTTCGGAGGACACTTTGGAAATACACCTGGATAAGGGAATCGTGGTGAAGGGAACGCTCCTGTACGAGGAGACACCAGATTCACCCTTGATGGCGTATATCCGTTCGGTCCCCATATTTGAACCTGTGGCTACCAATGGGGAATTCTCTCTGCTGGTGCCCGAGGGCTATAGGACTCTGGAGTTTGGCCCGGCGGATTCTGCAGTCGTGGAAAGGTTGGAACAGTCCGGTATGGCGGACTCCCTGATATTCAGGGAATGGGCTATGCCTACTTCGGCGACCAAGGGCGATGTCCTGGATGCGGGCTCCATAAGTTGGGGTACTCCAGATGGTGATGCGCCTGTTTCTAAGGCCCGGGCCCGCTATATTTCCGGAGAAATGGATTGTTCGGGTCTGGAATCCTGTTCTGGCGCGCGGGTCTTTGTCAGCGTAGACCTGTTCGGTTTCGACTACTTGGCTGGTGACAGTTCCAGATATTCTGTCCGGTCCCACAATTTCATTTCCAACGATGGGCCCACGCCGGATGCTCTGACCGACAGTCTAGGTCGGTGGGTCCTGCCAGCTCCAGAAGAACTTCCATACGATTCCTTCAGGGTGGAATATTATACGGATAACGGCCGCGGGGCTTCTAGTTACATAACGGAAAGAGACTTGGTTGGTTCCGGGGATACCTTGTTTACCGGCAAGACCAGTTTGAATAGTTTGACGGGCCAGGTGAGAATCCGCATTCGCCTTTGGGAAGATGGTGAGCAGGTGTCAGAGGACGATTGCTATGACAAGTATGTTGTCATGGGAATGCAGGGAACGACCTTCTTTAGAAAGACCGGAACCTGCTTCGATGCAGGGACGCTGGCTTTGACCGAAGGGGACTATAAGCTAGTGGTGTATATCTGGGATCCTGAAAGGGTGGCCGCCTGGTTGGATGCCGGAATCTCCCTGGATAGTTTTGTTTATTCTGTGGATTTGGGCGAAGTTCTGGCCAGTGGCGATACGGAATTGACCGTTGATTATGCCATTCCAAGCCTAAAATAGTGAAAACACCCCTTGCCGTAGACAATATGTTTTTCTACCTTTGGGGGCGCATTGAGCTATGGTGTAATGGTAGCACAACAGATTCTGACTCTGTTTGTCTAGGTTCGAATCCTGGTAGCTCAACGAAAGTCCCGCTTTATGGCGGGCTTTTTTATTCCCCTATCACAAGCTGGACGTACAAGTCTAGCAGGCGTTCACCCCATAGGTAGATAACCGGAGCAGCAACGGCAAGGAAGGGCCCGAAGGGGAATTGGCCGGAACCGTCGGATTTCCCTTTCTTTTCCATGATTTTGGCACAGGGAACGATGACCACAATTCCAAGGAAGGCAGCGAGGATAAGGACTTCTACTGCGCCATTTAGGCCCATCAAGGCTCCATAACCGGCCAGCAGTTTGACGTCACCAAATCCCATAGCTTCTTTTTTCAGAATCTTGGAGGCGACAAATCCCAGTAGCCAAAGTCCTCCACCTGCTCCAAAGGCGCCCAGAAGGCTTTCGAAGGGTGTGATTCCCCCCGGAAACATGGACAGTATAAGACCGGCCACAATGCCGCCTACCGAAATGGAATCGGGTATTAGTTTGTGCTTAATATCGACAGCGCATACGGGATACATACCCAGAAGAAGCCAGAACATGGCCAACGCATCGACCCAGTTCGCGATAGGGGCCTTCATTGGAATGTCGTAATTTGTTGAAAACAGGGCAAGGGCGCCCAGAAGACCGCAAAGGGTTTCTCCAATGGGGTAGATGACGCTGATGGGCTGCTTGCAGCAGGCGCTTTTCCCGCGGAGCCAGAGCCAGCCCACGATGGGTAGGTTGTAGTAGATGGGAATCCGTTTTTTGCATAGGGGGCAATGGGAGGGCGGATTAATCAGGGAAATTCCGCGGGGCATCCGGTACACAATCACGTTGTAGAAACTGCCAATGCAGGCCCCAAGGGCAAAAAAGAGGAGAAGGCCGTACCAAAGAGGGATGTATTCCATAAAAGCGTTCCAAAATCAGCTGTTTGTGAGCGCCGGCCCAGAATGCCATTGCCCTTTTTCCGTAAAAAAAGATAAATTTATATTGTGAAGAGCGTATTATAGAGGATTAGATAATGCGGTTAAAAAGTTTGTATTTATTGTTTGGGCTAGCCTTGTGCGCGATGTCCTTGGTCAATTGCTCCAGGGAGTCTTCTATCAAGGAAAACGTGAACTTGAGAAACAACCATTCCGTTGTGTTTATCTATCGTGCCCCATTTGAAAACCCCGATGCCTTTGCTGACTCCATTATCAACTTGTCTAATCCTGATTCCGTTATTGTGAGCGATACTATTACAGTCACTGTGGGAGATACCATCTATATGATGGGTTTCTTGCGTTATAATTCAGATAAGATTTATCTGTACCAGTGGATTTTGGATAGCCTTGTGAAGGATACCACCGGCAAGGGGAAGGACAAGATGAAGAAGGCCCTGGTAACGGGCCGCAATGCTACCCCCCAGTCCTGGGTCTATTTCAAGGAAGGCGTGTACTCGCCACTGTTTGTTGCCGTTGATGGTAACAACGCTACAGATACTGCAGGTAAGGACCAGTTTATTAGGGTAATCAATACGCCGCCATACTTGGGTGTTCCCAAGGATACCCTGTGGACCAGGGCCAAGAGTCCCGTTACGTTTCCCATACTGGCGTTGGACTCCTTCGGCACAATCAAGTCCTTCAAGGTGGACCTGGATGCCGGCGGCAAGCGGGAGGCCAAGGACTGGAAATACGAGAAGAGCGAGACGTCGGATAGCCTGCTGATCACGATTCCCTATGACTCTACCCTCACCGATAGCCTTGGAAACCAGAAGATTTACATCATCGTTACCGATGATGACAAGAATACCACCAAGGATAGCGTCTACCTTCACTTTAACCAGCTGCCCACCATCAAGATTTTGGGCCCTGACGACCAGCAGAGGATTAGCGACACCGTAGAGTCCTTCCGCCTGTTCTACGAAGGCCACGACAAGGACAATGAGGATCAGCTGAGATACTACGTACGTGTGGCGGCCACTCCGGACAATCAGGAAAGCGACTTGAATTTGTCCAACGTCTATGATTTGGTTTTGAAGAACAGCACAGCCACCAGTTTTGCCGTGATAGAAGACGGCGAAAACGCACTGAAGAAGCTTGGCTTTACGGGTAGGTATTTCTCTTGGGATGTATGGGTGACCGACGGTTACGACACCGTGGTAGCTGAAAAGATCAAGATTGGCAAAAATAAGCAGCGCCCCAGGTTCTTCTACTTGGGCCCCAGCAAGTCTACCTGTGACTTTACGGGAACGGCCAAGTTTGAAGGCCTGAGCACGCACAGGGGAATCAAGATTACCCTGGTCAATACTGCTGATTCGAACAACATCTATACGGCGGAGACAGATGAGAACGGCTCGTTTAGGGCGTCCGGTTTGCCTGCTGGGACCTTCAGATTGACCGCTACCGATGAAACGGGCCGCGGATTTGTGAAGGTTTCTACGAGGACGCCAAATATCAATGCGGGTGATGAGAAGGAGCTGCCTCCTATATTGCTGAAGGACCCTGCACCGCCTAACATTTATGCCGTCAAGGGCATTGAGGATACTATCGCTACACGAAACTTTGTCATTTCTGGAAAATTCAGCGATTTTGGTTCTCAGGTCAAGACGGCTAAGGCTGTTCTGGACAAGGATACCTGTAGTTCCAAAAGTCAGGTTTGTTCGTTTACGGAACTCAGCAATCACGCCTGGAGCGTGAACGTGAAGAGCGTTCCGGACGGTAATCATAGCTTCAGGATTTCGGCGACCGACAGTGCCGGTTACAGCACGGATTCCGTTTATGCATTTGTTGTGGCAGCCACAAAGATGGTTGTTACTGTGGATGATGCCAGTTCGGCCATAACGGGGAAGGACGATTCCCTGACGTTCAAGGCGAAAATTGAACAGGCAAATCCACCCATAAAGAAGGTGTACTGGAAATACAGGCACAAGGATTCGACCAAGTTTGTGCTGGTGGATTCGTCCAGTGTGTCTTCCGGTGCGGCAACAATCAAGCTTCCCGCTTCAAAATTCAAGAAACCTACCATCAAGTATGGCGACCAGTATGTAATGTATGCGGAATCCGACAATGGTAGCGGTTCCAATGAAGTGCGCTTTGTGTTTATTGATAGCGGACCCATGGCAATCTTCCAGTCTCCTCGTATGGATACGGTCGTAACTCCGAAGGATACTGTCTTGATAAAGGCTTCTGTTCTTGGAAACAACACCGATGGCACGAACACTTACAAGTCCATAACATGGAAATGCCTAGAGGGCAAAACAACCAGCGCCAACTGCCTTTCGGGAACGGACTTGCAGCAGAAGATGGTGTGGACAAAACCGGATACTATGCGCGTTATTCTGTCGGTTACCAATATGGATGACGATACGGCGGTGGATACCTTGCGTGTAATTGTTATTGCCGACCCACCGACAGTCTCCATCGATGAAGAACAACGTGTCATCACTAAGAAGGTCAAGTCTTCTCACACGTTTGACGTGTCGGCTAAGGACAAGTACGGCTATATCAAGGAGCTTGCTTGGAAATGCGCCAACGACGCCGATTACACGGCTAAGGCTATTGCCGGCTCTTCTAAGGATACCACTGTCTCGCTTACAATTACCAACCTCCCTGCAAATGAGGTCTCGAATTACCGTTGCGTTGTAAGGGCGACCGATGACGATGATCAGAAGGGCTATGATACGCTGTTCTTTAATGTTATCAAGGATCCCCCGGTTCTCCAGTTGAATATTCATCGGGATGATGTCACGATCAAGGATGAAGAATTGCTGAAATACTCTGTAACCACTATTCTTGGTGGGGCGTATAATGTGGAGACGGCGTGTCATTCTTCTTTGCCGAACATATGGACGGAAGGGTATAAGGGACCTGTATCTAGAGTGGTGATGCCCGATACCGCAGGGGATTACTATTGCGTTATGCGAGCTGCGGATAACGACGATCCTTCCTTGTTTACAGTGGATACTGTGCATTACAGCGTCTTCTGGGCACCGCCGACGGTTACAACGATGGATACGACCTATGCGACTATCAACGATACCCTGGTTTTGTATGCCAACGCCCAGGACTCTGCCGAGGCGGATCTTCCTGGCGGCATTGTGTTGTACGAGTGGGGTTGTGGACTTATGAATGAGAATGTTTTGGAACATCCCGCGCAAAACAATAGTGCGACCTATAGGGCTGTTCTGCCCAGTACGGCTTATAAGAACTATAAGTGTGTTGTCCGGGTGACGGATACGGACGGACTTACCGCAAAAGATTCGGTGAAGATTTCTGTTGAGCTTGGTGCGCCAACTGTGCAAGTCGCTCGGAAAACGGGTGTAGTACGTTCTGGCTTTAACATCGTTCTCGATGCCACCGCAAGCGACTGGAATGAAGGGTCGATGGGCCGTATTGTCAAGCGGGAGTGGAGCTGCGGGCCTATTACGGCTCTCGAGGACAACTGGAAAACGGTATCTTCTTATGACACGACTTGGAGTGCTCCGCAGGTGGCTACAACTTGTTATTGTGTGGCCCGAGCTACAGATGATGATGGTAACATTGCTACCGATACTATGAAACTGACCTATTCCAACGAGACCCCTGTTATTACTGTTGAAAATAAACAGATGTATGTTGCTGAGGGGGAAGTTATTCTGTTGAACGCCTCCATCAACAAGACTGTGTGGGAGGGTGTCAGCTGGTATAGTTGGCAGTGCTTCTATAGTGATACGAAACAGCCGGCAGATAGCCTGCGCCTGTTGGATTATTATCAGAACGGGGAACGCTTCTATGATTACCGCGAAAATTTGAGTTCCGAAGGGCGCGACGTGTATTGCGTTGTTTCTGCACAAGAACAACTTACCCAGTATGAATATCGGGATACGACCAGAGTGTTTGTTCTGACTGCTGAGAACCGCCCTGTTGGAAAAATCACCGCGGCCGATACCATTTACCCCTGGAGCGGTGATGAGGCCCAGCAGGGCGAAGCCCGCTACTACTATACTCCTGAATGGGGCGGCATGCAATCGCAGAATGGAACCCTAGGCGACAATAATGCGCGGAGCTTCTACTGGATGTTCTCCAATGTTGGTGGGGGCTTCTATACAGGAAGCTCCGATGGATCCTTGGATACGGGCAATGTCCAGTTCTTCAACGAGGCCTTCAGGAGACCTGTCTCGGAGGGAGATTTTACCGTAGGGCTTGTCTTCTGGGATAGTACGTCTGCTAATCCGACAGTGTCGTTTAAGAATCGTCACCAGGCCGATACGACTTACCGTACGATTCATGTCCGTCGCGCATGGAGAAATCTATCCCCTGACACGGTTCTTGACACGACATCGAATCGAACAGCTCCGGCCATAACGGTTCTGGACAAGAAACTGGTGGTCTCCTATGTGATGTCTGATCAGACTGTTATGACGAAAACTTATGACGGATCTTCTTGGGGGGCAAACCTTTCCGGTGGGAACATTGCAGTTGATGGTGATATCACCGCCTTGCGGATGACCAACAACAATAGCGACCTGTATCTGGCGGTTCTTACGAGTACGGACAAGATATATGTCTATAAGTCCGCAGGCGGAGTGGACTCCTGGAGAACTGTAGGTACGCCCATTACTGGTGCCAAAACGGTAGGTTTGACATGTCGTCCGTCTACAGGGCTTCCTGTGGTGACCTATGTTGAAAGCAAGAAGCCGCGTTTTAGTTATTGGAACGGTTCTACTTGGACCAAGGTTACCCCTGATGGAGCCAGTTCGGCCCGCGAAGCTTCCGGTGCCTTTACCACGACTTCGGGCATATTCGTTTTGGTATTCACGGACACTACAAGTAAGTACAATGCGTATTACTCCATATTTGACCAGAACCTGTCTTTCAAGAAGACAGTTTCCATCGGTAAGGAAATAGGAAATATTACCGTTGCCACGGACTTGGATAATATTTACCTGGGCTATATGGATCGAAGCCTGAGCGTCAAGGGGCCAAGGGTTCGCGTGGGTAGTGTTACCCTGAATGGAATTGACCTGATAAGTAACCACGTCCTGAAGACGAATATGTATCTTTCTAACCTTATGATTGCGGCCCGTGGCACAAAGGCCTATGTCGTCTTTGATGACGAAATGGACTTTGCCTTCTGCCACGCCTTCGCCTTCGACGGCACGAACTGGCAGCTGTATGGAGAGAACAAGCTTCCTTACTTTGAAGGGCCGTTCTACGACAGCCATGGCTACAACTTATTCGGTGGTGCTCCAGAGATTGCCATTGCTTCGGATGGGATGGTCTATATATCCATGAGGGCTCACGCAGGTACACCGCGAGCTGGCACTGCACCGAGTAGGAACAAAGGGCCCATCGTTATGAAAAATGTTTCTAAGAACTGGGTCATCAATACCAAGTAACGATATGATTGTCGAAATAGCTTCTATTTGCGATGCGGCCACAGCCAATGGTGCTGGCGGTCGCTTGAATATACTGGGTTCCTTCGATAGGATTTTTTCCAAGTTCCCATTGGTGATTCCCCAATGTGCGGCGGCGTTCCGCATCCGTTACCAGCGAGCCGAGGCGGGGGTCCACAAGTTGGTGCTCTCTATCGAGGACGTGTGTGGACACCCGATCATTCCGGGTATGGAATCTAGCATTACCTTCGAGCCTGTGGCGAAGGGCTTTGATACTGCCGCCATGAACATGATTCTGAATATGCAGCGCCTGAAAATCGAACGGCCGGACAAGTACATTGTACGCCTGATTATCGATGATGAGGAACACGTGGCCCTGCCCTTGTACGCCCTGGAAGTTCCTCAGGCAAATGTGGGCGACGTTGACGGCGAAGTGAAGAACTAGTCAAGGGGCATGGTGGCAATGCATAGGGAACAATCCCCTTGGATGCCAGCCCTTGTCGGATCCAAGTCCATCAGTTGAACTTTTTCCACGCTGGTCTCCAGCATGGACTGGCGGAGTGTACCTTCGAAAAAGTCACCGCCGCGGCATTTGAAGAAGGCCTCTTTGCGGCACCAGAGGGTGTAGAACAGGCTTTGAGCGGCGGGGGTGCCCTCATCTTGCAAGACCTGGTGCAGTTTGCCTTGTTCTTCCACAGAAAAGAACCTGTCCGCAAGCTTTAGGCGGTTTCTGGAATGGAATTCCAGATCAATCCCTACACGACATTCCCTGGAATAGGCCAGAACGCAGATGTCTTTGGAGTGGGTCCAGTTAGCGTCTATGGGAAGCTCTGGAAATTCGGGACGGGTAGACCCCGGCTTGATTTTGAGGTTCAGGCTTGACACCTCACGGCCTAGAGCCCGGGATAACATTTGGAAGATGTGTTCCCTATGGTTTTCTTTAGGCACGACAGTCAGATAGACTGTGCCATGTAAAGTAGAAACGGAAAACCACTTACCTTCCATAGCTCAAAGATAATTTTCTAGTTTAGGGGCTATGCTAAAGCTCTGCCTAAAATTCTGCCTAGCTGTCGTTTTTTTGCTGATGGCCTGTAGCGATATCAACGACGGTTGGGAGGTCAATGGGGGAGGCTACCTGAAATACAAGATTAACGGGGAAGATGAGCGGACCATAGAACTGGCCGAAGATGACGTGGAGGTTCCCTTCATCAAGAATAGCCATCGGTATTTTCTTGTGAAGACAAGGGCTGGCGAGAGCAAGCGGGGGGACCAGTTCTCCATTATGGTAAACAGGCCTGTTCTGGGGGATAATCCGGTGGTGCCTCGGTATTCCTGGTTTAACTATGGTTCTATGACCCAGGCCACGATTATTGCCGACAGCAGTGTTGTCCGGTTTGACCAGAAGGATGATTCTACCTGGACAGCCGATTTGAGCCTGTATGCTCCGGACTGCCGCTCTGGGAAATGTATTGATACCCTGCCCAATTTGCATATTACGGGCCGTTTGCGGTATTGGGTTGATCCTGATGCCCGCTGACCCCTTGACAAATGGGGGTCAAGTTTCTACTATTGGGCTACCTTATTGGTCGATTAGCTCAGTTGGTTAGAGCGCTACCTTGACATGGTAGAGGTCACAGATTCTAGTTCTGTATCGACCACTAAAAAGCCTCGCAGCTGCGAGGCTTTTTTTGTTGCAGATTTTTGAGTCCAGGCTATTTGTCCAGAGTCTTGATCTGGTCCACAAACTCCCCCACTTCCTTGAATTCGCGATAGACGGAGGCGAACCGAACATAAGCCACCGGATCCAGCTTCTTCAATTCTTGCATAACCAAATTACCTATCTGGTCGTAGGTCACTTCCAAGTTGTCATTGGAAATCAGGTTATTTTCGATAGTGGAAGCAATTTCTTCGATAGCGGCCTGGGTGACCGGACGTTTCTTGCAGGAATTGGCGATGCCGGCCAGGAGTTTTTCCCGTTGAAAAGGTTCCCGTGCGCCGTTACGCTTGACCACGATAAGCGGTTGGATTTCGATATACTCTCGGGTGGTAAAACGGCGACCGCAAGCCGTACATTCCCGACGACGCCTGATGGAATCGCCGCTGACGCGGCTGTCTACCACTTTATCGTTGTCGTTCTTGCAGAAAGGACAAATCATGCCTAGAATGTAGAATTTTTTATTCCTAATAATGTATATTCAAGGTATGCAGCCCCAACCGTTAAGATTATCCGAGATTACCATCAGTAACCTGCGATCTATTCACAGGCAGACATTTCCGTTGAACAACATGACCGCCTTGATTGGCTACAACAATGCGGGAAAGACCAATATACTCATGGGAATCCGGTGGCTCCTGTCGCCTTTTTCACTGGATGTCTCGTACTTTGACGACAGCAATGAGCCGGTAGAAGTGGAAGGGCATTTCCAGGGCATTTCGGAGACCGTGCTGAACCGCCTAGGCGAAGAAAAAGCCAAAGAAATCGTACCGTTCCTGAATGGTGAAAGCCTTCGGGTAAAGAAGGTCCAGCGGGTGCCTGGAATCCCGCCGGAGAGCGTGGAACTGTGGGCACTGGTACCACCTCAGCGCCAGAATGGAAGCCGCAAGGGTTGGATGCGGGTTGGCGACGACTTCAAGCACGCCTTCAAGCGCATGTTCCCGGAACCTATCGCCATCTGGGATTTTGAAGGGAACAAGGCTTTCACCAAACTTTTGCATGAAATTTTCAAGCCCCTAGAGCGTCGGTTCGGTGGTGAATTTAACGATATTATCGGAAAGTTTAATGACCTGCTTTCTCCAGGTGGCGAGAACCAGGCCGCCGAAATCAAGTCTTTCGACCGGGAAGTCAACGAGAAATTGCAACCGTTGTTCCCCAGTGTCCGTGTAGAACTGGATATACCCATTCCCACGCTGGAGACCTTCCTTAAAACGGCAAGCCTTAAGGTTATTGACGAAGACGACGGATTTGAGCGAGACATCAACCGCATGGGAGCAGGAAGCCAGCGCGCCATCCAGATGGCGCTGGTC
>JAEEGL013204441.1_pt1 | contig 31622 bp, 24 predicted proteins | sample 9134231 | NCBI WGS metagenome assembly JAEEGL01 (sample SAMN16246548, study PRJNA631951) | gut metagenome | biome: gut microbiome; feature: rumen; material: fiber-attached | host: Bos | place: Iran: Karaj | collected 2018-10 | reverse complement strand
TTATGCCTCTTCCTTCTCCACCTTAGGTGTCTGAGGGAAGATGATCTTGTTAACAAAGAAGAATACGATCATTGAAATACCACCATTAAGTACTGTGGTTCCGATGTTGTAGATCCAGCCGGGAACGAACTTACCGGCAACTGCAACCCAGATACAGTTGATGGAATTAACGATGCAGGTTATAAGAATGAAAGCCAGTGTGTACCAGGCAATCTGCTTTCCTGTGTTGCCGTGGCTTCTGAAGACAAAGAGCTTCTGAATTGGGAAGTTTATCACCTCGCCAATGACCATGGCTACCATGTAGGCTGCAAAATATGCAACACCACCGTGAGCCTGATCGTAACCTAAGATATTCCACTGGAAAGTTTCGCCGAGTATTGTCATGGGGATTCCGGGCCAGCCAAAGGATCTGTCTCCAAGACCTGCAAATGCTGCAGGAAGGAATGTGAGCATCAGGTATTTGAATACCGTGATCAGATTGGACACGATAACGAAAAGACCTCCCTCTCTGATCCACTGTGCTGCCTTTGGATGCTTTTCAATAAAATTATTTAACCAGTTCATTTTTTATTTCCTCCAAATCTGATATCCCCGATATCATCCTTTTATCTTAGCTTCATAAGCCTTATTCTTCTTGCTGTTCCTGATAAATCCACCAATAATGGTTCCCAGACCTCCAAAGAAATGTCCGTTGACCAGCTTCACAATTCCATCCACCATCTCCATGCTGACAGCGCCGGCAGTCATCTTAGCCATAGCTCTGAAAGGCATGTTGTAGATGAAAAGAATGTTCAGATCAGGAACTCCGCTCTCATCAGCCTTCTTCTTTTTCTTTGTCAGGATATTGTAAGCAAGCCTTGCTAGACCGCTCTTTGAGTAGTACATCTGGCAGATAGCGTCATTTGAAGATAGCTCTCCGCTCCACTTTCCGTCAGGAATAGGTCTTCCGAGAAGCTTCTCAAACTCAGCATCGCTAACATTCTCAATCTTTCCTGAGTAATAAGCCCCAAGCTCTTCCTTGACATAAGGCATAACCTCTGTGGTCTCGCCCTTAAGAACATCGCCTGTCAGAAGGATATTGGCGCTGCTGCTTCCAACCATTATCTGGTACTTTCCATCCTCGATCTCCCACTTGTTTGTCTTCACATTGAAGTAACGGAAGGTCTTGTCATCAAATGGAATTGTTACAGTCTTGCTCTCTCCTGCCTTAAGGAATACCTTGGCAAAGCCCTTAAGTTCCTTTTCAGGTCTGAATACTTTGCCATTTGGAAGTCCCACATACATCTGAGCAACTTCTGCTCCGTCCACGTCTCCAGTGTTCTTTATGGTAAAAGAAACACCGTCTTCATTTACGCTTATATCTGAATACTCAAAGCTTGTATATGAAAGTCCAAATCCAAAAGGATAAAGCACAGGGATATCAGCAGTATCATAATATCTGTAGCCCACATACAGGCTCTCCCTGTACTCAGAGGTCCTCTGCTGGCTTGGATAATATCTGTAAGCAGGTGTATCCTCAAGCCTCCTAGGAATAGTCTCTGAAAGCTTTCCTGAAGGATTTGCTTTTCCTGTAAGGATATCAAGAACTGCTCCGGCTCCTGCCTGTCCATTCAGATAGCAGTGCAAAAGAGCTTTGAAATAATGATGCCAGGGCATCTCAATCGCTGATCCTGCGCTGATAACACCAACAAGATTAGCATTGACCTGTCCAAGCTCCTGAAGAAGTTCAATCTGGTTCTGAGGAATGCGCATATGAGTCCTGTCCATTCCCTCTGACTCAGAATCCTCGTTAAGACCGAAGAAGAAAAGAACTATATCTGCTCTTGCAGCAAGATCCAGAGCCTCTTTCTTTGTGGCTGCATCTTCTTTTCCGTTTCTGGAATAGCCTCTGCTCATGCCTACGATCTGAAGGTCATAGCTTCCGGCAAGCTCAGCCACAGTCTCAACCTTGGTTGGATTAACCAGTGATGATCCGGCTCCCTGATATCTGGGAACAAAAGCAAAGTCTCCGATAATGGCAACCTTTGCTCCGCTCTTCAAAGGAAGGATCTTATCCTCATTCTTCAAAAGGATGGTGCTCTCTGTTGCAGCTCTTCTTGCTACAGCATGATGGGCATTCTTGTCAAAATCCTCAGGTCTTCCCTTAGCCTTAACTGACAGAGTAATAACCGCGTCCAAAAGCTCATCGACTCTTGCATCCACATCTTCTATGGAGATCTTTCCGCTCTCTACTGCAGCGATAAGCTCTCTTGCAGAGTCAAGTCCTGGATTTGGCATCTCAAGGTTAGAGCCTGCTGCCACACCAAGGGCATGGTCGTTACTTGCGCCCCAGTCAGTGATAACAATTCCGTCAAAGCCCCACTCATCACGAAGAATGTCTTTTAAAAGATGCTTGTTTTCATTGGCATAGACACCATTTACCTCGTTATAAGCAGACATGATGGTCTTTGCCTTACCCTCTTTTACTGCAATCTCAAAGCCAGTAAGGTATATCTCTCTAAGGGTTCTCTCATCAACCACAGAATTCATGGCCATACGGCGAAGCTCCTGAGAGTTTACTGCAAAGTGCTTAGGGCAGGCATATACGCCCTTAGACTGGATACCTCTCACATAGGATGCTGCCATCTTACCTGCAAGATATGGATCCTCTGAGAAATACTCAAAGTTTCTACCGCAAAGAGGGCTTCTCTTTATATTAAGGCCAGGGCCCAGGAGGACGTTAACGCCCTCCGCCATAGCCTCTTCACCAAGGGTTTCTCCCAGGGTTTCTCCCAGTTCCTCATTCCAGCTGTTTGCAATAGTTGCAGCTGTTGGGAAGCATGTGGCAGGAAGTGAAGCATTAAGCCCCAGATGATCTCCTGCTCCAGCCTGTTTCCTTATTCCGTGAGGTCCGTCAGAGCAGAATATTGAAGGAATGCCGAGTTTATCAAAATTCCTTGTCTCCCACTCTCCCTTTCCGCTGAGGAAAGCAGCTTTTTCTTCTATTGTCATGCTTGAAATGATGTCCTGATATTTCATTCTATGTCCTTCTTTCCTGGTGAAGTTCTTTTCATAATGGCTTTATTAAGCCTGTGCTGAAGTGTCAGCAGCCTTGTTCTTTTTGTAGTTCTTAATGAAGATTGCCATAAGGCAAACCATAAGTGCTCCGAAGATCACATCAAGAACGATCATGAGTTTCTTCCATGAAGCCATGCCCATTGTAAGGTTCTCAGGAGCATATGCTCTGGACTGAACTACTGTGTAGAGAATGTTCTTGGTAGCATCACGCATAGCCTGCTGAGCACCGTTTGTATCTCTGAACTGAACGTTGTTTGTTGCTGTAGGATAGTTAACCAGCATGCAGTCTGTACCGTTACGGATAGCCTGATCTGATGACATGTATCCATAAACGCCGAAGTAGTCAGTAAGTACGAATCCGTTAAAGCCCCACTCATCACGAAGAACTGTCTTAAGAAGTGAAGCAGATCCACCTGCCCAACGGTTTCCAATGTAGTTAAAGGATGACATTACAGCAAGAATAGGTGTTCTCTTTACGCACATCTCGAAAGGTCTAAGGTAGATCTCTCGGATAGCCTGCTCATTAGCCCATGTGCAGAGCATGTCGCATCTGTTCTCTTCCTGATCGTTGAGAGCAAAGTGCTTCATGTAAGCGTAAACTCCCTGTGACCATGATCCCTGGCAGGCATTAGAAGCGATTACACCTGAAAGGACTCCATCCTCAGAATAGTACTCGAAGTTACGTCCTGCAAAAGCAGTTCTGTGGATATTCATAGCAGGCGCATACCAACCTGATACATCCATCTCGTCAGCCATCTTACCGATTGACTGTCCAAATTCATAAGCAAGTGCCTTGTTAAAGGTTGCTGCTACAGTTACTCCAACAGGGAATCCAAGAGAACCAACACCTGTGAAGTTGTTGTTGATTGAAGCAGGTCCGTCACAGTCATTTGTACGTACCTTTCCAATTGAATCAACAGAGTTTGTCTGATATCCGCCAAGAGAGATAAGAGCATTCATATCGTCAAGGCTCATGCTGTCAAGGAGCTCATCCCACTTTGGATCATCCTTAGCCACATCACGAAGATCAGCAAGCTTAAGGTTTGTAGCTGCGCCTGTTGTAACTGCTGCAGCATTAGGATCTTCGTCTGCTGCTGTTGCTTCAGGTGTAAGGTAATTGCTGATGTTGTAGAAATCAGCCTTAGCTGCTGCGCTCATCTCATAGTTTGAAGGAGCTGCAGTTGCCTTTGCATAATTAGCAAATCCGTCTTTTCTTGAAAGATATGTAACATCACCTTCAGCATAATCAAACGCGTTTGTAGCTGTTACCATATCAGAATTTCTGTTGTTTGAACCGTTGTAGACAACTTCACTGCCTACTGTGTAAGTCTTTGAATCAAGGATTGTGTGTGAATCCTTGTTGATGGAGATCACATAATCTCCTGCCTCAAGTACATATCCCTTTGCATTCTGGTAATCGTAGGATGCAATATCCTCAAGGGCAAAAGAAATATTGAAGGTCTGTGAAGCGCCTGGCTCAAGAAGATCAGTCTTTTCAAACTCGATAAGGTTTGCTGTTGCCTTCTCAATTCCGCCGTTTGTGTAAGGAGGATTGTAGTAAACCTCAACAACATCCTTACCTGCTACAGAACCTGTATTTGTTACAGTGACGTCGAAGCTGATCTGTCCGTCAGCCTCTGTGATGTCTCCCATTGTCTGCTCGAAAGATGTGTAGGAAAGTCCATAGCCAAATGGATACTGAACCATCTTATCGTAATCGATAAGTCCCTCAGCATCTGCTGTCTCGTAGAACTTGTAGCCAACGTAAATGCCCTCAACATAGTTGATGAATGAAACATATGCTGTAGACTCTACGCCTGTGAAACCTGTGGATGTGTAAGCAAACTCATCCATGTTTGTGTAATTGAAATCACCAAAGTTGTTCCACCAAGGTGTCTCTTTCATGTTGTAAACATAAGTATCGATTGTCTTACCTGAAGGGTTAACCTCACCGGTAACGATCTCACCAAGGGCCTCCATACCAACGTGACCCATTCCAGCTACCCAAAGAGCTGACTTAATCTGAGGGTGATCATTAATGAAACCAAGTTCGAATGCATTTGCACCATTGTAAACAAGGATAACCTTGTCAAAATTAGCACATACAAGGTCGATCATCTCTTCCTCTCTGTTTGTGAGCTGAAGGTAATGATCACCTGCATCCCAGTCATTACCTGCATTTAAAGTGTCGTCATATGTGCCGGCTGTGTAGGTTGTGCCATCCTGATATGAACCATCAATAACTGCGTTCATATTTGTAGGAAGGTCAGCACCCTCTCCGCCTGAACGGCTGATAACGATCATTGCTGTGTCGGAAAAGCTCTTTGCATTTGCCATAAGGTCGTCTGTGTAAAGAGAAACGTTAGGCTCAGGAAGTGTCCAATCCTGATTCCACATTCCTACAACAGGTCTGTCAGCCTTATAGTCCGTGTAGAACTTTGTAAGATCCTTATTTGTCTCAATTCCTGCATCAGCCAGTGACTGAAGAAGATCGATGGTCTCATAAGCATCATTAAGAGCGCCTGAACCAGCACCACCGAGGATAGGATTTGTTGAAGCCCATCCAAAGACATTGAGCTTAGAACCACTTGCAACAGGAAGAGTGTTTCCTTCATTCTCAAGAAGAACAATACCTTCTCTTGCGATATCCTGTGCAAGAACTGTAGATTCGTCAGAAGTTTCTTTTGAAATAGTTCCTGATCCGCTTACCAGGTCAAGCATTGTGCTCATAGGGCCTGAACAGATCATGTTTACGCATACTACAATACCTGTGAGCATTGCAACAAGCGCTGTTCCTCTGATAAGCTTCTTAAGTGGCTTATTAAGCTTCATAACAGCGATCATGAGAACCACTGCAACAGCTATGATAATACCAATAGCTATCAGATAAGATTTGATGGATGTTATGACGTTCATGACGTCATCCATGTTGATAGATAACATATAAGTACCTCCCTTTTATAAGATAGTCTAAGCTTATCACGCAAAAAAAATCGTGCCGTTTTTGTCACAAACGGTACGATTTTTGTCACGAACTGCGCGTTGAAGTGAGAAGGGCGAATATACAAATGGAAATCTGATGTGAACTCGTTCACAAGCAGGTTTACATTTGTATATTCATGCGGCGAACGCCGCGACAGCGAGGATCTGTGATCCGAGCGGCGCGCTTCTCACTTACCATGTTTCAGGTTCTTTTCCTCATACATGTTATCATCCATGTGTTTCAGGAAGTCATCAAGGCTTTCCGACTTGGGATCATAGATTGCATAACCGGTGGACAGGGAAAGCTTGTATTCACGGCCTTCCGTTTCATTAAAAAGATCCACCTCGTCATGTATATTTTTAATGATCCGCTTCATTTCATCATCACTTGTATCCTTAACAAGAAGAATGAACTCATCGCCGGCAAATCTCGTAGCTATTGCCTTATCGGGCTTTGAGAAATTGATGATCCTTGTAACATCCACCAAAGCCTCATCACCGGCTGAATGACCATAGGTATCATTGATCTTCTTGAAATAATCCACATCGATCATAATACCGCCCAGGCCCTTGCCTTTGCCCTTTAGGGCACTTTCAAGGCAGTAATCCAGGTATGCTCTGTTGTACAATCCTGTAAGTTTATCCTGATAGGAAAACTCATTCTGAAGGGACATATAGATGGAAGTCATACCTACAGCCAAAGACACCCAGATCAGGGAAATTCCATAGAAAAATACCTGAAGAATACAGCCCATGACCACCGGACCCATCATGAGGAAAATGGGAAAGAACCTGACTTTTCCATACTTTTCCTGATATTTCTCCAGAATGTAGATACCAAATAAAAGATAAAACAGATCCACAACGTAGTAGGCATAGCTGAAAGGGAGCCTTACATAGCGGTTTTGCTCATCCATAAAAAAGATTATCGGAACAAACATATTCAAAAGAGCTATGATCTCAAGAACCAATGCTGGAATGAAAGCATAGACATATATCTTCTTTACTCTTTTCATGGAATGATAGAACTTAAGATCTTCAAACAGGCACCAGCAGGAAATAAAAAGAGGATTGGCAAGGAAGCAGAAGGTGTTGGCCAGAATATTTATTATCCTCCACGTAGGACCCGGCCTTCCATCTGCAAAGAACGCAAAGAAATCCACAAAACAGGCCACCAGACCAAGAATAGCAATAAGGGAAAAGAGCTTTAGCTCAACCTGATTGCTATTGGCATTTCGTCTGATACGGCTGCTGAAAAGAAGTGCTATCAAAAGCACTGCTCCGATATAATCTGAAGTTGCAACTGCGATTAAATTCATCCAATTCCTCCCTGGGGAATCAGGATATTAAGCTCAAACCAGTTTTTGTTAACCTCAAACTTTACGGTTCCATGGTATTTTTCCACAGTATACCGAATGCTCTTAAGGCCAAAACCGTGATTATCCTTATCCGCCTTGGTGGTTACAGGATAGCCATTCTTCATCATGATCTGGCTTTCACAGTAGTTGTTTATCTGAATAAGTACAAAATTCTTCTTAGGAGAAACTGTTATATGAATAAGTCTCTTTTCCGGATCCTCGATGAGAGTAACATTCTCAATGGCGTTGTCCAGTGCGTTTCCGAATATGGTGCATATATCAGCCACGTGCATAAAATCCAGAATGTTGCCATCTGCAACGCAGGTAACCTTTATGTCATGGACCTGGCAGTTCATCATCTTGCCGGCAATAAGAGTATCAAGAACGCTGTTGCCGGTCTCAAGCTCCGGTGAGTAGGATTCCAGCTCCTGTTCAAGGGAGTCGATCCACTTTTGTCTCTCGCCCTCTGTCATCTCTGCCCTAAGGCCTGCTATCTGGTGCTTCAGGTCATGGTACTTCATATTGATGACATCAAAGGTAGTCTGGTAATTTCGATATTTATCGTACTGAGCCTTCAGCATTGAATGGATATTACTCAGCTCTTTTTCCGCCAAAAGCTCACAGATACGGCTCTGGTAAACGTACAGTATCATGATCCCCGCCAGATCCACCAGGGTTCTTACATAGAACACATCAGCAGTGATCTGGGTCGTAAAAGGGGTATTGGAGAAAATAAAACTCAGGTTACTAAAAGCAAATACTGCTGCAGCAATGATCACAGAAGCCAAAAACTCATGGACGTTGATCTCCAGTTGGAAAAAGCCTCTGACAATGCCCTTTTCCATGTGATAGGCCCACACAAACACAAGTGAATATACTACCACAAGAATTAAAATCTGAATGACAGGAGCAGGTTTTATCACTGCCGTGTAGCTGGCCAGCTGCCATTCCAGTGAGGCTGCCAGCTCTGCCAGAAGAAACGCCCTGGCACAGTAATAACCGATAACCAGCTTTGTGTCATCGCATATCAGGTACATGAACAGGTACATCAAAAGAACTGCTGCCAGCATACAGGGAATCCAGAGATATATATGGAGATTCTTGGTATATACAAGAAACAGGCTCTGGATCAAAAGAGCTGCTGCCGATATGGCAACAAATCTTACCCCTCGTACCTTACGCTTTAAAATCAGACAGTAGGTCAGGCAGGCAAGCCACTCTGCAAGGGCTGTATATATTCTTGGGATGTCCTGATAAAGCTCATTCATATTATAATCCCGCCATATAATCAGTCAGAGCATTCATAAAGTCGCTCTTTCTGGATCTGCTTATAAGTAGCTGCTTCCCGGCAATGATACAGGCGCCGTTTTCTACTCCGTCCACATACTTAAGGTTCACTAAATATCCCTTATTGCTCCTGAAAAAATTGTATTCAGAAAGCTGCTGCTCAAAATCCGCCATTCTTGCCCTTACTGAAAACTCCCCTGCACTGGTATAGAAATTCAGGTTGTGGCCTTCACTCTCAATGTAAAAGATATTGTCTATATCAAGCTTTTTTACGCCGGAGGGCATTTCAACTGATATTATCTTGGAATCCGACTTACGGATCCTTGATATGGCTCTGTCCAGCTTTTGCGAAAAAGCAAAGTAGCTAACAGGCTTTAAAACGTAATCAAGAGCGTCTACCTGATAGCCACGTATTGCATAGTTTGTCATATTGGTGATGAACATAATGACAACTTCCTGATCCAGCCTTCTTATTTCCTCTGCGGCTGTCATTCCATCCATCAGTTTCATCTCTATGTCCATGAGGATAATATCAAACTGTCCCTTGTAGCCATTAGTTATCTCGTCGCCATCAGAAAACCTGGTGACCTTAAAATAATTGCCACTTTCCTCCTGAAATTTTTGTATAAATTCTGTCAGCTGCTGAGCATAGGAATCCTCATCCTCAACAATTGCGAGGTTTATCATCTTGCTTCTCCCGGATCTGTTATCTTAGCATCTTATTCTGCATGGTATCAGGATCCTGTGCAAACTGAAGAGCAATTTCTCTCGAAATCTTCTGTGCCCTGTACAGCTCTAAAATCGCATCATCCATGGTGATCATACCCTGCTTCCTGTAGGTCTGCATGTAGGTAATGAGCTGGTGGGACTTACCTTCACGGATAAGGTTTCTTACAGCACTGTTGATATGCAAAACCTCAAAGGCTGCTATTCTGCCACCATCTCCTGTAGGAAGGAGCTGCTGGGAAATAATAGCCTCCAAAACTCCCGCCAGCTGTATTCTGATCTGCTGTTGCTGATGGGATGGGAATACGTCAATAAGTCTGTCCACAGTATTGGAAGCTCCAATTGTATGAACAGTTGAAAGAACCAGGTGTCCTGTCTCTGCTGCAGTGATGGCTGTACTGATGGTTTCCAAATCTCTCATCTCACCTACAAGGATAACATCAGGATCTTCACGGAGAGCCGCACGAAGGGCGCTGGCATAACTATTTGAATCAGTACCGATCTCCCTCTGGTTAACGATGGACATTCTGTGCTGATATGTGAACTCGATAGGATCCTCAAGAGTGATAACATGAGCTTCCCTGTTATTGTTGATACGGTCAATTATTGAGGCAAGAGTTGTAGACTTACCGCTACCTGTTGGTCCTGTAACCAGTACCAGGCCTCTCTTCTTGGTATAAAGGTCTACTACAGTTTCAGGAATTCCAAGACTCTCTGCACTTGGGATCTCTGTTGCAACAACACGGAATGCCATAGCAAAGGAACCCCTCTGTTTGAATACATTAAGTCTGTAACGACCCACTCCGGGAACAGAGAAGGACATATCATGCTGACCGTTTTCTTCAAGCTTGGCCAGCTGTCTATCATCCATGATCTCCTCAACGATCTCCCTTGTGTTTGGAGGAAGCATCTTGCCATAGCTTTCCATGGCAATGAGCTTTCCGTTAAGTCTCATCTTAGGTGGAAGTCCTACAGTAATGTGAACATCAGATGCGCCGTTTTCTTTTGCTTCTCTTAAGATATCCTGAATCTGTGACATGATGCCTCCTTATCGAGTTGAATTTTTCCTTACAATAAGTATGATATTAAAACAGCAAAAAATCAATTATATGATGATAAAAGTCAAAAGTCTGAGACCACGACATGCTTGCATGTCAGTGGATGAAAGACTTTATGACTCGCCGAAACATGAGGAAAAAGTGGGGCAGGGGCCCCATGATTTCCGAATATTTCGCGGGATTGCGGGAGTGCAAAGCACGGAGCAATCCATATCATCATGTTAACTCGTCAAGTCAGCTCATCCAGTGTGCTTCCGTAGGAGGCCAGGAATTCATTGACAAAATCAAGCACCTCCGGCAGTTCCTGGTACAGACTTCTGATGGATTTTCCTGTGCTTTCCTTAGCTGTCCTGAACTCTGAGTTTCCGGCATTCATTTCCCCTATACACTTGATGAGGGCAGAAAGCTTATCTGCTGCCTTTACCAGCTTTCTCATATAGCGTTCTTCCTCAGTATCGGCAGGCTTAAATATCTCCTCAAAGGATGGGCGAAGGTCATCAGGAAGCTTTTCTAAAAGCTTATCGTCTGCGATTGCCTCAACCTCCTTGTAGGCAGACTTAAGATCTGCATTAAAGTACTTAACGGGAGTTGGCATATCTCCTGTGATTATCTCAGATGCATCGTGGTAAAGGCCAATGAGAGCTGCCTTATTGGCATCAAGATTCTTGCCGTAGCGCACATTTCCGATAACGCAAAGTGCATGGGCGATCATTGCCACCTCCATGCTATGCTCGCACAGATTCTCCTGTCTTGTGTTCCTCATTAAAGCCCAGCGCTCTATGTACTTCATTCTTGAAATAAGCGCAAAGAAATTGTAATTCATGGTAGTACCCCCTAATCCAAAACTATCCGCTTTCTCGGCGGTAATAGAATTATTTTATCATATCTTCATAATTTTTTTCTTCAATAAATGGTAAAATGATATTAACTATACGATAATATATTTCCTTTTTGGGAGCAGATATGAAAGTAGCCTATATCGGGATCGATATTCTCTACCCGGTTCTAAGTAGCCTGTATGATTCAGGCTGCGAGATAATAAAGATCTTTACCTGTAAAACAGACAACGTTACGGAATTTAACACACAGACAATAGCTTTTGCAAAAGAGCATGACATTCCTATTCAGATAGAACGTATAACCCAGGACGATCTCTTTGATCTTCTGGCAAACGGATGCAGATTTGTACTGGTTGGCGGGTATTACCACATAATCCCCGTCATAGAAGAGCTCCCAATAGTCAACACCCATCCTTCTCTCCTTCCCATTGGAAGAGGTTCCTGGCCGATGCCACTGACCATACTTAAAGGGCTTTCCGAGAGCGGAGTTACAATGCACAGGATGGTAAAAGAGCTGGACTCTGGGGATATACTTCTTCAGGAAAAAATACCGGTCTATCCCGAGGATGACCTTGTAGCCCTTACAGAAAGGCAGTGGAGCGTGATCCCCTCCATGGTAAAGCGCCTTGCAGAAGACTTTGATGATCTTTGGGACAACGCCACTCCCCAGGACTCATCTAAGGCCGAATACTGGGACACCCCCACTCCTGAGGATTACACAATACGCAGCGATATGTCTTTTGCCCAGGCAGATCTCATCCTCAGAGCCTTCAAGAGCTATGAGTGCTTTTACATAAGCACTGAAGATAACAGTAAATTTGAACTGATAGATGGCATTGCATATAAGTCAGAGGATGCCCACAGCAGACCACCGGAAGCACTCAAATTGCAAGATGGTTACATTCTCTGTGAAAGGATGCGCAGGCTTTAAAATGGATAACTCAGAACCCAAAAATATCGGCTTTGATATGAAGGATGCCATATCTGATCTGTACCGTAAGTACGGCCACGGCGACAGTGCCCATGCCTTTAATTCCTTACTTATCTGGTCAAAAGACATGAATATATCGGCATACGTTCGTCCGGGCCTATATTCAGCAAAGCTTTATGATGCAGGACCTAACACCTGGTTCTTCCCTGTCGGAAGCAACGAACAAAAGAAGGCTTTTATTGAAGACAGGTTGCAGGAAAAGGGTCTGGTCTTAAGGTATATGACACCTGAGGATCTGGACTTTGTAAAAGAGTCTTTTCCGGGCACCTTCGAGATTGAGCCTGCGGTAAGTGACAGCGAGTATATCTGTGACAGGGACACCATTGAAAATCTTCCCGGAAAGGGCCTGTCCAGAAAAAAGAGATACGTAAAACAGCTTGTAAAAGAGCATACTTTCCGGATAAAAAAATTGGATAAGAATACTATTCCGGACGTAAACTACATCCTCGATATCTGGAGGCGAAACAAAGACTTCGATCCGGGCTGCAAAGACCGCAATGCTCTGGAAGCGATGTTTGAAAACATGGATGCTCTGGGAATATTCGGGATAGTTCTTTATATGGATGAGGCTCCCTGCTCAGTGATGGGTGGATATTTACTAAGCGATGATACGGTGGACTGTTGTGTCCAGAAATCAGTTATCAACGAGTACGGACTTCAGTATTATGTGAGACAGTGTTTCTCAGCTACTGTGCCCGAATTGGTCCGGTACTATAACTTCGAAGAGGACCTTGGAATTGAAGGCCTGAGACAGGCAAAAGAATTCATGCATCCCTGCAAAATGATAGATATGTACATAGGAATACAAAAATGAAAATACCTAAGATATCGACCTTTACAAAAAACATGTTCCTTAGGCAGTATATGCCTGCGCTGATAGCCGCCCTTGTTTATTCAGTGGCGGACATGGCAGATGCCCTCGTAGTAGGAAACAGTATGGGAACGGTGGGTCTTGCAGCCATCGCCTTTTCCATCCCGATCTTTATGCTCTTTAACGTTATTATGCACTCCTTCGGCCTTGGTGGTTCCATCACCTTCTCCAGCAAAATGACCGAAGGTAAGGAAAAAGAAGCTGTTTCTGAATTCCAGGGTGTATTAGTCACTCTCCTTATCATCGGCGCAGCCATTGCCCTTCTTGGAAACCTTTTCCTGGATCAGATACTTATGCTCCTTGGTGCCAGCAAAGATTACGATACGCTGTTTATTGCAGCAGGCACATATCTTCGCCTGGTGCTCACTTCAGCTCCTATCTTTTTCTTCGACTACAGCATGGGTTATTTCATGCGAAACGATGACATGGAAAAGGCAGCCTCCATCTGCTCTTCCATCGGAAGCATCTGTGATTTCTCCCTGAACATCGTGCTGGTTCTTTTCTTTGGCATGGGTGTAAAGGGCGCTGGACTGGCAACGGTTTCCGGCGTTGTTATCAGCAGCATTTTCCAGATTATATTCATGTACATTGAAAATAAACGCCTGAAGTTATTCCCTCTTAAGCCCAGCTTTAAGAGCGTGTTCTCCAGCTTTAAGACCGGTATAGCTTCCTGCGTAAGTTATATCTATTCCTTCATTTTCATCTGGCTTGGAAACAATGCAATGATGAGACTTGCAGGAGAAGCCGGTGTTGCTGTATTTGATGTGGTACAGAACATGAGCTATTTCATGGCATATATCTTTGGTGCCATCACCATGGCATCCCAGCCCATCATCAGTACCTACGAGGGTGAATGTAACTACGAGGAGTGCGATAAGCTGCAAAAGAACCTGATAGCTCTTTCTGTAATAACAACAGCAGTTCTTGTCACTATCATCGGAGGCTTCTCACCATTTATCCTAAGGCTCTTTGGTATAGTCGAAAGGCCTACCGTTATTTATGGCTCTTTTGCCCTTAGAGTATTCTGTGTCTGCATACTGTTTGCAGGACTTAACATCATATATTCCAACTACTACACCTCAAGGGAGATTCCATTCCCGGCATTCCTGCTGTCAACACTAAGAGGAATCGCCATTTTGCTGCCGGTTATGCTGGTCTGCATCTTCCTTGGAAAAGAAGCTTTCTGGTTCACCTACCCTGTAACAGAGGTACTGTCATTTGTGATAATTCTCTTTTACCTGAGTAGAATGGAAAAGAATGCCAAGCGTGTTTCCAAGGAAAAGATCTATACCACTACCCTTGGTGGCGACACAAGTCAGATAGGTACTGCAGTTGGCGAGATCGAGGAATTCTGTGAAAGATGGGAAGCATCTCCCAAGCAGATGTATTACGTTCAGATGACTGTAGAGGAAATGTGCTCAGCCATCATGAGTAATGGCTTTAAAGAAGCAGACCGTGGAAAATGTAATATCCAGCTTACCCTTGTAAAAAAGGCAGAGCAGGATTTTTCACTTCATATCAGGGACAATGCCCACACCTTCAACCCCTTTGACATGAGCACAAAAGCGTTAAAGGAACTGGAGGATGCTGATTCGGATTTCAATGCCCTAGGCATGGATATCATAAAGAAAAAAGCAAAATCTTTTTACTATAGGCGTTATCAGGGATTCAATACAATGGTGGTGAGAATATGAAAAAAATGTCGTTAGGTCAAAAAAGCGTTCTCCTGGTTATTATCATGGTCGTTGTAATGGGTCTGGTGGAAGGTGTATTAACCTACGTGGTTTTTGACAAGACCATCAACTCTGAATACGAAAAAAACGTTACCAATCTGGCACATACTGTGGCAGTAAGTGTGGATGGTGACAATATCGGGCTTTTACGGGACAAGGTAGTGGAGGTCTATGAAAGCCTTGATAAAAAAGTCGGCAGTGACATGATGGGCACTCCCGAGTTTGATGAATACATCAGTCACTATCAGGGGATCAAGGAAACTCCAGAATTTAAGACTGAGCTGAAAAAGCTGCAACGGATCAGTGAGGCAAATGGTGTGGATATCTACGTTGTTTACGTATATCCCAAGGAGAAGATCACCTTTTACCTGGCAGACGGTTCCGAGATAGCCAATGATCCCGGGGTATATGATCCCTTATACGAAGTTAACTACGCAGTACTGGATGACCCCTCCATTGGTTACCCTGCGTATATTACCAACACTCCAGAATATGGCTGGCTGGTTACTGCAGGATATCCTATCTACGATTCAAAGGGCGAAGTAGTAGCCCTGGGTCTTGCTGATATTTCCATGAATGACATTAAGTCGAAAGAAACAGCCTTTACCTGGTTACTTGCAGGTCTCACACTTCTCATTGCAGTTGTACTGAGCAGCATCTTCATCCTGCTTATCAAGCAGCAGGTTGTATCACCGATCAATAAGCTGTCCAAAGCAGCCCTTAACTACTACAGTACTGAAAAGGGTCATGCCTTTAGCGGACTTAATATCACCACCGGCGACGAGATTGAGAACCTCTCCGATGCTATGAAGCACATGGAGCAGGATATCAACGAGTACGTAGACAATATAACCGCCATCACGGCAGAAAAAGAAAGGATTGGTGCAGAGCTGAACGTAGCTACCCAGATCCAAGCGGACATGCTCCCAAGGATCTTCCCATCCTTCCCGGAAAAGACAGAGTTCGACCTCTACGCTTCCATGGATCCGGCAAAAGAGGTTGGTGGCGACTTCTACGACTTCTTCCTTATCGACGAATCACACCTGGGACTTGTGGTGGCTGACGTATCAGGTAAGGGAGTTCCGGCAGCTCTTTTCATGGTGATCGCAAAGACCCTCATAAAGAACCGTGCCCTCATCGGAGGCACACCTTCAGAGATCCTGAGCTATGCCAACGAGCAGCTGTGTGAAGGAAATGATGCAGAGCTCTTCGTTACTGTATGGTTTGCAATCCTTGATATCAAGACAGGTAAAGGTCTTGCAGCCAACGCAGGTCATGAGCATCCTGCCCTTAAGCGCGCAGATGGCTCCTTCGAGCTTGTAATGTACAAACACTCTCCTGCCCTTGCTACCATGGAAGGCCTCAAGTTCAAGGAGCACGAGTTTGAGCTCCACCACGGCGATACGCTTCTTTGCTACACCGACGGTGTCACTGAGGCCACCAACAAGGACAATGTGCTCTTCGGAAACGACAGGCTTCTTGAAGCTCTTAACAAGGAGCCAAATGCTGATGTTTACGGCGTTGTAAACAATGTTAAGACAGCTATTGATGAGTTTGTTGCTGAGGCTCCTCAGTTCGACGACATCACAATGCTGTGTATCCACTATAACTAAAGAGAATATGCCTTACCCCCTTGGACAGGCATTGTAGCACAAAGTGGCAAGACATCAAGGACTTACGCCAGCGCCCCTTGGAAAACAGGGGCATCCTTGTACCTCTTGCCACTTTGTGCGTCTTGGTCCATAAGGGGGAAGGCATTTTAGTCGTCATAGTTCGGCGCTTTTGACTAATATCAAGGGTGACGAAAAGCCCTCCTCGGCCCAAGCTCTCCCTATGGGTGGTTTAGGCCGATAATATTGCGGTATCTTGGGATATCGCGAGTTGCTTTGCCGCACATTTTCCTTTGTCATCGGCCCAACCATGAAAGTTGCCCTCCCTAGGCCGATATTTTCCATCATCTTTCCATATTCCTACTGGTATTTTTCGGCCCAAAAGGTCAGTCTTCAGTTCATTACGCCGATGTCGCCTTATTTTCCGCCTGGATTTCATGGCTTTCGCCTTATAATCCTCGGCCTAAAGTCCCCGTATCCAGCACATTAGGCCGATCCCCCCTGATTTCAGCCATGTTTTCATGGGTAATTGCCGAAATCGCTGATATAGATGAAAAGTAGCCTCCGGATGGCAGGATTTTTCATGAGTAATTTCTAGAATTGGCGATATAGATGAAAAATAACCTCCGGATGGCTGAATTTTTCATGGGTAATTGCTGAAATCACTGTTATAGATGAAAAATAGCCTCTGGATCTCTGGATTTTTCATGGGTAATTGCTGAAATAGCTGTTATAGATGAAAACATACCTCCGGATCTCAGGATTTTTCATGAGTAATTGCTGAAATCGATGTTATAGATGAAAACATACCTAGAGAACAGTGGCAGCCCACGTGCGGAGGCGGGGATCTTACGGCGGGGCATAATAAATCGCCTTCCCCCTTAGTGACCGAAATGCGTGAAGTGGGAAGATGTGCAAGGACGCCCCAGCTTTCCAAGGGGCGCTGGCGCAAGTCCTTGACATCTTCCCACTTCAAGCTATAATGGCCGTTCCAGGGGGAAGGCATATGATTCCCATATTATGAATTTATATCCTCTACAAGGCGGTGTTTGCCACCTACTGATTCATAGACGAATATTTCGCAGTTCTTGGGGCGAGGACGCCAGATGATACCATTTTTCTTGTCTTCAAGGTAGCCACGGATTGGGCGGATAATTCCGCCGTGGCAGACCACAAGGACGTTCTCGTAGTTCTTTTGCTCCAGTTCACGAAGGAAGGAGGAGGTACGTTCTCTCATCTCCCTGATGGTCTCAACTCCTGAAGGAGCTTTGAACAGCTCAGGGAATGACCAGTAAGCCATCATTGGAAGTCCTGTGCTGTAGTAGCCCTTCAGCTCACAGGGGCCAAAGTCAGCCTCAATAATACGCTCATCTATAATGATGTCCTTCCTGTCCACGTTTCCGATGATCTCCGCAGTCTGGATGGCTCTGCAAAGAGGGCTGGCATAAACAGCGTCAAAGGTCATATTTCCGATGCTCTTTCTTCTGTTGGTAGCCTGGGCGATACCAACCTGATTTAAAGGAATATCGCTTCTTCCCTGCATCATGCGGGTCTTATTGTAATCTGTCTGCCCGTGACGGGTAACATAAATCTTCATATCTGTAACACTTCTCCTATCTCTTCCTGGAATAGTCAGGCTTCATGCGCTTAAGGTCCTCGTAGATGATACGGTAATTGTCGTATCTGACCTTTGATACCTCTCCTCTTTCAAGGGCATTTTTAACTCCGCAGTCAGGCTCTGCAATGTGAGAACAGCCACCAAACCTGCACTCAGGCTCAAAGGGAACAAACTCCGGATAGTAGTCCATGAGAGAATCTGCCTCCACTCCACGAAGCTCAAGCGAGGTAAATCCGGGAGTGTCGATTATGAATGTTTCACCAGACTCATCCGATAGTTCTTTTACCACAAAGATCTCAGAGTGACGGGTTGTGTTGCGTCCCCTGTCGATCTTCCTGCTAAGCTCTCCGGTCTGCATATCCGCATCAGGGACAAGCTTATTTAAAAGAGATGACTTGCCCACGCCACTTGGTCCAGCCAGGGCTGTGGTCTTTCCCTTCAAAAGAGCCTTAAGCTCATCCAGGCCCTTTTCCTCCTTTACAGAGACGAACAGTACCTGGTAGCCACATTTCTCATAGGCGTCGTAAAGCTCTTTTGCCTCCTCCTTGGTAGCTATGTCCTGCTTGTTGAAGCAGATGATAACCGGGATATCCAGCTGTCTCATCATGATAAGATATTTATCCAGCAGGTTGTAGTTGGGGTCCGGCTTTACAATTGCAAACAAAATAACCGCCTGGTCAACGTTGGCAACAGGCGGTCTGTATAGACTGTTTTTGCGAGGAAGGACATCCGTAAGGTTTCCCAGCCTCTTTTCTTCGTCAATGATCTCTATTTCAACATTATCGCCTACTATGGGTTTGATTCCGGATTTTCTGAAGATCCCTTTGGCCTTACATTCGTAGATGATGGCCCCTTTGGTCTCCACGTAATAGAACCCGGCGATGCCCTTGATGATCCTTCCTAACATATGGGCTTAGTTCTCCTGAGTGAATGTCACTGCTCTTGTAACTGTGTATTCAACTGCCTGACCACCTGTGGTCTCTCCGGTCTCCGGATTGGTGGTGGTAGGTGTAGTTCCTGTATAAACAAAGGTAATTGTTCCTGTAGGAGCTGTAATGCCCTTGTAGGTGCCCTGTACAGGGAAATCTGAAGTGGTGGTACTAAGAAGGGTTGTTCCGTCTGATGTAACCAGTGTAACCCTTACCTGAATACCGTATGTATAATTCTCGCCTTCTGTAGGAGCGGAAATATCTGCGTTATAGCTGTAGGTAACTGATGCAGGGCCTGTTGAAAGCTCCATGTTGATAACAGTACCTTCAGAAACTGAAGTCTGGGCTGCTATGCTCTGGGCACAGATAAGCCCTGTGAGGTTTGAATCCTCATTGGTGGTCTCCACAACCTTACCTGCCTGAAGTCCTGCCTCAACCAATGTAATGACAGCTTCTTCTGAAGTAAGTCCGATGATGTTTGGCACAGTAACCTGACCGTCTGACTTAGCAGTGGAAACCTCTGTAGTTGCTGCTGATGCCTTGTATGCAGAACCGTCACTTACGTAAACAGTAACCTTGGTTCCGCTCTTAGCTCTTTCTCCTGCTGAAGGAGATGTGGATACAACTGTATCCTTAGCTGCTGTGTTAGCAGAATCTGCTTTCTTTTCAACCTCAAAGCCCTTATCGTCATGGAGGATTGAAACAGCCTCAGCATAGGTCTTTCCTGTAACATCAGGTACCTGAATGCCGTCTTTGGTCTCAGTAACCTGTGCAATACTGGACTGATCGGAACTGTTCTCTCCTACTGTATCATCGGAGGAACCAAAAATACCAAGGCTTCTTCCAAGAAGCAGGATAACAATAAATCCAACTAAAGCTGCTGAGATGATAGCCATGATAATGGTCATCTTCTCAACTCTTGATGTGCCGGCTGGGGACTGGGAGCCTGATCCGCTCCTTCTCCTGTCTCTACCCTTATCGTAGTCGTAGAGATCCTCCTCATCGTCGTAATCTCTTCTCTTGCGCTTTCTGTCTCTGTCGTAATCGTCGTAATCGTCGTCTCTGTCATAATCCTTAAGGACATCATCCTTAAGTCTCATCTGCTCTGTGTCAGTAAGTCTTCCTGTAGAACCGCCATGGAGCTGATCCTTCTCATCTTCAGAGGCAACCCTTGTGGCATTCTCCTCATCGGGATTAACCAGTGAAACGAAGTCCTTATCAGGTGTTATGAGTGATTTCTTAAGATCTGTAATGAGCTCTGCTGCGCTCTGATAACGTCTGTCAGGGCTCTTCTGGCAACACTTAAGGACAATCTTCTCAACACTTATCGGTATCTCATCATTGTACTCAGCAGGGCTTGGAAGCTCCTCCTGGATATGTTTAATAGCTATTGCAACAGTTGTGTCCCCATTAAAAGGAACTCTTCCTGTGAGCATCTCAAACAATGTAATACCAAGTGAATAAATGTCACTCTTGGCATCACTGTAACCACCTCTTGCCTGCTCAGGGGAAGTGTAGTGAACTGATCCCATTACATTTGAGGTAATGGTGTTACTGGTGGCAGCCTTTGCGATACCAAAGTCTGTAACCTTAACCTTACCGTCTTTTGAGATCATAATGTTCTGAGGCTTGATATCCCTGTGGATAATGCCATTGTTGTGGGCAGCCTCAAGTCCCATTGCAACCTGGATTGCAATGCTGACAGCCTCTTTTACTGAAAGGCGGGATTTCTTCTCGATATATTTCTTAAGAGTGATACCATCAACCAACTCCATAACAATGTAGTTGATGCCGTCCTCGTCGCCAACGTCATACACGTTAACAGTGTTGGGGTGAAGAAGTCCTGCTGTTGACTGAGCCTCTACCCTGAACTTAGACACGAAGTTCTCATTCTCAGAAAACTCCTGCTTCAGAACCTTAACTGCAACAAGCCTGTTAAGCTTATGATCTTTTGCTTTATAAACGTCGGACATTCCGCCGGTACCGATCTTCTCCAGCACCTCATAACGGTCTCCGATCACCATTCCAATCTTAACCATCTATTCCTCCATCGTGTCTGGCATCGTCCGCAAAGGGCTCAATCAAAATAACAGCTATGTTGTCCTTGCCACCGTTGTTATTGGCCTTTTCAACAAGCTTTTGAGCCTTCTCGATAATATCCCTCTGACCACTTACTATCATTCGGATATCTTCATCCTCGATCATGTTTGTAAGTCCGTCAGAGCACATGAGAACAATGTCCCCACGATTTAATTCCACATTAAAAAAGTCGATGTCTACTGTATCAGTGGCACCGATAGCCCTGGTAATAATATTCTTATCCAGGTGAGTCCTGGCTGTCTCTCTGTCAATACCGCCCATGCGGACCATCTCCTCAACCAGAGAATGATCCCTTGTGATCTGGGTGATCTTGTCGTTTATTACATATAATCTGGAATCGCCCACATTGGCAACCTGAAGGTATCTTCCAAGAACCGTTGCAGCTACAACAGTTGTTCCCATTCCAAAGAGGTTAGGATTCTCAGAAGCCTTCTCCCTGAGCTTCTTGTTGGCGATCTTGATAGCGTGCTCCAAAATCTTGACAGGGCTTTGTTCAAAAGACCTTTCGATCTCCTCAACCATAGTGTCTACGGTAAATCTTGATGCGTAGTCACCGGCATTGTGGCCTCCCATTCCGTCAGCAACAATGAACACATTGGACAGATTTCCAATCCTTGTATCTGAGGAAAAGACATAATCCTGATTCAGTTTTCTCTTTTTTCCTATGTCCGTAACGGAAAAAGTCTTAAGCAAAGTAGCCTCCCACTTAAGTATTGCGATTTTTTCACGGAAAAAAAGCAGGTTGTACTAATTCTCTTCCAAATGACGCCTTCTTAGCTGTCCGCAGGCGCCATCTATATCCCTGCCCATTTCTCTCCTAATTGTACTATTAATGTGGCTTTTTTCAAGTTTATTTTTGAACGCCAAAGCCCCGGACCGGTCTGTAGGCTTAAAGGACCGCTCCTTGATTGGGTTCACAGGAATCAGGTTCACTACTGCGTTAAGTCCCTTTAAAAGCTCCGACAGCTCTTTTGCATCCTCGTCTGTATCATTGACTCCGGCAACAAGGGAATATTCGAAGGTCAGCTGCCTTCCCGTCTTCTCAAAATAAGCCTTGCAGGCATCAAGAACCTCTTTAATACTGTAGGTGTTGGCTATCGGCATAAGCTCTTTTCTCTTGGCATCATTGGAGGCGTGAAGGGAAAGAGCCAGGTTGATAGAAAGGTCTTCATCGGCCAGCTCATAGATCTTTGGCACGATTCCGCAGGTGGAAACTGTAAGGTTCCTCTGGCTTAAGTTCATGCCGTTCTCGTCGGTAAGGAGGGTGATGAAGCGAAGGAGATTGTCGTAGTTGTCCAAAGGCTCTCCGCTTCCCATTACCACCACTCTGTGGACCTTTTCACCGGTATAATTCGAGATTGCATAGATCTGGTCCAGCATCTCCGAGGGGCGAAGATTTCTTTCAACGCCGTCCAATGTGGAAGCGCAAAACTTACAGCCCATGCGACATCCAACCTGAGAGGAGATGCACACGCTGACGCCAAACTTGTACTTCATAAATACGCTCTCAATAACGTTGCCGTCCGCAAGAGCGAAAAGAAATTTCTTTGTGTCGTCAAGCTTTGACTCCTGTACCTGAATAGCCTCCAGGCAGGTGTATTCAAAGTTCGCTTTTAGCTTCTCCTTAAGGGCCTTGGGGATGTTGGTCATCTCATCGTAATTTCTGGCCTGTTTTACATGCATCCACTCATAGAGCTGCTTGGCACGAAAGGCCGGCTCTCCAATGGCCTTTATGGCCTCCTGAAGCTCAGGAAGGGTTAAGGATTTTATATCGTTTTTTATATCATCTGAAACTGCAGTCATCTGGTTCTCCAATATTCATTTGCAAGAAAAATATACCCTTTAAGTTTACCATATTATGAGGAAATTTGTCTGATACCGGTTTGACAAGAGTTACGGCAAAAGTGGATAATTAAATTATCATTTTTTCGAGGTGAATGCAATGGCAAACATCAGGGAAATCACTCTGAATATTCTTATGGAGTACGACAGAGGCGGCGTTCGTAAGCCTTCTTTGTTAAAAGACTCTTTGGATAAATATGACTATCTTGAAACCAGGGACAAGGCCTTCATGAAGAGGGTCGTGGACGGATGTCTGGAGAGGCAGATACAGATTGATTACATTCTTGACTCTTTTTCCAAGACCAAAGTTGCCAAGATGCAGCCCTTCATCAGGAGCCTTTTAAGGATGGGCGTGTACCAGATAATGTTCATGGATTCCGTGCCGGATTCAGCAGCCTGCAACGAGTCCGTTAAGCTTGCTGTTAAGCACAAGTTTTCAGGCCTCAAGGGCTTTGTAAACGGGGTTCTTCGCAACATTTCAAGGAATAAGGACAAGATTGAATATCCTGATCCCAAGCTTGGAGGAGGCATCAAGTACCTGTCAGTTCTATATTCAATGCCTGAGTGGATCGTCATGATGTGGCTTGACCGTTACGGCTTTGATAAGACTGAAGAGATGCTGAAGTTCTTTTTGGAATCCCGTCCCACCACTATCCGTCTTAAGAAGGATGTAGATACCAAGGCCTTTGCAAAAGAACTGTCGGAAGCAGGAGCCATTGTTTCTGAAAGCGACATTCTTCCCTATGCGTTGGAGCTCGAAAAGACAGATAATATCAGATTCCTTCCGGGATTTGACGAAGGTAAGTTCTTTGTTCAGGATGTAAGTTCCATGCTGGTAACAGAGATTGCAGATCCAAAGCCCGGACAGGTAGTCATCGATGTGTGTGCTGCTCCCGGAGGAAAGAGCCTTCACGCTGCAGAATGGGTAGCCTTGGCAGAAAAAGGCACTTCAGAAGACGTGAAGTCTAAGGGTGTAGTCCTTTCCCGTGACGTATCAGAAAGAAAATGTGGTCTGATCAGAGAAAATGCTGAGAGAATGGGCCTTTCAAATGTTAAAGTTGAGATGCATGATGCCAGGGTCCACGACAGGAACCTTGAAAACAAGGCCGACATCCTCTACATGGATCTGCCCTGCTCCGGTCTTGGAATAATCGGCAGAAAGACAGATATCAAGTACAATATCACCCGCCAGAGCCTCTCAGACCTTTCAAAGCTCCAGTGGGAGATCATAAAGACAGCCTGGGACTATGTTAAACCCGGCGGAATCCTTATGTACTCCACCTGCACCGTCAATCAGGCTGAGAACGAGGATATGATAAATCAGATCTGTTCAGAGCTCCCCTTTGAAGTTGTTGACTTTACAGACAGACTTCCTGAAGCTTTGAAGAAATCTCCCCTTAAGGATGGAGAAGTAAACATGTGCCTTTCCCTTGAGCAACAAGCCAAGGAAGGCCGCATACAGCTCCTTCCCGGAGAATATGGTACTGACGGATTCTTTATAGCAAAGCTCAGGCGTAAGTAAAAACTGTTGACAAAGATCCACTCAACACCCGCTTTAAAGATTGTAGAGTGATAGCCAGAATAGTCCAGCTTAGCCTAAGTGAATGCTGAGATAGTGTACGAGTCCATTCCCCGATTGAACGTTTTTCATGAGTAATCCTCTAAAAGTGCCAAATAGTATGAAAAAACTTCCTTTGAAAAGCCAATTGGCATGGGATTTTTCATGAGTAATCTGCAAAAAGTGCCGATTTGTATGAAAATCCCAACTTATAACAAGCCATTAGCCAAGAAGTTTTCATGAGTAAATCCCCAAAAGGCCTGTTTTAGATGAAAAGATATCCCCCAAAGCCCGTTTCGGACCATATGTCTTCTATTCAACCTAAAGGCAGCCAAGAAACTAGTCATAAAGCAAAATAACGCCTTCCCCCGTTAGAGACCTATATGCGTGGATTCAGGTGGCTGTACAAGGATGTCCCTGCTTTTCAAGGGGCACTTGCGAAAGTCCTTGACTGGCACCTGATCCATGCTACAATCCACTTCTCGGGGGAAGGAGTATTTATGAATTTTTGACTTTATCCAGAGTCTGTGACACCTTGCGGTGTCTTTTCTATTGTTATTAATGTACGGTTGTGTATCCAAATTTACCTGCCAGATACAGGAAGCCAACAAAACCGTTTTTATCAACAAGTGACATTACATCTGTTCCTGCAGGTATTGTCACTATCATTCTGTTTCCTTTATACTCTCCGTCAAGGAAGCTTATTTCCATGGAAACATCAGGTCTTTTAGCAAGGGCCTCCATAACCGATTTGTGGAATGAGATAAAGCTTGAGGTCTCTATCTTTACAGTTGAACCTTTGGCAGCACTGCTTATCTTTTGGTTCACATCATTGTTGAAGGTATAGTAAGCTGTAACCGGCACCTTTGTCTCTTTTGCTCCGGAAGATGTTTCTGCACCGCCGGAAGCGACTTCGCCACTTGAAGGGGCCACATTCCTTGTCCAGGTTACCAGAACCGGTGACAGGCCATTAAAGTTTGTATCTATTCCATCAGAGGTATTTGTCACAGCTGGAGTCTCGATTGTTCCTGCTGCTACGGATCCTACAGTTGTTCCGACAAGATGAGCTACGCTGAAGGTATAGTCGTTTCCATTGGTCTGTGTGCCATCCTTTGCCTGTGGATATGGGATTACTATCTTAAGACCTCCTGCCGGGATATTTGCGGTTGTTACAGGTACCCAGTTTGTTCCTCCATCAAATGAAATAAGGAGGCCTGCGTCAAACAGGAAAGAATTATTCTTTTGCTCTGCTGTCTGTACATTAAGTGCATTTTCAAGGGCAGCCTGAACCTTATCTACTGATGTATAGCCCAGTGCTCTTAGCTCCGCTGAAATAGAAGCTGCTGTAAGCCCATCCTCATTAACCTTTGTCGCGATCTGTTTATTTTTATAGGTAGCTGTAACTGTGACAGCTTTCGCCGGCATAACAAAAGTTGTGGTTGTATCAGATGCATCTGAAAAGGTCACACCATCTTCGCTTGTCCAACAATCAAACAGCTTTTGAGAAGACGGTTCGTCTGCTGTTATTGTTACAGTGGTACCCTCAGGGTAAGAACCATCACCGGTTCCGTGATTGACTGAAACAGAATAGGTTCCCACAGGGATTTCTTCAAAATTACCCTTTACCTCAACATCTGAACTTCCAATATCAAAAGTAGTTGTGTTGCTATTTGCGTCACTTAAGGTTACGCCACCGGAAACAACATCCCAGTTTTTGAACAGATAACCACTGTCCGGAGTTGCTGTTATGGTTACTGTTGTTCCCTCTTCTCCTGAGGTGGGTGTTGCTGATGCGCTTCCATGTCCGTCATTGGATGCTGTTACAGCATATACAGTTGGCGCAGGGCCTGAACCTGCGTAAGTGTAGGTGTAAGTGAAATTCTGGCTTTCGTTGCCATAGGTCCTTTCTGTATTGGGAAGACCATCCCATGATCCTGCCGAATATCCCGGATCAGGCATATCTCCTACACTTGGTATATCCGAAGGATTTAGAGTAAGTACTTTATCTTCGTTATCATATCTCCAAAGATTTACTACTTTATCTGCCTTTGTTCCATCACTCCAGGAACCATGCACTACCTTGAAAGTAAAATTGACATCAATTCTTCTGACTGCATGTGCAGTTATTATGTTTGATGGGTGATTAATGGTCAAAAGAGCTAATAGAAATGTTAAAAGAAATACTGCTAATCTGGATGTTTTTTTCATATAGATATACCCCCCAGTTCTTACAACTCCCATAGCATTATTGTATCAGTTTGTTATCATTTTTCCATACAAAAATAAAAGGCTGCCACACTTCCCGTGTGACAGCCTCTAAAAGGATTATGATTTTATTTAAGTTCTTCACCGCCAAGGATTGAGAGAAGTCTCAAGAATCCGCAGTAGCCGTTTGAGTCAAGAAGTGTCTTTACATTGTAACCGGCTGGAATTGTAACCTTAAGTTTCTTTCCACCATAGGTGAATACTACGTTAACATCAACGTCAGGGCGAGAAGCAAAAGCCTCAATCATCTTGCTGTCAAAGCATGTAACTCTGTCAGTTTCAATATTGAATGCACCACCCTGAGGAGCTGCTGCTACGTTCTGGATGATAGAATTCTTGTACTGGATAGGAGTAACCTTTGCAATGTTGTAGGAAACTGTTCTTGCAGGCTTATCTCCGCTGATTGCAGAAACAGGAGCTGCTGCCTGACCTGCTGAAGCAGATGCAGATGGCTGTGTAACCGTATTTACTACGATTGCACCTGCAGGAGCCTGGTTAGGATCTTCATAAGCAGGAGTTTCTTCTACAACAACTTCATACTTTGTTTCGCCGGAACCATCAGAAGAAGGTACTGGCTTAAGGACAGCTCTTACGTTTATGCCGCCGCGTTCATTCATCAGTGTAAGTGTATAGGTTCCGTTGCCATTGTCTGTAACAGAAACGTTTTCACCAGCATAGAGCATATGATCTGAATCAACGGTGGCACTTACATTGAAAGGATTACCAATTTTTGTTGTTGGCATTGAACTTTCATTCCCATCTATAGTAACGCCTTCTTCGTGCTTTATGATGTAATTGATTGCAGAGAGGAGTTCATTTTTAACAGCTGTATTATCTTCCGCAGTAGATAAACCAAAACCAGTAGATATACCATCTACTTGATATATGGTCAGGGATGGAAGCCTTTCAATTACTTCTTCCTTAGTAAGTCCAGGATTTTGGGTATTGGTATGAACATTAAGTTTACCTGTAGCAACACCTTCAACTGTAATAGAAGATTTTCCACCGCCTGAACTGTCGCCAAGATTTACTTCTATGGCATTACTACGAGAAGGTGCGTGAACGTCTCCGCCTACATGAACTGTGCTGTTTCCTGATGCATACACACCATCACCTGCATATCCAACGAATATAACATTCCCGTTATCATCATAGTGATCAACTTCCATTCCGGTACCGGTAACATTACCTGTAACAGTTACAGATGCATTATTAGCAACTACACCATTACGAGCACCTGAAACATCACCATTAACAGTTATGCTTGCAGAAGATTGAGCCTCTACACCTTCAGCTGTTCCGGCAACCAAAACCTTTTTATCAGCATTTCCTACTACAACTGTTGCCCCAGTAGATGCATTGATAGCATCCTGCTCAGCACCAGAATCCTTACCTGCAGTAACATTTCCTTCAATAGTCACTTCGGCATTATGACTTGCAACTACTGCAGGATCAGCAGTGTAATGCGTCTGTCCATCATTATCCTGATAAGAACCATTATGGCCTGATGCCTCTACATCACCTGGAACATTAACGGTTTGATTATTTGCAACGACAGCTGATGTTCCATCCGTTTTAATCACATCACCATCCGCAGCAAATGAAGTAATGCATGGTGAAAGCACCATAGTAACAGCAGTTGCAGAAGCTAACACACTAGTCAGTAGTTTTTTGTGCATAAACACACCCTCCTTATATTTGCTTGATTTTAAATCAAGGATTGAGCGATTTCAGTCGCATTAATGATTTTACGCCAACAAAAACGAAAAATAAAGCATTTTTTAACGTAATTAAATCCCGAATTCAATCTCATTCATGAACCTTTTTTTCAATGAATCATGGGCACTATAGCATCAATGAGCTCCCTGTATAATCTTTATCAAATTTGCCGAGCAAGATGTCTCCTTTTTCATCCTAAATGATACTCTCAAAAGATTTTTGTAAAATATACTTGACATTATTCTATTGCGAGATTATATTGTATTCATAGACAAGAAAACATAACAAAACTTTTTTCACTTATGGAGGATTAAATAATGAATACAAAAGTATCAGTAGGAATGGCAATTGGACTTATGTGTGGATTGGTAATCGCAGTAATTCTTTTAAAGATTGCCAATAAGGATCACAAGGTTAAAACACAGTATGATGAAAGACAGGAAATGATCAAGGGACGCGGATACAAATACAGCTTCTACACCATGTTATTTATGGAGGTTGTAGTTATGCTTCTGGAAATGTCAGGCATAGAGCTTCCAATCGATAACTATCTAGTACACGCTATTGCAGTTCTTATTGGATGTCTGGTTCTTTGCATACTCAGCATCTGGAACGGTGTTTACTGGGGACTTAATAACAATCACAAGCGCTACGCCATCATCATTGTTATTGCTGTTGTTCTGAATATCATTCCTCTTGCAGGGGCTATAGCACATGATTCTCTTTCAGGACATGGCATCAACTCAGTTCCGGTTCTAAACGTAATAGTACTTGTCTGGATGGCAATCATCGGAGTTGCTGCACTTGTAAAAAAATTTGTTGACTCTAGGAATAGCGAGGAAGAGGAATCATGAAGAATCTAAGATTAAAGGCTGCCCGTGCAGGAAAAGACCTATCCCAGGATCAGCTGGCAACTCTCTGCGGAGTATCAAGACAAACCATAAGTGCCATAGAAAAAGGGGACTACAACCCCACCATTAATCTCTGCATCGCAATCTGCAAAGCTTTAGACAAGACCCTTGACGAACTGTTCTGGGAGTAAATAAAAATCAGCCAGGAATAACCCTGGCTGATTTTTTTAGTCTCTGCGGTTGTTTAACATTATGAGTCGGAGGAGCTGGATTACTGCTGAGGCGGCGCTGGCAACGTAGGTCATGGCAGCGGCGCTTAGTACCTTTCTGGTGGAACCTGCCTCTTCGGCGGTGAGGATTCCGTACTCCTGAAGCATTTCCATTGCTCTTCTGCTGGCATTGAACTCTACAGGAAGAGTAATAACCTGAAATGCTACTGCCAGGGAGAATACCCAGATACCAATAGTGATAAGAGGCGAGTAGCTGAATATCATTCCTGCGATGATTATTGGAATGCCGGCCTTTGAGCCGATGTTGGCAACAGGAACAATAGCTGTCCTTATCTGCAGGGGAACATAGCCTGTGTGATGCTGAAGTACATGTCCACACTCGTGAGCTGCAACTCCTATGGCTGCTACAGAAGGTGAACTGAAGGTTGCATCGGAAAGGTTAACTACCTTGCTCCTGGGATCATAGTGATCTGTAAGCTCACCGGATACGTGCTGTACTGTCACGTCTGTAATCCCGTTTCGCCTTAGTATCTCTACTGCTGCCTGAGCTCCTGTAAGTCCGCTCATGCTTCGAACCCTGTTGTATTTCTTGTAGACGGATGAAACCCTTGCACTTGCTATCATACAGACAACTGCCATTATGAGAGTAAGAATATACATAGGATCTATTCCGTATCCATACGCAACTCTATCCATACCGTAATACATTGTGTTACACCTCTTTTCCCAATATCTTAATCGCCCAGCTTATCACCGGCTGAAATCTTATAGCCAAGAAGGAATGCCTTTACATCCATTCTCTTTTTACCCTCCAGCTGAACCTCGGTTATCTTAAGATAGCCTCCTCCTGTGAGGACCACAAAAGAATCTTTTAGAACCTCTACTACAGTTCCGACGTTTCCGCTTTGTGATATCTCTTTTGCCTCGGCTCCAAGCTCTGCTTCATTAAGGCTCTTAGCCTTCCAGATCTTAAGCATCTTGCCTCCAAGGTAGGTGTAGGCTGAAGGCCATGGATTGAGACCACGAACCAGATTTCTTATGGTCTCTGCATCCTTTGAAAAGTCTATCCTTCCCATATCCTTGGACAGCTTTCCACACTTGGTGGCTTTAGCTTCATCCTGAGGGATTGGTGTCAGCTCTCCCCTTTCGATCTTAGGAAGCGCCTCTACGATCAGCTCGCCACCGAGATCCGAAAGTTTGTCAAAAAGACCTCCTCCGGTCTCCTCTTCATCTATGGGAATTTCCCTCTGAAGGAGGATATCTCCTGTGTCCATGCCTGCTGCCATCTGCATGATGGTAACTCCGGTAGTCTTCTTTCCATCGATGATAGACTGCTGGATCGGAGCTGCTCCCCTGTATTCAGGAAGGATCGAAGCATGGATATTGACGCAGCCAAACCTTGGAATATCAAGGATCTCCTGGGACAGAATCTGGCCAAAAGCAGCAACCACATAGATATCTGCATCTATGCTTTTAAGGTATGCCACATGGTCTGCCTCTTTTATCTTAACTGGCTGAAAAACCGGTATGTTATGTTCCAGCGCACAGGCCTTCACATCAGATACCTGAAGTTCTCCGCTTCTGCCCTTTGGCTTGTCAGGCTGGGTTACCACAAGGACAACCTCATGCCCTGCTTCAATTATCTTTTCAAGAGCCGCCCTTGCAAAATCAGGGGTTCCCATAAAAACTATCTTCATTATTCCTCCAAAATTATCATGTTATCTTAAAAGCTTTAATTCATGCTCCATCTTACCAAGGTCCTTTATAAAGTCCTCAAGGAGCTTCTTGTATTCCTCAGTATCTGTCATGGAGCTGATAACTTCATCAATCTCCTGGGCTGAACTGAAGACCTTGCCCTTTACCTCAACACCGCCATCGCCCTTTGTAAGAGCTTTGATCTCGTTAAGGGCCTCTACTCTCTGACCGATAAGATTCAGACGATCCTGCTTATCTAAAAGATCATAATATAACTTGGGATGATCAACCAGCTTCCACTTT
>JAEEGL011699360.1_pt1 | contig 31623 bp, 28 predicted proteins | sample 9134231 | NCBI WGS metagenome assembly JAEEGL01 (sample SAMN16246548, study PRJNA631951) | gut metagenome | biome: gut microbiome; feature: rumen; material: fiber-attached | host: Bos | place: Iran: Karaj | collected 2018-10 | reverse complement strand
CGCAGCTCAGGGCTCTCTACAGAGCTTCCGCACACGGTAATCTTGCAATAATGTATCCCATGATTACATCAGTATGGGAAGTACAGAAACTTAAGGAGATATCGGCAGAGGTTCGGGAAGAGTTAAAGAGCGAAGGGCTGGAAATCGGTGATGTTCCTGAGGGAATACTGATTGAGACTCCGGCAGCAGCCCTTATATCAGACGAGCTTGCAAAGTTCGGTGATTTCTTCAGTATAGGTACAAATGATCTGACTCAGTATGCACTGGGTGCAGACAGGCAGAATGATGATGTGACGGAATATTACGATCCACGTCACCCGGCTGTGTTATCACTGATAAAAACAGTTATAGAAAACGGACACAGAAACAAGATTCCTGTAGGAATGTGTGGAGAACTGGCAGCAGACGAGACCATGACAGAGAATCTCGTGCATCTCGGAATAGATATTTTGTCAGTATCACAGGGCGAGATACTGTCCCTGCGTAAAGCAATAAGAGAAATGCGGTAACGCAAAAAGGAGATATATATTCATGAACATTTTGGTAATCAACTGCGGAAGCTCATCACTTAAGTACCAGCTCATCAATTCTGATACAGAGGATGTACTTGCAAAAGGACTTGTAGAGCGTATAGGTATCGATGGAGCAAGGCTCAATCACACACCAAAAGGTGGAGACAAGGTAGTCATTGAGGAGGATATTCCCGATCATAACAAGGCCGTTAAGATGGTAACTGACGCCCTCACAAATGAGAAATACGGCGTGGTTAAGTCACTTGATGAGATCGATGCTATAGGACACAGAGTAGTTCACGGCGGAGAAAAATTCAACAAAGCAGTAATCATTAATGACAGCGTACTTAAAGATATTGAGTCATTAAATGACCTTGCACCTCTTCATAATCCAGCGAACCTTATCGGTATTAACTCGTGCATCACAAATATGCCGGGTAAGCCGAATGTTGCCGTATTTGATACAGCTTTCCATCAGACAATGCCGGAAAAGGCATTTATGTATGGTCTGCCTTATGAATATTATGAGAAATATAAAGTGCGTCGTTACGGATTCCACGGAACCAGTCATGATTTCGTATCTGCCCATGCAGCAGAGATGATTGGCAGGGACCGTAAGGATTTAAAGATTATCGTATGCCACCTTGGAAATGGTGCATCTGTATCTGCAGTTATGAACGGTAAGTGTGTGGATACAAGTATGGGACTCACACCCCTTGAGGGACTTATCATGGGTACAAGATCAGGCGATCTCGATCCCGCAATCCTCTCATTTATCGGTGAGAAAGAGGGGCTCTCTGCAACAGAGGTTAATAATGTCCTCAATAAAAAGTCAGGTGTACTTGGTTTATCAAATAATACATCAGGAGACTTCAGAGACCTGGCAGAAGCAGAGGAAGCAGGCAATAAGTATGCAAAGCTTGCCCTTGATACATACTGCTACAGAGTAGCGAAATATATCGGCTCTTACATCATGGCAATGCAGGGCGTTGATATCATCGCTCTCACAGCAGGAATCGGCGAGAACAACTATAGAGTCAGAAGAGGTATCTGTGATTATCTTAAGTACCTTGGAGTAGAAGTAGATGATGAGAAGCTTAAGATAAGAGGTGAGGACCTCATCGTATCGACAGATGACAGCAGGATTAAAGTCATGATAGTTCCTACAAATGAGGAGCTTGCCATCGCAAGACAGACACTTGAACTTGTGAAATAAATATTGTTTCATACTAACAGACAAAAAATACAGGGTATGCAGCATTGCGCTCGTGCTTAGCTGCATACCTTGTATTTTTGTCTTTATAATTTATCAAATATTCAGAACTGAGCCATTGACTGTACGGCATGGCCCTTTATGAGACATTTGTAATGCTCCTCCATCTTTGCGAGGAGTGTCGGTGAATATTTTCTGTGAGAACCATACTCGATGAGAATGTTGCTCATCTTGAGGAAATCCTTCTTGTCCTCATCGCCCCTGTTTAATACAAGGTAGAACTTTTCGTCATCAGGATTCTTGTAAAGAGTACTCTGTCCGTTAAATGATTCATTTAATATTCTGCATGCCCGGCCTACGGTTTCAAGGTCGTCAAATACAAAGAGTCTCACGTCTGTCAGCCTTGAGTCGTTGTCACCCTGGATAGGTTTTTTCTCATTTTCTGCATTTGCAGCCTGAGCAGATGAGGTGATTTTCTTAAACAGGTCAAACATGACATTCTCATTGCCGAGATTTTCAATGAGCGACTGGAGGGCTTCCGTGCCGACTATCTCAATCCGTGCGGAGCCTGCGACAGCAGGAGGATTTGCAGGAGCCGGTTTCTCCTCATTGTCAAATATCTCATCGAATCCATCCTCGGAATCTTCATCATCATATTCGTCATCGTATCCGTCGCTGTCGCCTTCCATAACAGAAGGAGCAAATCTCGAGAATCTTGTATCGAGTTCCTCTGGATTCTGAACCTTTGTGATGATAAATACAACACAACCCGTGTTCATGGGAATAGCCTCAATCATGAGAGGGATATTATCAGCCTCAAAGCCGTACTCATAGCTGGCCTGCTGCATGACATCCTTAAGCAAAAGCTTGGCTTTGTCACTGCCGTAAGCTATCTCACTTATCTTGAGCTGTCTGTCATCAAGGTCTTCCTTTGACAGAATGCATCTTATTTGATTGTCATTAACTTTTTCAATCTTCATACAGTATATATCGAATAAATATAATGGCTTCTTTAACAATAAAAAACACTTTTCAATGTTGCCTAAACTCTATCATAATTTGGGACTTGTTTCAAGGAGGTGGGGAGAAAGTTGAAAAAACTCCCTTGACAATTTGATATTTTTCTCTAAAATAAATTTCAAGATGTTTTGCCAATCTGTACCGGATTGGAGGGTAAGGTAATCATTGTCGCTATGTTCATAGCGAATTTTCACTTTTTAAATGATTTAGTACTTTTTGAAGTATTAAAGGGTTTAAATTTTTTTGCGTATTTTTATATTTATTTAATTATTTTTTCTTTTATTGTCTAAATTATTTGGATTTAATTCAAGAACAGGCAATTTCTGAAATCTGCTAATATCTTCCGGAAGGTCTAAGTCATATTATTTCGACAACACACATCATTATTTAGGTGCGGGTGAAACATCAGATGATGACACCAACTATTCACTTAAAATGTGGTTGTGCCGGGAATAGTGGCAAAATATTTCACAGATCTTTTGTTTTACTCTTTTTGGACCGGCACAATATGAGAAAACCCGGAAATATATTCACTCCTTTTAATTATAGGCAGAAAACATGAACATAAATTCGGGAGACATTTTTCAGGCAAAAACTTATATTTCCAAGGATATATCGGCATATTTTAAGATGAATAGTTTGGGGTTGTCTGCTATAATAGAAGGGATTTTTAAGGAGGTTTCTTAAAATGTCAGGAAACATAAAACACAAGATAATATCCGTTCTTGTAGCAATAGTTTTAATAATTGTAATTGTGATAGTTGCATTTGGCAGCAGGATAAAGGAAAGCCTTGCAAACGGCGAGGAAATCAGCTTTCGTTGGCTGCTAGGGCTCATTTACCCCGAGAAATATGCATATTCCACGGAACAGGCTAATCTGAATGATTATTTCCAGCTGTTTTCCGAGGATGATACGGCACTCATCGTAAATGATGAGATATATGCTGACAACGGACTTTATATAAACGGTGAAGTGTACTTCAAATTAAGCACAGCGGAAGCACTCTTTACAGACAGATTCTATTACAACGATACAGAACAGGTGCTTTTATACAGCACTGCCACAGATATATACAGGGTAGACCTTTCAAGTGGTACTAACTCATATCATTACGGTGGAGCTGATGTACCCCTTGATTATCTCCCTGCCACTGTGAGAAACGGAGAGCTTTACATTGCGGTCGATTATGTCAGATTATTTGACGATTTCTCATTTACATATTATCCGGATCCTCACAGGATGGTCATTTATACTGAGAGCGCAGTATATAACGAGGCTGAGATTAAGAAAAATACAAGCGTACGATATCAGGGCGGCATCAAGAGTGATGTGCTCTGCAAGGTTTCGGAAGGAGACAAGGTTCAGATCATTGAGGTCCTTGAAAACTGGACTAAGGTAAAAACTGCTGACGGATTTTTCGGATACGTGGAGAATAACAAACTCGGAGATCAGTATGAGGCAACCAGAGATCCCGGAACAGGAGCATACGACCCTTATCTCGATTACACGCCTAACCATCTGGATGGCAATGTCATCATGGTATGGCATCAGATGTATTTCACTGATGATGGCAGCAGTTATGATTCAAGCCTTGGCAACATGCTCTCATCAAGTGACGGAGCAAATGTTGTATCGCCTACATGGTTTTATCTGAATAATGCCACCGGCGGATATGCAGATTACTCATCGGCTGCTTATGTAGAATACGCTCACAATCAGGGTTATCAGGTATGGCCCATGGTAGCTGATGTTGAGAATGGCGGTTCATTTGATTTTGATGAGTTTGAGCTGTTTTCATCATCTGCAAACAGAAAAACTCTCATAGACAATCTGATTAGTTCTGTTGTGGCTGCAGGTGCAGACGGAATAAATGTTGATATAGAGCATATCGGCAATCAGTCAGGTCCTCACTTTGTACAGTTCCTCCGTGAGCTTGCAATTGAGACAAGAAAGAACGGACTTGTCTTATCGGTAGACAACTATCCTATGAATCAAGGTAATCTTTATTATGATTTAAGGGAACAGGGAATAATAGCCGATTATGTCGTAATGATGAACTACGATGAGCACTGGGCGGGTTCTGATCCCGGTTCTGTAGCATCAATAGGATTTACAGAGCAGACACTAATTGATTCGATAAACATGGGAGTGCCTGCAAGCAAGCTGATAAGTGCCGAGCCTTTCTTCACCCGTATATGGAAGACAGAGGGCAGCCAGGTTACAAGTTCAGCTGTAGGCATGGATTATACTCAGGACTGGATGAATACAAGAGGCATTACACCTGAGTGGAATGATGAATGTGCCCAGTATTATGTCAAATATGTTGATGGCACAGCTACATATGAAATCTGGGTTGAGGATAAGGAATCAATGACAGCCAAATTCAATGTGATGAAAAACTACGGCATTGCAGGTGTGGCAGGCTGGAAACTGGGACTTGAGAGCGATGATATATGGGCTCTCATAAGAGATAATTTCTGATTCTTTTAAATCTGATATGGAAACACGATTTGAAAAAATTGACAGCAATAATATAAACGAAGATGTCATTAAAGAAGCAGGCAGCATTATAAAGGCCGGAGGCCTGGTAGCATTTCCCACAGAGACAGTATATGGTCTCGGAGGCGATGCCCTTAATGCGAAGTCTTCAGAGAAAATATATGCCGCAAAAGGCAGGCCGTCGGACAACCCTCTCATAGTTCATATCGACAATATCGACAGCCTGAAAGAAATCAGTGACGAGATACCGGAGGAAGCATACAGACTTGCAGATGCATTCTGGCCGGGACCGTTAACAATGATAGTAAAGAAAAATGACAGAGTTCCTGTAGAGACAACAGGAGGACTTCAGACCGTAGCGGTGCGTATGCCTGACGATGATATAGCCCTTGCCTTTATAAAGGCAGCAGGTGGATTCATTGCAGCTCCAAGTGCCAACACTTCCGGAAGACCAAGCCCGACACTTGCAGAACATGTAAGAGATGACCTAGATGGAAAGATCGAGATGATACTGGACGGTGGACAGGTCGGTATAGGTGTTGAATCAACCATAGTAGATCTGACAGAAGGAACGCCTACGATACTTCGCCCCGGATATGTTACGGAAGAAATGTTATCAAAGGTTCTGGGAACAGTTGATACTGACAGGACGATCCTTGAGGGTACATTTGCTGCAAAGCCTAAGGCACCCGGAATGAAATACAGACATTATGCACCTAAGGCGTCAATGTCACTCATCGAAGGTGATGGGAGCAAGATAGTATCCGTGATGAATGCTAGAATATCTGAAGCTCATGATAAGGGGCTTAAAGTCGGAATCATGTGCAGCAGTCAGGTGTTTGATAAAGTTGGCGGAGATGTCAAAAAGAATCTTGGCAACAGGGAAGATGAGCGAGAGATAGCGCACAATCTGTATAAAGTCCTCCGTGAATTTGATGAAGAAGATGTGGACATCATTTACGGAGAGTGTTTTTCAAAAGAAGGTTTTGGACAGGCTGTAATGAACAGGCTGTTAAAGGCGGCAGGATTTACCGTCATTCATGAATAATATTTTTTAGGAGATAATAAGATGAAAGTTTCAATGGGATGCGATCACGGAGCATACGGATTAAAGGAGACACTTAAAGAGTATCTGACAAAAAAAGGATATGAGATAGAGGACTGCGGATGCTACAGCGAAGAGTCATGTGATTATCCTGACATGGCCAGAGCAGCTGCTGAGAAAGTAGCATCGGGAGAGTGCGAGAGAGGTATAGTACTCTGCACTACAGGTATTGGTGTCAGTATCACGGCCAACAAGGTCAAGGGTGTCAGAGCAGCTCTTTGCCACAACGAGGACTGTGCAAAGATGACGAGACTTCATAATGATTCGAATGTAATTGCAATGGGCGCAAAGTATGTAGAGCCCGAACTTGCAAAGAAGATGGTGGATATTTTCCTTGAGACTGCTTTCTCCGGAGAAGAGAGACACCAGAGAAGAGTTAACAAGATAGAGAAATAGTAATTGTTTGGGGGAAAGAAAATGAAGAGAACGGATTATATCAGCTGGGACGAATATTTTATGGGCGTATCAAAGCTTGCGGGAATGAGATCCAAGGATCCCAATACCCAGGTAGGTGCGTGTATAGTCAGCCATGACAACAATATTCTCTCGATGGGTTATAACGGATTTCCAAAGGGATGCAGTGATGATGATTTCCCGTGGGAAAGAGAGGGCGACTTTGGTGAGACAAAGTATGCTTATGTAACACATAGTGAACTCAACGCAATCCTCAATTACAGAGGAGGTTCTCTTGAGGGTACGAAGCTTTACGTATCGCTTTTTCCCTGCAATGAATGTGCCAAGGCAATCATTCAGGCAGGAATAAAAACGGTAGTATATGATGATGATAAATATAACGGGACGCCGAGCGACCTTGCGGCCAAAAGACTTTTTGACGCAGCAGGGGTGAGATATTATAAATATCAGCATTCCGGCAGAAAGATTTCTTTTGATATTTAATTAAATGTATATCGATATTTCCGGTTTGAAAAAAAGAATACTGACAGTTTTACTGGTAACAGGCTTTACAGTCTTTTTTGGTGTGACTGCAGTACAGGCCGGTTATATTGAAGGTCAGGCAGAGATTCCTTTATATGATGATCCCAGTGATACAAAAGAGAAGCTGGATGAGGCAGAGCGCCAGAAGGAAGAAAAGAAGGCAGAGCTTGAGGCGGCCCAGCTCCAGCTCCAGTCGACTCAGGAAAACCTGACTGAGCTCGAAGGATTAAAGGGCACATATGAAGGAGAACTTGCGGTTCTCAATGGTCAGATGCAGGAGGTTGCTGATAACCTTGCTGTAATCGAAGCGGAACTTGCATTAAAAGAACTTGAGCTGGCCGAGACCCAGCAGGCTCTTGAAGAGAACGAGGCTCTCTGTGAACAGCAGTATTATGCGATGAAGCAGCGCATAAAGTTTATGTATGAGAGCAGTGATACGATGTATATCGATCTCCTCGTATCATCAGGAAGTTTTGGAGAATTTCTGAATTATTCAGATTATATACAGGATCTGGAAGAGTATGACCGTATGATGCTGGAGACATATCAGCAGACAGTTCAGACCATTTCTGAAAATAAAGCACTTCTTGAACAGGAGCTGGCTGATATACAGGCCCTTGATGATGCGGCTGTAGAAGAACAAAATAAGGTGAACGGTCTTATTAATACAGCAGCTCAAAACCTGGCATCAACGGCTGATTCCATTGCCGGAGTTGAGGCACTGGCTGATGCATATGAGCAGGAGTGCATTCAGAAGCAGCAGGAAAAAGAAGCGGCTGAAGCAAACTATGCGGCAATTAAGGCTCAGTACGAAGAAGAATTACGGCTTTCCCAGGAGGCAAAGAGTGCAGCGTGGAGAGATATCTCCGAAGTTACTTTCGAAGAGGGTGACAGATATCTGCTGGCGAATCTGATTTACTGTGAGGCAGGCGGTCAGAATTATGAAGGACAGCTTGCGGTAGGTGCTGTCGTAATCAACAGAGTATTGTCATCAAAATATCCCGGTACGGTTACGGGAGTAATATATCAGAGTTATCAGTTTTCTCCGGTTAATGACGGACATCTGGCCCTGGCACTTGCAGAGGACAGAGCTACAGCCAGCTGTTATGCAGCGGCAGACGCTGCCATGGAAGGTCAGACAAATGTAGGCAACTGCCTGTATTTCAGAACTCCAATAGAAGGCCTTACGGGAATTGCTATCGGAGGACATATTTTTTATTAAACAGTATTTATAAACAGGGGGATTACATATGTCAGCAGGCAACAATAATCTGGATTACTTAAAAAAACTTGACCGCTTCATGCAGAGAGCTTTTTCTTATCTCATGATTTGTCTTGGAGCACTTCTTGCCAGTTTTTCCGTTATATGCATACTTATTCCCAATGATGCCATAGATTATGGTACGGCGGGTATAGCAATTATTATCAGCAAATTAACAGGCGCAAATCTTTCAATGTGCGTCATTCTTGTGTTTATTCCATTTTTAATTGCAGGTTTTCTGGTACTTGGCAGGAGTTTCGGAATGAAAGCTCTTGTGGGAACTGCTGTATACACAGTAGGACTTGAAATATTTGAAAAGGTTCCGTTTGAACTTAATACAGAGCACTTTCTTGCAGTGGCATTTGGCGGAACCATTCTTGGAGCAGGCCTTGCACTTATATTGAAAAACGGAGGCTGCATAGACGGTTCTGAAATATTTGCAAACCTTGTGGTAAAGAGAATTTCTGCAAAAGCGGGAAAGAACTTCAGTATGACATATATCTTACTGGTTTTTAATGCTTGTGTATATATGGCAGTTTTTGTGAAAATAAACCAGAATGCCGGTATGCTGAGCCTCCTTGTATACGTTGTGGCAACATCTGTAATTAATCATTTCACCGACAGATATGAGGCTATAAAGCAGGTGACAATCATAACAAAGAAACCGGATGAGATAGTAAGGGCGATTAAAAATGACCTGAACAAAACATGTACGATGATGGATTCGTATGGCGCCATAGCCGGTGAGAACAAAACGCTCATATGCTATGTGAACTATTTTGAACTCTCAAAAATGCGGGATATACTTGCGAAAAATGAAGGTACATTTTGTACGGTGTCGACCATAGATGAGATTGTTAAATAACAAATGAGGAAATAAACATGAAGAAAACAACCGAAGACAGTGCAAACGATATAAATGACATCATAAACATGATAGACGGTAAAATGAATGATGGTGTAGGCAGACTGAAGGTGTTTATAGATGACAGTCAGGCTGCAGGAACAGTGAAAGAACAGTATCATCACGGCAGATGCGATGTGGGAAGCCCTTGGGCAAAGGGAACAGTAAGCAACTGCGATATCACAGACGGAGACAGGTAATGGGAATTAAAAGCGAGATAAAAGTTTTTTTCAAAGAAAACCGCGATGAAAAGTATGCGCAGTTTCAGTCAAAGCTTATCCCCGGAGTTGATGTCAAAAATGTAATTGGCATCAGAACGCCGGCACTTCGCAAATTTGCAAAACAAACGATAAAGAGGGAGGACGCTGATGAATTTCTCTCTGACCTTCCTCATAAATATTTTGATGAAAATCAGCTTCACGCATTTATGATATCTGAGATAAAGGATTACACGGAATGTGTAAACAGAGTTAAGGAATTCCTGCCATTTGTAAATAACTGGGCAACATGTGACCAGATGTCTCCCAAGGTTTTCAAGAAACATAAAACTGAGATTCTTAAGGAAGTAAAGAAGTGGATTAAATCGGAAGATACATATACAGTCCGATTTGGTATATGCGAATTAATGACAGATTTTCTCGATGATGACTTTGATGAGGCTTATCCCAAGATGGTGGCCAATGTTAAGTCTGATGAATACTATATTAATATGATGATTGCATGGTATTTTGCTACAGCTCTGGCAAAGCAGTATGATGCGATAATACCTTATATTGAAAACAAAAAACTTGATAAATGGACTCATAACAAGACTATACAAAAAGCTATCGAGAGTTATCGTATAACAGATGAGCAGAAAACATATCTGCGCACATTAAAGGTGAAATAATTATTGGCAGTTAAATATGACAGATACAAGAGAAATACTCGAAAAATTAAAAAACGGTGACATGACAGTGGAGGAAGCTGAAAAATATTTTAAATCAGCTCCCTTTGTTGATTTAGGATATGCCAAGCTTGATTATCACAGAAAAGTAAGGACGGGTTTTCCTGAGGTTGTTTTTTGTGAGGGGAAATCGGATGAGCATATTGTCAGTATTTTTGTAAAGCTTTATGAAGAAGACGGGAGAGTTCTTGGTACAAGGGCTACGCAACATCAGTATGAATTGATTAAAGCGTCTTTACCAAAGGCAGAATATGATATCGTGTCGCGGATAATAAAAATAGAACAGGAACCACAGAGTGATAAAATAGGAGATATTGCTGTTTGCTGTGGAGGAACAGCGGATATACCTGTTGCAGAAGAAGCAGCAACAGTCGCAGAGTATTTTGGAAATAATGTCAGAAAGATTTATGACATTGGCATAAGCGGACTTCACAGACTTTTGTCTCATGTGGAAGATCTGCAAAGCGCCAACTGCATAATTGCTGTGGCAGGAATGGAAGGGGCGCTGCCAAGTGTGCTGGGTGGACTTGTGTCTGTACCGGTGATTGCGGTCCCTACATCTGTAGGATACGGTGCAAGTTTTCAGGGAGTATCCGCATTATTAACCATGATAAACTCATGTGCAAACGGAATATCAGTAGTAAATATAGATAACGGCTTTGGGGCAGGATATATAGCATCTCAGATTAACAGACTCGCTGAAAGGAAATAAAAAATGAAGACTCTTTATCTTGAATGTAACAGTGGAATAAGCGGCGACATGACTGTTGCGGCTTTACTTGACCTTGGAGCAGATAAAGATGTTCTGTTAAAGGTTTTGTCAGGTATCAAAGATAAATCGTTTAAAGTAAATATCAGCAGAGTAAATAAGAGTGGAATAGACTGTTGTGATTTTGATGTAATCCTGGATGATGAGCATGACAATCATGATCATGACATGGAATATCTGTATGGCCATGAAGATCATCATGAACACCACCATGAGCATAATCACGAACATGGTCATCACCATGAACATGAGCATCATCATGATCACGACCATCATCATGAACATGAACATCATCATGAGCATCGCAATCTTAAGGATGTATATGCCATAATAGATTCTCTTGATATGACAGACAATGCGAGAAAGCTTGCAAAGAGAATGTTTGAGATACTTGCCGAAGCAGAAGCAAAAGCTCATGGCCGTACTATAGATGAAGTACATTTTCATGAGGTTGGCGCTATAGATTCAATAGTTGATATTGTTGCAATTGCAGTCTGCTTTGATAATCTTGAGATAACAGATGTAATAATACCAAAGATATGCGAGGGAACAGGCACAGTCAGATGCCAGCACGGCATTTTGCCTGTACCGGTGCCTGCTGTTATAAATATAGCATCGTCATATAAACTGCCTTTATCAATCACTGAGCACAGGGGAGAATATGTGACTCCTACCGGTGCAGCTTTCGTGGCGGCAGTAATGACAGGAAATAAGCTTCCTGAAATAATAATTCCCGGAAAAATCGGACTCGGCGCAGGTAAGCGCGAGCACGAACTCCCGGGAATATTAAGAGCTATTTTGATTTAATTATAATTCTTTAATTATTTCTTCAAATACTGGTGCCATGTGCTCATCAATGAAACCAAAGTCCATCTCTTTGTAGCTCCAAGCGGCCCTGCCGATTCCGCATCTGTTGAATTCCTTGCTGATCATCTTGTACCATGCAAGGGCTTCCTTGGGATCGGCTCTGTCGATTACACCGTATTCACCACAGTAAAGAGCAACATTTCTCTCTTCACAGATTCTTACTGCTTCTGAGAAATATCTCGCAAAATACTCGATTCCAACATTGCTGTCAGGATCAAATCCGTCCATGGAGATGGTTACCTGCTCAAGATATTTTTTAGATGCTTCATCGAGCTGTCTGTATGTTGAAGCAAGAGGTATACGGAAGTTTACATCCATGGTTCTGATCCAGGGAGCACCCTGATGAGTAAAGATAAGGGGCTCGTAGCAGTGGAAGTTGTAGATTACATTTTCATCCTTGGGAGGAAGAAGGTCGGGGAGAGCTTCAATGCTGTTGTTCCAGTATCCACCGTACAGAATCTTTACATCGGGAGCGATGGCTCGGATTCTGTCTATACATGTAGAAGCAACTCTGTTCCATGTGTCACAGTATGATTTGTCTGTTACTTCGTTTAAGAGTTCAAATGCAACACGGTCTCCGATATTTCCGTATCTCTTTGCGAGATTTTCCCAGAGTCTGTAAAATCTCTCCTGATACTTCCCACTGTCAAAGAAGCCTTCTTCATTCTCGCCAAAATCAAATGAATATCCGAAAGTTTTATGTACATCGAGAATCATGTTAAGACCGTATTTTCCTGACCACTCAATAGCTTTATCAATATATGTAAAGCCCTCCTCTTTGTAGTTTCCGTCTTTATCTTCAACGAGATCGTAATCGATGGGAACGCGGACATGGTCCAGACCCCATGAAGCGATTCTCTTTAAATCGTCTTCCTTAATGAAATTGTCGTAGCGCTCTTTTGTGTGGTCACACTGAGAGAGCCAGCCACCGAGGTTGATACCGTGTTCAAAGCCTTTCCATCTTTTCATAAGAATCTCCTTTTCTTTTTGGTATAATGTGTATATGAATACTGATAAAAATATAAATCTGCATATTTCTGAGGACGAACCGGCTCATCGTGATACCGATGAGGAGGCAGCCTTCTTGAGCGACGTGGCATCAGGCAACATGGAGAAAATCCATGAAAACTGTGATGCTCACAGGTTTACCGACTCAACAGGAGTAGGCAGTCTTTCCGCAGATCCAGTGCAAAATCTTAAATATCATATGGTGGTCACAGCCGCTCTTGTTACCAGAAAATGTATCAAGAAAGGGCTGGAACCGGAACGTGCTTTCCGTATGAGTGATTATTACATCAGAAAACTTGACAGTGCTTCAACTGAAGCAGAGGTCGAACTCATACATAACAGCATGGTTCTTGATTTTACAGGTAAGATGAGATTCCTTAAGCGTGATAAAGGGCTGTCCCGTCCGATTACAAGGTGTGTTAACTATATATACTCACATATATATGAACGAATCACTGTGTCAGAGCTTGCGGCCCACGCAGGCGTGTCGGAAAGCTATCTGTCAAGGGAGTTCGTCAAGGAACTCGGTATACCTGTCAGTAATTATATTAGAGAGAAGAAAGTCGAGCTGGCAATGGAACTCCTTGCCAATACTGATGAGAGTATACTGGATATCGCATGCAAGCTCTCGTTTTCTTCACAAAGTCATTTTATAGATATTTTTAAATCAGCTACCGGTATGACTCCGGCAAAATACCGGGCATCGGGCAAAGGTCAGACGGAGGAATGATTACTCCGCAAGCTCAAGGCGTACGTTTCTGATATGAATTGTAGCTGTAGAGCCCTGGGCACCCATGTTGAACTCAACACGTCCCATGTCATCGTCTTCCTCAGTCATCTCAAAGGTGAAGCTGTATTCCTGCCAGTCAGTAGTTAAATCTACGGGGGTATCAGGGAAATATCTGATCCAGTTTACTTCAGGAGCTGTTACAGCAGGTTTCATCTGTCGGGCTTCGTCTGCATACGCCTCAAATGAGAGGGTATATGTATTTCCCTTAATCATAGGCATGAGAGGCTGTACAAGCTGAATGCTGTATTCCTCAGTTCCTTCATTTTCTGTATAGATGATAATCTCACCGTCTCCAATTTCAGCACTTCCGACTCCGTCCATTGCTATAAGGAATTTCCAGTCGACATCATCTGTTAAATCTTCATCTTCAAGGAATTCGCCGTTTGTTACAAAGTTACCTGTCTCATCAGCTTCCTTGAAGTTGTATACTCTTTCAGGTTTTGTAACATTCTCATCATATGAATCCATCTGGAACATACGAACATAATCTACGTACATTGCAGCTCTTTCATCAAAGATTGTAGAGTCATCGGGATCTCCCGGCCAGTCTCCACCGACAGCTACATTAAGTATAACATGGTAAGGCTGATTAAAAGGAGCGGGATAAGGTTTTTCTTCTTCACCACTGACTTTTGTGAACCAGTCATTAGCTGAATAATAAAGAATATCGTCAACGTACCATCTGATCTCACCGGGCTCCCACTCGATTGCGAAAACATGGAACTCTTTTGAAAAATCACCACCGACAAGGTCGTATGAGCCCTGTTTCTGTGTATGGGGCTCACCGTAGTGAAGTGAACCAAAGAGAGTATCTGTATCATTTCCGAGTACCTCCATGATATCAATCTCACCACATTTAGGCCACTGACCATAGAAGTCTTCATCATCGGGCATCATCCAGAATGCGGGAAGGAATCCTTTTCCCTCGGGTACTTTGATTCTGGCTTCAATACGTCCGTATGTGAGGCTCTGCTTGTTCTGTGTGTTTACACGTCCTGAATAATAATTGTCGCCGTCTTTAACAGGCTGGATGATGAGCATGCCGTCCTGAACGTATGCATACTCTTCTGACGGGATATACTCCTGCCACTCATGGTTAACCCAGCCGACTTCATGGGCTTCATAGTTCCAGTCATCTTCTGATAATGAATCACCGTCGAACTCATCATGCCATACGAGGTGGTATCCCTCGGGGCATTCAATGTCTTCATCTGAAACAGTGGCAGTATCATTTTCACTGACTGCCTGATTTTCTGACTGACTTTCATTGGGGGTTGCAGGGTCTGCGCCGCAGCATGTGAATACTAATGATGCGGCAAAGATACCTGCGAGAAGTTTAGCTTTGCTCTTGTTTCTCATTGGAAACTCCTTTCATTGATGATATATTATTTAATCCTTACAAGGACAAAAGTTCACTTTATAATATATTTATACACCGATGAAAGTAGTTTTTATACAAGTTAATAAGAAAAAATACAAAATTGATGAACTTAGAAAAGAAATAGGGTCAAATTACTTTCTTTTAACGAGTCTGCCCTTTTCGTCAAATGCATATTTCTCTGCAAATGCAGGATTAACAGCTGCAACACGGTCATACTCCTGGGGATGAGCGCATACATACTGATAAGCAATACCAGGCTTTGTTCTGATATTTTTATCTGTCCACTTTTCAGCAAGCTTGTCTGTAAGAATTCTTCCTACATATACAAACAGGAAAATAGCGAGTGCTATAAAGAAGATTCCTCCGGCCATGCCAAGACTTCTGTTTCTGTTCCCAAACATCGTGGCAGCACCGAACACAGATAAAAGCGCTCCGAGATTAGCCAGCACCGAAATGAGTGTCGCTCCGAACGAATAGGGGTAGCTTCTGTAAACCATTTTTTTATCCTCCACATCATATATTATTACAGTACTTATTTTATCAGAAATACTCTGAAAGGGCTTTATTAATTAAAAGATAATTGACGCTTGATAACAACTTTTTATGCATATTTGTTATAACATTCTTTCAGCTCGGCATCGCTTATTACCGTGATTCTGCCACCTTCATACTCAGATGCTACCCAATTATGAATTTTTTGTATCAATGGATCGTTCTTCGGTAATTCAGTTTCGCCAAGTTTTGCTCTGTAATCATTTACCCAGTAAGCAACGCCTGCCAGTCCCGATGCATTGTTGATAGATACCTTGGGAGGACGGGCAAGGATTGCTTCGGTATCAAATATGTTGTAAATTTCAGGATTTTTAAGCATTCCGTCTGCATGAATACCCGCACGGGTGAGGTTGAAATTCTCTCCGACAAACGGTGTCATGGGAGGAATATCATACCCGGTCTCGTTTTGGATATATTCCGCAATTTCCGTAATCTTCTTTGTGTCCATTCCGTTCAGGTGTCCACGTAACGACGCATACTCGAATACCATGGCTTCAAGTGGTACATTACCTGTACGTTCTCCGATGCCAAGGAGAGAACAGTTTACGGCTCCAGCACCGTACATCCATGCTGTTGTAGCATTTACAACGCCTTTATAAAAATCATTATGTCCATGCCATTCAATCATTTCAGAAGGAACATTTGCATGATGCTGTAATCCGTATATTATTCCCGATACACTTCTTGGAAGTGCTGCACCGGGATAAGGTACGCCGTATCCCATGGTATCACATGCACGAATCTTTACAGGTACATTACTTTCGGCAGATAATTCCATCAGACTGCTTGCAAAAGGAACAACGAATCCGTAGAAATCTGCTCTTGTGATATCTTCAAAGTGGCATCTGGGATGAAGGCCCGCTTCGATACAGTCTTTAACGATACCAAGATACTTATCGAGTGCCTGTTTTCTTGTGAGCCCCATTTTGTGGAATATATGATAATCGGAGCAGCTTACAAGGATTCCTGTTTCTTTGATACCTATGGATTTTACCAGTTCAAAATCCTGTTTGTTCGCACGTATCCATGTAGTAATCTCAGGGAATTTGTATTCCAGCTCCATACATTTTTCCAGAGCCTTACGGTCTTTTTCGGAATAAACAAAGAATTCTGTCTGACGTATCATGCCGTTGGGTCCGCCAAGCTCATGGAGCAGTTTATATATATGAACCATCTGCTCTGTTGTATAAGGCGTTCTTGACTGCTGACCATCACGAAAAGTTGTATCGGTAATAAATATATCTTCAGGCATGTTTTCGGGAACACGTCTGTAATTAAATGCAATCTTAGGTGTTTCCGTATAAGGGAACATTTCTCTGAACAATTCGGGCTCAGAAATATCCTGTAATCTGTAATTATACGGATCATGTTCCAGTTTAAATGTCTTGTCACTTAATACGATGTCTTTCATGATGATTCCTCCAAAGCGTTTTGTCTAAATCGCTTATTTACAAGTTTTATCATATAAGCTATTATTTGTGAAATGAATTATATAAATAGATATAATTCGATTATCGAATAATTGATTAACAGGAGGATTCTCTGTATGGATATTGAATCAATTAAAACTTTTATGGTACTTGCAAAAACAAAAAATTATACACGCGCTGCCAACCATTTATTTGTAGCTCAGTCTACAGTTACAAACCGTATAAATGAACTTGAAAAAGAATTGGAATTTAAACTTTTCCGGAGAACAAATCGAAGCGTGGAATTAACGAGTGAAGGGGAAAAGTTTCGTCTTTATGCAGAGAAAGTAATTGAACTAACTGATACATCTCTTTCGGAGATTTCTTCAAAGCAAAAATACAGTAATTATCTAAGAATAGGATGCGCAGATTCCATTTACGAAGGCCATCTTGCAAGTTTAATTCAGAAACATCGAAAGAGTAACCCTAGCGATTATTTGAAAATATCAATCGGTCTTTCGGACCATCTGTTGGAGCAGATACAAAACGGTATGCTTGATGTGGTATTTACTTATCTTCCCTTAAGAAAGAATTCTCTTCATTGTGAACTGTTCAAACAGGATACACTTGTTCTTGTTACAGATATTAAAAATCAGAAATATAAGAAAGGCATTACTGCAGAAAAACTAGCAGAAGAAAAATATCTTATGTGTAACTATGCCCTTCAGGATGTAGGACAGTATATACGTAACTTGTTTCCAAAGTATCATCAGTTTGAACTGGAAATCGATGATTGTATGAAGATAGTCCCGTATCTTATGGACCAGGACAACTATACTTTTTTGCCTAAAGATATGGCTGAACCTTACATAAAAGAAAAAAAGCTGCGCCGTGTATCACTGATTGATTTTAATACACCTGTAATTAACAGTTATATTATTTATCGCAAACCGTTAAAAGAAATATGCTCGGAGATATTCAAAATCTGAAAATATATAGGTTCATGAAAATTGACCCATTCAATAGATTATTTCAATTTTTCAAATAAACACTTTGATGATAGTATACCTTTATACCACGAGTATATACATAACTTATTTTATTATGTGATATAATCAGAAAATAATAATTTCCAAAAGTATATTGGATAAAATGAAGGGAATAGGAAAATGAGTACGGTAATAGAGATTAAGAATGTATCAAAAGAATTCAAGGTCTTAAACCGAAGAGAAGGTTTAAAAGGAAGTATCAAGGACCTTTTTTCGAGAGATTACAAAATAGTCAAGGCTGTTGATGATATCAGCATGACAATAGAGCAGGGAGAAATCGTAGGATACCTCGGGCCAAACGGTGCAGGTAAGTCAACTACAATAAAGATGATGACAGGCGTACTTGAGCCCAGCAGTGGTGAGATTATCGTTAACGGCAGAGTTCCGTACAGGAACCGTACACAGAATGCTGCAGAGATAGGTGTTGTATTTGGTCAGCGCAGTCAGCTCTGGTGGGCGCTTCCTCTTATAGAGTCATTCAAATTGTTAAAAGATATTTACGGAATATCAGATACTGATTATAAGGATATGATGGATTTCTATCAGTCCCAGGTTGATATTGAGCCCATACTGCATAAGCCTGTCCGTCAGATGTCTCTTGGACAGAGAACGCTTTCAGATATTCTTGCTGCATTTTTACACAATCCAAAGATTGTATTTCTCGATGAGCCTACAATTGGACTTGATGTATCAATGAAGGCCAAGATTCGTACACTTATTCATGCATTAAACAAAGAAAAGAATACGACAGTTATCTTAACTACCCATGATATGGGTGATGTAGACGCGCTTTGCAGACGAATCGTTATCATTGATAAGGGCAAAATGCTTTATGACAATGATATGGAGCATCTTAAGAATTTCTTCGGTTCATACAGGACCCTCAAAGTTCGTGTAAAGGGTGATCTTAAAGCAGAGGCAGAAGTAATCGGAAAAGAACTTTCAGATTTTCAGGTGACTGCAGATGATGAGTGGATTTCTATACTTGTAGACGAAGACAAGCGAAAAGTAATTGATGTACTCGGCCAGCTCCAGCAGACAAGACAAATCAGAGACATGCAACTTGAGGAAATATCTACAGAAGATGTTATCAAGAAGATATACGAGGAGGGAGTTCAATGAATCTGAAAAGACGTCTTTCCCTCACCCGTGCGGGAATAATCGAGTCTTTGCAGTTCAGACTGTCAATGCTGATTATTTTTGTGGGAAATCTTTTATATTTAATAGTTATTTATTTCCTGTGGAAAGCGATATATGCGTCATCAGGCCAGGAAGTAGTAAACGGAATGACTTTTTCCGACACACTGATTTATCTGGTTCTGGCATCGGCAATATTTAACTTTATTGAAATGTATACTGTGTGGGAAATGGGCAGGGCCATTCAGTCAGGTAACATGGTTCTGAATCTGCTTAAACCGATGGAATACAGAAAGTATCTGTTCTGGTCGTTTTCAGGTTCCTTTGTAACCCAGTTTTTCTTCACATTCCTGCCGACTTTTATAATCGTTGCCATAGTGACAAACGGATCAATACAGTTTGGCTTTAATCTGCTCTATTTTGTCATATCAATTGTTATGGCAATAGTAATCAATTACAATATTGATTTCTTTGTTGGTACAATATGTCTCTACACTGAGTCAATATGGGGAATCAACATAATGAAACAGGTACTTGTACTCCTTTTATCAGGAGCAACTGTACCTATTGCATTCTTCCCGGAGACGTTTAAAAAGATTGTATACTGTCTGCCATTCCAGTCGATATACAATGCACCCCTTTCACTCCTTCTTGGTAAGGATATGCCTTCTTCAGAAGTTATGACTACACTTGGTATGCAGCTTTTATGGTGTCTGGTTATGATGGTTTTAAGCAGACTCTTTTGGAAATCATCGCTTAAGCAGATTACAGTGAACGGAGGTTGAAAATATGAAAAAAAGAGGACTTGGTTTTTACCTTCGTATTTACAGAAAAATACTGGCTCAGGATTTAAAGAGCAAAATGAGTTATCGTGCAGACTTTATCATATCAACCATAGGTATGATATGTACCAACATTTCAGGCTTTGTGGGATTCTGGGTAATGTTTAGAAATTTCCCTTCCATTAACGGGTGGAGCTATTATGAAATGCTGTTTCTCTATGGCTTTTCACTTGTGTCCATCACGCCTGTTCAGTGCCTGTTTGATAATAACTGGTCACTTAGGGGGCAGGTTTATTCGGGAGATTTTATTAAATACTGTTTCAGGCCGATTAATATGTTTTTCTATTATCAGTCGGAAGTATTTGATATTAAAGGACTGGGACAGCTTGCTTTCGGAATAGGTACTATTGCATATTCATGGAATAAGATTGGACTGGAGTTCAACTTTATTGTATGCCTAAAGCTCGTAATATTCCTGATGACAGCATCACTTGTCATGATTGCTCTTCAGAATGCAGCTGCGGCCACATGCTTCTGGATTCAGAATTCATACTATGTACTTGAATTGACTTTCAGATTTAAGGATTATTCAAAGTATCCTATTACAATTTTTAATAAGGCATTCAGGTTTATATTTACATTTATTTTCCCGATAGCCTTTATCGCTTACTATCCCAGCCTTGTAATACTACGGCCCGATGAGATTCCGATACTCACATGGATATCACCGTTTATCGGAATAATATTCTTCTATATAAGTTACAAAATATGGATGTACGGTGCATCGAAGTATACAGGCACAGGATCCTGATATTTAAAAAAGTACAACACTTTTGCAACGCTTCTTGTTTTATAATTACGCCGAAAAGTAAAACACCACTTTTTTAGGAGGAAAAAACAATGAAAAAGATTTTTGCAATAGTTATGACAGCAGCAATGGTAATGGCAACAATGGTTGCATGTGGTGCTCAGACAGAGCAGCAGACTACAACTGATACTCAGCAGACAACTGCTAACGATCAGCAGGCAGCCGATGTAGCAGATGAGGGAAGTGAGGCTGAGGTAGGCATGGTTAATCCCTGGAAGAGTATTACAGAAGAAGATTCACATACATATGTTGCACATGCAATCGTAATTCCTGAAGGTGCAACAAATGTAGAGTGGACAGTAAATGACAGCATGGAAGACGGAGCTCTTGTTCAGGTAGAGTTTTCACTTGATGATATGGTTTATACTGTAAGAGCAAAAGCTGGCCAGATAGAGAACATGGATACAGATCTTGCAGGTGCATATTATGAGTGGACATTCACAGAGGATACAAATCTTTCAGGCTGGGGAGATGCAGCAACTACATACCTTTATTCTGATGATACACAGGCAATCAATGTGATTGCATGGTATGATACTGGCTCAGATGTAAGCTACAGCATATTCACTTCCGCAGTAAGTCTTGACGGATTTGATATTAAGGCAATCGCCGAGCAGATTCATTAATCATAATTAATTATACTAATAATTTAAATTTAAAGGTTTATAGGGCACCCGAAAGGGTGCCCTGAACTAACTCTCCCCCGAGAGCATATAATAAATGGGGAGAAATCCCCGATGAACAGCATTTTCCGTTGAAATTATTTCGTGTGGTTATACATTTTCATCAAACGATTCATGTATCCCTGCATTCGATTATTTACCTTATCATATCTTGTAATATAGTCGTCATCTGATTTAACACCGAATACTAAATCAATCAGGTAATCGCTAATCTCTTCGCCCGGGACTAGTTTTACTATTATTTCCTTTGGATTATTGATATGGTCTGCGTGAATCATCTTTGCAAAACGCTCGGGATTATTTATATGGTAATTACCGACATCATCGGTTTTGCCGGCCAGGAAATCCAGACTTACAAAGTAAGTATCAGATATTTGGGAAATGGCATCATATCCAATTGATTTTCTGTTAAAAATATTTTTGATGGTGGTTAGGTGAAGACCGGTTTTTATAGCGATTTCTTTATTAGATTCGTTTGTGTCTGTTAATACGGCGCTGATTCTGTCATATAATATTTCTTTATCTTTAATTTTCCTGCTTCTTTTTGAAGCAACCATAAAGACGAGCCTCCCTTTGACGCAGATTATAAGATTAAATGAAATTACTTTCGCGACTTATGTTAACCATATCACATTGAACAGTAGAATGTATTGTACTAATTATTTGAGAAAGTTTTCTATTATTTAGTTTCGGTATGCAGGTTTATTATTGTATGGGAGTTTATATACCAATAACTTTGGGATGATAATATTCATACGATAGTGTAAAATAGTATCCGGCTATATATTAAAAAGGCTATATACGGAGCTGAAAAATGAGAAATTTATGGACAAAACTACAATTTATATTGGAAGGTCATGATAAGTTTAAATTAGTACTCCTATTTGTAATGATGGTAGTGGGTGGCTTGCTGGAGATGCTAGGTGTTTCTATGGTTCTGCCATTAATAGATATTATTATTAATAGCCCTAATCCAGATATAAATAGGGTAATTAATATGGCGCTTCTGCTTATTATTGTTTATTTTGTTAAAAATGTTTTCCTTTCTTTGATGTATACAGCGATATTCGGATTTGTATTTAACGGCACTACCAAGCTATCTGCAAAGATGATGAATGCGTATCTTAAGACAGATTATTCCTTTCACTTAAATAAAAATGTTGCAGATATACATCGTGCAGTCGATCATGATGCTGAATCCGTGTACAGGATGATGAAAGCAATGCTGCAATTAATTGCTGAAGTATTGATATGTATGATTCTGGCAGTTTTCCTTTTATATACAGACATTTGGATGAGTCTTTTTTTGATTAGTATAATGCTTGTGGTATGTGGGTTGTTCATTAGATTCTCAAAAAAAGCATCTCGACGTCTGGGAAAAGAAGATATTGAAAACAAAGGACAGATTGGACGAGCTGTATTACAGGCATTTGGTGGAATAAAAGAAGTAAAGCTCCTGGGGAAGGAAGATTATTTTCTGGAGAGAATGCTTTTTTACCGTAAGAAATCTTCAAAGAATAATGTTAAACAGCAACTCCTGTTACAGATTCCAAGGCTTCTGGTAGAAACGGTGTGTATTGCCGCTGTTATGATAATAATAATATACGATGTATCAAGAGGGGAAAATATAGGTGAACTTATTCCCAAATTAAGTGTCTTTGCTGTTGCATCATTTCGTTTGTTGCCATCAGTTGGAAAGATAAATTCTTTCACAACCGAACTTTTATTTTATAAACCTGCTATAGATGTTACATACGATGAATTAAAGAGGCTCGAAGCGGAATTAATTGATGCGTCTGAAAAAAGTGAGAATGGTGTAGAGACAATAGATTGGAAGGATTGTTTGGAACTTAAAGATTTGAGCTATCGATACAAGAACGACCTTCCGGATGTATTGTCGCATATAAATCTTTCGGTAAAGCCGGGGAGTGCAATTGGTCTGATTGGACCATCAGGATCCGGAAAAACCACGTTGGCAGATATTATCATGGGATTATTAAAACCGACAGGTGGTAATATTTTTGTTGATGGAAAAGATATACAGCAGAATTTAAGGAGTTGGCAAAAGCGAATAGGTTATGTTCCTCAAAGCATATATCTTTCTGATGATACAATCAGAAAAAATATAGCTTTTGGTTTGGAAGATGATGAAATAGATGATGAAAGAGTGTGGGCTGCGTTAAAAAAGGCACAGCTTGAAGATTATATAAGAAATTGTCCGGAACAATTAGAAATGATTGTAGGTGACAGAGGTGTTCGTTTGTCCGGAGGACAGAGACAAAGAATCGGAATAGCTCGAGCTTTATACAATGATCCACAATTACTGATATTTGATGAAGCGACTTCTGCACTTGATACAGAAACTGAGGGTGCTGTTATGCAGGCAATAGAATCTCTGTATGGAGAAAAAACCATGATTATCATTGCGCATAGATTATCGACTTTGGAGAAATGTGACATTATATACAAGGTTGATAGAGGAAACGTTGAGAAAACACAGATGTTGAAAAGCCATGAACAAAAGATTAAATGATAAATAATCCATGGAAGAGGGACATAATGCATAAGGATTTTTTAGTAAGCATAGTATTAGTAAATTATAATGGAATGAAAGATACAGTAGATTGTATTAACTCATTACTAAATATACGTTACGGTAATTATGTAATCATAGTTGTTGATAATGGATCAACTGATAAAGAAGACTTGCCTTCGGATTATTTATCCAATAATAAAATAGTGTATCTTAAGAATGAAGATAATCTTGGTTTTGCCGGCGGAAACAACATAGGTTGTCGTTATGCTATTGAAGAATTGCATGTTGATTATCTGCTATTACTTAACAACGATACTATAGTAGACTGTTCATTTCTCAACCATATGATGAGTTGTATTGAAAAATATGGTTCTGAAACGGTAGTCACCGGAAAGATATTATATGAGTCGGATCATACAAAATTGTGGTATGCAGGAGGCAGAATTGATTATTCCAGAGGTCTTGCAGTACATTTTACTGATGAAAAGTGGAGCAGCAAAAAAAGGTATCCAAAGGTTTCATTTGCTTCAGGATGTCTGTTATTGTTATCATCAAAAGCTTTTAGTGAGATAGAGGGCATTCCAGAAGAGTATTTTTTGTATTATGAAGATGCTGATTTATGCAGCATTTTAAGAGAAAAAGGATATGTGATTCGATATTGTTCCGATGCTGTAATATACCATAAGGTAAATGCTTCTACAGGAACTAAATCGAACTTATCCATATACTATGGTTCCAGAAACAGGCTTTATTTTATTAAGAAATTCGGTAAAAGAAAAATCAAGGGATACCTATCAGCATATGCCATGTGTTTGCGTAGTGTATTAAAGCACCCATCCAGAATGAAAGTAGTAAAACAGGCTATAGAAGATTTTCATATGTGTAAAATGGGTAGAACGGAGATGAAATTCGAATAATGAAAATATGTTTTGTGCTTACTGGTTATTCAATAGTACCTACGGGGGGACATAAAGTTATATATGAGTATGCAAACAGATTGTCTGAAAATAACGAAGTGGCTCTTTTGTTCTTAAATGAGGGATTCTATGAAAAAAAATATATTCCGGATTTTCTGAGAAAGATAATTATTGATTATAATACTAATAAAGAGCCTCGCTGGTTTAATATAAGTAAAAATGTGAAGAAAATATCGGCATATGGTAAAAAGAATATCGAAGATGAACTGAAAGATTATGTATTAGTGGCAACGGCTGTGGAGACAGCAAAGATTACAAAGGAATTATGTGAAGGTAAAAAAGGATATTATTTTATTCAGGATTTTGAAAACTGGAATTGTGATGATGAGGATGTATATGAGACATATAAATTGGGCTTAGTGCCTATAACCATATCGACATGGCTAAAACAAATAGTCGACCAATATTCAACAACACCATCATTTTTATTACCTAATCCTATTGATGAAAAACTTTACAGAACAGTTATTCCGATAGAAGATAGAAAGCGACATACGATAGGACTTTTGTATCATGAATCTAAACATAAAGGGGTAAAGATTGCATTAGAGGTAATACATAGGATTAAGGAGTTGTATGGTGATTTAGAAGTGTATATGTTTGGAACGGCTAACGAACCTAAAGAATTACCTGAATGGATACACTATACGAAAAATGCAACTGTTGAACAAACAATCCAAATATATAATACTGTTACTGTTTTTTTGTGTGCCTCTATAGAGGAAGGTTTCGGATTGACCGGACTTGAAGCAATGACGTGTGGCTGCGTTTTGGTTTCGACAGCATACAAAGGGGTTCTGGAATATGCTGTTAATGATGAAAATGCATTGTTGTCTCCGGTAAACGATATTGAGGCTCTTGTTAAAAATGTAAGAATCATTTTTGATGATGACAAAAGAATGAAAGGGTTAGTAGAGAATGCAAAAAATAGTATTAAGTCTAGAAGTTGGGAAGAACAAACCAAAAAGATTATAGAAATATTTGGAAAACATGAGAATAATTAATAAATTCAATAGAGAGAAATAACATAGTATCATGGATATAGATTTAGTATACACATACGTGAATAGTGGCGATGAAAAATGGCTGGAAGAAAGAAAACATTTTTCTGATGGCATGGGTATGCCTGAATGCAGATTTCGTGATAATGATGAACTCCTTTATTCTCTGAGGTCAGTCGAGAAAAATGCTCCCTGGATAAGAAATATATATATTGTGACCAATTCATCTGTCCCCAAATGGCTGAATACATCAAATAAAAGGATTAGGATAATTCATCATAGTGAGATTATGCCGTTAGATATTCTGCCTTGTTATGACAGTAATCTTATAGAGTTTTACATATATAAAATCAAAGGCTTGTCAGATATTTTTTTATATGCCAATGATGATACGTTTTTTGGAAATAAGGTTTCTGAATCTTTTTTTGTAAAGAATAATAAACCAATCATCAGAATGATTAAGAAGAATGAGTTGGGTGATAGTAACTATCATAAGAGTATAAAAAATGCAAGACGTATAATTTCTCAAAAATATGATATAAATCTGGATTATGTTCCGATACATAATATTGATGTATATGATAAAAAAGGAATACAGGAATGTTTAAATCAATTTAGTGAAGAAATTGAATCATTTAGTAATAACAGATTTCGCAATGACAATGACATCAACAGAATATTATTTTACTACTATTACATGGCAAATAAGATGTGTAGTATAGTCAAATACGATTTGTTTAATCGAGGGATATTATGCAGACTATTTAAGAGAATAAAGAGAATTATTCACCCTCATTTGGATTTTGTGATTTATGATATCAACGAGCTTTTTGAAAATATGAAAGCGATGAGAGAGTTTCAACGTCACCCTTACCTGGTTTGTTTAAATGATGGAGAAAGCACAAGTGATAGTGATTTGAAACAGTTTAAAAGATTAATGCAAAACACTTTTCCTGAAAAATCTTCATTTGAGGTGTGAAAAAATAAATTGAATATATTATCGATACATTTTTAGAATATTAACCCTATGGACTTTAAATTACATTCGGATTACAAACCTACAGGCGATCAGCCGAGGGCAATAAAGGAACTTGTTGAGGGCTTCAAACAGGGCAACCAGTTTGAAACCCTTCTTGGTGTTACAGGCTCAGGTAAGACATTTACCATGGCCAATGTAATTGCGGCATTAAATAAGCCGACATTAATTATTTCTCATAACAAAACTCTTGCCGGACAGCTATATGGCGAGATGAAAGAATTCTTTCCTGAAAACGCCGTTGAGTATTTTGTGTCCTATTATGATTATTATCAGCCTGAGGCATATATACCCCAGTCAGATACATATATAGAAAAGGATTCGTCGGTTAATGATGAGATAGACAGGCTCCGTCTGTCAGCGACAGCATCTCTCTCGGAGAGAAAAGATGTGGTTGTCGTAGCTTCCGTGTCATGCATATACGGACTGGGTTCACCGGATGATTACGAGGGAATGATTGTCTCAATCAGACCGGGCATGGAGAAAGGTAGAGATGACATTGTTAAGGAACTCATTGCCATCAGGTATGAGCGAAATGACATGGATCTTAACAGAGGCTGTTTTCGTGTAAGGGGAGATGTACTTGAAATCAATCCGGCAGAAAACAGTGAGCATATTTACAGAGTTGAATTCTTCGGAGACGAAGTGGACCGTATAGTTGTCCTTGACCCTGTTACATACAAGGTGGTTTCGGAGTTAAAGCATTTATCGGTATTCCCTGCGTCACATTACGTTGTGTCACCGGACAAGATGGAGAAAGCCTGTCAGGCTATAGAGGAAGAGGCAAAAGAAAGAGTTGCATTCTTTAAGAGCGAGGACAAACTGATTGAAGCCCAGCGCATCGGAGAACGCACAGGCTTTGATGTGGAGATGCTCCGGGAAACAGGGGTATGTTCGGGAATAGAGAATTATTCCCGTCACTTAACGGGACTTAAACCGGGTCAGCCACCTCACTGTCTTATGGATTTCTTTAAGGGAGATTTCCTGATAATAATAGATGAGTCCCATATGACAGTACCTCAGATACGTGCAATGTATGCAGGAGACAGATCGAGAAAAACTACTCTTGTGGATTATGGTTTCAGGCTACCGTCAGCACTTGATAACAGACCCCTTAATTTTGAAGAGTTTGAACAGCGTATTGATCAGATGCTCTTTGTATCAGCTACACCGTCTGTATATGAGACAGAGCATGAGCTCCTTAGGGCAGAGCAGATAATCAGACCGACGGGACTCCTTGATCCAAAGGTTGAAGTTCACCCTACAAAAGGACAGATAGATGACCTGATTTCAAATATCAGAAAAGAGACAGATAAAGGTGGCAAGGTCATGGTCACAACGCTTACAAAGAAGATGGCGGAAGACCTGACTGATTACATTGCCGGAGTTGGAATCAGGGTTAAATATCTACACTCAGACATAGATACTCTTCAGCGCGGCGAAATAATCAGGGACATGAGACTTGATGTATTTGATGTGCTTGTTGGAATTAACCTGTTAAGAGAAGGTCTTGATATTCCTGAGGTCACACTTGTTGCAATACTTGATGCTGATAAAGAGGGATTCCTTCGAAGCGAGACATCGCTTATTCAGACAATAGGCCGTGCGGCAAGAAACAGTGAGGGCCGTGTCATTATGTATGCCGACAATATGACGGACTCTATGAAGAACGCCCTGACAGAAACTGAGAGACGACGGGAGATTCAGCAGAAATATAATGAGGAAAACGGTATAACGCCGACAACCATAAAGAAGGCAGTCAGGGACCTGATTGCTATCAGTAAAAAGGTTGAGGAAACAAAGGAAGAACTTACTAAGGATCCTGAATCAATGAGTGAGAAGGAACTCACGAAAGTAATCGCATCTGTGGAGAAGCAGATGAAGAAGGCGGCAGCAGAACTTAACTTTGAAGCTGCCATGGAGCTCAGGGATCAGCTCATAGAGTTAAAGAAATATCTACATGATAAATAATGCACATGAATTGTGCGGGAGAAATAAAATGCCATCAAAGAAAATGAGACCTGCAGAGCAGGTTAAAAGAGACATAATCAGCATTAGGGGCGCAAGAGAGCATAATCTTAAAAACATAGATCTTGAGATACCAAGAAATCAGTTTGTCGTAATGACAGGACTCTCCGGATCGGGAAAGTCATCACTTGCTTTTGACACCATATATGCAGAAGGACAGCGCAGATATATGGAGTCTCTTTCTTCATATGCAAGACAGTTCCTTGGTCAGATGGAAAAGCCGGACGTGGACAAGATAGAGGGACTCAGCCCGGCTATAAGCATCGATCAGAAATCGACAAATAAAAATCCCCGTTCTACAGTCGGAACGGTTACAGAGGTTTATGATTATTTTAGACTGCTCTATGCGAGAGTGGGTATTCCTCATTGTCCTCAGTGTGGCAGGGAAATCATGCGTCAGACTGTGGATCAGATGACTGACCAGATAATGGCACTGCCGGAGGGAACAAAAATACAGCTCCTGTCACCTGTAGTCAGAGGCAAGAAAGGACGTCATGAGAAACTCCTTGAGCATATTAAAAAGGCAGGATTTGTCCGTGTACTCATTGACGGAAACATGTATGATGTCACGGAAGAGGTAGCTCTAGATAAAAATATAAAACACAATATAGAGATTATTGTTGACAGACTTGTGATTAAACCTGGGATAGAGAAGAGGCTTACCGAGTCTATAGAGAGTGCGCTTTCCGAATCTGAAGGACTCCTTCAGGTTGATGTAATTGGTGGAACTCCACTAAATTTCAGCCAGAGTTTTTCGTGCCCTGACTGTGGAATCAGTATAGATGAGATAGAGCCGAGAAGCTTTTCGTTTAATAATCCGTTTGGCGCGTGCCCTGTATGTGCGGGCCTTGGATTCAAGATGGAATTTACAAAAGAGAGAATGATACCGGACCCGTCCCTGTCTATTAATGAGGGAGCTATACAGGTAATGGGCTGGCAGTCATGCAATCAGGAGGGCAGTTTTACGAACGCACTCCTTCAGGCGCTGGCAAAGAAATTCAAGTTTTCTCTTGATACTCCGTTTGAGGAATTGTCAGATAAAGTTCAGTCTATTATTGTCGATGGTACAGATATATCGGTTGATGTTCACTATGTGGGACAAAGGGGTCAGGGTATTTATCCTGTTGAATTTGAAGGCCTTAAGAGAAATGTTGAGAGACGGTATCATGAGACTGGTTCAGAATATACGAGGGCAGAGTATGAGAAGTATATGTCTGTAACACCGTGTGCGGAATGTAATGGTATGCGTCTTAAAAAGACTTCCCTTGCCGTTACGGTCGGAGATAAAAATATCCATGAGATTACATCAATATCGATAGGTAATCTCTCGAAATTTCTTGATGAACTGAAATTAACTCCCCAGCAGCTCCTGATTGGAGACCGGGTATTAAAGGAGATAAAGGCGAGAGTCAGATTTCTTGTGGATGTCGGTCTTGATTATCTGGCATTATCAAGAGGAACAGCCACCTTGTCAGGCGGCGAGGCCCAGAGAATCCGACTTGCTACTCAGATTGGATCGGGCCTTGTTGGAGTATGCTATATCCTTGATGAGCCGAGTATAGGTCTTCATCAGAGGGACAATGACAGGCTGCTTGGAGCCCTTCGTGGATTATGTGACATCGGTAATACACTTATAGTCGTTGAGCACGACAAGGACACAATGCTTCAGGCTGATTATATTGTGGACATTGGTCCGGGTGCAGGAGAACATGGCGGCGAGGTAGTTGCTGTAGGTACGGCTGAAGAGATAATGAAGGTAAAGAAATCTGTTACCGGCCAGTATCTTCGTGGTGAAAAATATATAGAAGTACCAAAGGTAAGGAGAGAACCGAAAGGAAAACTTACAATCGTCGGTGCCTCTGAGAATAATCTTAAGAATATTGATGTTGATATTCCGACAGGAGTATTTACATGTGTCACGGGTGTGTCCGGATCTGGCAAGAGTTCCCTTATAAATGAAATTCTTTACAAGAGCCTGGCTCATACATTAAACAGGGCGTATACCACGGCGGGTGCTCATAAAAAGATTAAGGGCGTAGAGCAGCTTGATAAAGTAATTTGTATAGATCAGTCTCCCATAGGCAGAACACCGAGATCGAATCCGGCAACATATACGGGAGTATTTGATATGATCAGGGATCTTTTTGCTGCGACTCCCGATGCAAAAGCAAAAGGATACAAAAAAGGCAGATTCAGTTTTAATGTAAAAGGCGGAAGATGTGAGAATTGCTGCGGCGACGGCATCATTAAGATAGAGATGAACTTCCTTCCTGATGTATATGTACCATGCGAGGTGTGTGGTGGAAAACGATACAACAGGGAGACCCTTGATGTCAGATACAAAGGGAAAAAT
>JAEEGL015352280.1_pt1 | contig 31626 bp, 26 predicted proteins | sample 9134231 | NCBI WGS metagenome assembly JAEEGL01 (sample SAMN16246548, study PRJNA631951) | gut metagenome | biome: gut microbiome; feature: rumen; material: fiber-attached | host: Bos | place: Iran: Karaj | collected 2018-10 | reverse complement strand
TAGCATTCCAGATTCTATTGCTCTTTCTATGGGAATGGCTTACGTTGTTACCGAAATGAACGCTCTTGCCGCATACTTCACACTTAGCCACTTTGACACCTCCTTATAAGCCATATTTTAATCAAATACATCAAACGAATATATACTTGTTTTTAATAAATATTCGCAACATGAGATATCATAACAGAAATATTAACTAAATGCAAGTATAAAATATTTAACCCGTAATTTTCTAAAAGATCAGGCTTTCATATATGAATCAAACTGTCTGAGGAGTATATTGTATTCCTCATTTATCATATCGCAAACTCTGTGATCGCCACACATATTATCCGGATGATATATTTTCATCAAATCTCTGTATCTTTTTTTAAGAGCCAAAAGTGAATTGACTCCCTGGAAGAAAAATTCAGCCTGACTGTATTCGTCCTCACGAAGATACCCCTTTTCCTGTTCAAGCTTCTTCCATTCACGATCAATTTTCTTCTTATCAGCATTTAATTTATCAAATCCCTCTTTCAGGATCTCGATCTGCTGATCGAACAAAGCCTGATCGTCCTTGAATTTCTGTTTGTCATGTTCAAACTGACTTCTCTCAAACTGAAATTTCTCTCGAAACTTTTTCAATTTCGCTTCTATTTCAGCAACCTTATTATCGACAGCCTTCTGCTCCTGTTCAAGTCTCTGGCTCTCCTTATAAATCCAGAGTCTCATCTCAAAGAGCTCTTCCTCGGTTGCTTTGTCGATTCTTTCCTCACTTATAAACTTTTCCATACGGAACCCCCTTTTGCCGCAATTCTTAACTCAGGTTGCATCTTCAGGAAAAGCAATATCTACAGCGCTGTCATCATCCATCATGTCATTACCGCGATTCATGAAGCGATCTGCAATATCAGGAACAAGATCAAGTACCTTCGTTACAGCATCCTGATTCTTGATATTAACAAGCTTAGTCTGACCGTTCTTAATAACCAGGACTGCACTTGGCGACATTTTTGCCGCAAAGCCCCCGGCTCCTGAATTCTTCTTGTCGGCATCGCTTGCTCCTGCGCCTACACCAAAAGACACGTCCACAAGCGGAACAATTATAGTATCGCCAACCTTGGTAGCTTCTCCGACTACAGTTTTAGCGCCCATAATCTTATTCATACCGCCCATAAGAGAATCTACAACGGAATTAAAATTTGAATCTCCCATATAACTCTCCCCAACTTATGAATCTATTATTTTCTTAAAACGTCTGTAGGTTTTTCTGACATCCTTGTTAAAATAAAGAACGGCAGCAGCCCACACTATGGTAAATACTGTTATCCTACCCTTAAGGTGTACTTTACCGGCAATTCTTTGTCTTTCAAAGTCCGGTGTTATAAAAACTTTATTGACAAGTACCGGATACATCACACCATAAGCGGCCAAAATATCGGCAGTTATAGTAGGATCGCTTGTTCCAACAAGAAAATCAGCATGAAATTTCTTCGGGATTATCATTTTCAGAACCCTAAGAACCTGCTTTTTGGTAACCTCGAATGCACGCTTGAAAATGTCGTTGGTTAACGTATTTTTTACCATGTTTATCTTAGCATTAATTCTAGATATTGTATATTGTATTTTTTCGAATACATCCTGTGGTATTTTGATAATTTTATAAATAGTATTAAATATACTTTTCAAAAAATCTATAAAATTTTTTGAGTCTTCGCCCTCTGTATCATCCTCATAGTCGAAGGGATCAGCCAAATCATCTTTTTCATCCTTCTTGTCACTACTATCTTCATTACCTTCTGCAGATTGCGGAGAATCAAGGCCATCTGTAGTTTCAGAATTATCCTCATTATCCGGTTTAGCCTCAAAGCCTTCTTCCTTCTCAAGAGCCTCGGAATATTCCGTTACCTCAGGCTCATAGGATCTTTCTTCAGTTTCATATGAATCCTCATCATATAATTCATCATTCTTTTTATTTTTCGGAGGAAAAATCGTGAAACATAATACTTTTAGAGTAAACTCTTTTGATTCAGGATAAGATATCCCCCCGCTTACAATATGTAAGAGCCAGCTAAAGGATGCATTCGCAGACAGATTCTCCAATATTTCAGATGCATCTTTTTCAATATCGGTTTCCGTTATTACAGCATCTGCCTTATATCTTACAGGTACAAAAAGAACAAATATAAGAACAAGCAACAAAAAAGCAAGGATAGAAAGGATTACTATCCCAAGAATTTTTAAGACAGTTAAAAAAATCCCCATTAATTATCCCCCACCGCTTTTTCAAGATATGTACGAATATCCCCTGTCAAACCACTTTCAGAAGCCTCTTCAAACATTTTCAATACTAAATCCAATGCCTCTTTATAGCTTCCGGCAATTCCATATATATATGCAGGATGTCTCAGATAATATTTCTGTTTCAAAAAAGCACAATGCTTTATTTCAATCTGGCCATCCGGAATATCAGAAGCTGTAAGCACGTAAATAAAAAGCTGTCCTGCTCCATGTTTTAGCTTCCATTTGACAACCAAAGGTTTTTTTACAGATTCCCCAATATATAAATTTTTAGCAAAAGTACAATAACCCCGTATAGACAAAACCTTATATCCCCTCTACTTTTCAAAGTAAGCATCAAAAATTCTCTTAGCGATGGGAACTGCATATTCTCCACCTGAACCTGCATTTTCTACAATTATTGTAACCGCAATCTGCGGATCCTCAGCCGGGGCATATCCGGTAAACCAGGCATGAGAATCTGATGTGCTATCCTTGAATTCTGCAGAGCCTGTTTTTCCTGCAGCCGTATAATCAAGGTTTTTCAGCCTTGAAGCTGTTCCATCAGTCACAACCTTTTCCATCATATTTTTAAGAAAATATGCTTCATCCGATGTAATTAAATTTTTATAAGCAGCAGGCTCAAACTCCTCTACCACCTTACCGTCCTCAGTCTCAACCTTCTCTAAAATATATGGTTTCATTAAAATACCATAATTAGCTATTGCAGCTGTTATAAGGTTAATATGGAGTGGTGTTACCGTAGTTGTGCCCTGTCCTATACCAAGCTGCATCATATCACTGTCCTTAATATCAGCATTGCAGATGGCTGAAGACATTGAATAATTCATATCCCAAGGTAATTCGGAATTAAACATAAGATTATCCAATGTTTTTTCGAAGGAAGATTTATCAAGCTGTAGTGAAATATTTGCAAATGATGAGTTACATGACTTCGCAAAGGATTTTGTAAAATCAAGTGCACCATGACTTTCCCCATGAAAACATCTTATTGTGTCTGCACCATTTGTAAACTTACCGTTGCAATTATATCTGTATTCAAGGTATTCATCGCCTTTTTCCCTATAGTATTCAAGAGAAGTAATCATTTTAAATGTAGACCCGGGAGGATAAAGTCCCTGCGTTGCTCTGTTTAACAGCTGTGTATTATCTTTATCGGAAGTGATATCCTCCCATTCATCGAGGATAGTTCCGGGATCAAAATCAGGTTTTGACACCAGTGCAAGGACCTTACCTGTTTTTACCTCCGTAACAATGATAGCACCTTCTCTTGCAGACAACGCTTCATAAGCAGTCTCCTGAAGCTTAACATCAAGGGTTGTATATACATTATCTCCCGGAAATTTCATCTCATTTTCTTTAGCCTCTGCCTTACTCTTAAGAGTAGCATGAGAATTTATAAGATAATAATTTGCGAGATTTTCTATACCACTTCTTCCATTAACAGAAAAACCGACAACGTGAGAAAATTCTTTACCAAAAGGATATTCTCTAGTCTCATTCCCATTGCTGTCTGTTACTGTTTTGGCAAGTATCTGACCATCATTTGCATAAATTGTTCCACGGCTGTTTTTAGTTCGAAGCAGCTGCTGATGAGCATTATAGCTATTATCCATCATAGTCCGTTCATTGTTTATTGCATACGAGCAGATATAAATTATCATCGCTATAAACAGGACAACTGTGAAACCGCCGATTACCATAATGGGATAAGATTTATTTTTTCCCTGCATTTATCTTCTCCCTCTTTTTTTCTAAATAAGCCTGATATCTTTCATCACTGCGAACAAGACATTCACCTTCAACAAGCGCAAACATTACAATCGTAACCATAACGGAAGTACCTCCATAGCTGACAAGCGGAAGTGTTACGCCTGTAAGCGGTATAAATTTCGAGTCTCCTCCGACAGTAAGAAAAACCTGGAATATGTAGGTTACAGCAAGTCCGACACAAAGAAGTCTTCCGAAATTATTCTTAATCTTATAAGCTTCGAGTAATATCATCAAAAATGTCGAAACACAAACAGCAATAAGGCATGATGCAAAAATAATACCCAGCTCTTCAGCAATTGCCGCAAACATAAAATCCTCTTCAACAAAGGGAATCGATGACGGCGTTCCGCCATATAATCCAAGCCCCCACAGTCCGCCACCGCTTATTGCAAAAAGTGACTGTGTAATCTGATATCCTGTAGAATCAATATCTGTCCAGGGATCTTTCCACGCCATAACACGCTGCTGAACATGCGGAAATAGCTTATAGGCTACAAAGCTTGCCACAGCCCCGGAGCACAATCCTGCTCCAAAGTATAAAGGCTGATTTGTAGCAACAAAAAGAACACATAAATATACTACAAAGTAAATAAGCGCGCTTCCAAGATCCTTTAAAAGTACAAGGATTATTACATGAACTGCTGCTATTACCGAAACAATTACAACGGATTTAAAGTCTTTTCTCTCAGCAAGAATCGAAGCTACGAAGAATACAAAAATAATCTTAACAAGCTCCTGGGGCTGGAATGAAAGACCTGCAATTCTAAAGTTGATCTTTGACCCGTTGGTAACAGAACCATAAACAAGAAGTATAAGAAGTATCAACAGACCGGCACCTGCAAAAATCCATCCCATCCTTTCCAAAAATGCAAATCTGAATAACAGCTCAGGAATCAGAAATGCAATTACTATGGAAGCACTTGCAATAATAAATTGTCTTATGCCTTTACCATAGGAAATACGCGTAATCATTATCATTCCTACCATCAGAAACATACACATATTGTTTATAATAAGTCTGTTACCGTCAGGATAAACCATCCTGAACATTGATATGGTACTTATCAAAACAATTGTCTGAATCATCAGCAGAAAAAAGTATCGTTTACTTCCGGTCTGTGCAATAATCTGAATAAAACACGCAAATTGGGTAACAAAAAGAGAAATGGTCTGTAATCCGTAAATCCATCCACGTCTCATTTCGCCCTTATAGATAAAAACCAGGAAACTGAAAAAAGTAAAAAAAGCCATGCTCCCGGCTATTACATATTTAGATATTTCTGTTAAATATAATTCAATCATGTTGTAAGTTTAATCCGCACTTCTCTCAAAATGTCCCGCAGTATATTGCTTTGCTGCAAGTACATTTTCAGCTTTCTTTATTTTGTCTTTATCTTTACTGTGCAAAACAGTTGTATATGCATCCAAAACATCATGGACATCGGATGATTTTTCAATTGTAAAATCTATCCTGTAAAGCAGATTAAATTTATCTGCCATGCCTTTGAGCTTTTTAGTCTTCTTAAATAATGATACAGGAACACTGTTCCAGATAATATTGGCGCAATGCGTGCAGTCATATGTTACAGGAAGCTTTCTTCCCGTTCTGTCTGTTATATCCGTACATCCGTAATTGCATACTTTTCCCTTGTTTCCGGAGCAATTATCCAATGTGTTCTTAAGGCAGTTAGCTGTATGCATCATTGGAACACGGCCATAAATCTGCATACCGGTAGCATATGAAAAACTTTCCACATTATTAAAACAGCATGCTTCCAAAAGCTCTGACATCTCATATGAATTTAATTCAAGTGGCAGATTAAAGCCTTTTAAGTTTAATCCTGCTGCACATTCTTCATACAATTTTAAAGCTTCGTGATTCCAAATATAAAGGCCATAATCCAGAATAATATCGCCTTTATATTCCGTTTCCTTAATTATTCTAAGCTCCCCCGCATTTCTGACAAGAACACCCTTTAACTTCAATACATTAGCCTTTTCCAGTATAGCCTTTATTTCCTTATGTCCATCAAAAAAAGTTTCATTTCTGAGAATATAAGGTAATGAAACATATAAATCACAGTCTGTATGCTCAGGTATAGATTCATTTAATAGTAAAATTCTGCTATCAATATAAATCCTTTCCGTCATTTCGTTTTTAATAAAATAATCGCATACTGACTGAAGCTGTGCGTAATCCATTACAGAAACAGCAATTTGGGTGTTTTCTCCATATCTTACAGATTGGCTAATTTCTTTTTTGTTATTATTCTGTATATCGGAATCAGCTTTTAAACCGTTATCAATATTATAACCACGTCTTTTTATAATTTCATTTTCAAGAGCAATTGAGGCATTTCTCCTTAGCTCATTAAGTGCTTTATTCGGTATAAAAATCCCCTTATCATCCATATCGATAACTATGGACGATACACTAAAGCCTGTATTTCCAAATTTTCCAAGCTGTTTTTCTATATCTTCTTCAGACATGGCTCTGTTTACAGCTTCCTGAACAGTATCCCCGGTTACAGAAGTGCTTATCACCTCGTCAGATACTAATGGATAAGCCGTTTTAACAGTCAGACTCGCAGGTTCATTAATCCTGAGTTTACAGGATATTTCTATGTCTATTTTCTTTTCACCGGTTATGTATCTATTTCTTACTTCCTCCAGAACCCTCTCATCTGATCCGTTATAAGCAGGGTTATCAAGAGTTATCATATCAGGACTGTTATGTCTGAAATAATACCCTTCACCTATCTTTGAGCGAAGATATAACGAAGACAGTATTCTTTTATCATCCTTAGATGCCGAAAGCTTTATTGCCCCCTCTTTAAAATCGCTGTCTTTTGATGCAAGCTCATAATATCTGTCTATGTACTTTCTGTAAATGCTGGTGACACCGGCAGCATACTCCGGTTTCTTCATTCTTCCTTCGATTTTAAAGGAATCAATTCCAGCCTCAATAAGCTCAGGAATCCTGTCGACCATGCACATATCCTTCAGGCTTAAAGGATAGCATTCTCCTTTACTATCAGACCTATACGGAAGTCTGCAGGGCTGAGCACATCGACCTCTGTTGCCACTTCGTTCACCAATCATACTCGAAAAGAGGCAGGCACCTGAATAACAATAACACATAGCACCGTGGATGAAGGCTTCTATTTCAATGCTTTTTCCATCAGCAAATCTGCAGTTATCGTGTATGCTCCTGATCTCAGATATAGAGAGTTCTCTTGCAGGAACAATTCTGGATGCGCCGAGATCCATGAGAAGCTTTGCGCCTTTTTCTCCGGTAATTGTCATCTGAGTACTTACATGAAGTTCTACCCACGGATAAGCTTCTCTAATAATCCTGAAAATACCAAAATCCTGTATAATGGCACCATCCAGGCCGGTATAGGCAAAGGGCGCAAAAAATTCCTTAAATGAAGAAACTTCGTTTTCTTTTAAAAGTGTATTAACCGTAAGGTATATTTTTTTGCCATGAAGATGAGCATACCTGATAGCCCTAATAATTTCTTCATTTGTAAAATTATCGGCAAACGCCCTGGCTCCAAAGCCCTGGCCTCCCAAATATACCGCATCAGCGCCGGCATTAAAGGCACCAAGCATAGTCTCATAATTACCTGCAGGTGCAAGAAGCTCTACATTTTTTATCATAATAATACCTTTTTATCCAAAAAGGCTGCCGAGCCGGCAGCCTTTTATTACTTTTTAAGAGTCTTAAGCTCTGTTTCCATCTGAATTATTTTTCGTGAATCTTCCGTTATGTCCGACTGAAGATTCTTCACATTTTTTTCAGTATTCTCAAGCTTAATCTGAGTAGCAATAAGTTCATGCTTTATATCGTAAAGCTCCTTCTCCTTATCACTCAGCTGACCTTCAAGCATTTCAACCTGCTTTTTTGCCTTAAAATAATCATCTGCAATATTAAGCTGAAGAAGTACATTCTGTGTATCAAGAGGCTGTCTCTTGAATCCATCCATTTTGTTATAATCTGCAATTTTATTATTGATATAAGAAGCAACCTTCTGAAGATATTCCTCACTCTCGTATCCACTTAAAGTAAAGACTTTACCACCGATTATTACCTCAGTATCTGTCTTAGATGCCATAAATTTTTTCCTCCCCACCTCAAACCTTAAAATTTAGTTATTTGAATTATAAACTTTCAAAGCGTGAGATTTCAATAGTATTGATTGTTATTTTATAAAAATCATACCACAATATCATGTATTTGTCATCGGTTCAAGCCCTAGATGTGTATATGCAAGATCAGTAACAACCCTTCCCCTGGGTGTTCTATTAATAAGTCCGTTTTTTAAAAGATAAGGCTCATAAACATCCTCAATAGTACCTGCATCTTCACCTATCGAAGCTGCAAGCGTATCAAGACCTGCGGGGCCACCACCGAATTTTTCGATAAGTGTCAAAAGAAGTGTTCTATCATTGTGATCAAGTCCAAGCTTATCTACATCCATAAGATCAAGGGCTGTTCTTGCAACCTCCTCTGTTATGACGCCATCATACCTTACCTGCGCATAGTCTCTTACTCTTTTTAAAATTCTATTTGCAATTCTTGGCGTCCCGCGGCTTCGTCTTGCCATCTCCCTGGCTCCGAGATCTTCTGCCTCAACTCCCAGCACTTTAGCCGACTGCATGATAATCTGCATAAGCTCTACTGTTTCATAAAATTCCATCTTGTAGAGCATTCCAAACCTGTCTCTAAGCGGAGCTGAAAGCATACCTGCCCTTGTAGTTGCGCCTATGAGAGTAAAATGCGGAAGATCAAGTCTTATAGACCTTGCAGTAGGTCCCTTACCGATCATTATATCAATTTTATAATCCTCCATTGCAGGATACAGAACTTCCTCAACCTGCCTGTTAAGGCGATGTATCTCATCGATGAAAAGAACATCACCCTCCTTTAGATTATTAAGAATAGCGGCTATATCACCAGGTTTTTCAATTGCAGGTCCACTTGTTACCTTGCAATGTACACCCATTTCAGCGGCAATTATCTCAGCAAGTGTAGTCTTTCCAAGTCCCGGAGGTCCGTATAAAAGTATATGATCAAGACTCTGCCCTCTTTTCTTTGCTGCCTCAATCGAAATGGTCAGATTTTCCTTTATCTTGGATTGCCCGATATAATCCTTTAATCTTTTTGGTCTAAGTGACCCTTCGATTTTTTTATCTTCATCAAGAAAACCTGCGCTGACCGCACCGTTACCACGATCTGCAGAGGTTTTTATTGTCCTTTTTTCCATATATTCACCAACTCAAAATTCAGATTAATTCTTTTAATGCAAGCTTCAGGATAGCCTCAGTATCTTCAGCATTAACTTCTGATGCAGAAATAACAGTTCTTACAGCCTTCGATGCCTCCGACAAACCATACCCAAGACTCACAAGTGCTTCCACAGCTTCGTTTTGAGGTTCATCAATGCCCTTTCCACCGGTGAGAGCATCTGTACTTCCGCCGGCCTTTCCTGCAAGGATATCATCACTGGAAATTTTATCCTTAAGCTCAAGAACCAGTCTTTCTGCCGTTTTCTTACCCACACCGGGAGCCTTGCTGATAGCCTTTGAATCCCCCGAAAGAATTGCAAAGCGCAGATCATCGGGCGTCATCACTGAAAGAATAGCCTGACCGCCCTTTGGTCCGATGCCGCTTACACTGATAAGCAGCTTAAAAAACTCCAGTTCATCTCTTGTGAGAAAACCGTACAAATTCATGGCATCCTCACGCACACTCATATAAGTATAAAGCTTTACTGCCTCTCCCTTAGAGGGTAATCTGTCTGCAGTATAAGCAGAGATATTAACATTATAGCCAATACCTCCTACATCAATAACTGCCAGCAGATCTCTTTTTTCATCAAGTATTCCGTTTACAAAAGCAATCATTTAAAAGAGCTCCAATTCATTTTTCTTTTTTACCGGAGAAATCTCCTTACTTCAATATTCTGGATAGATCGCTTTTAATTCTATCATACCATTCAAAAATTGTTTCTGTTTTTTCATCAATTAAGACTAAATTATTCTCTTTACCTGCAAATTCAAGCTCTTTTGCAAGCTCACTGAATTCATCTGCTCCAATAAGCCTGGCTGAACTCTTAAGAGCGTGCATTTCAATTACATAATTCCTTATATCCTTTTGTTCAAAGAGCTCTTTAATACGTTTCTCTTTTGTTTCAGCGCTGCGTATGAACATTTGCAAAATTGTTATATAGGCATCCTTTGTTCCGCAAAGCTTTATAGCCTCGTCAACCTTAAGATAGCCGAGTTTTCTTATTGCAGATATGGTTTCGTCATCCTCATCCCTGATTTCTCCTGTATTTCCTACAGGCATAAATTCAATAATATCATCATCAGTATCAGGTGCTTTAGCTTCTGATGCTTTTTTATCATTTGTCTCTATTTCAGCATATGAAACCTTAAAGGAAGGCAGATATTTTGCAAGCACTTTTTCAAGCACTTTGGGATCCACAGGTTTTGAAAGATAATCATCAAAACCTGCAGCTATATATTCTTCCTTTGCTCCGACAACAGCATTAGCTGTAAGTGCTATAACAGATGTATCCTTCTTTAAAAGATTTTTTTCCTTAATATATTTTAAGGTCTCAATACCATCCATCTCAGGCATCATGTGGTCAAGCAAAATAAGATCATAATGTTTACTCTCAACAGACTTTATGCAATCCTTACCACTTGAAGCAAAATCAGGCAGTATCTTATTTCGTTTCAGGAGACTTTTCATGACAGAAAGATTCATTTCATTATCATCAACCACCAGAATATCGGCATGTTCTGCGACCAGATATTTACCATTATCCTGCTCGGCCTCTGTAATAACATTATTAATATCAAATTCACCGATGTGACGCCAGTCAGTAACCTTCTGCTTTAGTTCAAATGAGAATTCAGACCCTTCGCCATATACACTCTTTACCTGCAGATTACTTCCCATCATCTTAAGAAGGCTTGTAACAATAGCTATTCCAAGCCCGGTACCTTCAATATTTTTATTTCTCTTTTCATCAAGTCTCTGGAAAGACATATTAAGCTTATCTATATCCGCGTCGCGAATACCTATTCCGGTATCGGTTATTCTAACATCAAGCATTATATGTTCCTTGCCAATTTCTGTTCCTGAAATGGACAAAGTCACACTTCCTTCTTCAGTATACTTAACAGCATTTGTCAAAAGATTTAATATGATCTGTTTAATTCTGAAATCATCACCATACATTCCCATAGGAAGCTTAGGATCAATTTCAAGCTTAAGCTCAAGATTTGTCTTTTTAATCCTCGCATTTATCATATTAAGAATGTCTGCAAGAAGTGGTATCGTCTCATAATTCACCGCAACTATCTCAAGCTTACCCTCTTCAATCTTTGAAAAATCAAGAATACTGTTTATCAGAGCAAGGAGAGTTTTTGATGCATGCTGAATGTTTGCAGCATAACCCTTTATATCATCTGTAGGACTTTCCCTGAGAATCATTTCATTCATTCCGATTATTGCATTTATCGGTGTTCTTATCTCATGCGACATCATAGCAAGGAAGTCACTTTTTGCTTTTCCTGCAGCAATAGCAGCATCTGCTGATTCCTGCAGTTTCATATTCATCTCATCCTGCCATTTAATAAGTCCGCCAAGCAGTCTGTAAATGATTATTACACACATCAAAGAGAGGAAAAATGCTATTGTCCCATACACAATAGTTCTTCCGTAAATAGAGAAAAAGTTGAAAGCGACAAATACGGTAAAATCTGAAACCGTGCTGTTCTCAGCTATAAGAACCTTATAAACTCCATCATAATCTTTGATAATATCAACGCTTCCCTGATTTTCATATGCTTTACTATATGGCAGAGATGCAATGTTTGTTGATCTGTCCTTTGTCATCTGATAGGTTCCGTATGGATGATTTATGATCATTCCTCTCGCATCAGTCAAAAACGCATAGCTTTCAGAAGAGTAGGAATCTCCCAGAATCTCAATAAGTTTATCAATATAAAAATCTATTCCAAATACACCAAGAAACTCGCCGGTATCATTGTTATATACTTCACGGGAGAATGTGATGCAATAAAGCCCTGTCTGCGCATCAATATAAGGGCTTGAAATATTGAAGCCATTCTCAGAATTTATTGTATCCATATACCATTGTCTGTCTTCGATTTTGAAATTCTTTCCCGGCTTCCACCCATTGTTCATAAAAACAGTAGGCTCAAGATTTTTACTTGCAATATAAGTTGCTGAAATCTGAGCATAGCACTTGGTTATTCTGTCAAGATAGCTGACAGTTTCATCATAGTCCTTCAGGATATCAGGATTAGTCGATATATCATTGCAGAACATATCAAGGATGCTCTTTTGCGAAACAGTCCATTCGGAAACCTGACTTTCATAGTTACCTACTGTCTCCTGCATTCTTACCCTGCACCATCTTGAAGTCATCCAGCTTATTGAAAAAACACTTATAAGCATAGTTATAGTCATCAGAACAATTATAATGTTTCTGAATCTCGTACTTACCCTTGCATATTTTCTGGCATATAGCCTTGTATTTTTTTGTTTTTCTCCTTTTACATAATTCGAGTAGCTTATTATTTGCTGAATATTTTCCGAAAGTTGAATTGAAGCCTCCTGAATAACCTTAAATCTGGCTTCATAATTCATATCCTCATCGAAGGTTCTTGAATCAGCATTATTCAATATCTGATTTAAGGGAGTTTTCAGATTACCTGAAACATTCTTCAGGAAATTTTCCTTTTCCTCAAGTGCCTCCTGAGCCTTCGCTTCATTGGATTTACTTATGTAGTAAAGAGCAAAAACCACTGTAAATAAAATTACATTTAGAAGCATGGCTCCAAATAGCCATACATAAGAATCATGATAGAGCTCCCAATCGTTTATTCCTACTATGAGATACCAGCCGGAATTTGTTCCGGTTGCAAAAAGATTATCGTAAAAGAAGCCCTTTTTAATTTTTGAAGAAACAGTTTCATTAGATGTTTTTGCAATATTAAAAATGCCTGCGTAGTCAGGAAATACATCAATAAGATTATTGCCGACAAATCCCTGTTCACTGCATCCGGCAATAATACCATCTTCAGTAACAATAACAGCCGTATTATTATCTGCTATGGAAATCTTTTCTATTTGTTCCTGTATTTTAGAAAGGGTAAAATCAATGGCAAAGACAGTGCCATCATCATCGAGACTAATAGCTACAGAGTAACAGATATTCCCCGAAACCACGTCTATATATGGATCGGTTATGAATGCGTTACCGTCATTTTTTATGGCACCAACGTACCATGAACGGTCTAAAGCCGTATAATTATCATCATTAAGATTAGGAATGATTTCCCAGTCTTTTCCGGCAGCATAAACATTAAAGCCCACACCATCGGTTTTCCGATTTACATCATCCTTTGTAGCATAAATAAACTCAGTAAGAGCATCAAAATCAGACACAATGGGTTGTGCTTTAATGGCATATTCTGATGTTAAATTCTTGGCGTTGTTTATTCCGTTTTCAAGCTCAGCACCTATGCTCTCAAGCTGATATTTTCCGGAGCTTATGGTTTCGTCAGCCGTTGTCCGAAATACCAGCAAAAGATTAATGCTGTTAACTATGATCAGAGCTATTAAAACGATTATAATTACGCCAGCTGCCTGTTTTTTCTTTTTCACTTAAATACCCCCGGAAAGGTCTTAAAGCAGCTGCATGTATTTCAAGTATTTAAGCATTATTCCGGCAATAATTCCATTTAAAAAGCCGGTCAAAGCTCCCGATATCAGAAGTAGTGGCAGGTAATACATAATACCCGATGTCTTTACGAAAAAAGCAGCTATCAGAAGCTGCGCGATATTATGTGATATGCCCCCGCAAATACTCACACCTCTGATATCAAAAATATTTATTTTCTTTACCGCGACCATCACAAGAAAGCTTATGACTGCTCCGGATGCAGAGAACATAATTCCGAACATGCTTCCAAACAATAATCCGGTAAGTAAAATTCTAAGCAAATTTATTACAATCCCCGATTCCATACCATAATTATAGATTAGAAAAACTATAACCATGTTTGGCAGTCCCAGTTTCATACCCGGCACACCGCCAAAAAAAGGAATCAGGGATTCTATGTAAGACAATATCATGGCATAAGCAAGTAATAATCCTAGTGTCGCAATCCTTTTGATATTTACGATCTTATTCATTTTTAAGTTCTTTAATAATAGTCATTTCTATTGTATTACTCTTCGTTCCAACGATTACATCTGTTGCAATATTCGCAACGATTGACTTCTCAAGCTCGTCCCACGCTTCCTTAGGTGCTTCATCATCATTGTTCTCTTCGATAGCATCTGAAAGAGAAAGCTTATAATCAGATAATGACCAGGCAGCGCCAAGATCTCCTATGCCACCTATACCATCATAAATACCCATACTTCCAAAGCCTACGCTTACTCCGCCGTATTCCTGCTGAAGACGACCTACATAATCGAAGTCAAGAAGACCGGTTTCAATAATATCAGCAATTTTTGCCATAAAGCCCTTAGCCATAGCATTTTGTCCGTCGGAAGCCATCCCCAATAACTCTTCCTTTTTTTCAAAGGACATATCTGTCTTGGCAGTCAGCTTAAGGCAGCAGAAATGCTCGAATTTTTCAAACCAAAGGAGTGCTGAAAAATCTTTTGTAATTTCTTCAAGCATTATGGCAGTTTCTTCAAAAAGAAGCTCCATGTGAAGATTGTCCTTAGGCTGAAGCTTACAGTCCTTTAAATACTCCCCCGCCTTCTCAAAATCCGCATCAAGATTATTATCCTTGCAGGTAATAATAATGTTTTTTGATTTACAAATCGGGATTTTTTCAATTTCCTTGTACTTTTTTTCCATAGTCGTCACCTCATAAGTTTTTTTATATTATATCACTTTAGTACCTTTTTCTGTGCCATAGTATTTAAGGCAGAGCATCGTAATATCATCAAATTGCGGTGCATCCTTAACAAATCTTGAAATACTATCCCTTACATTTCTGTCAATTTCCATAGGAGTGCCATCTGAATCCATATTCAGAGCTTTTAACATTCTCTCCTCACCAAAAAGGCGGCTATGCGCATCCGTAGCCTCTGTTACTCCATCTGTATAGATAAATATCGCATCACCTGGGGATAACGAAATCTGTCCTCCTCTGAAATTGAGACCTTCAAGAGCCGCAAGCGGTGGTGAATGTTTTTCTTTTAATAATTCAAATTCACCATCATCCTTTCTGATACAAGGATATTCATGACCGGCATTTGCATAATCAATGGTGCCATCAGATATATTAAGAATTCCAAGCCAGGTGGTTACAAAAAGTTCCAGGTCATTACCCTCGCACAACTGATTATTTACCTTTTTAAGAATTGTGCAGGGATTCATTTTCCTTGAGTACAGTCCCTGATTCTTAATAATAGTTCTGGCAACCATCATAAAAAGAGCTGCCGGGACACCTTTTCCTGATACATCAGCAATAACTATCGCAAGATGATTATCATCTATCATAAAAAAATCATAAAAGTCACCGCCGACTTCTTTTGCGGGTGTCATTGAAGCATATAAATCAAATTCATTTCTATCCGGGAACGGAGGAAAAATTCTTGGCAGCACATGTTCCTGAATTGAAGAAGCCAATGATAAATCCCTGTCGGCAATTGCCTTATCCCTTCCCTGAAGTACATTTAATATGCAATACATAAGTAAAATCACCAGCATGATTACTCCGCCGATGATTGATATACCATAAATTCTTATAGTAAGAATTGATACAACAAAAGGTGACAGCGCATACATAAAAAATGTAGCGATCTGGTATCGCTCCAGATTCTTTCTCTCTATAATAACCACAGCCATTGTAGCTATTGTAGATGAGAAAACATAAAACATTGACATCAGATATAACTGACTTCTATGATAAACTCCATCCTTTGTAACATAGTAATAAATATGGTTAAAGAAATTGGAAACTCTTATAAAAAGAGCGATAACAAGTCCAATGCATTGAAATTTGTTAATAAGCTTTACTATTCGTCTTTCAGTTTGCAGATATGACTCAGTATACTTCCAGAAACAAAAAAGCTCTAAGGGACCACAAATGTAATATATAAAATTATCTGCATAATTTATGATTGAAAGCTCTGGTACCCCGTCAACAAGCCATGCAATAGCGTCAGTAAAAAGTCCAATAAAAGCAGTATTCAGTAAATAGAACAGCCATTTCAGGTTAGAACCTGTTTTTTGTACATCCAGGAGGCAGCATATAAATAATACCGCCCCCATCAACATTCCAAAAATATCACCACTGATATTAAATACATAAATAGGTTTTAAATTATTTATGCCTCTTATAAAAATAAGCTGTGCACAAATAAAAACCAAAAAGATATAAACCACAGAAACAACGTATGCTCTGTTTTTCTGCTTTTTTGTAAGTAATTCCATTATAGATCCATCCGGTTAATTCAAAGATTTTGTAATTGTAGTAATATTTTGATTATCTACATATTCATATTTTACATCATCCATGCTATTTTTAACCATATAGATTCCAAGACCACCAATTTCTCTTTCTTCAGCACTAAGAGAAACATCCGGATCGTCCTTGGCAAGCGGATCATAATGTAAGCCACTGTCTATAAGTGAAATTATTGCTTTTCCATCATCGTTGGAATATTTTATTACAGCACTTCCAACCTTGTCCCTATAAGCATAGTGCGCAATATTTACAAAAAGTTCTTCTACCGCAATATCAATTTTCATTTGATTTTTCATGCTGCAGCCATCATCTTCCAGACCGCTGTCGATAAACTCAAGTACTTTTGGCAGATTTTCAACTTTCGCTTCAATTGTTAATTCCTTCATGTCCCCTATCCTTCTTTCAAAATTCCAAGGTATCTGTTTTAGCAAGAAGCTCTATAAGTTCTTTTGTCCAAAGCTCAATTTCAGCCTTGCCCTTTTCTTTTTCGAGAGCACCACGTCTTATGTTTCTTCTGATAATTCTGGTATAGCCTACTACCCTGGCCTTATCAATAACTTCCTTAAGTCTCTCTTCGTCATCTGTATCAAGATAAACAGCCAAAGCCCTTTTTGCAAATCGTTCAGCTTCATCTGCATCAATACCAAGGAAATCCTTACAATTTCCCTTATCAAGCTCATAAAAGCCTACAAATGCATTATAGATAGAAGCAAGTTCAAAAATAGGATGTCCGACAGCCAATGTATCCATATCAATAAGCAGAACTTCACCATCCTGTAATTCGATATTATTTGTATGGTAATCTCCATGTATCATATGATTGGACTCAGGAACATTCTCTATAAGCCCTTTTAATTTTTCATAAGCATCGGCAGGCAGATAATCCTTATCAAATTCAGTCCACTTTAAAGCTGTTTCCTTAATACTTGGCAGTTTGCCATCCGGGACCTCTGTCTCATGGATTTTTTTTAAAAGGCCTGCAAATTCATCTACACACCATTCGAATTTATCCGGCTCTGATGCAAGGATTTTTGAAAATGATTTAGCATTTAAAAGTTCAAATACTGATCCATAGCTGTCTCCAACCTTTACTACATCATAGGATATAGCCGTAGGAATTCCCAGGACAAGCGCAAGCCTTGCAACTTCTCTTTCGTGTTGAATATCATTTAGCGCATCAGCGTTATTATAGACCTTAACAACATTGTCACTGTCAATTCTATACAATGTTCCATTAGCGCCTTTTCCTATAACCTCACAACCTTCAACACTTACAACACGATATGCCTTTTCGACTGTCATCATCTGATTAAAGCCTGTCATATCGAATATTTCATATACTTCAGGATTTACATTTATAATCTTCAGATTTTCAAGCTTCTTACGCAAATGAAGAAGAACTCTCAGTCCTGCACTGGAGATGTACTCTAGTTTTTCAGCATCAATTATTGCGTGCTTTCTATCTGCATCAAGCGCCTCATTTATACTGTCCTGAACCTGCGGAGCATTATTAGAGTCTATTCTTCCGGCTAAACGTATCAGCATTTCGGATACTTTCTTTTCAATATTTATTTCGTGCATGATATCCTCCTTTGCGTAAAGGAAATAAAACTATGATCAGTATCTGGTAGTTCTTACTACTCTGTGCGCAATATTCTGCCACATATGGCTTATTATTCCGGCATCTCTTGCAAGATTTTGCGGCAGCGATGGCACCCTGTCGTAAAGAATTTCATAATATTCGAGTTTATCCTCACCATAATCCATAATTTCTATCGTATGATTAAAGATATTTCCTCTTTTTGACTCTATTATAGTCGTAACAGCACCACTAAGGGTTGCTTTGTAATCACCGTTATCTATTGTTATGGTTACGGGCATTCCGGCTTCAAGTCTTACCTCATCATCAAGGAAAACTGCTACGCTATGCTCAGTCATCTTGGTCGTTACACCGTAATATTTATTTCCCTTGTCTTCACCATGCGCAACGGTGATTTCAACGGGTTCTGCATCTATTACGTGAACAACCTCATTATCGGAATCTCTTCCATCGATGATGAACAATGCCATTATCAGTAAATACAGATTTCTTACTATCCAGAAAATAATTGTAATAAGTCCTAAAATCTGCATCATATTGATCATGAAAAGAACTCTTATGATCGCTATTACCGATAATACAACCAATATAATAAAAGGTGTCATAGCCTTTAAATCAGCTTTTCTGTTATTTGCCTTTCTTGTCTTGTCGGTTACCTTAAATTTTGAATCAGTTATTCCAAACGATTCCTTAAGAATCGGAATAAACAGATGCGGCATCACACTGGTCTCATAAATTCCGCTCCATTTAAGGGACATTGCATTTCCACTAAGGACTCTTAGAGTCACATCCTGCAGGATAAACATAGGAATCCAGTAAACCAGAAGTTCAAGCCAGTTACACTTAAGTACAGGAATAGCAAATGCAGCAAATAGTATGGGCGACATTACATAAACAAAATTCTTTATTGGAGAATACCAATATGATACGCAGCTCCAGTAGCTTATTTTCTGTCTCAGAGAAAGCCCTTTAAGTGACCAGAACTTTATCTTTCTCGCAGTTACTATAACCCCTCTGCCCCATCTGGATCTTTGTTGTATATGTTCCTTAAAGGTATGCGGCGTCTGTCCGCTTGCCAGAGGTTCAGGAAGTGCCAGACTGACATATCCTTTAGATTCAATAAGCATTCCGGTAGCAAAATCCTCTGTAATAGATTCTGTGTAAAAGCCACCTATATCCTCAAGAGCACGTCTGCTTAGTATTGTATTTGATCCGCCATAAATCACACTATTAGTAGAGGTCTTGGCAACTTCAATTGTTCTGTAAAAGAAGTCCTGCTCATTAGGGGCTCTTCTTTCAGAATATAAAGCATGCTGAAAAACGTCAGGATCATAAAAGCACTGCGGAGTCTGTAGTACGCCAAGGCGAATTTTCTCGTTTTCCGGCATATCCTTACATTTTTTCTCTGCATCAACAAAATATGGTATTGTCTTAAGCAGAAAATCACTCTTTACTATCATATCCGCATCAAGAGTAACAATATACGGAGAAGATGTCTGTCTTAGAGCATTGTTAAGGTTACCGGCCTTTGCTCCTTTATTATCAGGTCTGTCAAAATAACCAACGCCCATTTCTTCAGCAAGCTTTCTCATTTCCGGGCGCCTGTTATCATCACAAACATATACATGAACTTTATTTTTATCAGGATATCTTAAATGATTACATCCATTTATTGTCTTCCATAAGAGTTCACATGGTTCATTGTAAGTTGCAATAAAAATATCAACATCAGGAAATTCCTCATCCTTAATTTTCGGAAGAGATGGCTTTTTCATGCCTAGAAGGCTTTCATAAAATACAAGCGATTCAAAGAAGCCCAATACCTCAACTGCTAAAAGAATTAAATTTCCTGCAATTGCTATTACGCCACTGTCAACAGGTACAGAGAAAAAGATTCTCCAGCACAGATATATAAGTGTATAATATGAACTCAAAATTATAACAAGGCTTGCAAAAAAGTAACCCCACCCACTCTTTTTGGATATTTCTTTGATTTCTTCTTTAGTTAACAGGTCATAATATGTGTGATACTTCTTTTTCGTAAAATGCAGATATATCGCACGGAAAAACATTGCAATAGCAACAACAATTAAGCATAGCAATGCAAAAACAGGGAATTTATGTACAGCCAGATACCCTCGTTTACCTAGTGAAATAGTAACAAAGGATTCAATCTTAGAGGTATTTCCTTTGGTTATGACATTTGCCGGTGCGTATATATCATCAGGTTTTACACCTTTAATTAATTCCTTAACCCACTTTCCGCATGTAGTTAAATATTTATCATCTAAACCATTTTGGGGATCAAAGGCTGGTTTAAAGAATGCCGCACTTTCATCTTTATTTGAAAAGCTCCAAACTGTATAGCTAATCTTTTTTTCATCAAGATAATTAAACCATTCTCTTGCAGATGCGATATCTATTGTACCATCGCCTGTATGCTCACATATTCCACATTCCGTTACAAATACAGGAATACCTGCGCTTAGTGCGGTTTTTATCTCATCCTTTAAGTCGTCCTTGTGAGTAGCCGCATAAAAATGTAGCGTATACATCACATTATTAAATTCAAGTGGTCTTTTTACTACAGGAACAAGTCTTCTGTCATACTCAGGAGTTCCTACAATTATTACTGAATCCGGAACATTCTTTCTTATTACAGGAATTACTTCATTTGCATATTCTGCAATGTCATTCCAGGTTGTATCACCATTTGGTTCATTACAAATTTCGTAAATCAGATTTGGTGAATCTGCAAATTCGGATGAAATCTCATCAAAAAATTCCATCGCTTCTTTCTTATGTACGTTGGGGTTTTTATCTTCAAGAATATGCCAATCAACAAGGACATACATATCAGCAGCTATAGCCGCTGATATTCCCTTGCGCATAAGTCTTTTACATTCTTCTTTATCTTTGCCGCAATATACCTCTGAATACATTGCAAGCCTTATAAGGCCGCAATCCCAGGACTCTGAAAGCTGTTTAAAAAGGCTCTCATCAATAAACTCTGAAAACCATGTCAGACCATGAGTACTTACACCTCGTAGCTGTACGGGATTCCCTTTTTCATCTACAAGCTCGGTACCTTCTACATGAAGTTTCCCATTAGCTGAAGGTCTTGCGGTATAAATAGGATCAGAATCTTCTTGGGCTGATACACTGACCTTTAAATTCGAAAGTAAATTAGAGGCAACAGCAATAACCATAAATATTATGGCTATCTTAGAATATATTTTTTTATTCATAATCCCTCATAAGAATAAAAATGCACAAATAGCAGGACAACCATAGTTATCCTGCTATTTTCTAAGCTTCTCTACTTATTCAATTGTTAAAATATCGGAAAAGCCTGTTACCTCAAAAATCTCATTAACTTCTTCTGAAACGTTCTTTACAACCATCTTGCCCTGTTTGTTCATTGTCTTCTGCGAAGATAAAAGTACGCGAAGACCAGCACTGGAGATATATTCAAGCTTCGCAAGATCAAATTCCAGATTTTCAACACCCGAAAGCGAAGCTTTAAGTTCCTCTTCAAGTGTAGGTGCTGTAGTTGTATCAAGTCTGCCTTCAAGACCAACCACAAGTGTTTTCTCATTTAAGTCTTTAGTGATGTTTAGCATTCGCATACCCTCCTCATAAATAGTATGTAAAGAATTTTTTTAATTATAATTAAAAATATCACTTATAAAGTATTTTACACTATTACGATAACATTTGTAGTATTTTTATATTTTTTTTATCATATTTATTTTAATTATTATTTTTTGAAAATGCATTCTACTTTGCGATGGTATCAATAGTTTTCTCTTTGGCATGTTTTATTACAGTAATGACAACTCTGTGTGGAAGGCATATAACAGATTCACCGTTCTTTGATATTTCTCCCTGCTTTACGCACAGTTTATCGGGACAATCCGCATATTCAACATAGCATTTACTATGTTTTACAACAATTTTGTTTTCTCCGCCTTCATACCCTTTGGCAATAAACTCCGTATCAACGGATAATGGTAATTCTTTTATCACCTGACCATTTACACTTACCTGAACAATTTGTCCTTTTTCAGAAAACACCCCCATAATAAAATATAAACCAAGTGAAAAAATGATAACGCCTATAAGAAGTACCAACGATTTTTTCTTCTTATCACCTTCATCCATGCCTGATTAAATCCCCTTTTATGCATAAAAGCCCCGGACTTAAAGCCGGGGCAAATATTATGCTTTTGATTATTTAATGATATGTACCCATCCTTCAGGTGCTTCAATTTCACCCATCTGGATTCCTGTAAGGGTATCATAAAGCTTTTTGATAACAGGTCCCATCTCATCCATACCTGATTCAAAGCAGATTTCCTTGCCATGATCATTGATTTTTCCAACAGGACTTATAACTGCTGCGGTTCCGCAAAGACCCATTTCCTTAAAGTTGTGAACTTCATCCAGTCTTACCGGTCTCTCATCAACTGCAAGTCCAAGATAATCCTTCGCAACCTGAACAATTGATCTTCTTGTGATTGAAGGAAGAATTGAATTGGTAAATGATTTAGGAACTACCAGATTACCATCAGCATCTACAAAGAGGATGTTTGCTCCTCCTGTCTCTTCAATATAGGTTCTGCTCTGAGCATCAAGATATACATTCTCTGCAAATCCCTCTTCATGTGCAGTAACTATAGCATGAAGACTCATCGCATAATTAAGACCGGCCTTGATATTACCTGTACCATGCGGTGCTGCTCTGTCGAAATCACTTACCTTAACAACGATAGGCTTAGCACCACCCTTGAAATAAGGGCCTACAGGTGTTACGAAAATTCTAAACTGATATTCATCAGCCGGTTTTACGCCAATAACATTTCCGGTTGCAAACATAACAGGTCTGATATAGAGTGTTGCGCCGCTTCCAAATGGCGGAACCCAGTCTTCATTAGCCTTAACAACTTCATCAACAGCCTTGATAAATCTCTCAGCAGGAAAAGCAGGCATTTCCAAACGCTTAGCAGAATCCTCCATTCTTGATGCGTTAAGATCAGGTCTGAAACATACGATATGTCCATCCTCGGTCTCATATGCCTTTAAGCCTTCGAAAACCTCCTGTGCATAATGCAGAACACCCGCATCTTCACTTAATACAATCTTAGAATCGGTTGTAATGGCGCCATCATCCCATTTTCCATCCTTAAAATTCGACACATAACGATAATCCGCTACATGATAGTTAAATCCAATGCTTGACCAGTCTAAATTTTTCTTACTCATAATAATATGCTCCTCCTAAAATTTCTGATCAGTTTAGGTATAATAAGAAACGCCCAAGCCGATTTAGTTTAGCACTTTAAAGTACCAACTTTTTAAAGAATATTATAATTACATATAATCAAGTGTCAAGGCGTAAATTTAAGCATTAATTATGCAAGGCCTACATTACAAAATTAATGTCCCTTTTCATCTTCATCTTCTTTTGCATCAGATGTATTTTCTTTTTCGACAGGTAAATTCGGAAGAACCTGCTCAATATACTTTTTCTTACTGCGATACAGTTTAAATATCCTTCTCCAGGTTGATGCTTCATTATGTACATAATATTTTGTATTATCCGCATCCTCCAGGGAAACAGCTCCCCCATCATCCATATATGCTGTATTTATATAAGTCGAAGTATCCCTTGGCATTTTTTTGTCTCTCAGCCGCTTCATTGTTACATGTCCAAAAAAGGTATAAATACATGCAAAAACAGGAACCCCTATAAGCCATCCGACAGGCCCCCATATACCTCCGAAGAACATGATGGCAAATATAACCCAAAAGCTTGATAAGCCTGTGGAATTGCCAAGAATAAGCGGCCCTATTATATTTCCGTCAATCTGTTGAATAATTACTATAACTATCAAAAACACCAAGGCCTTGAAAGGATTAATCATAATAAGGAGTATAAGTCCAAAGCCTCCGCCAATATATGGTCCGAAAAACGGAATTATGTTTGTAATGCCAACTCCAAAAGCAAGAACTATGGCATAAGGAATATTTAATATTCTCAGAATAATAAATGTAATAATTCCGACAATAAGTGAATCAACAAGCTTACCGATAATAAATCCCGTAAAAGTATGATGTGCATATCTGAAAGCACCAATAACCTCGTTGGCAAAATCCCGTTTGAGATATGCATAGCACAGCTTCTTCCCCTGCCCCATGAAAGTTTCCTTTGAATTAAGAGCATAAACAGCAACAACTATACCAACTATCAGATATAGAAAAACCTGAATTATGTTCATCATACTCTTTGATATTGTGGTAATCATTGTAGATAGATTTGGAACCACTCTATCCTTAAACATATTGTTTATAGTAGCTGAATACTGTTGAAGCAGAGAATCGACAGTCCTTCTGACTGAAGGATTGTCATCCAGATATTTATCCATGAATCTCTGGAAATTTGAAGCATAGTAAGGGAAGTTTCTAATGATTTCCTTAATGCTTCTTATAAGCTGAGGCACAAGGATCATAAACATTGCATAAAGAACTGCAAAGAAAAAGAGCATGGTGAGAGCAACACTGAATTGTCTCACCTTTTTCCTCCTTTTAAAGTACTGACCATCATTAAGATCAATTCCCCGCATCCTGTAGATGGGATAAATCCATCTCTTTTCGATGGTATTTAATATAGGTGAAAGAATATAACCTATTACACAACCGATAATAATCGGGGTTAGTATAGAAAGAAACCTGTTTATTCCTTTTACAAGAGCATTACCGTTAAATAGAACATAGTAAATCAGCATAATCACAAGACTGCAAAATATTACAGACAGCATAATACTGACTTGCTTTTTACCAGGCCTCCACTTCATAACCATATCCCCCAATATTATTCCATTTTTATTATAAATTAATCTTATAACTGCTCAAGCTTATAGACAAGACTATCCATAAAATCGGGCTCATATTCTTCTATTTTACCCGCATCACACTTTGCAGCAAAGTCAGGATCAAGTGGAATTCTTGCAAGTACATCAAGTCCGTTGGCAGATGCATATGAATCAATTTTACTCTCACCAAATACATAAATTGGCTTATCACAATGAGGGCAATTCATATAGCTCATATTTTCAACAAGGCCAATTACGGGAACATTCATCATCTTAGCCATATTTACGGCTTTCTCAACTATCATGGAAACCAGTTCCTGTGGAGTAGAAACAACAATTATTCCGTCAACGGGAAGTGACTGAAATACTGTAAGCGGTACATCACCTGTTCCGGGCGGCATATCAACAAACATATAATCGATGTCACCCCAACTGGTTTCACCCCAAAACTGTTTAACTACTCCGGCAATAACCGGTCCTCTCCAAATTACAGGATCCGTGTCATTATCCATAAGGAGATTGAGTGAAACAATTTTAATACCTTTATCCGATTCAGAAGGAATCATATTACCGTTATCGTCAGCATATTTAATCTGCTCTGCTCCAAACATTTTCGGAATAGACGGTCCTGTAATATCAGCATCAAGAATAGCTGTCTTATATCCTTTTCTGTTCATAGCGCAGGCTGAAAGTCCTGTAACAAGACTTTTTCCAACACCGCCCTTTCCACTGACTATTCCGATTACCTTTTTTACCTTTGTGCCGTCAGCAAGATTAACTCTGAAAGCAGCTTCACTTTCTTTCTTGAAATCTTCAGGTGTCTTCTTTTTCTTTTCTTCTGCCATTTAATAAAAAACCTCTCAAAATAAATTTATATAATACAGAATCTCTTCTGTTTATTTACTGATTTTTACATCTGTCAGGCTTACGTTATCATTCTTATCGCCCAGATATTGACTGATAATATATCTTGGTCTGTTCTTGGTCTCCAGATAAATCTTGCCAATATACTCACCGATAACGCCAAGCGAAATCATTGTAAGTCCGCCAATAGCCCAAATGGAAAGAACTGTTGTAGTCCATCCCGGAATGGTATTGTTGGTAAAATATCTGACAAGTGAGTATATAAGTATAATAATACTTACCGAAAATATTGTAATTCCAAGGCCTGAAATCATTCGAATGGGTTTAACACTTAGAGAAGTAATACCCTCGAAAGCAAAGGAAAGCATTTTAAAAAGAGGATATTTACTCTCACCTGCAAATCGCTCTGATCTTTTGTAATAAACTATGTCGGTTTTTAAACCTATCATAGGTACTATTCCTCTAAGGAATAAATTTACCTCAGAGAATTCCGAAAGCATCTCAAGAGCATTGCTGCTCATAAGTCTAAAGTCAGCGTGGTTATAAACAATATCAGCTCCCATCTTATTCATGAGCTTATAATACCCCTGAGCAGTTCCTCTTTTAAAGAAAGTATCTGTCTCTCTGCTGCTTCTGACGCCGAATACAATCTCGGAACCTTCCTTGAACTTCTGAAGCATTTCGTCAATTGCATTTATATCATCCTGAAGATCTGCATCCATGGATATCGCAACATCACATACACTTCTTACAGTCATTAAGCCTGCAAGAAGTGCATTCTGATGTCCTCTGTTCCTGGAAAGCTTTACTCCCTGAAACAAGGGATTTTTCTTGTGTAATTCTTCAATCATTTCCCAAGTGTTGTCAGCAGAGCCGTCATCAACAAAAACAGCTCTGCTTTCGGAAGAAATTATTCCTTTATTGACCAAGTCCTTAAATTTTTCTTCAAGTCTCTTGGAAGTTTCAGGTAAAACCTCCTGTTCGTTATAGCAGGGAATTACCATAAAAAGTCTTACATCATTTAGCATTTATGTAGTTTACCAATCCTTCACTATCTATTATTTTCTGCATAAACGGAGGAAATGCCTGCCCCTGATATGATTTACCGGTTGTCTCATCTGTGATAACACCTGTATCAAAATTTATGCTTACCACATCACCTTCATTTATCTCTTTTGCAGCTTCTTCACATTCTACAATAGGAAGCCCTATATTTATACTGTTTCTGTAAAAAATTCTGGCAAAAGTCTCAGCAATCACACATGATACACCTGCAGCCTTAATAGCGATAGGTGCATGTTCTCTTGAAGAACCACAGCCAAAGTTCTTATTTGCTACAATAATATCGCCCTTCTGAACCTTCTGGATAAAAGTCTTATCAATATCCTCCATACAGTGAGCAGCAAGCTCTGAATGGTCTGTGGTGTTCAAATATCTTGCAGGTATAATAACATCAGTATCTACATTATCTCCGAATTTAAAAACATTTCCTCTTGCTTCTTTCATAATTCCTTTACCTTTCCTCTGTTGTTAATCATAAGTCTGAAGGCTGTGAAAGCTTGCCTGTAACCGCACTTGCAGCAGCAACGGCAGGTGAAGCAAGATAAATCTCTGAGTCTGTAGCTCCCATTCTGCCTACAAAGTTTCTGTTTGTTGTCGATACGCATCTCTCTCCGGATGCAAGGATGCCCATATAACCGCCAAGGCATGGACCGCAGGTAGGCGTAGAAACAACAGCACCTGCTTCGATAAATATCTTAAGAAGACCTTCATCCATAGCCTGCATATAAATAGCCTGAGTTGCAGGAATAATTATACATCTTATGCCCTCAGCAACCTTACGGCCTTTAAGCACCTTAGCCGCCATTCGGATATCATCAATTCTTCCGTTTGTACAGGATCCGATAACAACCTGATCAATTTTAATATCATCAATATCATCAAATGTATGTGTGTTTTCAGGAAGATGCGGGAATGCCACAGTTGACTTTAATGCAGATAAATCAATAGTGTATTCCTCATCATATTCAGCATCGGGATCAGCCTCAAAGATTTTATATTCTTTACCGGGAGCATGCTCCTTAAGATACTCTATTGCTTTTTCATCAACAGGGAATATTCCGTTTTTTCCACCTGCTTCAATTGCCATATTTGCAATTGTAAATCTGTCATCCATTGAAAGCTCTTTTACACCTTCTCCGGTAAACTCCATAGATTTATATAAAGCACCGTCAACACCTATCATACCAATGATATGAAGGATAACATCCTTACCACTGACGTACTCATTAAGCTTCCCTGTCAAATTGAACTTTATGGCAGAGGGAACCTTAAACCATGCTTTTCCAGTTGCCATTCCCGCAGCCATGTCGGTTGAACCCACGCCGGTACTGAATGCTCCAAGTGCACCATAGGTACATGTATGAGAATCGGCTCCTATAATTAAATCTCCCGGAACGGTAAGGCCTTTTTCAGGTAAAAGAGCATGCTCTATTCCCATCTGACCAACTTCAAAATAGTTGGTGATTGAATTTCGCTTTGCAAATTCGCGAACGCACTTACAGTTTTCAGCAGATTTAATATCCTTATTGGGAACAAAATGATCCGGTACAAGGGCAATCTTATCTTTGTTAAATACACCCTTGGAATTAAATTTTTCCATTTCCTTGATGGCTACAGGACTTGTTATATCATTACCGAGTACAAGATCAAGATCTGCTTCTATAAGCTGTCCTGCCTTCACCTCAGAAAGTCCCGCATGTGCTGCCAGAATCTTCTGGCTCATAGTCATACCTGCCATTTACAATCACTCCTCACCTTTCCTAAAACATTCAACATTTGCATCTTTTGTATATATCCTGAATAAACATACCATATTTAGCGATTTTTGTAAAAATGATGAAACGATAAATACGCGCAAATCATCACAACTCCGACAACACTTAAAACTATTCCCGGATAAAAACCATATGGTCTGTAATCAGTCCTTATTTCATGTACTCCTGCCGGAATTCTTATGGCTATCATTCCATAATCCGCTGTAATAATATCAGCTTTCTTTCCATCAACAAAAAGCTTAAAGCCTTTCATGCAGGGAACTGAAAAGAACATGATCTTATCCTCTAACAGATTACTTGTCATAGCGTAAAATCCCTTTGTATCGATTTTAAATTTTTTGCAGGAAGTATCTGCTCTATCCATACAGTTATTTTGAAATACATCCAAAGGAAGCTCATTCTGATAGTATTCAGATGATAATTCCTTTATTATATCACTGTTATTTTCAGCATCTTCATCCTTTAAAATAACAGCAACCGATAAAAGTCTGTCCTTTAATTCGACATCTTCAATTTCTTCCCAATCAGATTCTTTTATACAGTAATCATAGGTAAATCCCATTGGAATATAATTAATATTTCTGTATATATCTATTCCATTCTGAGAATCCTGTAAAAAGAAACCGTTTATTCCACCTTCAGTTTCAAAAAAGCCTTCATCATTTATGAGCGAATTCTCAAAATAATATTTGTTTGAAAGAATTGCCCTAAGGCCTATGCGATTCTGCGGAATATTTGTCTCAACAGTCCTCTCGATTTCAGCTGTTCCGTATAAAAAATCAAATGTTTCGGAAGGAATTGTACTTATGAAGCTATGAAGTGAACCATACCCCCAGAACATATCATAATTGGTTGCCGTTCTATCTGTCTCTGTTCTGAAAAATTCATCTTCATCATTAAGAACAGGCGCAGTGTTTAACATCTGTTCTTCCCATTCTTTTTTCCCAAAATCATTTATAAGCCCGCTTCCGTTTTTTATAACGATATGGAGTGAGATAATCGAAGCAATCATCGTCAAAAAAAGCATTATTTCCACTCTCATAACAGGCTTATTAAAAGTAATAATAGTTTTATCCAAACCGGGAATTGTAAGCTTACGTGTACACTTAGGAACAACAAAAACAGCTATAATAAGCATAACCATAATAACTGATGTTCCGATAACATCACGCCAGTATATATGTTCATTTAAAATCAGTCCGTTCATTACCACATCACCATTCTCATTATAAGAAGGAAGCATTGATATCAGGACTATAAGAATAAACAACATACAGGTTAATAGCGTTCCTTTTTTCAGTTCACTTGAAGCACCTCGTTCTACTGCCTTCGCAGTCATCATTGCCATTATCAGAATCGGCATATAAAACCATCGGGCATAATAATTCTGATTAAAAAGTGAATAAGCAGAATTAAGAATAGGAACAAAGGCCATTATCAGACATATAATAATAAGCCGCTTATGTACATCCTTCCTGTTTTTATTCATAAAAAAATATGCAAAAACTCCTGAAAGCCCAAAAAGCGGTAAAAAAACAGCAAGCGATGCATTTTTAACGGCATCTGTATAAAATACGGTTCCCTTTCCGATAATATCAGGAATCATGACCATACTTTTTATAATATCCCAAAGCATATTCATGCTCTTATATGAGACTGTATCATATCCAATAAGAACCTTGGAAATCCGGCTGTTTCCGGAAACTCCGAGAATTGCCTGAAGAATATAAAAGCCACCGATAAGGACACCTGTTATGCCGCCGCATAACGCCCTTATAAACATTCTAAATATGTGTCCTTTTCTGTTTCCCGGAACATAGCAGGTAAAAAAATAAATAATCAGAAACACTACTTGTCCGAAGAAAAAATAATAATTTATCACAGCCATAAGTGTCGTCATAAGTGAAAAGAAAACAAACCTTTTCCCACCGGGAATAAAGAGCCAGTGGTCCTTATGATGATCTATTTCCATCAGCAATTCAAAAGAAAGCAGATAAAGAGGAAAAAATGCAACCGCATCCGTAAAATGATTGAACACAATATTACATGCATTAAACCCGGAAAAGGCATATAAGAAAGCTCCAATCATAGCTGATTCATCACGAATCACTTTTCTTCTAAGATATGCATATGCAGTCATCGAGCATACACCATATTTAAGTGCCATCAGAAAAGGCATCATATACGGAATTGCAGTCTCAGGGAACGGAACAGTCATCCAGAAAAAAGGACTTCCCAGAAGATAAAAAGAAAAACTGCCTATAAGAGAGCCTCCTAAATCCATATTCCACAAATAAAACAGATTACCGCTTCTTACAGCCCTATGTGCAATAGTATAAAAAGGAATCTGCTGGACATTATAATCTCCATAATAGAAAAACGGCATGCCCCTTGAAACAAAGAAAGGCACCACCGCTACCATATACATAATAATGGAAAGAATCAAAAGCGTAAACAATCTTACCCGTAATGGCTTCTTACTGTAATACTCCATAATCTTCAAAAATGAGCTGCCGCTATGCGGCAGCTCTCCTTTTCATTAGTTATTGATAAGCTTATCGCTTTCATTATTCCAGCTGTAAAGCTTTCTGATCTCTGCTCCAACCTGTTCAGCGGGATGCTCAGCTGCAAGCTTTCTCATAGCCTGGAAGTGTACCTGTCCGCCTGCCTCGCTCATATCAAGCAGGAACTCTTTTGCAAATGTACCATCCTGGATATCTGAAAGTATCTTCTTCATTGCTTTCTTAGTATCTTCTGTAACAATCTTAGGTCCTGTTACATAATCACCATACTCAGCAGTATTTGAAATTGAATATCTCATTCCTGCAAAGCCTGACTGATAGATGAGGTCAAC
>JAEEGL014953728.1_pt1 | contig 31626 bp, 27 predicted proteins | sample 9134231 | NCBI WGS metagenome assembly JAEEGL01 (sample SAMN16246548, study PRJNA631951) | gut metagenome | biome: gut microbiome; feature: rumen; material: fiber-attached | host: Bos | place: Iran: Karaj | collected 2018-10 | reverse complement strand
GATACCATTGCCCAGGAGGCACCTCTTACAGACGAGCTTGAAATGATTGTTCTCCCCGGCGGCATGCCCGGCACTCTCAATCTTGAAAAATCCGATTATGTACAGGCTGCCATCGATTACTGCGTTGCCAACGGCAGATATATCGGAGCTATATGTGCAGCTCCCTCGATACTCGGGCACAAGGGTCTCCTCAGGGGAAAGACTGTCGTATGCTACGAGGGCTTTGAAACTCAGCTCGAAGGCGCAAACATAGGCTGCGGCGGCGTAGCCGAGGACGGTATTTTCATTACCGCAAGAGGCGCAGGCGTCGCAGTAGACTTCGGTCTCAAGCTTGTGGAAAAAATTCATTCAAAGGAAGAAAGCCTCAGACAGCGAAACGCTATCTTATGTGACTGATTATGGATAATAAAAAAGAATTACGCAAGGAATATTCTCATCTTCGCGCTGAAATACGTGATAAAGTGTCAAAGGATATGGATATAACGGAACGTCTGCTTCAGGAGGAAAGGATCCTCGAAGCCGACAATATCCTGCTCTATGCCTCATTTGGTTCGGAAGTCGATACATACCTGCTTATCGATAAGCTTATCGAGATCGGGAAAAAAGTGGCTCTACCGAAATGCGGCCCCGAGCGCTCCATGACATTTCATCTTATTGGCTCAGTTGCCGATCTCCACGAGGGCATGTACCGCATACCCGAGCCCGACAGTGCATTGCCGCAGCCTGAAATGACTGAAAAGTCGGTATGTATAATCCCCGGTCTCGCGTTTACCGAAGACGGCGGACGGCTGGGCTACGGCGGAGGCTACTACGACGAGTTTATCCTCGCAAATCCCCAGCTTTATACGATAGCTCTCGCTTATGAGGAGCTTATTGTCCAGCAGCTGCCGCTCATGCAGCACGACCTAAAGGTCGATCTTATAGTAACAGAAGAAAGGACGGTGCTTTGCAGTGACTGATAACAACAACGATATGATTAACGATATCCTCAATCAGCTCGACAAGGAAAAAGCAGAGTCTGAAAATACAAACAGCACTCCTACTGACGAACCCGCAGCCGAAAGTGAACCAAAGCTTTCTGACACACGCGATCTCGGCGGCAGGACCGTTTCTGACTCTGAAAGATCAGAAAGCAATATTGAAAAGAATGAGGAAAGACCTGCTCCCGTAAGAAGACGTATCAGCGACGGTGCAGCTCCGCTGCGCAGGAGCTTTTCAGAGGAGGAGCCGGACAGCCTGCCCCCGATGCATCCGGCATCTTCTCATATGCAGCCCGCAGACAGGGACACTGTCCGCAATTCAGCTGCTGTAAAGAGAAACAGCACTCATCATAAAAAGAAGAAAAAGAGAAAAAGAAGCAGACTCCCAGGAGTACTTATACTTACAGTTTTCATCTTTGCCGTATCAATATGTCTATCACTTGTTATAATCGCATTCGGCAAGGACGTGCTCGGTATAGGCAAGGACGACTCGACCAAGATGATAATCATTCCAGAGGGCGCTACCTCCGAGGACGTATCACAGCTTCTTTACACCGAAGGCATCATAAGTTCGCCTAAGTGCTTCCGTCTTTTCTCAAAACTGAGGAACGACTCGGACAACTATCTTGCGGGCGAGCATTTCGTAAGCCCGAATATGGCTTATGAAACAATAATAAAGACCCTCACCACCTATGAGGACGAGGAACAGAAGGAAGCTGTCACTATTACGTTTATAGAGGGCACCGACATCTTCACCTGCTCTGAACAGCTTCAGGACGCAGGAGTATGCAACGCTGCCGAATTCCTTTATGCCTTCAACGCAGGCGGTTTCGGCTTTGAGTTTGAGAAGGAGCTCCCCACCGATCACAATCCTCTGAAATTTGCAGACGGGCGTATGGAGGGCTATCTCTTCCCCGATACCTATACCTTTACAAAGGATATGGATCCCGAACAGGTTTGTCAGAAGATATACTACAACTTCAACGAGAAGATAACAGCAAACAACCGTCTCCAGAGAATGAAAGAGCTCAACCTGACTCTTGACAAGCTCATAACCCTTGCTTCTATCGTTCAGAAAGAGGCTCCTTTCCGTGAAGATATGAACAAGGTAGCAAGCGTTTTCTGGAACCGTCTCGAAAAACCCGAACAGACCCTTGGAAAACTCCAGTCAGACCCTACAAAGAATTACGCAAAGCAGATCATAAAACCGAGACTTGCTGTCCCGAACTCCGAAATGATAAACGCCTATAACACATACGAGGGAACAGGTCTGCCGCCCGGAGCTATATGCAGCCCCGGACTTGACGCTATAGACGCCGTTCTCGAAAAGATGCCTTCAGACTACTTCTATTTCGTTGCCAATATTTATACAAGAGAAACATTCTTCTCGCAGACTCTTGAGGAACACAATGCAAAGGATGCAGAGGTCAAAGCAGCTGAAGCGGCATATGAGGCTGAACAGGCAATGCTCAAGGCACAGGAGGAAGCTAATGCGGCTGAATGATCTTGAGGTACTCGCTCCCGCAGGAGATGAAGAACGCTTCGGCGCAGCAATAGATTACGGTGCCGATGCGGTATATCTCGGACGCAAACAATTCGGTATGCGTTCATCACCTATGAATTTTGATTTCGGGCAGCTGTGCAGGGCTGTACAGACTGCTCACTCCCGCAATATAAAGGTATATCTCACCTGTAACACTCTCCCGAGAAACAATGAGATCCCCCATTTTGAGCAGTTCTTAAAGGAAGCTGTTGAAGCAAAGGTAGACGCACTCATAGTTGCCGACATAGGACTTCTCATGCTGATAAAAAGGTATGCTCCCGATATGGAGATACATATTTCCACTCAGACGGGCATAGTAAACTATGTTACCGCACAGGAGCTCTACAATATGGGAGCCAAGAGAGTTGTACTCGCAAGAGAGCTCTCACTCGATGAGATAGCGGAAATACGCGCAAAGACAAGCAAAGAGCTTGATATAGAGACCTTTGTTCACGGAGCTATGTGCGTTTCATTCTCTGGAAGATGTCTCCTTTCGCAGTACCTTGTGCACAGGGACGCCAACCGCGGAGAGTGCGCACAGCCATGCAGATGGGGCTATCATCTTATGGAGGAAAAGCGCCCCAACGAGTTCTTCCCTGTCTATGAGGATGAAAAAGGTACATATATCCTCAATTCAAAGGATATGTGCATGATAGAGCATATAGACAAGCTCGCCAAAGCAGGTGTTACAAGCCTGAAAATAGAAGGCAGAGCAAAATCTGCCTATTATGTGGCTGTTGTGACAAACGCTTACAGAATGGCTGTGGATCATTATTACAAGGATCCTGACAACTACGTTCTTCCCGACTGGATAAGAGACGAGGTCTACAAGGTAAGCCACCGGAAATACTGCAACGGCTTTTTCTTCGGAGTTCCCGAGGAATCGCAGTACTACGAAAACAGCGGATATATACGCAACTTTGACGTTATAGCTGTTGTTGAGAGCTGTGAAAACGGCACGGTTTACTGTACTCAGCGAAACCGATTCTTTGCGGGAGACAAGGTGGAGATACTTGCACCTTCCCAAAAACCAGCAGAGCTGGTGCTGGATAAGCTTTACGACGAGAACGGCGAAGAGATCGAGACTGCCAATCACGCAATGATGAAGTTTTCGTTCAAATCGGATATGGTCTTCCCGAAAGGCACCGTTATACGAAAAGAAACAACATAAAATTAAGGCTGATACTTGTCGTATCAGCCTTTTCTTATTGTTTACGCTTTATTTTGCTATCTTTTCGTAGTTCTTATAGCCAAGCTCGTCAAGCTTGTCCGTAAGGTCGTCCATTGTATTCTTTGCAGCTGTATCATCATATGTAATGCTTATTTTTGTTTCCTTATCAAGCTTTGCTATTTCAGCTGCAAGCTTTTCAAGGCTCACCTTTTCGTTGCCAAAGAGATAATCGCGGCCCGAAACTGTAACAGATGCCGTCTTTTCTTCTGTTTTCTCCTCAGTTGTGGGTTCTGTGGTAGCCTCGGTCTTCTTTTCGGTAGTTTCAGAAACGGACGTATCGTCTTTTTTCTTGTTCTCCCCCGAATCCTTGCCGAATCCGCCGAACCCCTTGAAGTAGATCAGAGCAAAAATAAGAGCAGCAATAATAAGGATAAGAAGTATGCCAAAAACCTTTTTCATTTTAATTACCTCACTTTGATATATTTATTGTTGTAAAATAAAGTCCTTTGTATTCGCGCTGAATATCAGTTATAGCGCTTTCTATCAGCGGAACGACAGATTCCGTGCCGTATGCATAGCCGTCATATGTAAGAGTGCTGATTATAACGTCGTCATTTTTATAGCCGGAAGACTTAAGGCACGATTTTATCTTCTCCCTGAGATCACGTGCTTCATCAGAGCCTATCTCGCCTATCTTTTTAGTGCCCGAAAGAACGCTCAGCGTCCATACATCGCTTTTTTCGACGCCCTGAAGGTTGAAATACACACCCTCGCCGTTATTATATGCATTCAGAGCCTTTTGATTATTTGCAGCATTAGCGTCTGCCGCCAGTATCCTGTCCCACTCCTCGGCAGCTTTTTCGCGCCAATCCTGCTGTTCCTTTTCGTTTTCAAGCTGTTTTTTCTCTGTTTCTTCAATGAGTTCGTTGTATGAAGCCTCCGCGGCAGTTGCCTTTTCAGTGGCAGTCTCTACGTCAGCGGAGCTGTAAAGTATAAAGAAAAACAGTATTATCATCGTTACATCAAGAAGCGATGTGAAATCAAGAATAATCTCCCGAACCTTCATAGCACCACCCTATTGTCTCGACTGTTTCTGGGACTCGTCTATCCCGCTTTTTCTCAGCTTCTTTATCAGCGCAAGATGCCGCTGGATAAGATCCTCCACATCGGCGAAAAACTTTGCATTGACTATCTTGAATGCTACAGCAAAGATCAGCCCCCACGCAGTAGAGGTCAGAGCAGAGAAAAAATTGTTTTTCGCGCTGCTTATAGCCTCCGCGCTGGACATATCAAGTCCGAGAAGTGCAAGAACGGTACCAAGCATTCCAAGCAGAGGAAATATGGAAATGAGTGTTATGAAAAGAGTATACTGAGTATTTATCTTTCGGTAGCTGTCAAATATCCTGTCCACTCTGTCAACATTGTACAGATCGTCGCTTGAAGCTTCCCAGTCATATATCTCATTATCCACTGACTGTCTGTTCTGATGAAGATTGACAGCTATCATTATCGTAATGACAGCAAAGGCAAAAATAATAAGATTATAGTAAGGAGAAATCACATGACCAAATTTCGACCAAAAGCCCATATTATCACCTCTTACCCTATTATACAGCATAAACCGACAAATTGCAAGATATTTTACGAATAACTATAAAAAAACTCCGCCAAAAGCGGAGCAAGATCATCTTATTCGTTTTGTTTCTTTTCTTTTTTAATATTGATAATGTGTACCGTAAGTGTAACAACGGCACCGAGTATAAGTATAAGATAGTACGTAAGTCCTCTGCTTATAAGAAGCGCAGGCTTTACAAGCTCGGTACCGAATATCTCCGTAAACGCCAGCAGGAAGCAGCCCTCCGAGATACCGGCAGCTCCCGGCAGGGGCAGCATTTCCACTGCAACTCCTATCATTATCTGTATCGTAAGGATATCTATAAACCTTGTGCTGTTCAGTCCGTAAGCCCTGTAAACTATCCATGTTATGCTGAAAAGGAATATCCTCTGCACCGCCGTTATAAGAAATACATTGAACACCACAGAAAGATTGCGCTTGATGTAATCAGCGCCCATTGCGTAGGTATCGCATATTCTTATGAGCTTTTCCGTGTATTTTTCCTTGTTCTTCTTTTTCATTATGCGCATTTTGGTAAGAAGATCAACCGCTTTGATACCCAATGCTCTCGCCCATATAGGCTTGATAAAGATAAGAAGAAGCGCGGCTATAAACGACAGATTCATACCAAATCCCAGTACTATCAGCCACTTCATATCTCCCGCATGCAGTCTGATCACATCGAAATTGAATATAAGAAATCCGAGAGCCATGATCACAAGCACGGATTTATACGCTATTGTTATAAGCAGCATTATAAGCGTAGAGTACCCTATCTTTATCTTGTCTTTTTTCATATGATACATCTGCATAGGCTGACCGCCTGTAGACGAGGGCGTGATGTAGCTGAAAAAGAACCCCACAAAAGAATACTTAAGACATTTGAGGAAGCTCGTTTTCTGATCAAGGACCCTCAGCATATAATGTATTATTGAAGCTTCACCTGCTACAAAAAGCACAGCTGCACAGGCTCCGGAAAGTATCCACAGAGGATCTGCGCCTTTTAAGTCGCGGATTATCTCGTGAAATTCCTGCTCCTTGAATATCAGATGAAGCGTAAAAAACGTTATTACAAGAATAAGACCGATATTCAACGCGTATTTAAGTATTTTTTTTATAATGTCACCCCCGCGTTAAAAGGCAAATATGTATAATTAGCAACTTTAATTATATCATAACGCCGATATAATGTCAATAACAACAATACCTACAAAGATGTATTATTGCTTTTTTTCAGTTTCATACGCTTGTATTCAAGGGCTGTCATGCCCGTTTTGTTCTTGAACAGCTTCATAAAATATGATTGCTCGGAATAGCCGCATTTTTCGGCTATCTCGCACACGTTCAGGTTAGTGCTGACGAGAAGTCTCTCCGCAAGGGCTATCCTTGCCGAGATAACGTCGGAATTGAAGCTGACATCAACGAATTTCCTGTAGATATGCTGAAAATAGGATTGACTGAGCCTCAATCTCTTCGCCTCGGCCGCAGCGCTCCAGTTGAGCTGAGGCTCCTCATAAATGGTATCGTGTAGCTCACGTATCACCGAGAGGTAAACATTTCCGGCTATCCTCTGAGGATCCCGGCTCTCTTCAAGCTTATCCTCTAAGACGGATATAAGCTCCTCACACGACCTCATTCCGGACGTTACAGCCGAAAAATGTGATATCATTGAGGAAAGCACGATATCCTGCTGCTTTTCAATCATTTTAAGGTTGGATTTAAGCGTATTCACAAAAAGCTGCTCGGGGAATTCCGAACCGTCACACTCCCCTGTGATGAGGAATTCGTCCCTGCTTATCCTTGCCGCAAGTTCTCCCCTGACGCATGAAAGGTTCACAGCCTGTGCAAAGAGGACATACAGTCTTTTCACATATTCCTCTCCGAGGCTGCGTCTTTTCTGCTCTATCCCGTCAATAGTGTAGAGCACGCCGTAATAATCGCTTTCCCCGCTCAGCTTTTCAAGTCTGCTCGTTATGCCCTTTCTGCTGAACAGTCCCGTAAGGATATCGCGCTCTGACAGCATCTGTATCTTGTCATTAAGGTGCTTTTCATAGGCAAGCATCCTCACGCGCTCTATGCTGTCGGCGGCTATCTGACAGAACTCGCCGTAGAACTGCTCAAAAACTATCTCCCTGCTGCTGTATCTTCTTACGCAGTAGCCGAAGCTGTTGTCAAGATAGTGAAGCGGAGTGCAGAAATAGGTCCGCGGCTCCGAAAGGATATCTTCCTTGGGTATAATAGTTTCAAGCCTGAAATCCTTCGGAGTAAGATTGCCTTTATAGTCCACATGAGTAACAACGCACCTCATTTTTCCGGTATAACCGATCTTTCGGCCGGAAGCTTCGGAATCACTGTCAAAAAGCATATCGTCGCAAAGACATATGAAGAAGTCGCCGCATGGGTCCAGTAGGTACATATTTCTGAGAATTGCCTGCGAAAACCCGTTCATATCCTTAACATTGCTCATTATTGATGAATAGTTGCTGTGCATGAAGATATTTGCTCGCATGGTCTTGTCAAGCATACTCTGGCTTATATCCGCATTCTGCTCAGTCCTCTCCCTGCAGCCGCAGCTTGCTCCTATCCTGAGATATGGCGCGGTCTTCACTGCATGAACGGACTTTTCACCGCTTATTAGCTCATGAAGCCTGCAAACTGCTCTTACTGCGTTTTCAAGGTAAGCACCGCTGAATGAGGTAAGTGACGGCTGATAATAGTTTACGTCGGGATTTCCGTCATAGCCGCCCACAGCTATATCCTCCGGTATACGAATCCCCTTTTTAAGCAGAGAAAGGCAGAGCTGCAAAGCCATATAATCGCTTCCGCAGACTACTGCCTGCGGCTTTTCAAGCTCGCCCGAGGCTATCCTTTCCGCAAATTCCACAGCCTTTCCAATCCAGAAATCTCCGTAGAATATGTAATTACGCTCAACAGGCAGACCGTACTTTGCAAATGCGTCCATATAGCCTCCTATCCTCTCCTCAGAGTGTACCTCGTCCTTCGGTCCGCTGAGGCAGTATATCCTCGTAAATCCATGATCGGCGATAAAATGCTCTGTAAGTCTCGCGAAGCCCTCCCTGTCATGCTGGAGACAGCTCTCAAAGCATTTGCTTTGATAATCGAGAGCTACAACGGGAATATTTTTCTCATCAAGCATTTTTTCAAGCCTTTCAGAAAGTGAACGGCTGTAAAATGAACCGAGATCGACTATAGCGCCGTCAAAAGACAGCTGAAAAATGAGAGAATAAATATTTTCGTCGCCTTTCATATAGTCCCCGCCGTCATCATAGTTGACAAAATGAGTCAGAACTATGAGATCATAACCCAGCAGCGCCGACTGCTCGGATATGATCCTTATCATGCTGGTCTGATAAAGAGTATCTGTATTTGCAGTTATAAGAGCGAGCCTTTTTCTCATACTGCACCTCCGTAAGCTTTCTTACCTACATTATACTATATATTCACCTGCAAATCAACACAAAAAAGCTGAAAAATACATTTTTTTGATTGGATTCAGCATTGAAATTTACACCTCTTTCATTTATAATTAGTGTAGAATAAAAACTATTAATACCGAAAGGATGAAGTATAATGAATATATCAATCAAAAAAGGCTGTTCCGCCCTGCTTGCAGCATTGACTCTCTTCACCTCTGCAACATCCTTCAGTGACCGCTATGCTGACGCAGCTGCAAAAACATCTGCCGTAAGCACACCTTACTCTAGCGCTGATCTCACTCTCTTTAGCAGCAATGTCGGCGCAGGAACTTACACTATCCCGGACCTCAATATCCCCTCGAAGAATATCCCCGACACAGAGAGTATCAGCTTCGTAAAGGATATGCGTCTCGGCTGGAATCTCGGCAACACCCTCGACGCTATCGACGATACAGGCTGGGTAGGCAGCGAAATGGGCATAGAGACCTGCTGGAACGGCGGCTACTATACCTCAAAGGAAATGATAGATACTGTTAAAGCCGCAGGCTTCAATACCGTAAGAATACCTGTTTCATGGCACAATCACGTAGACGGCAGCTACAACATCACAAAGCAGTGGATGGACAGAGTACAGGAAGTCGTTGATTACGCTATCGACGACGGCATGTATGTTATCCTGAACGTTCACCACGACAACGACCTCAAGTATATGTACCCTGACTCCGCTCACTATCAGCAGTCAAAGAAGTACATGACAACCGTATGGTCACAGATAGCTTCCCGCTTCAAGGACTATGACAATAAACTTATTTTTGAGACCATGAACGAGCCGCGTCTTGTAGGTCATCAGAACGAGTGGTGGATAAATCCATCAAACAGCGACTGTATCGACGCTGTAAAGACTATAAACAAGCTCAATCAGGATATTCTCGACACTATCCGTTCATCAGGCGGAAACAACGGCACAAGATACGTTGCAGTCCCCGGTTATGACTGCTCCGTAGATGGCGCCACCAACGAAAATTTCAAGATCCCTGCAGATACGGTACAGAACAGGATCATCGTTGCCGTTCACGCTTATCTTCCCTACGGCTTTGCACTTGCTGAGGAGAGCGATTCACAGAGTGTCCGCAACTTCAACATCAACACCGACACAGGTGAGATTCAGCAGGCGCTTGACAAGGTCTACGACAAGTATGTATCAAAGGGAATCCCCGTTTATGTAGGTGAATACGGCGCCCGTGACAAGGGCGGAAACGTTCAGCCCCGAATCGACTGCGCTGCATACTTCACAGCCTTTGCTTCATCAAGAGGCATCACCTGCTGCTGGTGGGACGATATCAGCTTCATGCTCCTTGACAGATCAAACTGCACATGGAAGCAGCCCGAGATCGTACAGGCTATAAACAAATATGCAAGAGGCAGTGTTCAGTCAACTATTGTAACAACTGTTTCAAAGCCTCCTGTAGTCACTACCACTACAACGACAACAGCTGTTCCGGACAGCAATAAGCTCTACGGCAAGAAGGCATCAGACGGAAAGGTAGATTTCGGCTCTCCTATCGGCGAAAGTGCTTTCGTTGAAGTAAAGTTCGGCAGCAATACCAACTTTATGAACGGCTGTCTCGGCTTCTCACCCTCAATCGGCGGCAAGAACTACTGGGTAGCTTATGTATGGGAAACAAAGAAATCAGACACTATCGGTATAGATATCAACGCTCCCAAGCAGATAATGGACGTTACTGCCGAAGAAGCAGCGGCTGTTACCGACGAGGATACTATCGCAAAACTCATCGCTGATATCAAACAGCAGAAGTCCGCTATATTACAGGCCTGGTACGCTTCAGACAAATCAGGCAAGCAGATAGAGCCCGCTGAATCAGGCGCAGAGAGCATAAGCGCTTATATAATCTCTTCAAACGGCGCAGCTCAGACAACAACTTCCGAAGCAACAACGACAACTACAACTATCGCTACAGCAACTTCCACGACTGTTACATCTGTATCGACTTCTGCAACAACTGTTGTTATTACAGAAGCTCCCGAAAACATCAAATACGGTGACGCTAACTGTGACGGTCAGATAGACCTTGCAGACGCAGTTCTCATAATGCAGTCACTTGCAAATCCCTCACGCTACGGTATCAGCGGAGACAACGAAAAGCATATAACAGATCTCGGTCAGAAAAATGCAGACTGCTTCAATACAGGCGACGGCGTCACCAACAATGATGCAGTTACCATTCAGAAGTACTGTCTCCACCTTATCGATGCACTTCCTTATAAAGAAATTTGAATAAGCCCCCCCTGCAGGAAAGGCTCTCAGCGAATGAGAGCCTTTCCCTTTTATATGTTAATTATTTATAAATTTTCATACTGTATCATTGAAAATACAGTTAAAATATGCTATAATATACTAAAGCTATATATTATTATGAGCAAATAACCGACCTCATTTTATAATAGCGATTCAAAACAATAATCACATCAAAACTATATCCATTTAGCTTGCATTTTATTATGGGAAGAAAGTGAGTGATCTTATGAAATTTACTCCGGAAGAAATCAGAGCTGCTCTTGAAAACGGTGAGATATGCGCCTTTTACCAGCCACAGTATGACACCGTTACAAGCAAGATTAAAAGTGCGGAAGCACTGGCTCGTTGGATAAAACCTGACGGTTCGCTGATATCGCCTTTCTTTTTCATTCCCGTTGCTGAGGAATCCGACCTCATTATGGATATAGACTGGCATATCACCGATATCGTATGCAAAACACTGTGCAAGCAGGAAGGATATGCCCGTCACAGGATATCCATCAATTTTTCAAGACGGCATATCTACGAAGAAAACTTTACGGAAAAGCTTGCAAAGATAGTTGACAGCTATGAGCTTCCTCATAAGCTTATTGAAATAGAAATTACCGAATCAGCAATGGTTGACGACGCACAAAAGATACTTGAATGGATAAATTCCACAAGAGAAGCAGGCTTCAGAATAGCTATCGACGACTTCGGAAGCGGGCTTTCTTCTTTGCAGTTCGTCAAGGACGTGCCTGCTGATGTACTGAAAATAGACAAGTCCCTGCTCAGTCAGAACTGCGAGAACGAAAAGGAGCGTATAGTTCTTGAGAGTATTTTCAATTTTGCCCACCGCCTGCATATGAGAACCATTGCAGAGGGCGTTGAAACAAAGGAACAGCTTGCTTTCCTGCGTACCTGCGGCTGCAACAGGATACAGGGCTATCTCTTTGCAAAGCCTATGCCCGAGGAGGACTACATTGCAATTTGCAAGCTTGACAAAAATGCAGAGGACCCCGCTGATATACTTCAGCTTCAAAGCCCTGCAAGCGCCATAAATCTTCTTATGAGCGTTATCTTCCGCCGCTACCCCCTTGTTATATTCTCTAATCTCTCACGTAACTCCTTCTATATGATGGCTTATCAGGATTTTTCATCTACAAGCTGTCCTTCTGCGGGTGTATTCGAGGAGCTTATAGTTCACGGTGCCGCAACAATGGCTCCCGAGGATAAGGAGTTATTTGCGTCTACCTTTGACCGCTCCAACCTTATCCGCGACTATGCAAACGGCAAAAAGGAAATACGTCTCGTAACACGTCAGCTTGGCGACGACGGAATATACAGGCGTGTGGAAACTACTGTATATTTCCTGAAAAGCGACTCCTCTGACGACCTGCTGACAATCACTCTGTGCGACAATCTTCCCGATGAATAAGCCACCTTTTCAGGATTATGCCAGCTATTTATCATATCAAATATTATCATCATGTAAATTTTTTATTAAAGCTGTTCGCAAATCGCAATTTTTAACTATATAACGTCATTTTTGCTCAAATAGCGAGTTGACATATCAATATAATTGTGATATTATTATATTAATGAAATAAGTTCAGACCGAGGTGATACATACTATGAACTCTAAACTGAAAACAATTGCATTTTTCGGATGCAGTTTTACAAGCAGATACAGACAGAATCTCTGCAGATCATTCAACATCGCCGCAGAAGAGCTTAAGATCAACATAGTATATATCAATTCACTGGGCAAGATAGGCGACAAGAATGCTCAGTACGGCGATTATGAGTTCGATCTTATAGACATGATCGACCTCAGTCAGTTTGACGGTATTATTTATGACGGCGAAGGTTATAACGTTGAGGGTATGGCTGATAAGGTAATATGCAAGCTTAAGGAAGCTGTATGTCCTGTTATATCAATAAGCACTCACGTAGACGGCTTTTTTAATATAGAATTCAACGATACAGGCGGTATCAGAACTCTTATCGAGCATTTTCTCGATCATCACCACTTCACTAAAATAGGCTTTATGTCAGGTTATCTTACACACCCTGACGCACAGATCAGATTAAATGAATTTCAGACCATAATGCGTTCAAGAGGTCTCCCGGAAAACGGAGTAGGAATGTTCGAGGGCGATTTCTGGTTCCATAAGGGTGAGGAAGCGGCAGATTATTTTCTTTCTCAGCCCGAAATGCCAGAAGCTATCGTCTGTGCAAACGATTATATGGCCATATCTCTTATTACCGCTCTCAAAAAACGCGGTATTCGTGTTCCCGATGATATTGCGGTATCTGGTTTCGACGGCACATTTGAGGGTCAGGAATTCCTGCCTCACCTTACTTCTGCTACAAGAGAAAGGGTCGAGATCGCACGCAAGTCCTTGTCACTGTTTCAGGCTTTATGGGATAAAAAGAGCTTTGATACGGACCTTAATATTACTTCAAAGACTATTTATAACCAGTCCTGCGGCTGCTCAAAGCTTGATTACAAGTTTGAAGCCGAGAACGTTAACAGAGTTTACGAGATAAACCGTAATTTCAGCTATAACCTTTATGACGCGGAATCGGCGCTGTTAAAACTCAATAAGGTAGACAGTCTTCTCATGCTGGGCAATGTTTTCATTGAAACATCAATAAACTTCGGTGATTACAATTCCTTCTTCCTTATGCTTCATAAGGATACGAGCGGCAAGCTCTCCAGCGACAGTGATTTTCTCTGTCCCTCGGGCGAGTTCACGCCTGCGGTCTGGATAGACAAGAATAATGAATACAGCGAATCCGAGCATTCTTTCAATGTTTCTTCTCTTATTCCGAAGTCTTCATCGGATAAGCCACACTATTTCTACATTATGAGCGTTCATTGTGTCGAGAGAATGTTCGGCTATGCAGTTATCGAAATGAGCAGCAAGGAAATATTCAACGAGTTCTATAACGTATGGCTGCTTAATATGGCAATGACCATAGAAACTCTGTACAAGAACGACAAGATCAGCAAGCTTATCGGTAAGCTTGAAAATCTCAGTATACGTGACGGTCTTACCGGCATGCTCAACCGCAGAGGCTTTGATGACCACTCACGCGAGGCTATACGTCAGTTCACATCCAAGCGTACAGTATGCACTATGGTAATTGATATGGACGGACTTAAGCACATAAACGACGATTACGGCCATTATGAGGGCGACCGCGCTATCAAATCGGCTGCGGAAATAATCAATCAGTGCTGCGATTCCGGCGAAATTGCTGGACGAGCAGGCGGAGACGAGTTCTATATATTTGCACCGCGCTATTCACAGAAACAACTGGACAGATTCATCGAGAGACTGAAAAGTGCTCTTGAAAGGCATAACCGCCATTCAAACAAACCATATAATATCGAGCTTAGCTACGGTGCATTCCTTGTAGATACAGATTCAAACGCCAAACTTGAAGACTATATCAAAATAAGCGACTCAAGAATGTACGAGCAGAAACTCTCTAAACCAGGCAGAAGAAAATAAAAAAATGACACCGAGCCATAGGTTCGGTGTTTTTTATGTTATTATTTCCCTGAATACCTCTCCGAGCATGGTCATATCGCCCTGAGCTGCCTTTATGGTGGCAATTGTGAGCAGGTCAATGTCGCAAGCTGAAAAATCGATGTCCCTTCCGGCATTCCTTACCAGAAGCGTAATGAAAAGCCTCAGTGTTCTTCCGTTTCCTTCACGGAAAGGATGAAGCATATTCAACTCGTGATAAAGCTCCGTGATCTCTGCTATGAACCTGTCATCGTTCATTCCGCACAGATAGTTCTTCCTTTTCAGCTGCCCGAACTTAGCATTGCCGATCATTTCAAGCTCGCTGTGATCGCAGAACGCTGTTCCCTTTTTGGAGATATTGATATCCCGAAGCCTACCTGCCCAATAATACAGATCGTCAAACAGCTTCTTATGCAGAGATCTGTAAAAAGCGAAATCCACATTCTCGAACTTTGTTTCCTGCTCAGCCTGTATCGCACGAAGCAGAGTTATCTGCTTCTCGATATCGTTCAGCTTTTTCTGATCCCTTATATCCAGCTTGTTTATCAGGACTGTCGTATCGGGATAGCAGTTCCACTGACAGCCGTCAATTTTATAAAGTGCCATTATTTGCTTCTGACGTCTTTAATTATCTTATCGGTAAACTGCTTGAAAGTCAGCTCACCGCTGAGACATTTTTTTACATTGGCTATCTCTTTGCTTGAAAAGCTATATCCCTCCATGCGAACAGACGCAAGCTGATTCTTCAGCGCTTTCTCGGTGGTTACATTATGCATTGCAAACAGCTCCCTTCACGGATATTATAATCTATATTTTAAAAAAAGTCAAGAAAGCGCCATTAATTTCAGGCAATTCTTTTAAACAGGCAGCAGCTTTGCAGAAAAATGCGAGCTATGACATAGATATTCCAAATCTCCCTCAATATATTTCCTGAAATCCACTCTTCTCGGACAGTTATTCACACAGTTTCCAAAGCTCATGCACCACATGAGCAGCGAGACGTGTCCAAGACGTCCGTTTTTGTTTACCGCGATAACGTATCCCGTTTTCCATTCATCTTCAGGCAAGTCTCCGAAGCTGAAGCCCTCAGCAAGTTCAAAGAACCTCCTGCACCACTCCACGCTCTCAAAGTAGACCCAAACCTTTTCATCGTTTCCCAGAATTTCCCTGATACTTCGCATATCCATGTTCTCCTTTATAAATTATTCCATAAGAACACGAAAGCGGCCCCATCGTCACGACAGGACCGCTGCAGAGCATTATTTATCCCATCGTTCAAGCTTTAGCACCTTGCATCTGCAGGTTGCTGTACGGTCAGCGGGCTTGTCCCTCACGTACTCCTTATGGTACTTTTATAATAGCACATTTGCTGCCTTATGTCAACTATTTTTTATTGTTTGCATCTCATAACTATATAAGCTTCTATTTTTCGGGATTTAATTCAAAAATACTCTTGACATTATCCTTATAATATAGTATAATATAACACGGCAATCACTTTATTAATTTAAAGCTTTACAAGTGTATAACTAAAAAACTGTAAAGCTAAAGAAAGGTCGAGATATAAATGGGCTCACAAACCGCAACATTCGTCATACTTGCCATCTATGTCGCTATAATGGTAAGTATCGGAATCTATATGTCCAGACGAACAAAATCATCAGAGGACTTTATGCTCGGAGGCAGAAGCGTAGGTTCATGGCTGACTGCTTTCTCCTATGGTACTACCTACTTCTCAGCTGTTGTTTTCATCGGTTATGCAGGACAGTTCGGCTGGCTGTACGGTGCTTCCGCTTCATGGATAGGCATAGGCAACGCCATAATAGGAAGCCTTATCCCCTTCTTCCTCATAGGAAAGCGTACACGTCTTATGACAAATCACCTCGGTGCAAAGACAATGCCTGAATACTTTGAGCACAGATTTGACTCAAAATCTCTCAAAACAGTATCCGCTCTTATTGTTTTCATCTTCCTTATCCCCTATACCGCTTCCGTATACAATGGACTTTCACGTCTTTTCGGTATGGTATTTGACCTCGGTGAAAACGGCGGAACATACATAATCATCGCAATGGCTGTTCTTTCCGCTATTTACGTAACACTCGGCGGCTACAAGGCTACAGCTCTCAACGATTTCTTTCAGGGAATCATCATGCTTATCGGTATCGGAACAGTCGTAGCTCTTACAGTTCAGAAGAAGAACGGTCTTTCTGCTGCAATTGACGCTCTGAACGGTATTTCAGACGCAAAGACACCCGCAGGCACACTCGGCTCGCTCTTCGGACCTGATCCTATAAACCTCCTCGGAGTTGTTATCCTTACATCTCTCGGTACATGGGGACTTCCTCAGATGGTACAGAAGTTCTATGCTATCAAGGACGAGCAGGCGATCAAAAAGGGAGCTATCATCTCCACTCTCTTCGCTGTAGTTGTTGCAGGCGGCTCATACTTCATGGGCGGTTTTGTAAGACTTTACTGTACACTCGGCGGAGACCTTGACAAAACTCATATTGAGACCCTGAACGGCAAGCCGGTTTATGATACAATGGTTCCTGCACTTCTTGATACCGCTCTCCCTAATCTGCTTATCGGACTTGTTGTAGTACTCGTTCTCTCAGCTTCACTTTCAACTCTTTCATCACTGGTACTTACTTCAAGCTCAACACTTACAAACGATCTTATCAAGCCACGTATAAAAAATTTCGATGACAAGCACCAGGTACTCTTCATGCGTATATTCATTGCTGTATTCCTTATTATATCAGTAATCATCGCATGTAACAAGAACGCTTCGATCTCGACTCTCATGTCTTACTCATGGGGAGCTCTCTCGGGCGCATTCCTCGGCCCGTTCCTTTACGGCCTTTTCATGAAGAAGGTCTCAAAGGCAGCATGCTGGACAAGCTTCATCACCGGTGTTGGCATAAGCGTTATCCATATGCTCCTGTTCAGCCTTAACATCGAAGCATTCAGCGGCATCAAGCAGGCTGTTATCGATCTCAACTGCCCTCTTCAGCTCTTATCGCCCATAAATGCAGGTGCATTTGCAATGCTGATCTCACTTGTCATCGTACCTGTAGTAAGCTCATTTACAAAGGCTCCCGATAAAAAAATAGTTGACAACGCATTCAGCAGCCTCACAGCAGCTAAGTGATCAACAAGATATAAGAAAACTCCTATGGATACTGTGATACCATAGGAGTTTTTTTCAGATATATTTCAGTTTGCATTTACCCTCATGCTGCTTTCAAATGGATTCTTTCTGCTGTCCAGAACAGACTTTTTCTCCTGAAGAACAAGCTTCATTCTTATATCCTGTCCGCCGCGGGTAACGGTTATTGAGATAGTATCTCCTGCTTTGTACTGGTTCTTTATATCATGAAGTTCCTGTCCGGTGGACACTGCCTTTCCTTCAATATCGATTATAACATCTCCAGGCATTATTCCTGCGCGGTCGGCAGCTCCGTCCGCCTGAAGCGACATTACGAACACCCCAACAGGAATGCTCCAGTAGCGAGACTCGGCCTCTGTAATATCTCTTGTACTTATAATTCCGATATCGGGACGGCCTGTAACGTACTGATAGTTTATAAGATCGTCGATAATGACCTTTGCCTCCTTTATCGGTATGGCAAAGCACAGCCCCTCCACGCTTGCGGAAGTACTGTAGCTTGAGGACATCTTCGCTGAATTGATGCCTACTACCTGTCCGCTGCTGTTGAGAAGCGGTCCGCCCGAGTTTCCGTTATTAATTGCCGCGTCGGTCTGTATGAGATTCATCTTCTTCTCGTTGATATCTATCTTTCTGTTAAGGGCTGAAACGATACCGCTGGTAACGGTTCCGAAAAGGTCAAATCCGAGTGGATTGCCAACCGCTATTACAAGCTCTCCGACTCTGAGGTCGTCACTGTCGCCCAGAACAGCAGGCTTGAGCTTTGTTTCGTCCACCTTCAATACAGCTATATCAGTCTCAGGATCAACAGCGATTATACTTGCCTCATGCTCGGTCTCATCGCTGAACAGCACTGTAACATTTGAAGCCTCTCCGGCGTTGTATTCCTCATCATAAACTACATGTGAATTTGTAACGATATAGCCGTCATCTGTGATAATAATACCTGTTCCGGTGCTTCTGAAGCTCTCGGTCTGAGGCTCTGAACTCCAGCCCCATATATTGAATGTCTGACGTGGAGTATAAACAAATGTTGAAGCGACCCCCACAACAGATGGCATAATTGAATCAACAATATCGGGAATTGGCTTAGCGTCTGTTCTTGCTGCGATATCGATAATGCTCGGAAGTTTTTCTTCTTCTCCCGCAGGCTTATCGTCGGCAGCTTTAACGTCCCTTGAAACGTTTTTAACGGAATCGCTCGCAAACTCTACAAGTTCTTTCTTTGAAGCGTTCAGAAACTTATATACCTTAACGATGCCTGCGCACAATACTACGGCAACTATTACAGCTGCTGCACATTTTAACGCAAACCTTACCCTGCTTTTCTTTTTCGGCCTGTAGGAATTCTCCGAAGCAAAGGTATAGGATCTAGAATCATATCCATTGTTCTCGGCAGTATCTTCATAACTGTACTGATCGTTATAAAGCTCATCAGACTTGTCATAACTGCTGTCGCTGAAGATTCCATCTGAGCGATAATTATCATCATTGTTGTAATTATCCTTCATTCCGTTCATCCTTTCAGATATAATTCACTATATTATATTATAAGCATTTTTGTGATAATTATATGATAAAGCAGGGAAAAATACATTTTTCTTTTTTATCCTGTAAATAACAAAGCCCCGAATCACTCGGGGCTGTTATTATTCTTATTTAATTTTTAAAGCGACTTTCATCACTTAGCTAAATTACCCTTTGGACTCACCCTTTCGGATCAGATTTTAAATGTGTACCTCTTTTTCACTGTACATCATTCCTTTATATAGTAATAAAGCGATAATAAGTTTTACTCCATCGGAATCACCTATAAAATTGTATTTGTCCGGTACATCCGAACATCATGCAGTTTCATAAAGCAATAACCTATTTTCTCATTGGACTCAACCTTTACTAAAGAATTTTTCGCAATATATCTAAAGACTTATTGTCGAAATTTCAGATAACTCTGTATCCAAATCTTTCACATGAAGCCGTTTAGATCAGCAAACGTCAGCTTCATAATTGAATTGTTCAGCCTTTTTGAGCTTTTTTCAATGGAACAAGCTTAATGCCTATATTCCCTCTTAATGAAATCCAATTACTCAGCAAGCCCGCCGGCTTCACGATGCTGTGCGAACTTTCCTTCCATTGGACTCACTCTCCCTTCCGCATATATTCATTTACATTGAGGTCGCCCTCAGTCCAAGTAAATGCAGCTCGGATTGCTCTCATGAGCTTTCCTTTTCCTTGTTTATATATTACCATACTTTGTGTGAAAAGTCAATAGAAATAGACGGTCTATCACATTATTTTCATGCAAATCGGCATATATAACAAAGAATAAAACTATCAATTGTTTAATATCACAATAAATTCTTCATGTATATTCCACTTGATTTTTGAGCTGTATTAGTGTATAATAAAGCTATAAAAGGCTTATGCCGGAATGGAGAATTGTTATATGTCTGAAATGAATGAATATACGCCGGACTTATTTGAGCTTATCGATGAAGAAGGAAACAAGAAGCAGTTTGAGCTCTTTGACGCTGCCGAGATCGACGGTGAGCAGTACTACGCTATGCTTCCCGCTATCGAGGACGAGGAATTCCTTGATTCCGACTGCGATCTTGTTATACTCAAATCCATTGAGGAAGACGGCGAGGAGATACTTGCCTCTATTGATGACGACGATGAATTTGAAATTGTATCACGGTTTTTCCTTGAACGCCTGAAAGAAGGCTATGACGAATAAGTTTTTCCAATTTTTTACCATTTTACATAGTTTTGCTATTGATTTTTCCGAATGATTGTGCTATAATATATATAGAAAAACAAAAGCAAAATTTCTGCCTTGTGCGAGTAATTATAGTTTTTATAATCCAACACATAATTCAAGGGAATTCGTCTCCGTATGTGGACTGCAGACCTCCCGTACTGCGGAAGAAGGGAGCGAGAAGCATAAGGGCGTTTACCCACCTGCTTAGTGCGGGTTTTATGCACTATATGACGGCAAGGCGGATTTTTATACTCAAATGGAAACGGTCTCCGAAAATCGGAGACCGTTTTTTGTTTATTGCTGATAATGATGACTCTGCTTGAGAACCATATCCTTTACTTTCATAAGTGAAGTTGTCGTGCTTCTCTCATTTTCCGAAAGCTTCATGGTAATAAACTTTATGGTCTCCTCATAATCGGGTATCATTATATGCTCAAGGGCGTTTACCCTGCGGCGGGTCTTTTCGATCTCATCAGCCATTAGCTGACATGATTTCTCGATCTCCGCAAGACGTATCATCTTGGGAAAGACCGCACTTAGTGAGCTTACAGCGCCGTCAAGGTCTATTGAAGTGAACGCCATACCGTAGGAATAGATATCGTTGGTATCTCCCGAGCGGTACTTTGTCTTGAACTCGGGGATATATACGCTCATTACGTTTTTCTCGCTCACTTCTATCTCAACTTCCTGCTTCGGAAGCATAAGCGCAGTTTCAAGTACCTCACGCTGCATTACAGAGCCTGCAACAGCCATGTACCTGTTTGCTTCCCTTATTGCTGCTTCAACCTCTGTGCGGAGCTGACGGTTCTCTCTTATGAGATTCATGAACTGCCTCATAAGCTCATCACGCTTGTCTTTCAGCAGCTTGTGTCCTCTTCTTGCAGAGGTAAGCTTCTTTTTGAGCTTGCTGAGCTCCATTCTGGTGGGATTAACATTAAGTCTTGCCAATCAGCTCACCTCATTTCTGAGTGTCATAGTACTTTACAAGGTACTCCTCGCGTATTCTTCTCAGCTCGCTTCTCGGCAGCATTTTCAACAGCTCCCAGCCTATTGCAAGTGTATCCTCAATGCTTCTGTTGTTCTCAAAGCCCTGGGAAACATACTTTTTCTCGAATTCATCAGCAAATCTGGCATAAATAAGATCTGTGGGAGTAAGTGCAGCTTCACCCAGAACGACCATGAGCTCCTTTGCGTCCTTTCCTCTTGCATATGCAGAGAAGAGCTGGTTCATAGTATCAGAGTGATCGGCACGTGTCTTGCCCTCGCCTATGCCCTTATCCTTGAGACGAGAAAGTGACGGAAGTACGTCAACCGGCGGGTTTATGCCCTTTCTGTAGAGCTCACGGGAAAGTATGATCTGTCCCTCGGTGATATATCCCGTAAGGTCAGGTATGGGGTGAGTCTTGTCGTCCTCCGGCATTGTAAGGATAGGTATCATGGTGATACTTCCCTCCTTGCCGTTCTGACGGCCTGCACGCTCATATATTGTTGCAAGGTCGGTATACATGTATCCCGGATAGCCTCTGCGTCCCGGAACCTCCTTACGTGCGGCAGACACCTCACGAAGGGCGTCGGCATAGTTTGTGATATCCGTAAGGATAACAAGAACGTGCATGCCCTTTTCAAATGCAAGATATTCAGCAGCAGTAAGCGCCATTTTAGGTGTTGCAAGACGCTCGATAGCCGAATCGTTGGCAAGATTTATGAAAAGCACCGTTCTGTCAAGAGCTCCCGTGCTCCTGAAGCTCTGTACGAAGTATTCGGATTCCTCAAAGGTTATACCCATAGCAGCAAATACAACGGCAAACTGCTCGTTCTTTCCGCGCACCTTTGCCTGACGTGCTATCTGTGCAGCAAGCTGAGCATGAGGAAGTCCGCTGGCTGAAAAGATAGGCAGTTTCTGACCTCTTACAAGAGTGTTGAGTCCGTCTATAGCTGATACACCTGTCTGAATGAACTCCTGCGGATACTGTCTCGCAACAGGATTCATCGGAAGTCCGTTTACATCAAGACGCATTTCCGGGATTATCTCGGGTCCGTCATCAATAGGTCTGCCAAGGCCGTCAAACACTCGTCCCAGCATATCTTCTGATACTCCCAGCTCCATCTGATGTCCCGAAAAGACAACGCTGCTGTCCTGAAGATTGATACCGGCGGCATTTTCAAAGAGCTGAACAAGAGCGTTGGTACCGTTTATCTCCAGTACGCGGCATCTTCTCTTTTCACCGTTTTTAAGTCTTATCTCAGCAAGCTCGCCATAGGTAACGTTCTCAACATCCTTTACAAGCAGCAGAGGACCTGCCGCTTCTTCGATCGTTCTGTATTCTCTTGGCATCAGTCTTCCTCCTTGTCAAGCAGCTCGTTGAGCTCCGAGGATATCTCCACAGAGAGCTTTTCAAATTCTGCGTCTGTATTCTTCTCTTCTATATACTTGAAACGACCGATCTTTTCTCTTACGGAAAGATTTGCCACTGCTTCGATGTCTGCACCTTTTTTGATGGTTTCATAGGCTTCATCATTGAAATTAAGTATCAATTTCATCATATACAGCTGTTTTTTAAGGCTCGTATAGGTATCCACCTCATGGAAAGCGAGCTGGTGCAGGAAGTCCTCACGTATTGAACGTGCTGTCTCCATTTTAAGTCTGTCATTCGGCGACAAAGCGTCCATACCTACAAGCTTTACTATTTCCTTGAGCTCTGCTTCATCATGGAGTATCTCCATAAAGCGTGCCCTGCACTTCATCCAGTCCTTTGAGACGTTGTTGTTATACCAGTCAGCAAGTGAATCTGCATAGAGTGAATAGCTGGTCAGCCAGTTGATCGCAGGGAAATGTCTCTGATACGCAAGGCTGGAATCAAGTCCCCAGAACACCTTGACAATACGGAGAGTTGCCTGAGATACAGGCTCAGAAATATCACCGCCCGGAGGAGAAACCGCTCCGATGACGGAAAGAGCTCCCTCTCTGCCGTCAGATCCGTTGGATATAACTCTTCCCGCACGCTCATAGAACTGTGCGAGACGGCTTCCGAGATATGCGGGATAGCCCTCATCACCCGGCATTTCCTCAAGACGTCCCGACATCTCACGCAGAGCCTCTGCCCAACGTGATGTAGAGTCCGCCATAAGAGCTACAGAATAGCCCATATCACGGTAATACTCCGCGATGGTGATACCTGTATAAACGGAGGCTTCACGTGCCGCAACAGGCATATCGGATGTATTTGCGATAAGAACTGTACGCTCCATAAGTGATTTTCCGGTATTAGGATCGATAAGCTCAGGAAACTCGTTAAGAACGTCCGTCATTTCATTTCCGCGCTCTCCGCAGCCGATATATACGATAATATCAGCCTCAGCCCATTTTGCAAGCTGGTGCTGAGTAACTGTCTTGCCGCTTCCGAAAGGACCGGGAATAGCCGCAACACCGCCCTTTGCTATGGGGAAAAGGCAGTCAACTACTCTTTGTCCCGTAACAAGCGGCATTTCGGGGGATAACTTCTTCTTATACGGTCTGCCGCGGCGGACAGGCCATTTCTGAATGAGCGAAAGCTCCCTGTCGCCCTTTGCAGTCTCAACAACGCAGACAGTATCATCTGCATGGAATTCGCCCTCTGAAATGCTCTTTACCGTACCTTCAATGCCGTTAGGCACCATTATTTTGTGAAGTACGATATCAGTTTCGGGAACGGTTCCGATGATATCACCGCCAACGACCTTATCTCCCTTTTTGACCGAAGGAGTAAACTTCCACAGCGGCTCTCTCTTAAGCGAGGGAACTTCGACGCCCCTTTGCAGATTGTTTCCGCAGACCTTTCTTATATCGTCAAGAGGGCGCTGTATTCCATCGAAAATACTTCCGATAAGTCCGGGACCCAGCTCAACGCTCATGGGTTCGCCTGTGGATTCAACGTTTTCTCCTGTTCCGAGACCCGATGTCTCCTCATATACCTGTATTGAAGCACGGTCACCGTGCATTTCGATTATCTCGCCTATAAGACGTTTATCACTAACACGGACAACGTCGAACATATTGGCATCTCTCATACCTTCGGCAACTACCAGCGGTCCTGATATTTTAACTATGGTACCTTTACTGTTCATTTCTGCTTATCCGCCTCTTTCTTAATTTAATATATCCGAGCCTACAGCCTTTTCAACTGCCTCGTGGAGCCCTCTCATTCCGTCCCCTGTATTTCCCTCTATAGCGGGTATAAGTACAATGGACGGGAGCTTGCTGCTCCTGTATTTGTTTATGGTATCCTTAACAAGCGCCGCAGCCGGCTCTGTGATATATATCACAGCAAAATCATTGGCTGCGAGCTTTGATATGAGCTTTGTTATCTTATCAGGCTCTGTCTCACGGAAAACAGAAAGCCCGAGAGATGCAAAGCCTGAAACGCTTGCACTGTCGCCGATAACGGCCGCCTTATACATATAGCTTTCTCATCCTTTCCGTGATAGTTTCCTTGTCTGCTCCGAATTCCTTGCATACAGACAGTATCCTCAGATTCTTTATCTCAGCTTCCTTGGCAATATAATAAGCAGCCAGGGGTTCGGGGCCGAACGCCTGCATCCTTGCAGTCTCGGCAAGCTCCATCACTGCATCGTCGCACCATTTCTCGTACTGAGCAGCCGAACTCTTGAGCAGAGCAGCTGCTTCGCTGTAGGAGGTACCGTCAAGGAATGCAAAAAGTGACTCTGTACCGCCGAGAGCAGCTTTTATGAGCTGTTCTCTGTCAAGCTCTCTGCTGCCGCATACAGCATTTTCCATAAACTGAGCCGATTTGTTCTGTATACTGCATCTGTAAGCGGTCTTTATATCAGCGCAGGCAGTTATGAGCTGAGCGTATCTCTGCATGAAATCACTGCCGTATTCCTCTGCGCTCTTCTGCATAGCCTGCATCGAGGCCCTGTCGATAAGGGAATCCGAAAGCTGACCGTCAAGAGTATTCGTTACCAGCTCATAGGCTTCTTCAGCAGCCTTGCGCATATATTCAGGCAAAAGGCTGTAATCCTTCTTGTTTATCGCGTCAGCAATAACGGAAAGCCCGATATTTGAAGGCGATATATAATAATCGGAGGGCTCTCTGTTTGAGATGACAGCCTTCAGAACAGCTTTCAGATTATGAAAGTCATTCTTATAAAGCAATATCTCCAGCTCCTTACAGTCGGGAGCATATTCACGGAGCATTTCCCATACCGAAACAAGGTCTTCAGCCTTTCGGCCTCCGTTCTTTGAAGCCAGTACCGCCTCTATCTCCGCCCTGCTCTTGGAGCCTATGAGCTGATCCACATCGCTTTTTGAAAGCAGAGTGTTTTCCATAGCTCTTACAGCTCCCACAGCATTTGCATACTTTGTTCCGTTCATATAATCACCTACCCGAAAAGAACCCTTGCAGCCGTATCACGTACAGCTTCTTTTTCGGATTCAATGATCGAGCGGAAGCTGCAATTCTCAGAAATAAGTCCGTATGTGAGGATAAAGCCGTCTTCTATATCGGCTGCCTCCTTTGAAATCGTGATCTTTCCGCCGCTTTTCTCAGCAAGCTCGGCGAGCCTGCTGTCAAGCCCGGCGGGTATCCTTGAAAGATCGTCCTTTCCGAAGCTTATCACGCCCTGTTCGGGACGCATATGGCGCTCCGCAAGCTTTATTATAAGCTCAAAGTATTCCTTGTCAGGCAGCTTTTTAAGCCTGTTTACTGTTTTTTCCACTGCCTGATCTATAAGTTCCACCTTGCAGGCAAGTATACGGCGCTTCATGGCAGCGTCTGCCGAATTGCACGCATTTTCGTAGTCCTTTTCAGCCTGAGCAGCAGACTTTTTCATAAAATCATCATATGCCTTCTGAGCCTTCGCATCTCCCTCGGCTTTTATGGCGTTTGCTTTGCTTACCGCCGCTTTTATGATACTGTCTTCGTTCTGTTTCTGCTGAGTTTCAATGAGGTTAAGGATCTCGTCAAGTCCTGACATATGTCCACCTCCGATCATACTGCGATATTCAATATCATAAGTACCGATACAAGAAGAGCAAGGATAGCGTAGGTCTCTACCATGGCAGCCATGATGATAGCCTTGATATTATGTTCGGGCTTCTTGGCTGTGATGCTTACGCCTGCGGCAGCAGTCCTGCCCTGCATGATTCCCGATATAAGTCCGACAACAGCGATAGGAAGTGAGGCTGCGAGGAAAGCAAGTCCCTGCTGTACGGTAAGGGCAGAAGCATTTCCGCTGAGTACATTTGTGCGGATAAGAATGAACATTGCAGCTATAAGTCCGTAAAGTCCCTGTGTACCGGGAAGGAGCTCAAGCAGGAGCACCTTGCTGAATTTTGAGGGATCAACTGATACAACTCCCGAAGCTGCCTCACCGACAAGGCTTACTCCCTTTGCAGAGCCTATACCTGCAAGAAGTGCTGCAAGTGCAGCCCCTATTAAAGCTAATACTAATCCGTTAGTCATTTGAATTTTCCTCCTTGAATTTTATATACTTGGTATTTACGGTAAGCGGAGCAAATTCACGTCCGCCGCCCGTGTAGAATTTACTGAAAAGCTCAACAAACTGAAGTCTGTCCGTATGGACATATGCACCGAGCAGATTTATCGCAAGGTTTGCGATATGTCCGACAATGAATACCACTATCAGCACGATAAGCTTAACTATTTTGTTTTCAGGCATTGTGCCTATGAGATTTATAACGCTTGCTATAGAACCCGTTGCAAGTCCGAGTGCAAGCAGACGGGAATATGAAAGTATATCCCCGATATATCCTGTTGCTGTATTGTACAGCGCATACAAACCGCCGAAGAACTTTCCGAATATATTCTTTGACGTTCTTCCCGCGGTGAGCACAAGTATCACCACGCCTGCGATGAGCATATACAGTCCTGCGTTCTTAAGCGTTTCGGAAACAGTCACGAACATTCCGGCACCGATAGGACATAATCCTATGAGTATCAGGAATATTGGCAGTGCGTCGAATATGGCATCAAGCTTTTTCCCCTTGTCCCAAGACATCTTGAAAGCCACGCTGACACCGAGAAGCAGGTGTATGATACCCAGTCCGAAGGATACCAGCAGCAGCTTTACAGGGTCCGTAAGGGGTTCAAACCACAGCGCTATGCTGCCTATCTCTTTATCAAAGAAATTTCTTGCAACTACCTGTACGATATCGCCGAACCAGCTTCCGAAAAGAGCTCCCCAGAATACTGTGGATATGCCGCAGTTCCTGAACATCGTAAGCGTCTTCCTCATGGTAGTCTCAAGCTTGAATTTCCTGAGAGCTATGGTAGTTCCTATTACCATCAGCAGACCGTAGCCTGCGTCCGAAAGCATCATTCCAAAGAAAAGATAATAGAAGAAGGACATTACGGGAGTTGGGTCAACATCGCCCTTCGCAGGCATTGCATACATTTTCGTAATCTCCTCAACAGGAGTTGAGAATCTGCTGTTTTCCAGCAGAACAGGTACATCCTCGTCGTCTGAGGGATCTGTGAACGTTATTGCGGCAGTATATTTCGATTCTATCTCCTTTTGCAGCGCTTCGGCATATTTCTCGGGGATATAGCCGTTAAGGACAAAGGTATTCTCGGTAAAACCGAGACCGCTCAGAGCGTCGTATTTTTCCTTTCGCATCTGCAGGTAGTCAATAACGAATCTGAGCTGCTGTCTGTTTTCTGCAAGCTTTACTATATTTTCCTTTGCTTCTTCCGACTCCTTGCCAAGTCTTTCTATCTCCGCACTGTAAGTCTCGATAAGCTCCGACGGAGTTTTGTTTTCGGGGTCTGAAACGTATACGAAAGCGAGTTTTCTGAGGATATCCCCTGCTTCGTCGTATACATCCCTGCTGCACAGAATAAACAGATTGGTCTGCTCCTTTGCTGAGCTTATGACTTCTGCGCTGCACCCCTCAGGAAGCTTTTCTTCAAGCTCTTCGGCAGTAGTCAGATACGGCAGTGTACCTATGTATGCCGCCGTAGTAGCTGTTCCCCTGAAATTAAGAGGAACATCAAGGAGCCTCCAGCGCTGCAGTGTATCGCACTTTATCTGAAGCTGAGCGGCAGCTGCTGCGGAATCTGTGATAAAACGCTGATTCTTTATTATCTCGTTTGCCGCGCCCATTACCTGCTCCATATGCATGGCTTCGCGTCCGAACTCATGCTTCTCCACCTCGGTTTTTCCGCCGAGAAGCTCCTTGACAGACACCTTTTCGGGAGCAATACTGTCTATGATCTCCAGTGCCTGGGAAGCGGTATTCCTGAACTTGTCAAATTCCCCTACAACTGCCGTAACATTAGTATTTTCAAGTTCCTCGTCATCGTTGCGGGTTATCTCAACAACACCACGCCGCTGAAGGAGCTCGATTATTTTCTTGCTTTCGGTGAGCATAGCAATAAGCTCGATCTTTTTCATTTTCAGCTTCGCCATTTATTACATCACTCTCCTTTATAAAGGCAGATATCAGAAATAGCGGTCGATTATTTCGTCAACAGCTCTGTCGGAATTCTTTTCAGCCTGCTGTATAATGCTGTCGATCTTTTTCTGACATTCTGCCTCGGCATTTTTCCTGTATTCCTCCAGCTTTTTATCGTAATCAGACTTGAGCTTTGAAAGCTCCAAATGAGCCTCGCTCAGTCTTTTCTGGATCGCAAGTGAAGATTTTCCCGAAGCAGTACTGATAATATCATCACGCTGTTTGCGCGCTTCGGCATTTTTCTTGTCCGAAAGAGCCTCCGCCTCGAGTATCCTCTTTACAGCTTCCGATGCCATAGCAACACCTCCTACAAAATGACCATCGGTCATTTATTGATATGATTATATCATTCTTTTCACGTACAGTCAATAGCTGTAAGTTAATAAAGTCTAACAATAAAGACAAAGGGAGCTAACCTACAGACAGCTCCCTTAAAAATTATTAAACCTACAGTTAATATTATACTCCATTATGAGAAAAAAGTCAATAAAAAGTTTGAAATATTTTGATTTTCTGTGTATAATTAAACTCCGAATATCTCATATTCTCCCGCTTTAAGAGAAATAGACCTATAATCTCCTTTTTTAAGAGTATTTTCCTTTTCACTGATGTATGCCTTAAGTATAGCGCGGCTCATATTTGTTATATCCCCGCGTTCCACTGCTTCCTCAGGTGTGAGCAGCAGTACCTCGCTGTTCTCGTAGCCGTCGGAACGAGGCTCTCCCGATATATAATTCATACGGAACACTATTATCCACTGTTCGGCGCGGAACTGTACCGCAAAGACCGACTCCGCCTCTGCATTTACGCCGGTTTCCTCGAATACCTCCCTCTTAACGGAATCAGAGGGCAGCTCGCCTTCCTTTACGTATCCTCCCGGGATAAGTATCCTTTCCTTTGCAGGACCATAGGTATGACGTACAAACAGTATCTTTCCGTCTATATCCACTATACCGCATACAGCGTAAAACCGATTACTCATCTTCTTTCTTCACTACGCTTATGCCCAGCACCTCAAGGCTTTCGTCGTCAACAGCTGACGGACATTCCGACATAAGCTCGCTTGCATTCTGTACCTTCGGAAATGCAGTAACATCACGCAGGCTGTCTGCCTTGCACATTATCATTGCAAGTCGGTCAAGGCCGATTCCCATACCGCCGTGAGGAGGTGCGCCGTAGCGGTAAGCGTCAACAAGGAAGCCGAATTTAGCCTGTATCTCCTCGTCAGTCATGCCGAGAGCCTCAAACATCTTCTGCTGGAGCTCAAAATCGGTTATACGCATAGAACCGCTTGAAAGCTCGGTACCGTTGAGTACAAGATCCCATGCCTTTGCACGGACATTTGCGGGATCAGTGTCGAGATAGCCGAGGCATTCCTCCATAGGCATGGTGAACGGATGATGAGCGGCTACCCATGTGTTATTATCGTCGTCATGCTCAAAGAAAGGCATTTCAGTTATCCAGAGGAAGTTGTACTTGTCTTCGGGGATAACTTCCATTCTCTTGCCGCAGATAAGTCTTATAGCGCCGAGAGTTGCAAGAACAGTCTTTGTCTTGTCAGCACAGATAAGAACAAGGTCTCCCTCATGCGCGTCAACAGCAGCGCATATCTTTTCAAGATCTCCGTCTGCAAGAAACTTCTTGAATGAGCAGTTAGGCTCCTCAGCCCAGCGGATATAAGCAAGCCCCTTTGCGCCGATACCCTTTGCATGCTCGACCAGCTTGTCTATCTCCTTGCGTGTATATGTTGCAGCGCCGTTCTTTACGTTGATAGCGCGTACAGAGCCGCCATCCTCAACAGCGCTCCTGAATACAACAAAGTCTATGTCCTTAACCGTATCTGTGATATCCTGAATCTCAAAGCCGAAGCGTGTATCGGGCTTGTCGGAGCCGTAGCGGTTCATAGCGTCAGCAAATGTAAGTCTCGGCAGCGGAGTGGGGACGTCAACATGTATTACTTCCTTGAAAACTCTCTGAATAAAGCCCTCAACACACTCCTGGATATCCTCTGCGTCAACAAATGATATTTCAAGGTCTATCTGTGTGAACTCTGGCTGACGGTCAGCTCTGAGATCTTCTTCACGGAAGCAGCGTGCAAGCTGAATGTAACGGTCAAAGCCTGATACCATCAGAAGCTGCTTATAGATCTGAGGTGACTGAGGCAGAGCATAGAACTTGCCCTGATGAACTCTTGAAGGGATAAGATAGTCTCTTGCACCCTCGGGAGTAGACTTCATCATCATAGGAGTCTCTATTTCAAGGAATCCGTTCTCATAAAAATAATCACGGGTCACCTTGGCAATCTGATGACGTCTGATAATGTTTTCCTGAAGAGGAGCACGCCTGAGGTCAAGATAACGGTACTTCAGACGAAGCTCGTCATTAACTTTTGTCTCGTCAGTTATCTCGAAAGGAGTTGTCTGAGCCTTCGCAAGTATCCTGAGGTCATTTACAAAGATCTCAACATGACCGGTCTTGAGTTTATCATTCTTGCTCTCACGCTCGCGGACTTCTCCCTTTGCCATGAGAACATACTCACTTCTGCACGAAGCAGCCTTTTCAAAAAGCTCCTTGTCAGTTTCGTCGTTGAAAAGAAGCTGTACAACGCCTGTTCTGTCGCGCAGAACTATAAAGAT
>JAEEGL016382577.1_pt1 | contig 31627 bp, 26 predicted proteins | sample 9134231 | NCBI WGS metagenome assembly JAEEGL01 (sample SAMN16246548, study PRJNA631951) | gut metagenome | biome: gut microbiome; feature: rumen; material: fiber-attached | host: Bos | place: Iran: Karaj | collected 2018-10 | reverse complement strand
GGCGGTGTTATCGGTGATGATGTTCGCACCCCGTATCTTCAGAAGGTGCTTCTCGTTACCGCTCCAAATGCCGCCTCCGGTAAACATGGCGGTATTGCCGGTAATGGTGCAGCCATCCAGCGTCAACATGCCGTAGTTGCAGATGCCGCCGCCACCCCACATTTTGACATCGTTGCCCGTGATGGTGACGTTCGTAAGCGTTGCCGTGGCGCCTTCGAAGTTGAACAGACCGCCACCGCCGCTGGGGCTGGTATGGTCGTAGCTGGTATGGCCCGTGCTAGCGCCGCCCACCATGGTGAGCGTACCTTTATTCGAGATGCCGCCGCCCCGGTCATTGGCAATATTGCCGCTGATGGTGACGTCGGTCAGGTTCACGGTGGTGCCGGATTCGATGTCCAGCGCGCCTCCGTTGCCGCCCCAGCCGCCGGTCAGGGTGCCGTCATTCAGATTCAGCGAGGAACCGGTACGGACCACGATGACCTGGCTGCCTCGGGACGCACACCCGCGGTCCAGCGTGAAGCCGTTCATATCAATGGTCACCGTCCTGTTTCCTTTGATTTCCAGCAGGCTGCCGATGGCAATGTCGTTGGCGAACAGGATTTGGGCATTGTCCGTCTGTACCGCTGCTGTCAGCTCGCCCTCATTGTGGACCACTATTGCCGAAGAGAGATTGGCGTTGATATCGTAATACTTGCCCGCTTCCAGCGTAACACCGTTCTTGTGCAGCATATATGTCGTCTCCCCCAATTTCGTTTTCAGGAGTATCGGCTTGTCCGAAATGGCGGGAACGGCCACATAGAGCACATCGGTCGCCGAGACTGGCGTTACCGTAATATTCCTGTCAGCCACAGTAATCATCAGGGGCCTGGCACTTACGTTCAGGGAGAACCTCACGATGGCCTGCCGGTTTACGAAACTGGCTTTGGTGGTCGTGACTCCTGTCCCCTCCACGTTTGTAACGGTGACGCTTGCCACGGCATGGTCGCAGTTCGCAGCAATATACGCAAGGGTACCGTCCTGGCTGTCGTAGTCGGGACTCAGGAACTTGAGGGTAAGATTGTCGTCCACGGACAAATCCCCGGTGATAGTGCCCGAAAGCGTTGTTTCTTCGCCCCCGGCCACGGCCGAAAGCGTACCCAAAAGGGCATCGGCCTTGTACACCGACACCTGCTCTCCTACGGCCCAGTAGGCATTCAGGGAACCCATACCATCGATAAGTAACGCTTTGGTATCCGGCCTTTCACCCTTGCCGGCTTCAACGCTAAGGGTATAGGTTTTCCCTTCCTGAACGGGCTGAACAGGCTGCACCGTCTCCTTGGCGCAGGAGAGGAGCAGGGCGCAGACCAGCAGATTACCAAATAAGTTCTTGTGGGCCATCATAATCTATTCAGTCATTGTTAATTCCCGTGATTTCGCTGTTTCAGGGAAACTCTCAGATTGTTTTATAAATTCTGACGATATTCTGCTGGGGTCATCCCAAACTTCTTTTTAAACTGCTCCCGGAAGTTGGCCGGGGTAAACCCGACGGCATCCGCTATGAGGCCGATAGACGCTTCGGGCTCGTTCTCGAGCATCCGGAGGGCATCCTGCATACGCATCTCGTTGATGTAAGCCGGAAAAGACTGGCCGTTCGCATAGGCAGAGAACAAGTCGTTAAGGTAATGGCGACCGATTTCAAAGCGGTCCACGATATCCTGTCGCTGCAGGTTGATGTTGGTATATAGTTTTTCTTTCCGGATAACGCCGTCAATGAGCTCGAACAGTTCTTTGTCGGGTTTGGCGGCATCGGCCTGCGCGTCTTTCCGGGTGCTGTTGAGTTCGCCGATCATCCTAACCAGGGCGCGGTTTTTCTCTCCGATGGCGCGCCGCTGATGGACAGAATAGACGGCAAACGTGGTAAGGAGGATGAGAAGGATCGCAACGGTGGTGATGATGGCATCTTTGCGGGCCGAATCGGCCTCTGCCTCGCGGATTTTCTGCTCCTGTTCCAGGGCATGGTAGCGGGTGGCGTATTCCTGGGCATCCGTCCGGAGGCGCTGCTCGTTCAGTTGTTCCTGGAGCCGGGAGTAGCGGTTCATATAGGAGAGGGCCTGTGGCAGTTGTCCCTTGGCCTTTGCCGCATCGGCCCGGTCTTTCAAGATGGTGGCGTAGTCTGTATTCAGGGTGTCGTCTCCCAGCTTGTGCTCGGTTTCATCGACCACGGCCAGGAGTTTATCCCATTGCCCCAGGGCTTTCCAAATCGGGGCCAGGGACCGCCGGCCGCTGAAGGTCTTGCCGTAAGCGGACTCTTCTACCAGGCGTACATATTCCCGGGCTTTGGCGTAGTCGGGAGAGGTCATCATGGAATAGGCTGCTGCCAGATAACTCCAGGCCTGGGCGCGGTAAAAATCACAGTACCGGCTATGGGCCTGTCCGTCCGGCGGCAGACGGAAGCTGTCTTCGGCATAGGCCGAAGGGCGGCTCTGGTAGTCTTCCAGTTTGTCCAGGATGGCCTGGGCGTCCGAGATAATATCCAGATAACGTCCGGCCTTGTCCAGCACGACGATTCTTCGTTTGCGGGCCACAATGCCGGCGTCCATGCGGTCCACGCTGGGGTCTCCCTTTTCCAGGGCGCTAATAACCTCTTCCAGTTTGAGCATCCCTTCTTCCGGGCGTCCCACGCGGGCCATGGCGGCACCAATTTCGGCCTCCATACGCAGCGATTCGGTTTCCATACCCTGGTCGCGGCTCAGTTGGGCCCTTTCTATGGCATAGCGGAGCCATTTTTCGTCATCTTTGTTTTTGCGGCCGGCATCCATCATCACGTCCAGCACATCGTTGCGGTTGGCGGCGGTAGCCTTGTCCACCACTTGCGTGGAATCGTGATCAAGCAGTTCCTCGCAAATGGCAATGGCTTGGTCCCGCTGCAAGCCTTCCAGCGAGTTGGCGTAAATCTTGGCCCGGATAAACTGGGCCCGGAAAGGAGAGATAGCTCCTACTGCGAGGGCGGAATCTATGATGGCCAGGGCCTTCTCGGGCTGGGTGCCGTAAATCTTCATGGCGGCCTTGGCGGCGGACCGGGAGTCTGAGGGCTGGGGGAGGTGTGCCGGGGCTTTGAAGGACCGGCTGCACCCTATCACCGTAAGGACTCCGCAAAAGAATATGAGAATCTTTTTAAGCACGTGGTTCGTTTAAAACTTACAAAGTTAAATTTTGTATCTAAATCTGCAATTAAAAACCAATGCGCGGATTTGGGTCGAGACCAAATCCGTGCATTATCTCCTCCACAAATTTACATTTCAGAGACATTTTATATCACTGAATGCACTGAGAGCACGATTTTGTATTTGTTTGCGATTATTTTTTTGTATCTTTGCCAAGTTAATTTCAACACAAATCAATAACCTTAATTTTTTATCATGAAAAGAATTTTGATGCTTTTGGCCGTTGTTGCCGTCGCAGTGTTCACCAGCGTGAGTTGCAAGAAGTCCGACCCTCAGGCCGATGAGATTGCCCGTGTCAAAGCCGCCGTCGTGGGTGACTGGACCGGTAATTTGAGCTTACTTGCCGGGGGCGAAGAGGTGACCGTTACTTTCACTGAAAAGAAGATTACCACCACGGGGAACCTTACCGTCAATATCGTACGCTGGTTTGTCATCGACAACTCGGTTTATGTTGAACTGGACGATGAAATGAAGACTAAAATGCTCATTGCGGTCAACGGGGCTAAGCTGCACCTGGAGGGCGATTCTACCTTCTTCTTTATGAATTTCCCTTCCGAGCTTTCCAAGAGGGTGCTTTAATCAAGCCACTTCATTCCATCTGAAAACGGGATTTCTTCGGAAACCCCGTTTTTTTTGTTTTCCACAAGCGCACGGACTTCCCTCAAAGGATAGGCCGTAAAGTTCCTAGCGGGAGAGGGCCTTCCAGACGAGGGCGCTGCATGCACCGCCGATGGTGTAGGCCATGGCCACTACGACAAGACCGAAGGCAACGGCAGTGCCGACATAGTTAATGTATGGTTAATCTCTCTTGAAGATATCCCGGGTATAGACCTTGTCTGCAACATCGCTGAGCGCATCTTCGAAGCGGTTGGCGATGATGCAGTCCGAGGCGGCCTTGAAGGCTTTCAGGTCGTTCACGACCTCGCTCCCGAAGAAGGTGCTGCCATTCTCCAGCGAGGGTTCGAAGACGATGACCCTGGCGCCTTTTGCCTTGATGCGTTTCATGATGCCCTGGATGGCGCTCTGGCGGAAGTTGTCGGAGCCGGATTTCATCGTCAGCCGGTATACGCCGACGGTTACGCTCTTCTCCTTGGCGGTGTCGTAGGCGCTGGAGGCGGTGTAATAGCCCGCTTTCTCGAGCACGCGGTCGGCAATGTAATCCTTGCGCGTACGGTTGGAATCGACAATGGCTTTGATGAGATTCTCAGGCACGTCGTTGAAATTGGCGAGCAACTGTTTCGTGTCCTTGGGCAGGCAATAGCCGCCGTAGCCGAAACTGGGGTTGTTGTAATGCGCGCCGATGCGCGGATCGAGGCATACGCCCTCGATGATCGCCTGGGTGTCCAGGCCTTTCATTTCGGCGTAGGTGTCCAGTTCGTTGAAGAAACTCACGCGCAGCGCGAGGTAGGTGTTGGCGAAGAGTTTGACGGCTTCGGCCTCGGTGCTGCCCATGAAGAGCACGGGAACATCCTCTTTCAGGGCCCCCTCCTTGATGAGGGAGGCGAAGGTCTGCGCCGCGTCGTGGAGCTCGTCGTAGCCCACGATGATGCGGCTGGGGTAGAGGTTGTCGTAGAGCGCCTTGCTCTCGCGCAGGAATTCCGGGGCGAAGATAATCTTCGGGGTGACGACCTTCATCGTCCCGTCCGAGAGCCTTTCCCGGTAGGAGAATTTCTCCCGCGCGTGCCGCGTATAACCCACCGGAATCGTGGATTTGATGACCATCACGGCCTCCGGATTGACCTCCAGGACCAGTTCGATGACTTCTTCTACGTGGTGGGTGTCGAAGAAGTTCTTCTTGGGGTCATAATTGGTGGGGGCGGCGATCACGACGAAATCCGCATCCGCATAGGCGGCCCGGGCGTCGAGGGTAGCCACGAGATTCAAATCCTTCTCCGCAAGGTATTGTTCTATTTCCGCATCCTGGATGGGACTGATGCGGCGGTTGATTTTCTCCACTTTTTCCGGAATGACGTCCACGGCCACCACCTCGTTGCGCTGTGCGAGCAGCGTGGCGATGCTCATACCCACATATCCGGTTCCTGCTACTGCAATTTTCATCGTAAGGGATTTTTATCGGAAAGATACCATTGTGCAAAGTGTCCGATGCCTTCGTGCAGCCGGACATGCGGTTTGTAGCCCACTTCGCGCTCGAGCAGCGAGGTATCGGCATTGGTCTGGTAGACATCGCCCGCCTGCATCGGCAGGAATTCCTTTTTCGCTTCGATGCCCAGCGCCTGCTCCAGTTCGGAGATGAAGTCCATCAGTTTCACGGGGTTGCTGCAGCCGATGTTGTAAACGCGCAGCGGGAGGCCGTTCCCGTCAGGGGAGGGCTCCCGGTCCAGCGCGCGCATCGTGCCTTCGACGATGTCGTCGATGAAGGTGAAATCGCGGATCATGTCGCCGTGGTTGAAGACCTTGATGCGCTCGCCGCTGCAGATGGCCTTCGCGAAGAGCATCGGCGCCATGTCCGGGCGGCCCCAGGGACCATAGACGGTGAAGAAGCGCAGGCCCGTCATCGCGATGCCGTAGAGTTTGCAGTAACTGTGCGCCATCAGTTCGTTGCTCTTTTTGGTCGCCGCGTACAGCGATACCGGGCTGTCCGTCTTGTCCTGCTCGGCGTAGGGGACCTTGGTGTTCAGCCCGTACACGGAACTCGACGAGGCATAAACCAGATGCTTCACCCCGAAGTTGCGGCAGGCTTCCAGAATATTCAGAAAGCCCGTCAGGTTGCTCTCCAGATAGGTATAGGGGTGAGTGATGGAATAGCGCACGCCGGCCTGCGCCGCAAGGTTGACCACCTTGTCGAAGCGTTCCTCCGCGAAGAGCGCGTCGAGCGCGGCCTTGTCGGCGATATTCATCCGGAGAAAGCGGCTGCCCGCACCGAATTCCTGCAGGCGCCCTTCCTTGAGGCGTACATCGTAATAATCGTTCATCGAATCGAGGCCTACGACCTCGTCTCCCCGCTGCGCAAGGCAGTACATCAATTTGGAGCCGATAAAACCTGCGGCTCCCGTCACCAGAACTTTCATCCTCTTAATTTTGAAGCGATTACCATTACGTCCCGGCTGTGTCCTTCAATGTTCCAGCCGCCCAGCGCGTGGGTGAAGCTGATCCTGTCTTCGAACATCTTCATCGCCCGCGAAAGCGGGGAGCGGCGGCGGAAACTCAGGCTGCCTTCCGCCTCTTTCTCAAGGATATAGCCGCTGGCCTTCATCATTTCGACGGCAGCCGGGCGCAGTTCCTCGAAGGAGCCGGCCATCGGCACGAATCTTGTCGTGTAGCCGAAACGCGGATAGATCGCCGCGAAAACGGCCATCAGCAGCGCAATCTGCCAGAGCGAATCGCGACCGTTGACAAAGAGTTTGTCCAGGTCGGATTCCACGAGATTCAGCGCCATCAGGACGGCGATCATCAGGCTCAGGATGATAAAAAGGTAAAGGAAATACTTGACGGAACGGATCAGATATCGCATAGTATCTGCAAATTTAAGAAATTTTGTACATTTGTAAAATCAAAAGCATTTGAATTATGGAAAGAGAAGATCCCCTCAGCAGAATCGAACGCGAAGAGCGCGAAAGGGCGGAACGTAATGCCAGCGGACTCCGGGCACAGAAAGTGACCATCATCGTCCTGGCTGTCGCGGCCGTTGTGCTGGGCGTCCTGTTGTTTTTCAACGGGAGCCGCCACAGGAGCCTGGTTTCTGAACTGCAAATCGAGAAACAGGATCTCCAGAGCCAGATCGAGGCCCTGCGCAGCGACTATGACTCGCTCTCGTCCGATTACGAATTTATCAACGCACAGCTCGACAGTTCCCGCGAGGAGATTGCCCAGCTCGTGGAGCGCGTCAAGACCGTCAGCGCCACGAACCGCAGCAAGATCCGCCAGTACGAGAAGGAGCTTGGCACCCTGCGGAGCATCATGCGCAGTTATATCGTGCAGATTGACTCCCTGAACCATCTCAACCACAAACTGACCGCCGAAGCGGCTTCCGCCCGCAAGGAAGCGAGAGAAACCCGCGAACGCAATACGGAACTGGAGGCGCAGGTGGAGGATCTGAGCGGCCAGGTGGCGGTGGGAGCCATCGTCCGGGCCCGCGGCATCAAGGTCACGGCGTACAACAATGCGGACAAGGCTACCGACAAGAGCAACAAGGTGGCGCGCCTGCTGGTGAACCTCAGCCTCGTGGAGAATTCCCTGGCGCCCAAGGGCGATATGACCGTCTATGTGCGGGTGACCGACCCTTCGGGTGAGTTGCTCAGCGACGGTCGCGGCATCAGCTTCCCGCTCGGCGGGGAGACCGTCCCTGCTACGGCGGCCCGTACCGTCGATTACGAAGGGGCGGAAGTGGACCTCGGCATCTACGTGAACAATGTCCCGGCTTACGCCAAGGGCCTCTACAACGTGCAGGTCTATACGGCGCAGGGGCTGCTCGGCAGCACGGAACTGTTGCTCCGCTGATGGTCTATGTCCACATCCCCTTTTGCAAGGGGTTCTGCATCTATTGTGATTTCTATTCAGAGCGCTGCCCCGATGCGCCGGCTCTCCGGCGTTTCGGGGCGGAACTTTGTGCGGAGGCGCGCAGGCGCAGCGACGAGATTGCCGAAAGCGCCGCCGTCTCCACCCTGTATTTCGGCGGAGGAACCCCTTCGCTGCTGCCGCTCCCGTTGCTGGAGGAGATCGTCGCTGCCGTCGGCGGCGGTCCCTGGGAGGAATTCACCGTCGAGGTGAATCCCGAGGACATCGTTACCCGCGGAGCCGGCTATGTCGCGGCGCTGCGGGCGCTGGGGGTGAACCGCGTCAGCATGGGGATACAGTCGCTTTCCGATGAGATCCTGCGCTGGATGGACCGCCGGCACGATGCCGAAAGGGCCCGGCAGGCGTTCCGTCTGCTGCGCGAAGGAGGGCTGGAGAATCTCAGCGTCGATGTGATTTTCGGCGTTCCGGGGCTTTCGCTGCAGACCTTGCAGGCGACGGTTGAAGAACTCCTGACCTGGTGTCCGGCGCATCTCTCCTGCTATCAGCTCAGTATCGAAGAGGGGAGCGCGCTCGCTGAACAGTTGCGCCAGGGCCTCTGTGCCGAAGCGCCCGAAGAGGATTGCCGTGCCCAGTACGACTGGCTCTGTGAGCGTCTTGCCGCGGCCGGTTACCGTCATTACGAAATCTCCAACTGGGCTTTGCCCGGCCGGGAGTCCAGGCATAATTCCGCCTATTGGAAGCGGGTCCCCTATGTCGGTCTGGGACCGGGCGCGCATTCGCTGCGCATTCTCCCCGACGGCCGGCAGGTCAGGAGCTGGAACAGCGAGCAACTCAGCGGCTGGACTTCGGAGAGCGAGACCCTGAGCGCCGAAGAAATCCGTGAAGAAAGCCTTATGCTCGGCCTCCGTACCGCCGAAGGCCTGCCCGACGGCCGCCGCATCCCCGAACGCGACTGGTTCATCGCCGACTCCATCATCGCCGGATTACTCTAAAGCAAAGGTGATGATGACGTCGCCGAAGCGGCTGGAGACGATGTCTTCGGACTGGAAGAAGGGAGAGGCGAGCTGGCCGCGCCAGACGATATCGTCCTTTTCGTTGTAGGGAATCTCCAGTTCAAAGCCGTAAGAGCGCGAATTGTATTTGACCACGGCGCTGCATTTCCAAGTGGTGCGCGTGCCGCCGTCATCCTCGGTCACGAGAAAGGCCATCTTCTCCATCGCCGAACTGAAATCCGTCATCAACAGGGCATCCAGGGGGATTTCCTGCCCGAGTTGCTTGCGGCGCACCACGAGCGTGAAGTCCGTCACCGAAGGGTGGTAATTCTTCAGTTCCGCCTCCGTGGAGGCCTTGAAGCCGTTGGCGGCCCCGCACTGGATGCGGAATTCAGAAGCCCCGCCGAACCAGGAGTCGTAATGCCGCAGCATCTTGAAGCTGTGGATATAGAGCATCCGCATCGAGGTCTTGGCGCTGGGGGAGGGTGACGCCTTGGACCGGACATAAAAATCCAGTGGGGTAAAGGCGCTGTCGTCATTGCGGTTGATTACCCAGACGGGACGGCTCGCCGCGAGCGCTTCCGTCACTACGACGGAATCCCTGACCTCCAGCCGGTCTCCGACGCGCCGCAGTTCGTAGCCGTAATTGGATTCGGCGCCATAGCCCGGGTCCCAGGTAATGACGGGCAGGGAGCGGCCGTCCCAGTCTTCGGAGTAGGGCCAATAAATCTGGATGTCGGAAGATTCCAGTTCGTCCAGATAGGCCTGCACGCCGGCGATGCCTCCTTCCGCCCGGGACGCTTCCTGTGCCTCCAGATACTCGGTCATCAGTTCGCGGAGCGGCTTTTCGTAGCGTTTCCCCGCGGCTTTTTCCGCCGGGTCTCCCACTCCGCTGCCCGGCAGCCGCAGCAGGTCGCGCATCATATATTCTTCGTCGTAGCCGTTCCCGCAGGAAGAGCCCACGGCATCGTGCACTTCGTCCAGTTGCCCCTGGGCGATGGGCAGGGAAGAGAGCAGGCGGGCGACGTCTCCCAGCGTCACCCGGGTCTCGTCAGAAGAGATTTCCGGAGGGGTGATTTCGAACTCCCGGCAAGCCGTCAGCGCCACCAGCGCTGCAAGGCAGACAGTCAGATACTTTTTCATTTTGCTTCGGTTTTTGGGGGAGGGAATGCAACAGCGGGCGCTTGTTGCTTCGCAACCCTATCCGGGTAAATGCGCCCTGACGTTGCATCCCCTTCCCGGTTATAATCCGAAGCAAAGGTAAGCGGGGGAGTGCCGTTGAAAATTTTTTTCAACGCTTATTTTGCGGTCGCCTGTGAAAATTTTACGAAGCGGTCCCGTCCGGAGAGGTCGGGCAGCAGCGAGACGGCCGAGAAACCCGCCTTGACGAAGACCTGCGCCGTCCGGGCCCCCAGCGCGTCATTGATTTCTACGATGCCCGTTCCCTTCGGGGATAGTTGTTCAAGCGCCATAGCGGCAATCGCGCGGTAAAAGCAAAGGGGATCGCCGTCCGGGACGAACAGGGCCATCCCGGGCTCGAAATCCAGTACATTGCGCCGCATCTGCGCTTTCTGCGTTTCCATAATATAGGGCGGATTGGAGACGAGCAGGTCGAAAGGTCCGCCGTCGATGCGCGGGCGCGACAGTACATCCGCCTGGAGGAAATGCGGCGCTGCCTTGTCCGGGAACTGCGTGCGGGCGAGCTCGAGCGCTTCCGCCGACAGGTCAACTCCGGTGACGATGGAGTCCGGCCGTTCCAGCAGCAGGCTCCAGGCGATGCAGCCGCTGCCGGTACAAAGGTCCAGCACGCGGGCGCCGGGGCCGGCGGCATCGAGGAACGGGAGGGCCATCTCCACCAGCAGTTCCGTCTCCGGACGGGGAATCAGCACGGCGGGGCTGACCCGGAATTCCCGGCCGTAAAAAGGCGCAAAGCCCAGGATATATTGCAACGGTTCCCCGGCCAGCAGGCGCTCCAGATCGCCCTGCAGTTGCGCTAGCCTCTCGGGCGGAATTTCCGTTTCCGGATGCACGAGGGGGGTATGCGGCGGCAGGCCGAGCCGCGCGCTGAAAAGCTGCGTCAGGATATTCCCCGCTTCCTGCGGGGGATAGAAAAGCAAAAGGGCCCTGCGGCCCTCCTGTATGAAATCGCGCAGCAGCACCGTCCCTTATTTGCTTTCGATGATGCCGGTGAGGAAGTCGGTCATGTCCATGCCGGCGGCCTTGACCATCTTGGGAACCAGCGAGGCGCTGGTCATTCCGGGAATGGTGTTGGCCTCCAGGAAGTACAGTCCCTCCTCGGTGGCGATATAGTCGATGCGGACGACGCCGGCACAGCCCAGATGCGAATAGAGCCGGCAGGTCGTGCGCTGCACTTCGTCGCGCAATTCGTCGGGGATTTCCGCGGGGCAGACCTCGCGGCTGTGTCCGTTGTACTTGGCATCGTAGTCGAACCATTCGCCGTCGGGGATGATCTCGATGACGGGCAGGGCCTTGACGCCTTCCGGACCGAGCCAAGCGGCGCAGGTGAGTTCCCGTCCGCTCACGCCCTGCTCCACCAGGACGGTCCTGTCCTCGCGGAAGGCGAGCAGGATGGCCGTCTTGAGTTCTTCCGGCTTCTCAACACGGCTGATGCCGAAACTCGACCCGCCGGAAGTGGGCTTGACGAAGACCGGGAAGCGGAGTTTCCGGCAGACGGTCTCGCAGGCCGCGTCGATGTCGTCCTCCTTGTGGATCATGACATCCGGTGCGCAGAGTACCGCGTTCAGGTCCTTGATATAGGTCTTGCAGGAGTATTTGTCGAAGGCGACGGCGGAAGTGAAGGCGCTGCAACTGCTGAAGGGGATGCCGAGCATCTCCAGATAACCCTGGAGCAGTCCGTTCTCGCCGGGTGCGCCGTGCTGTACGATATAGGCATAGTCAAAGCGGACCTTCTTCCCGTAGACCTGTACGGAAAAATCGGTCTTGTCGATTTCCGGACGCGCCCCCTCCGGGAAGGTGACCCGCATGGCGTTGCGCTTTTTCATCGCCACCAACTGCCATTTCCCGAAACGCGCAAAGATCTGATAGATGTCGTAGCGGGTGCCGTCGATGCGGGAGGCGACGAATTCGCCGCTCCGGCACGAAACTTCCCATTCAGAAGAGTCACTGCCGTAGATGACGGCAATCGATTGATAGTTCGCCATGAGTTTCTTTAATTAAAATATAGGTCTTCCGCAGATTCTTCTTCAATGATACCGCCTTCCCCGACGTGTACGGTTCCGCAGTCGATATCCAGTTGTACCCCTGCGGGAGGAGTGAAACGGTCCGAGGTATACCAGCCGATACTGCCGTCCGCAAGGCATTTCTTGACGAAGAGGGCCCATATGGGCAGGGCGGCATTGGCTCCCTGGCCGAGGGCGGTGGAACTGAAGTGGACCTGCCGGTCTTCAGCGCCCACCCATACGCCGGCGGTGATGTAGGGAGTATATCCGATGAACCAGCCGTCGGAGTTGTCGTTGGTAGTACCCGTCTTGCCGGCAATCTCGCCCTGCAGGCCGTAGGTGCCGCGCAGGCGGAAGCCGGTACCGTTGTTGACCACGCCCTGCATCATATCCACCATTTCATAGGCGGTCACGGCATCGAAGGCCTCGCGGGCATGCGTCGTGAATTCGGAAAGGGTGACGCCCTGGTTATCCTCGATCCGCGTGCAGTAGAGCGGGCTGGTATAGATGCCCTTGGAGGGGAAGGTGTTGTAGGCCGCCACCATCTCGTAAGGGGAGACGTCGGCGGAGCCTACGCAAAGGGAATGTACGGCATCGATGCGCCCGCTGATGCCCAGCCGCCGCATCATGCCCACGACCGCTTCCGGACCGAAGGTCTTCATCAGGAAGGCGGAGATGTTGTTCTTGGAGTGAGTGAGACCCCATTTCAGGGTGACGGTAGCCCCGGAAGTGCCGCCGTCCTGTTTGGGTGCCCAGGAATCGCCGTTGGGCAGGGTGATCAGATAGGTCTGGTCGATGAGCCGGTAGCAGGGGGTCATCCCCTGTTCCATCGCATAGGCATAGATGAAGGGCTTGATGGTGGAGCCGACCTGGCGGCGTCCCTGCCCGACATTGTCGTATTTGAAGTAGCGGTAATTGGGACCGCCCACATAGGCCTTGACGTGCCCGGTTCCAGGTTCGATGGCGACGAAGCCCGCCCGCAGGATGCCCTTGTAGTAGCGGATGGAATCGTCCGGGGTCATCAGCGTGTCGATATAACCCTTACGGTTCCAGGAAAAGACCCGCATCTTGACGGGCTTGGAGAACTGCGCGAGAATCTCGTTTTCGTTCAGTCCCTGCTTTTTCTGGGAACGGTAGCGGTCGCTCCATTTGCGCGCCTGCATCATCAGTCGTCCGATGGATTCCTGACTGATGTCGGCTGCGAAGGGACGGTTGCGTTTCCAGCGCATCTCCGAATTGAATTTGGGCTGGAGATTTTTGCCCAGGTGTTCCGCGACGGCCTCCTCGGCATATTTCTGCATCTTGTAATTCAGGGTGGTATGGATGCGCAGTCCGTCACGGTCCAGGTCGTAGCGGCTTCCGTCGGGTTTGCGGTTTTTGTTGAGCCAGCCGTAGATGCCGTCCTGTTCCCAGCGCAGGGAATCGGCGGAATAGAGTTCCCTGTCCTCATATTCCGAGCGGCGGGGGCGCGTGGCGGACATGTCCCGGCGCAGGCGGTCCCGGAAGTAGGGGGCGAGTCCGGAGTTATGGTCCCTCACGGAGTAGGAGAGCAGGATGGGCAGGGCCTTGATGGAATCCGCCTGTGCGCGGCTCAGGTATTTGGACTGCTGCATACGGTCGATGACGAAATTCCGGCGCGAAAGGCTGCGGTCGTAATTGAGCACAGGGTTGTAGCGCGTGGGCTTGTTGACCATGCCGATGAGCGTGGCGCTCTCTTCGACGGTCAGTTCGGCGGGCTGCTTGGCGAAAAAGGTCTCGGCGGCAGTCTTGACCCCGTAGGCTCCGCTTCCGAAGAAGATGGAGTTGAGGTACATGGCCATGATTTCGTCCTTGGTATAATCCCGTTCGAGTTTGACGGCGGTAATCCATTCCCGCATCTTGTTCCAGATCATGACGACCTTGGACCAGCCGGGGATGCGGCTGCCGCTTTCCATACGCGGGTAGAGGGTCTTGGCCAGCTGCTGGGTGACGGTGCTGCCGCCGCCCTGGCTCATGTCGCCGCGCAGCAGGGTCTTGAAGAACACCCGCCCCAGACCGCGGAGGTCGATGCCGGAATGGCGGTAGAAGCGCTTGTCTTCCGTGGCGACGGTGGCGTGGACGAGGTGAGGGGAGAGATCTTTATAGGCGACGTAGGTACGGTTCTCGATGTGGAAGGTGCAGAGGACCTCGCCGTCTTCGGCCAGCACCTGGGTCGCCAGTTTATTGTCCGGCCGCTCCAATTCTTCAAAGGAAGGAATTTTGGCGAAGATGCCGACCAGAAGCAATAGCAAGGCTATTGCAGCGAAGGGGAAGCACAGCAGAATCCAGAACCAACGTATGATTTTCTTGCGGGTTTCGTCTCTCATAACTTTTGCAAAATTACCATTAATTTTTGAAAATTTGAGAGTTTGTGTTTTTCTTTGCAGTTCAAAACACTTGTGTGATGGAAGGAAATTTAGTGATTGTGGAGTCTCCGGCAAAGGCCAAGACCATTCAGAAGTTTCTGGGGAATGGATATGTGGTTAAATCCAGTTTCGGCCACATCCGTGACCTGGCGGAGAAGAAGTTGAGTGTGGATATTGCGAACGGGTTCCGTCCCGAATATGAGATTCCTGACAATAAGAAAAAGGTAGTGGCTGAACTCAAGAAGGCTGCCGATGCGGCACAGACCGTATGGCTGGCTTCTGATGAGGACCGTGAGGGAGAAGCGATTTCCTGGCATCTGGTAGAGGCGCTCGAACTGGAAAAGGAGCGCACCCGCCGCATCGTGTTTCACGAGATCACCAAGAACGCCATCCTCGAGGCGGTGGAGCATCCGCGCGACATCGACTACAACCTGGTCAATGCGCAGCAGGCCCGCCGCACGCTGGACCGGCTCGTGGGCTTCGAACTTTCCCCCATCCTCTGGCGTAAGGTGCAGAAGGGCCTTTCCGCCGGACGCGTGCAGTCCGCTACGCTCCGTCTCGTGGTAGACCGTGAGCGCGAAATCGCCGCGTTCAAGCCCGAAGCCTACTATCGCATCGAAGCCAAACTGCTCATCGGGGGCGTGGAGGTCCACGGCCTGCTGGACAGCCGCTTCGCCTCGATCGAAGAGGCGCGCCGTTTCCTCGAGGAGAGCATCGGCGCGAAACTTTCCGTCGCCGCGATGGAGAAGAAGACCGTGTCGCGCTGCCCCGCGCCGCCGTTCACGACCTCGACCCTGCAGCAGGAGGCCGCCGCCAAACTGCATATGTCCCTGAGTGCGACAATGCGCATCGCGCAAAGCCTCTACGAGCGCGGACTCATTACCTATATGCGTACGGACAGCACCAACCTCTCGTCGCTGGCGCTTGGAACCTCCAAGGCGTTCATCGTCGAGAATTTCGGCCCTGAGTATGCCCATACCCGGCAGTTCAAGACCCATTCGCGCGGTGCCCAGGAAGCGCACGAGGCCATCCGTCCCACCTATATGCAAAACACCTCCATCGAAGGGACGGCACAGGAACAGAAACTCTACAACCTGATCTGGAAGCGCACCGTCGCCTCCCAGATGGCGGACGCGAGCATCGAGGAGCGCACGGTGAGCGTCGCTTCCGACAAACGTCCGGAGAAGTTCATCGTCAAGGCACAGAAAGTGCTTTTCGACGGCTTCCTGAAACTCTATATGGATACCCCTGAGGAAGGGGAGCCGGAAGCCGGCACCTTCCTTCTGCCCGACGTGGCCCCCGGAGACCCGGTCCAGGCTGCATCGATCGTGGCGGATTGCAAATTCACGCAGCCGCCCCTGCGCTATTCCGAGCGCACCCTGGTCAAGAAAATGGAAGAACTGGGCATCGGACGGCCTTCTACCTATGCGCCGACGGTGGCCACCCTGACCGCCGGTCGCGGCTATCTCGTGAAAGGGGACAAGGAGGGGACGCCGATGCAGGTGAAGTCGCTTTGTCTCGAAGACGGCCGCATCAGCGAGCGCGTCCGGACCGAGGTCGTCGGCGCCGAGAAAGGGAAACTCCTGCCCCAGGAAATCGGAATCATCGTCACGGATTATCTTTGCGCCAACTTCCCGGATATCATGGATTATGATTTCACGGCCCACGTGGAGAAGGATTTCGACCTGATTGCCGAAGGGGAGCGTGTCTGGAACGAGGTCATCGCCCGTTTCTATACCCCCTTCCACCATAAGGTGGAGCAGGCGGTCGCGGACCGGCAGTATTCCCGCATCGAACGGGATCTGGGCGTGGACCCCGCCGACGGGCAGAAGGTGGTGGCGAAGTTCGGCCAGTGGGGGCCTTTCGTCCAGAAGGGAGAAGGGGCGGACCGCGTCTGCGCCGGTCTCGGCAATGGCCAGCTGATAGAGAACATCACCCTCGAAGAAGCGTTGAAGCTGTTCCGGCTTCCGCGCGTGGTCGGGGAACATGAAGGGCTGCCGGTGGTCGCGATGCGCGGCCGTTACGGCCCCTATATCAAGTGTGGAGACCGCAGCGTCTCCCTGCCGCGCGGCCTGGCCCCGGAAAGCGTTTCGCTGGAGCAGTGTCTCCCGCTGTTGCAGGCCGAGCCGGCGAAGGCCGCCGCACCCGAAGTGCTGCGGGAGTGGGGGGAACTGAAGATTCTCTCCGGCCGTTACGGCCCTTATATCAAATATGGTAACGCAAATTATAAACTACCCAAGGGTGCGGAGCCTGCGTCCCTGACTGAGGGGGAATGCCTGAAGATCATTGCCGGGAGTACGCCGACGACCCGCAAGTTCCGCCGCTTTAGCAAGAAATAGGAGATATGACGAATTATTTATTGGATGATGTGGATAAGCGGATCCTGTCGTTTTTGACGGAGAATGCGCGGACACCCTTGACCGAGATTGCACGGGAGTGCAGGATTTCCGCCGCGGCGGTCAATCAGCACATCAAGAAAATGAGGGAGACGGGCGTGATCACCGGATCCCGCGTGGTGGTGAAACCGGCTGCCCTGGGCCTGAATGTCTGCGCCTTTGTCAGCGTGTCCCTTTCTGAAGACAATAAGTACGCCGAGGTGGTAGCCGCGCTCAAGCACGTCCCCGAGGTGGTGGAGTGCCATTTCGTGACGGGCCGGGCGGCCCTGCTCATCAAGGTGTTCTGCTTTAACAACGAGCATCTGATGGAGGTGCTGCTGAATACGATTCAGCGGATTCCCTACATCAGTTCTACGGAAACGCTCCTTTCCCTGGACGAGGCCTTCGAGCGCCAGGTCTGGGTCAAGGATTACGGCAAAATTTCCTATAAACCTTTCGAGGGCTAGGCGATTATCGGAGAAGTCTTTTCCCGGAGCCACGCTGCCTCCTCCTCGCTCAGGTAGGGGGACAAGGTCGCATATACCCTTGCATTGTAGGCGTTCAGCCAGTCCAGCTCTTCTTTCGTCAGCAGCTCCGTCATCAGGGCCGAGCTGTCGAAGTGGCAGAGGGTCAGTGTCTCGAAGCGCAGCCAGGCGCCGAATTCGTTTTCGCTATCCCGGACGCAGAGCATCAGGTTTTCGTGCCGTACGCCGTGCAGTCCTTCGCGGTAGATGCCCGGTTCGCAGGAAACGACCATCCCCGGCTGCAGAGGCGTGGGGTTGAGGTCCGGCCGGATACATTCCGGTCCTTCGTGCACGCTGAGCAGGAAGCCCACGCCGTGACCGGTCGCGTGCCCGAAATTGCGGCGCGTCCGCCAGAGGGCGTCCCGGGCCAGGGCGTCGATGCGGCAGCCCGGCGTCCCTTCCGGGAAGATGGCGGAGGAAAGGGCGATATGGCCCTTCATCACCAGGGTGTAATCTTCTTTTTCCAGCGGTGTGCATTCCCCGAGCGGGACGGTACGGGTAATGTCCGTGGTGCCGCAGAGGTATTGTCCGCCCGAGTCACAGAGGAACAGGCCCTTCCGGCGCAGCAGCGGTGCATTCTCTTCCGGCACGACATAATGGGGCAGGGCGGCTCCGGGGCCGTAGGCGGAGATGGTCTCGAAACTGTCCGAGAGATATTCTTCATTGGCCGCCCGCAGTTGTCCGAGCCACAGGGCGGCATCCCGTTCGCTGACCGCCTGTCCTGCCTCCAGCGCCTTTTCGAGCTTGAACAGGAATTTTTCCACGGCGATGCCGTCTATGAGATGGGCCCGCCGCGTGGCCTCGATTTCCCCTTCGGTCCGGATGGCCTTGCGTGCTTCCACCGGGCTGTCGCCTTCGACGATGTCGATGCCTGCGGCACAAAGGGCGTCGCGCAGCGCGGCGTTCAGGCACTGCGGGTTGCAATACAGGCGGATGCCGTCCTGCAGGTCGTCGGCGAGCAGCAGGGCGGCGCTGTAGTCCTCGATGCGCACCCCGTCGGCGGCAAGCCGCTCCAGCGCTTCCCGGGAGCCGGGATCCTCGATGCTGCCTTTCAGTACATACCAGACCGCTTCTTTTTCGGTGACCAGCAGGTAACTGATGACGAAGGGGGTGTATTCGATGTCGAAAGCGCGGACATCCATGGTCCAGGCCACCTCGTCGAGGGAGCCGAGCAGCAGGCCGTCGCATTGCTGTCTGCGGCAGAATTCGCGCAGAAAGGCCAGTTTCGCGCTCCGTCCCTCTTCGGAATCGAAGGTAAAGAGGGGCGTCTGCGGCAGTTCGGGGCGATCCGGCCAGAGCGGCGAGAGCAGGTCGCTTACGCCGATGAGTTCTCCGCGTCCGGCGACAGCCTCGCGGAGCAATCCCTCCAACTGCGCAGAGGTGGTCAGGGCGTCGATGGCGATTTGCGCGCCTTCCGCGTCCTGAAACTGTTCGGAGAGCCAGGAAGCCAGTTCCCCGCTGTTCAGTTTCGCCTGGCGGCGGAGGCTGATGCCGCTGCCTGCCAGAACCTGCTTCGCATCGATGTAATAGCGGGTATCCGTCCAGAGTATGGCCTCGTCCGCTGTCACGGCGAGGCCGGCAGCCTCGCCGCCGAACCCTGTGAGGAAGAGGATCTGTTTGTAGCGTTCGGGCGGGTATTCGCTGTTGTGGGGGTCTGAGCCGGTCAGGATGACCGCATCCCAGTCCCGCGTCTGCATCATCGTCCGCAATTCTGCAATTCTTTCGAGGTAAATGTTTTCCATGACTACAAATATAATTAAATTTGCGGAATGAAAATCGGGAATCTGGACCTGGGAGAGAAGCCGGTGCTGCTGGCGCCGATGGAGGATGTGACGGACCGCTCGTTCCGGCTGCTGTGCCGGGAACAGGGGGCCGACATGGTCTATACCGAGTTCGTTCCCTCGGAGGGTCTGATCCGCGACGCCCGCAAGGCCATCGAGAAGATGTACACCCTGGAGGAGGAGGCCCCGGTGGGTATCCAGATCTACGGACATATCCCGGAATCGATGGTGGAGGCGGCAAAGATGGCGGATGAGGCCGCCCGGCTCGCCGGCGGCCACGGGGCCGATATCATCGACATCAATTTCGGCTGCCCGGTGAGCAAGATTGCGGGACGCGGAGCGGGATCCGGGATGATGCGCGAACCGGACAAGATGGTGGCCATCACCCGTGCGGTGGTGGAGGCGGTGGGCAAGCCGGTGACGGTGAAGACCCGCCTGGGCTGGGACGACCAGTCCAAGATCATCGTGGAACTGGCGGAACGCCTGCAGGATGCGGGCATCGCCGCCCTTACGATCCACGGACGGACGCGCTGCCAGCTGTATCGCGGCGAAGCGGACTGGTCGCTCATCGGCGCAGTGAAGAACAATCCCCGGATGCACATTCCCATTATCGGCAATGGCGATATCGACTCGCCGCAGAAGGCGCGCGAGGCGTTCGACCGTTACGGGGTGGACGGCATCATGGTCGGCCGGGCCTCCTTCGGACATCCCTGGATCTTTAAGGAAATCAAGCATTTCCTGCAGACCGGGGAGGAACTGCCGCCGATTTCGGTCGAAGAACGGGTGGCCCTGGCGCGCCGTCACCTGGCCCTTTCGCTCGCCGTCAAGGGTGAGCCGCGCGGCATCTTCGAGATGCGCCGGCACCTGAGCTGTTATTTCAAGGGCCTGCCGGATTTCAAGGAGACGCGCATGAAAATGGTGACGACGCTTTCCACCGCGGAACTCGACGCGATTTTTGATTATATTTGCACCCGCTATGCATCTTGACTCCTTCCTGCTTTTTCCGTATCGCCTGGCGCTGAAATGGCGTCATCGCCGCTATGACAGCGGGAAGGTCGCCATCGCCCGTGCCGAGGTCCCCACGGTCTGCGTGGGCAACATTACGGCAGGGGGGACGGGAAAGACCCCGCACGTGGAACTGATCCTGAGCCTGCTGCTCAATTCGGACGAATGGGCGATGCGCAATATCGCCGTGCTCTCCCGGGGCTACCGGCGCAAGGGCAGCGGCTTCAAGGAGGTGGAACTGACGGACAGTGCGCTGCTTTGCGGCGACGAGCCCCTGCAGATCAAGAAGAAGTTCCCGGTGGTGCGCGTTGCCGTCGATGCGGACCGCGTGGAGGGCTGCAAGCGTCTCTGCCATCCGCAGGAAGGGGAGAATGTGCCGCCTGCGGAACTGATCGTGCTCGACGATGCGTTTCAGTATCGCCGCCTGCGCGCCGACCTCAATATCGTCCTTGTCGATTACAACCGTCCCGTGCATTCCGATATGCTGTTGCCGCTGGGCCGCCTGCGCGACCTGCGGGAGCGGCTCTGGGAGGCGGACGTGATCGTCATTACCAAATGCCGCGAGACCTTCGACGAGACGGAGAAGGAGGAGTTCGCCGCGAAGATGGGCCTGCTGGACTTCGACTGCTACGACCATCTGGCGACGACCCCGACGGGAAAGCGCATCTGGGTGTACTTCAGTTGTATCCGCTACGAGGCCTGCGAGCCGCTGTTCCCGGAATCGAATCCGCGTTTCATTTATTCCCGGAAGGCGGTACTGGTAACGGGCATCGCCCGCAATGCCATGCTCTGCGACCAGGTGGGGGCCGGCTATGAGTTGCTGCGCTGTTTCAGTTTCCCGGACCATCACCGCTTCACGAACTGGGACTTCAAGCGCGTGCTGGCGGTGGTGCAGCGGCATCCCACGGCGGTGGTGCTCACCACAGAGAAAGACGCCCAGCGCATCGTGGATGCACCGGACGTCCCGCAAATGCTCAAGGAGCGTATGTTCTATGTGCCCATCCGGGCGGAGTTCGTGACTCCTTCGGAGCGGAGTTCCTTCCGCGCCCGCATCGTCAGACCGTAAGGATTTCCTTTTCCTTGACCGCGACGATTTCGTCGATCCTGGCGATGTTCTTGTCCGTCGTCTTCTGTACTTCTTCCTCAGCCTCCTTCTCGGCGTCCTCGGAGAGGCCGTCGTTCTTCTGGGCCTTGCGGAGCTGGTCCACCGCGTCGCGGCGGGCGTTGCGGACGACGATCTTCGCATTCTCTCCGGAAGCCTTCGCCTTCTTGATGAGTTCGCGGCGGCGATCCTCGGTCAGGGCGGGAACGGTGCAGCGGATGATTTCGCCGTTGTTCTGGGGCGTGAGGCCGACGTTGGAGTCGATGATGGCCTTCTCGATGGCGGCGATCAGGCTGCGTTCCCAGGGCTGGATGGCGAGGGTCTTCGCATCCGGCGTGGTGATGGACGATACCTGCCCGATGGGGGTCATCGTGCCGTAATAGTTGACCAGTACATTCTTGAAGATGGAGGGGTTGGCCTTGCCTACGCGGTAGGTCTTGAGATCTTCTTCCAGGAAGAGGACGGCTTCCTGCATCTTTCCGTCGCTGGTTTCGACGATTTTCTTGGCTTGTTCTGTTAACATATCTGATACAATCTTAGGCGTGAACGAGGGTTCCGGTCTTGCCGCCGCGGAGAATGTCCAGCAGGGCGTCCGGATCATTGATATTGAAAACCACGATGGGGACCGGCCCCTGCTCGCAAAGGGCGAAGGCGGTGGTATCCATGACCTTGAGGCGGTCGGCGATGGCCTTTTCGAAGGTGAGTTCGTCGAATTTCACGGCATCCGTGTTCCTCAGGGGGTCTTTGTCGTAAACGCCGTCCACGCGGGTGCCTTTCAGCAGGGCTTCCGCACCGAGTTCCAAAGCCCGCAAGGCGGCTCCGGAATCGGTGGAGAAGTAGGGGTTGCCCGTGCCTCCGGCGAGGAGCGCAACGCCTCCCCGATTGAGTACCCCGAGGGCGGAATCGCGGTCATAGTAGCGGGCGATCGGCGCCATCGGCGTAGCCGTGAAGACTTCCGCCTCTATGCCTTCGCTCCGCAGGGCTCCCGCCAGGGCGAGGGAGTTGATGACGGTCGCGAGCATGCCCATGCGGTCGCCCGTGACGCGGTCAAAACCCTTTCCGACGCCTTGAAGGCCGCGGAAGATGTTCCCGCCTCCGGTGACGATGGCAATCTGATGGCCTTCCCGCACGGCGGTCGTGATGCGCTGCGCGAAGATTTTGAGGTATTCCACGTCGATACCCCGGCCTTCCTGTCCGCCCAGTCGCTCTCCGCTCAATTTCAAAAGGACTCTTCTGTACATGGCTTTGTGGTTTTGTTCGAAACACAAAAATACCGGAAAATTATGAAACTTGCAAGATTCAGCGTATATTTGCAGACCTGATTAACAATTTTGAAGAGATGTTTATATTCAATTCTTCCATCGGCAAAAAATTCATCCAGGCCGTCAGTGGGGCTTTTTTGATTTTCTTCCTGCTGCTGCACGCCACCATCAATTTCTTCTCCGTGATCGATTCCTTTACGGGAAAGTACGGGGCCTGTGCAAATGATGACGTCCTTTTCTCCGAAGGGGACGGCCTCTTCAAGCTGGGTTGTGATTTCATGTCCACGCCGGTCATCAGCATCATGGTTCCCGTCCTTGCGCTGGGTTTCCTGATCCACATCCTGTACGGATGCTGGCTCACCTGGCAGAACCTGCGTGCCCGCGGCGGCGTGAAGCGCTACGAGGTGTCCAGCCGTGCCGCCGCCGATTCCTGGTCCGCGCGCAATATGTTCGTGCTGGGGATGTTCGTGCTGCTGGGGATTGCCTGTCACCTTACCGATTTCTGGGCAAAGATGCAGCTTCCCGAGATGTTCGGCATCGGCACTTACGAGAATAATCCCTATCTGCTTTTGAATCTGACTTTCGGGTCCTGGTGGATGCTGGCGCTTTATCTGCTGTGGTTCCTGGCACTCTGGTTCCATCTTTGCCACGGTTTCTGGAGCATGCTGCAGACGGTTGGCTGGAACGGAAGCACCTGGTTCTGCCGCGTCAAAGTCATCGGCATCGTCGTCGCCAGCCTCATCTGCCTGATGTTCGCGGCAGTGGCGGTGAATGCGTTCGTCCAGGCCAATTATCTGATGGCCTGAGCGAAGCTTGCAATGATTTTTGGTTAAAATCAAAATATTTCCTACCTTTGCGACCCCTATATTGTGTAGGGATCGCAATTTTTTTGTATTAACCAGTTAAAGATCAACACAGTGGACACACAAAGCTACAAAACTGTATCTCTCAACAAGGAGACAGTTGACAAGAAGTGGGTCGTCATTGATGCGACGGATCTCGCACTGGGTCGTCTGGCTGCCCGCGTGGCGCTTGTCCTGAGGGGCAAGAACAAGCCCGGCTTCACCCCGCACGTGGATTGCGGTGACAATGTCATCGTCATCAACGCGGAGAAGGTGGCGCTGAGCGGCAAGAAGATGACCGACCGCGTCTATACCCGCTACACCGGCTATCCCGGTGGACAGCGCTTCACGACGCCCAGGGAGATTCTCGCCAAGAGGCCTACTGAACTCGTCCGGAGAGCGGTAAAGGGTATGCTCCCCAAGACGCGCCTTGGCAGCAAGCAGATCGGTAACCTGTTCATCTACGCAGGTCCCGAGCATCCGCACCAGGCCCAGAACCCTAAACAAATCAAGTTGAACGAAATTTAAACAGAGCAAATGGAACAGACAAACGCCCTTGGAAGACGCAAGGCAGCTGTTGCTCGCGTTTATCTCGCAGCCGGAAAAGGCAATGTTACGATCAACGAGCGCCCCGTCGAGGAGTATTTCGCCCTCGAGTCGCTTCGTTACATCGTCAACCAGCCTTTCGAGGTGACGGCCACCGCAGGTCAGTTTGACGTGAAGGTGACCATCGCCGGCGGTGGCATCAAAGGCCAGGCCGAGGCCATCCGTCTCGGTATCGCCCGTGCCCTCTGCGAGCTGGATGCAGAAGCGTACCGTCCCGCGCTCAAGGCCGCCGGTTTCCTCACCCGCGATGCTCGCGAGGTTGAGCGTAAGAAACCCGGTCAGCCCGGTGCCCGCAGACGCTTCCAGTTCAGCAAGCGATAGTCGCGACACGCTGTTTTACGGCACGGATGCGGTTGTAAACCGGATATTTGTCTGGTTGCCGCTCCGCGGAAAAGGTCAGGGACCGAACCCTGGAGTCCGCTACCCGGACCTTGAAGAAAAGAGTCCGCCTGCAAGAGGCGGAAAAGGATCAAGAAATCAGAAACAAAAACAATGTCAAGAACAAATTTCCAAGAATTGCTTGATGCAGGTGTTCATTTCGGACATCTGGCCAGGAAGTGGAACCCTAAGATGGCTCCCTATATCTTCGACCAGAAGAACGGAATCCACGTCATTGACCTGCACAAGACCATCGTCAAGATTGACGAGGCCGCCGAGGAGATGAAGCAGCTCGCCAAGTCGGGCCGCAAGATCCTCTTCGTGGCGACCAAGAAACAGGCGAAGGACGTCGTGGCCGAGAAGGCGACGGCAGTCAATATGCCTTCTGTGACCGAGCGCTGGGCGGGCGGTATGCTTACCAACTTCCCGACCATCCGCAAGGCGGTCAAGAAGATGAGCACCATCGACAAGATGAAAGAGGACGGCACCTTTGAGAAACTCGCGAAGCGCGAGCGCCTGCAGGTGGACCGCCAGAGAGCAAAACTCGAGAAGAACCTCGGCTCCATCCGCGATATGAGCCGCCTCCCTTCGGCCCTTTTCGTGGTCGATATCCAGAAGGAAGCCAACGCGGTCAAGGAAGCCAACCGGCTCAACATTCCGGTATTCGCAATGGTCGATACTTGTTGCGATCCCACTCCCATTGATTATGTGATTCCGGCCAATGATGATGCCACCAAGTCCATCGAGTGCATTATGAACGCTCTCTGCGCCGCCATTGCGGAAGGTCTGGAGGAGCGCAAGCTCGAGAAGGACAAGGAAGCCGCTCCCGAGGAAGGCGCCGAAGAGGTGAAGGAAGCGCCCGCCGGCAAGAAGCTCCGCGCCCGCAAGAGTGCGAAGGCTGCCGAAGAGGCCCCCGCCGCCGAGGCTGCTCCCGTCGAGGAAGCTCCCGCCGAAGAAGCCGCGCCTGCGGCCGAATAGTTCCGTTTGAATAATTACTAAAACCGAAAAGTTTTATGGCTATTACAGCAGCAGATGTAATGAAGTTGCGCAAGATGACCTCCGCCGGCATGATGGATTGCAAAAAGGCGCTGGAAGAGGCTGCAGGCGACTTCGAAAAGGCTATCGGCATTATCCGCGAGAAGGGTAAGCTCGTCGCCGCCAAGCGTGCGGACCGCGAGACTACCGAAGGCGCGGTGAAGGCCCGTATCTCCGGGGGCAAGGGTATCCTTGTCTGCCTGGGTTGCGAGACCGATTTCGTGAGCCGCAACGCTGATTTCCAGGCGCTTGCGGAGGCTATTGCCGATGTCGCCATCGCTTCCTGCCCCGCCGACCTCGAAGGCCTGAAGGCCTGCAAGATGGCGGATGGTTACACCGTGGCCGAGGCCGTCGAGGCCCAGACCGGTAAGACCGGCGAGAAGCACGTTCTCGTAGGCTATGCCCTTGTGGAAGCCCCCTTCGTGGTGGAATACATCCATAAGATCAATGGTAAGCTCGGTGCACTCGTGGGCTTCAACAAGCCCGTTCCCGCGGAACTCGCGAAGGGTGTCGTGATGCAGGTCGCTTCCATGAACCCTGTATCCCTCTCCAAGGAAGACTGCCCGCAGGCCACCATCGACAACGAGCTGGCCGTGGCTGTGCAGAAGACCCGTGAGGAACTGGTCCAGAAGGCCGTTGACGCCGCCCTCAAGAAGGTCGGCATCAACCCGAACCTTGTGGACAGCGAGGACCACATCGAGTCCAACATCGCCAAGAAGTGGCTGACCGAAGAGCAGGCCGTCCAGGCCCGCGAGATCATCAAGACCGTCGGAGCCGAGAAGGCTGCCTCGCTGAGCGAGCAGATGGTCCAGGGTATCGCGAACGGACGTCTCGCCAAGTTCTTCAAGGAGCAGACCCTCCTCGAGCAGGACTATCAGATGTCCGACGAGAAGATGACCGTTGCACAGGCCATCGCCGCCGTCGATCCGGAAGCGAAGGTCGTCGCTTTCAAGCGCTTCTCCCTGAACGACTAATTTGCTATACAATCAAGAAAAGAGACTGGCGCCAGCCAGTCTTTTTTTTGTATATTTGCGGGAAATGAACCTGAAATCACTTGCTAAGGATACGGCGGTCTATGGCCTGAGCAGCATTGTCGGCAGATTCCTCAACTATCTGCTCGTGCCGCTCTATACGACGAAGATTCCCGCCTCTTGCGGCGGTTACGGCACGGTGACGAACCTCTATGCCTATACCGCGCTGCTGCTGGCGCTGCTGACCTTCGGTATGGAGACGACGCTGTTCCGTTTTTCCTCGAAGGAAGGGGAGGACCCGGACCGGGTGTACGGCACGACGCTCCGCCTCGTGGGCGGCGTGGCCCTGCTCTTCGCAGTGGTCGTTCTGGCCGCGCTCGCTCCCATCGCTTCGGCCCTCGGCTATGCCGACCATCCCTGGTATGTGGGCTGTATGGCGCTGATCGTGGCGATGGACGCGTTCCAGGCCATTATGTTCAGCCGCCTGCGGCAGATGGGCAAGGCGGTGAAGTTCATGCTTTGCAAATTCGCCTTCATCATCCCCAATATCCTGCTGAACCTTTTCGTGTTCCTGCTGCTGCCGCGCTTTTATCAGGCGCCGGACGGCGGAGTGGGCTTTATCTTCCTCGTCAACCTCGTCTGCACCGCTTCGGTGTTCCTGTATTTCATTCCGGAACTCAAGGGCCTGGGCTACGGTTTTGACAAGGCGCTTGCCGGAAGGATGCTGCGCTATACCTGGCCGCTCCTGCTGCTTTCGCTCGTGGGCATCCTGAACCAGGTGGCGGACAAAATCCTCTATCCCTGGCTCGTCCCCGGACCGGAGGGGAAGGTGCAGTTGGGCATCTACGGTGCCTGTGTCAAGATCGCGATGATCCTCGCGCTGCTTACCCAGGCGTTCCGCTATGCCTATGAACCGGTGGTCTTCGGCAGCAGCCGGAGCAAGGACAGTCCGCAGACGCTGGTGGACGGGATGAAATACTTCATCATTTTCAGCCTGCTGGCCTATCTGGCGGTGATGTTCTACCTGCCGTTGCTCAAGTATTTCGTAGGCAGCAGTTATTGGGAAGGCCTCAAGGTGGTGCCCGTCGTGATGGCTGCGGAAATCTGTATGGGCGTCTATTTCAACCTCTCGTTCTGGTACAAACTTTCGGACCAGACCTTCTGGGGTGCGGTCCTCAGCGGCGCCGGGGCCCTGGTGATGATTGCGCTGAACGTCCTGCTCGTGCCGCGCATCGGCTATATGGGCTGCGCCTGGGCCGGACTTGCGGGTTACGGCTGTGCGATGCTGCTCAGCTACGCCATCGGCGCAAAGAAATATCCCATTCCCTACGATTTGCGCAGTGCTCTGTTCTTCGTGCTGCTGACCGCGGCGCTGCTCGGTGCTTCGCACGTCTTCGCCCTGGCCGGGCTGGGCACGGTGCCGCTCCTGGCGGTCAATACCGTGCTCCTGGGCATCTACGGCCTTTTTGTTTATCGCTCTCTTAAAACCAAAATGATATGAAACGTATTTTTACCCATCTCCTGTATGCGGCTGCGGCGGTGACTGCGGCGGCATCGTGCGGAAATTCCGCGAACAAGGGAAAAACGGAAGGCGAGGCGTCGTCTTCTCCGGTGGAAGCGCCTGCTGCGGCCGCGGAGAGCACTGAAATCGCTGCTGAACCGGTGTTCGATATCGTTACGAACCTCGGTACCATCCGCATCAAACTTTTCAGCGATACGCCGCTGCACCGCGACAATTTTGTAAAACTGGCCAAGAGCGGCTTCTACAAGGGCATCCTCTTCCACCGGGTGATCGACGGCTTTATGATTCAGGCGGGCGATCCGCTGACCAAGGATCCTTCCAAGAAGGCCAGTTTCGGTACCGGCGGCCCCGGTTATACGATTCCCGCCGAGATACTTCCGGAGCATACCCACAAGAAGGGCGCGCTGGCTGCCGCCCGCCGCGGCGATATGGCCAACCCGATGCGCGAGTCGTCCGGATCGCAGTTCTATCTGGTGCAGGATCCCATCTCATGCTCCCAGCTGGACGGTCAATATACCGTCTTCGGAGAGACGCTTTCCGGCTTCGATGTGATTGACAAGATTGCCAAAGTCCCCCGCGACGGCCGCGACTGCCCCCTGAGTGACGTAAAAATCCTGAAGGTCGTCGAGGTGGTGGAGTAGTTTGGCACGGTCCTTGAGTATTTAGCCTTTCGAATAGTTTTTTCATAGGTTAAATTTAGGTTAGAATTGATGGGCCGCCCGCGTCGTGAGATGCGGGCGGCTTTGTCGTTGGTGAAAAAATCACTATTTTTGTGGATAGGCTTTTCATTTATGAAAAAGAAGCTTTTGACGCTTGCCTTTGCGGTTCTGGCCTGCGCCGTTCCGCTTCCTCTCCGCGCTCAATGGTCGGGTGCGGTGGACCTCTCCGGCGGTATGGGCGGAATGGAGGGGAACGAGATTACGGAGAGCGGCCCGATGCTTCACGGGCTGGTGAAAGGCGCCTTCCAGCTGAACTACAAAAAGGAGAAGTTCCAGTGGGCGATGAAGGTGGACGGGAAGTGGGAGCCCAAGACGACGGACAACGGCCGCTTTTCCTACAAGAGTGAAAGGCTGGGCCTCGTCTATAAGTCGGTAACCACGAGCCCCCTTTCCGTCAGCGCCAAATCCGATTTTCTGTGGAAGCCTTCACCGGACCGATCTTATTCGGCCTGGATCCTGTACAAGTATTCCAACGACCGCGCCAGCAATCATTCCGTAAATATAGGCGGAAGCGTAGAGGAAGTGGACAAGTTTTTCTACTACTACGAACTTCCCGAGATGAACGAACACAAGATGGAGACCGGGTTCCGGACTTCCCGGAGTTTTCGTGACGGCCGCTATACCCTGCGGAGTTTCCTTTCCTTCCAGGCGGTGGGCAGCGAGAAGCTCAACACCTGGATCGTGTTCAAATCCGACCCGGGAGAGGGCGGGACGGCGGTGAAGATCGAAGATCTGCCGGGATATGCATGGAAATACCGGATCACCCCTTCCAGTACGGACTTCGACCTGAACGGCGACATCCATCTCCAGGTACATCCGCTGGACGGGGAAGTGGACCTGAAGTATGCGGGCGGTTTGCGCTTTTCGAGCAATCATTCCATCGATATCAACAGCGGAGCCACCTTTATCCCGAAATCTCCGGATGGGGAAGAAGGCTACTGGCGGGACTCCCTCCGGCTCCGGGAAAGTTTCAATTATTTCAGTTTCAAGGCGGATCCGTACCTGACCGCCGATGTCCGCTGGAAGAGCCTCGAAGCCCATGCCGACTATGCCTGCCAGATTTATGGCCGCCGTCTGAACGACGAGGAGCACCGGCAGCCGCTGCGCATCAAAGGCGTATATCCGGTGGGGAAGGCCAATATCAAATGGACGATCTCGCCCCACCATGCCCTTAATCTGAGCAATAAGATGAGCGTCAAGCATCCGGACTATCTCAAGGTCTGCTGGTATGACCGCACTGCCGGTTATCTGGACCAGTTGTACCGGGGGAACGAGGAACTATTCTCTCCCGTGACGCGGGAATATGCCCTGGAGTATGCGTTCAACTGGGGCCGTTTCCTGGCGAGCACGGCTGTTTCCTATACCCGCGTGAACAACGAGGTGGACCAGACCTGGGACAATGAGGAAATCGAAGGACGCCAGTACAAGGTGTTCCGCTGGGTCAACTCCTCCGACAGTCACGGGATAGGCATCACACAGAAACTGGGCTGGCAGGGCAAGATCATCACGGCCAATGCCGGATTCACTTACAAGCAGACGCAGCGCACCGCCAGGAACGGCGGTGCTGTCAAACCCTCCTTCGACTGGCGTCTGGACACCGAAATCTTCGCCAATCTGGGCAAAGGATGGCGCGTGGGCATAGATACCAAATACCGGAGCAAGGTGGCGACTTTCTTTACCACCTCCAACGAGAATTGCGAACTGAATGCCCACGTCCAGAAGAGTTTCAAGCGCTTTACTCTATACCTCGACGGGCGCGATCTGCTGGATCAGCCGCGGGAGACCAGCTTCTATTCCGAAGAGCAGAAGGAGTTCTGGGTGGAGGAGGCCCGGAGCAACCGTCGCCTTGTTGTCCTGGGCTTCAAATGGAGCTTCTGAAAGTTCTTGTATTTTTGCTTGAAGTTCATTACCTTTACGGACTATAGCAGACAATCAACAAAAGAATAATTAACGCTAATATGAAAACCAGATTATTTGCCCTGTTGCCGATGGTGCTTCTGGCCCTGTCGGTATCCTGTAAGCAGGAGAAGGACCTGGGGCCCGAAGAAGTGACCCTGTCCGCCACCGAACTCACCTTCAGTTCTGCGGCCCAGACCCAGACACTGACGCTCAAAGCCACCCTCGACTGGGGCATCCAGGGTTACGACGACGCTGCCCGTGCATGGCTCACCATCGATCCCGATTCCGGCAAGGCTTCGGCAGAAGAGCGCACGATTAGCTTCACGGTGCTCGCCAATCCCGGGAATGACCGCAGCGTAACCCTCACTTTCTACGGCAATGTGCTCCACAAGCAGACCATCACCGTGACCCAAAGCGGTGACAAGGGCGATGCCGAGGCGCTGAGCGTCGCTGAATTCCTCAGCAAGAAGGACACGGAGAACGCGTATAAGCTGACGGGCAAGATAGGTAATATTTCCACCAGCGCCAAGAAATACGGCTTCATGCTCAAGGATGCCACGGGCGAAGTATATTGCGCATTCCCTTCGAATTTCGATGCCTACAAGGCGCAGCTCCGCACCGGCGGCACCGTCACCATCAAGGGAAAGTATTCCTTCTTCGAGACCAACAAGCAGGATCAGATGAAGGAAGGCGAAATCTCCGCCGTCACCGCCCCTGATATGACGAATATCCAGTCCAAGACTGTCAAGGAATTCATCGAGACGGCTGATATCTACACCCTGTACCGCCTGAGCGGCAAGGTGACCGGCGAGGTGGATGCCACTTACGGCAGTTTTGACCTGAAGGATGCGTCCGGCCAGACCATCAAGGTCTATTCCGGCATCAATCTGACCGATTACAAGGACAAACTCAAGAACTATTACGATGTCACCCTTGTCGGGGCTTATCAGCTCTACACCAGCGGTACTACCTCCACGCACGAGGTCGTCGATGCGCAAATCGAGAGTTATTCCGCGGCGGAACCTCCCGTCCTGACCGGAACGGTTTCCGATGCGATCGCCCAGGAAGACGGAGCCCTGGTCACCGTGAACGGTGCCCTTGTGACCGCCATCACCACCAAGGGCTTCATCATCACCGACGGGACCAGCAATGTCTACGTGTATGCGGAAAAGGAGCACGATGTCAAGATTGGTGACCAGTTGAATGTAAAGGCGACCAAGGCGACGTACAATAACCTCCCCGAACTGAAGACTCCGGAATTCGAGGTCGTTTCCAGCGGCGCTGCCGTCACTTATCCTGAAGCGGTGGATATCACGGCTGGTTTTGATAACTATTCTTCCACGGCGGCTTC
>JAEEGL011440680.1_pt1 | contig 31627 bp, 17 predicted proteins | sample 9134231 | NCBI WGS metagenome assembly JAEEGL01 (sample SAMN16246548, study PRJNA631951) | gut metagenome | biome: gut microbiome; feature: rumen; material: fiber-attached | host: Bos | place: Iran: Karaj | collected 2018-10 | reverse complement strand
CGCATACAGACCCCTCTGCAACGCCGTTTGCACTGCAGATCATGCAGCACCTGAACGACGCCTGCGCAAAGTGGAAGGCGAAGGAGCACATTGATTTCAGCCTCTACGGCACGCCGCTGGAGTCCACGACCTACAAATTCGCGAAGTGCCTGCAGAAGCGCTTCGGCATCATCCCCGGCATCACCGACAAGAGCTATATCACGAATTCCTATCACATCCACGTCACCGAGGAGATCGACGCATTCTCGAAGCTTCAGTTTGAATCGCAGTTCCAGCGCCTGTCGCCGGGCGGTGCGATCAGCTATGTCGAGGTGCCGAATATGCAGGGCAATCTCGAGGCAGTGCTCGAGGTCATGAAGTTCATCTATGACCACATCATGTATGCCGAGCTCAACACCAAGAGCGATTACTGTCAGGTCTGCGGCTTTGACGGCGAGATCGTCACGGTCGAGGAGGACGGCAAGCTCGTCTGGGAGTGCCCCAACTGCCGCAACCGCGACCAGTCCAAGATGAACATTGCGCGCCGCACCTGCGGGTACATCGGCACGCAGTACTGGAATCAGGGACGCACCGCGGAGATTCGCGACCGGGTGCTGCATCTATGAACGTCGCGGGCATCAAGGCGGTCGATATCGCCGACGGACCCGGCGTGCGTGTCAGTCTGTTCGTGTCGGGCTGCACCCATCACTGCAAGGGCTGCTTTCAGCCGGAGACATGGGATTTCGATTACGGCGAGCCCTACACGGCAGAGACCGGACAGAAGATCATCGACCTGCTGCAGCCGCAGTATATCAGGGGACTGTCGCTGCTCGGCGGCGAACCCTTTGAGCCGGAGAATCAGGCGGTGCTCGTGACCTTGCTGCGGCGTATCCGCGCAGAGCTGCCGGGAAAGGATATCTGGTGCTACTCGGGCTACACCTTCGAGGAGCTGACCGGAGCGTCGCGGGCAAGATGCGACGTGACCGACGAGATGCTCTCCCTGATCGACGTGCTGGTCGACGGTGAATTCATCGAAGCACAGCGCAATCTCTCGCTGCGGTTCCGCGGGTCGGAGAATCAGCGCCTGCTGGACCTGCCCGCCAGCCTCAGACGCGGCGAACCCGTGCTCTGGCGGGGATAAATCAAAAACAGCGCCTCGGATGCGATTCCGGGGCGCTGCTTTTGTTGTGATTGTATTCTGGGAGTGCTGCACGCATTCTCAATCCGTCGGAGACTTTATTCACTGCTCTCCGAGGAATTCTTTCAGCTTCGGCAGCGCCTTCAACGCGGTTTTTCTGCCGATGGCGTAGACCTCGCGGAGCGTTGCGGCGCTGTGCGTCACATGCCCGACCGGCAGTGTGCGCGGCGGTCGGATGACGAATGCCGTTCCCGCTTTTTCGGCGGCGGCGACCTGCTCAAGCTGCTCGTTGTACACATGGTGGCGGCGCGCCATCGCGTGCACGAGCTTCGGGTAGGCGTGATATTTCAGGCGCATCGCGGGAATGGCGGAGCTTGCGGTTTTCCGGTAGCCATAGGGCTGCGTGAGCACGACCACATTGCGTTCATAGCCCTGCTCCTGCATGAAGCGCAGGGGGATCGAATCGGTGATGCCGCCGTCGAGCAGCGCATACCCGCCGACCCGTACAATGCGCGACGCAAGCGGCATGGACGCGGACGCGCGCACCCATTCGAGCTCTTCGTTTTTCAGCACGGGGCAGCGGTGATAGACCGCCTTGCCGGTCTCAACGTCCGTGGCGACGATGTAGAACGGGATGCCCGACTGCACAAAGCTGCGGTTGTCGAACGGGTCGAGCTTTTCGGGGAGCGTGTGGTAACAGAAATTTGCGCCGAACATATCGCCGGTGCAGATGAGCGACAGCACGCTGCAGAAGCGCGGGTCAAGGCGGTATTTGATGCAGTAGCGCAGGGCACGGCGGCGCTGTCCGGAGATATAATTGCAGCCGAAGGTCGCCCCCGCGGAGACTGCCGCAGCGCCGTCCAGGCGGATATTGTGCTCGAGGAGGACGTCGGTGACGGCTGCGGTGAAGATCCCGCGCATCGCACCGCCCTCCATGACGAGACCGGTTTTTTCGTTCATAGTAACCTCTTTGTGAAATTAGAAATGAGAAATGAGAAGTGAGAAATGGTCGGGGGAAAGTCAAGTTAGCAGTGAGAAGTGAGGGGTGAGGAGTTGTTCCTGTCAGGTGACGGATCATTCCGCATTCAACCTCCTACCTCCTACTTGCTACCTCCTACCTATTATTTGGGGGCTCCGGGCTACTTCTTCCATGTTAAGGGAGAGAAGAGAAGGATCATGGGGTAGAGCTCGAGTCTGCCGGCGAGCATATCGAAGATCAGCACCGACTTGGAGAGCGGCGAGAAGAGCGCGTAGTTTCCGGTCGGTCCGACTGCGTTCAGACCCGGTCCGATGTTGTTCAGCGTCGCGACCACACCGGTGAAATTGGTCGTCAGGTCAAAGCCGTCGAGCGAGAGCACCAGCATGGACACCACATAGATGAGAAAATACAGGAAAATATACGCATTGATATTGCGCACGACCTCCGGCTCGATCTGATGCCCGTCCAGCTTGACCTTGCGCACCTGCTTGGGGTGCAGCATCACGCGGAATTCGTTGCGCATGCTCTTGCCGAGGATCAGGAAGCGCTGCACCTTGATGCCGCCGCCCGTGGAACCGGCACACGCTCCGACAAACATCAGCAGAACGAGGATCGTTTTCGAGAGCGTCGGCCAGAGGTTGAAATCCTCCGTGGCAAAGCCGGTGGAGGACATGAGCGAGCCGACCGTGAATGCAGCATGCCGCACCGCTTCGCCGGCGGAGCCGAAGAGGTGGCGGATATCCACCGAGACCGTCGTGATCGTGAGCGCGACGATGATGAGATAGGCGCGGATCTCCGTGCTGAATGCCTCCTTGAATTTTTTGTGGAGGATGAGGAAATAGCTCGTGAAATTCACGGCAAAGAGGATCATGAACACGGTAATGACGATCTGCGAATAGGCGCTGTACCCGCCGATGCCCGCATTCGTGACGGCAAAGCCGCCGGTGCCCGCCGTCGCACAGGCGATGGTGAACGCCTCAAACGCGTCCATTTCACCGGCAAGCAGCAGCAGGAACTCCGCGAGCGTCATCACAAAGTAGATGACATAGAGCAGCAGCGCGGTCGTTCGCACACGGGGGACCAGCTTGCTGACCGAGGGACCCGGGCTTTCCGCTTTCATCAGGTACATATTCGTACCGCCGGAGAGCGGGAGGATCGCCATGATGAACACAAGCACGCCCATGCCGCCGATCCAGTGCGTGAAGGAGCGCCACATCAGCATACATTTCGGGAGCGATTCGACCTCGGAGAGAATGCTCGCGCCGGTCGTGGTGAAGCCGGATACCGATTCAAACAGCGCGTCGATGAAGGACGGGATGCAGCCGGAGATGACAAACGGCAGCGCGCCGAAGACGCTCATCAGGATCCAGCTCAGCGAGACAATGACAAAGCCGTCGCGGGCAAACAGCGTGCGCTTCTGCGGCTTGAATCGGGTGATGACGAAGCCTGCCAGCACGAGCGCGGCTGCCAGCGCCACAAAGATCATGCCGGAGGGTTCGCGGTAAACGGCGGCTGTCAGCGCCGGAACACAAAGCAGCGCGCCCTCGACAATCATCAGGATGCCGAGGACATGGACGGTCATTCGGTAATTCATGTTGTCCTCCGTTTCAGCGCAGCACGTCGGTGATGTCGTGCAGACCGAGATGATTCGACACAATGACGACGGAATCGCCGTCCTGAATGACGTCGCTGCCGCGGGGGCGGATGACCTTGCGCCCGCGGACGATCGCGGCGACCAGCACGCCCTCGCGGAAATCGAGCTCGGCGAGCGGTCTGCCGATCACCGGGGAGCCCTCCCGCACGAGGAATTCCGCAGCCTCGACCTTGCCCTTGATGAGCTGGTAGAGCGTTTCGACATTGCTGCCGATCGTGTTCTTCATGGCGCGGACATAGCGCACGATGATCTCGGCTGTGATGTTCTTCGGGTAGATGACGGTGTCGAGATCGAGCCGCCCGATCACGTTGTCGAAGTCGATGCGGTTGATCTTCGTGACGAGCTTCGCGCGGCTGACCGAGCGCGCAAAGAGCGACAGCAGGATATTCTCCTCGTCGATGTTCGTCAGCGCGACAAACGCGCCCGCCTTGTCGATGCTCTCCTGCATGAGGATATCCTGATCGGTCGCATCGGCGTGGATGACCGTGGCGTCGGGCATTTCCTCCGAGAGCATTTCGGCGCGGACTTCGTCCTTTTCGATGAGCGTGACGTCGATGCCCGCACGCAGCAGCATGATGCTGAGATAGTGTCCGATCTCGCCGCCGCCCGCGATCAGGGCACTGTGCACCGGCGATGCCTTGTAGTTGATCTTGCGGAAGAAGGTGTAGGCGCTCTTCGGCTCCGCGATGATGGAGATGACGTCGCGCCCGCGGAAGGTGAAGTCGCCCGAGGCGATGAACGCTTCGTCGTCGCGCTCGACCGTGCAGACCAGAACGTCGCAGTGGAGCTTGGGGGCGATATCGCGGACAGCCATGCCGGCAAGGGGGGAATCCTCGGGGAGCTTGAATTTCAGCAGCTCGATCCTGCCCTTGACGAAGGTGTCGATCTTGATCGCAGAGGGAAAGCGCAGCACGCGCGCGATCTCCAGTGCGGCGGCATATTCGGGGTTGATGACCATTGCCAGCCCGAGCTCGCGGCGCAGATAGGGCGCGTCCTCGCTGTACTGCGGGGAACGCACGCGCGCGATGGTCTCGCAGCGCTGACCGGCTTTCTTGGCGAGCAGGCAGCAGAGCAGATTGCGCTCGTCGGAGCCGGTGACCGCGATCAGCAGATTGGCGTCGGCGATGCCCGCTTCCTCGAGCACCGCTCTGGTGACGCCGTTGCCGACGATGCCCATGACGTCGCAGCGGTCGGTGACCGCGCTGAGCTTGTCCGGGTCCTGGTCGATGACCGTGATGTTGTTTCCGGCTTCATTGAGCTGCTCGGCAAGCGTTTTCCCGACCTTGCCGCAGCCGACGATGATGATGTTCAAACTATTATTCCTCCAAAAGAATCGTCAGAAGTGAGGAGTTAGGAGTTCGGAGTTGTTCCGTGTCCGACATGAAGCCGCTGAACGCAGGGCATACAGGAACTCCTCACTCCTAACTGCTGACTTTAATCGTGTCTCTGGTCTGAATCAAATGTTTCACAGAATCTTGCGGAGAAGGACGGCGCACGTCCGGCGGCATACAGATGACTGATATCGCCGTAGCTGCGCACGCGGAAGGAAGCGATGCCTGCGCGGCGCTCCTCCGTATAGAGCGTGGTGACGGAGCTTGTGGGCGCTGCAAAGCCGTGCCAGAGCACCATCGGGGAGATGCCGAGCAGATGCGCGAGCATCACGCAGCCGACCCCGAAATGACAGAAGAACGCGACAGTGTCCGTGTTCGGGCGTTCTGCGCGGTAAACGCCGCCCGCACGCACATAGCCGTGACTGCTGAGCACCGTATCGAGCCCGTCACAGACGCGCTGTGCCTCCTGTCCGACGCCGTACTCCTGCATGAGCGGTGTCTCGCACCAGCGGTCCTTGTCGAAATAGAGCGGCTCTGCCGTCCATGCGGCGGGGAGCCAGTCCCACGGGATTCGGAAATCGCCGGTATCGGGGTGCAGGATCGGCGCGTGGAATTCGCGGAGCCAGCCGAGCGTGACGCCTGTCCGGTGCAGACGCTCCAGCGTGTATGCTGCCGTGTCCTGTGCGCGTCCGAGCGGCGATACATAGATCGCGTCGAGCTGCTCGTGTGCGAGCATGTCTGCCAGCAGCTCTGCCTCTGCGTGACCCGCTTCGGTCAGCGTGTCGTGCTCGTAATCCGGGTCACCGTGGCGAATGAATAGTAATCTCATATCATGATACCAATTTGTATAGGTAGGAGGGAGGAGGGAGGAGGTCGAGTTAGAAGTGAGCAGTGAGGAGTGAGGAGTTGTTCCAGCCCGGAGCCCGGGCGGGCGATTCGCTTCGCCTTTATTCAGTCAATCTCTGTCGACGGCAGCACATACCAGTCAGGCACTGTACCGGGAAGCCTGACACTGGGAGCCATTACGCCATAAGAAGGCGCTTTAGCGCCGTGCAATTACGCAACTTGGGAGGCTCCGCAAAAGGTCTCCGGAGGGATTCGCCCGCGGGGGCTGCCCCGCCGCGCCAGCGCCGTGTGTCAAGCGAGCTGGGAGGCTCCGCGTAAATGTACCCGGAGGGATTCGCCCGCGCGGGCTCCGCGCTCACTTCTCACTTGTCCTGCCTCCTCCTTTGTCAGGGTTCTATTGTCTCTGCGTATTCGACCGCTTCTTCGAGCGTCATGCCGTGGAAGCGGGGGGCAGCAAACAGTCTGCCGGAGATCGGCTGCTCGATGAATGCGCCGACGATCACGCCGGGGATCGCGCTCTCGGGGGCGTTGGGGGCATGGGGTCCGCCCAGATCAGTGCGGCACCAGCCCGGGTCTGTCAGGTTGATCGCGACGCCGGTCGTGCCGAGCTTGGAGCCCAGATCGACCGTGACCTTGTCGAGCGCCGCCTTCGATGCCGAATAGCCAGCCTGCTCGGGCTCCAGACGGATGCCGCTGGTCGTGTTGACGACGCGCCCGAAGCCGCGGGCGATCATCTTCGGGATGAAGTGGTAGCAGAGCATCATCGGGGCGATCGTGTTGATCTGGAAGCTCGTGACGTAGTCGCTGACGGGGGTCTCATAGTAATCGGTGCGATAGGCGACCTGCACACCGGCGTTGTTGAGCAGAATGTCGACGGGGATTTCGAGCGCGTCGATCTGTGCGATCGCGCGGGAAACGGATTCGGGGTCACTCAGCTCACAGGCGATCTGACGGGTCTGCACCTTCTGCGAGAGCGCCTCGGCGAGCGGGGAGGTGTGTGCGGTGTCGCGGCTGAGCAGAATGAGATTGCAGCCGCGGTCGGCGAGTGCTTCGGCAGCAAGGCGTCCGATTCCTCTGCTCGCGCCGGTGATCAGCGCCCATTTTTCGTTGAGATTCAGCATAACGGTTCTCCTTCCGGATAATGATTCTATTATTATACCATATTTTTCCCGAAAAGTAAAGCCCGGCGCGGAGCCCGCGCGGGCGGCGGGGCAGCCCCCGCGGGCGTTTTGGCTTCGCGAGCCGTTTGGCATCTTCTCCCAAGTCGCTTAATTGCACGGCGCTGGCGCGCCTTCTTATGGCGCGATGCTCCCCAAATTGTTCTCAATCAGCGGCAGAAGTGAAAGGGATGGAACCACTACTAACTCCTCACTACTCACTTCTAACTCGACTTCCTACCTCCTCCCTCCTACCTCCTACCTGCTACCTCCTACCTCCTACCTCCTCCCTTTTCTCAATTACGGCACACTGAGAAACTGAGAATTTGAGAAAATGAGAAAAGCAGCCTGCTGCTGATTGCGCGAATCGTTGGAGCCAATACCTTCTTTGTCAGACCGTCAGCTCCTGCGGGAGATCACAGGGATATTCGGCGAAATCGACCGGTTCCGCGGCGGGAGGCTGCCCCGCCGGATCCGCCTCACAGCCGCGCATGACCCAGAACGACTGCACGCCCTGCCGCACAGACCGGATGCCGAGCCGTTCTTTTGCGCGGTAGAGCGTCGCCTTGGCGATGCCCGCAGCCCTTGCCAGCGCTTCGATCTGCTTCGACGGCATCACGGGGGTCTCATCGCTGAACTGCTCCTTGAGGAACAGGATTGCAGCAGATACGGCGTTTTTGTGCTCCTCACCCGGACTGAGCAGCTGCGATTCGGTGACATCACAATCGCCGAGCCAGTGCACCTTCCCGTCGGTCAGCGTGAATGCCTGCGGCGGGGGCATCTGGGCGAGCGAGTTCTTGATCTGCATGACGACCCGTGTTCCGGCATCCTGCGGGTGCTTCGCGACCAGCAGCACAGAGCGTGCGGCGGCTGCGATGTCGATGCTGCCCATGCCGCGGTAGAGCGCACTCTGCCCGCCCATTTTGTTCATGTGCCCGATCAGCACGACCGCACACTGATAGCGTTCGGCATAGCTTGCCAGCAGCGCGAGCACCGGTCTGACCTCATTGGCACGGTGCATATCGATGTAGCCGCCCATATATGCCTGCAGCGGGTCGAGCACGACCAGCCTCGGGCGGTGAATTTGGATTGCCTGCAGCAGCTCCGTATCACAGAAGCTCAGGCGTTCCTGCGATTCATCGAGGGTGAAGACCATGCGGGTATCCGCGCCTGCCGCGTCGAGCCGGGGACGGATCGTATCTGCAAGCCCGTCCTCGGCATTCTGATAGAGCACCATCTGTCCGCAGGTGACGATCGAATCCATATCGGGGAAGGCTCTGCCCTGCGTCACTGCCGCCGCGATGTTCAGCGCAAGGGTCGATTTGCCGCAGCCCGGGTCGCCCTGAATGATCGTGAGCTTGCCGAGCGGGATGAACGGCTCCCAGAGCCACTGCGTCTCCTGCGGCTCCACGGTGTTGAGGAAGATTGTCGGTTTGCCTGCCATAATGACCGTCCTTTCGGTTTGTAGAGTGGAGGTTGCCCTCATACATAGCGCCGGAACGGTCAATAGTTGTACGTCGGCGTACAACTTTCGGAAAAACACTTCTGCGATTCTCTGTTCTGCACAAATCCGGTGTGATTCTCTCTCGTGTGCTTGTTGATTCTGCGGGGTTTTCTCATTTTCTCAAATTCTCAGTTTCTCAGGGTGCCGAGTTTGAGAAAAGGTAGGAGGGAGGAGGTAGGAGGGAGGAGGGAGCAGGGAGGAGGTAGGAAGTCGAGTTAGGAGTGAGTAGTGAGGAGTGAGGAGTTGTTCCGTCACCTTCACTTCCTCTGCTGATTGCGAGGAACACTGGGAGAATTGACCCATAAGAAGGCGCGCCAGCGCCGTGTGTCGCGCAAAACTGGGAGGCTCCGCGAAAATGTACCCGGAGGGAAATGCCAGCGCGGGCTCCGCGCCGCCGTGCATTGAACGAAACTGGGAGGCTCCGCGTAAAGGTCTCCGAAGGGAAATGCCCGCGGGGGCTGCCCCGCCTCACAGAATTATCACTTGAAAAATCAGGCGGAATGTGATATAATATAGATGACAACATGTAAACTCCGGGGGTGTCAATATGTCCGTACACATTGTCGCTGACAGCACATGCGATCTTTCGCAGGAGCTGATCGCGCGTTATCAGATCACCGTTCTGCCGCTCTATGTCCGACTGAACGGCGAGGACCACAGAGACGGCGTCGATATCACAGCAGCCGATATCTTCCGCTGGGTCGACGGCGGGGGAGAGCTGCCGAAAACCGCTGCCGTCACTGTCGCCGATTTCCAGCGCTGCATCCGTGAGCTCCGCGCACAGGACCCCGACGGGCAGATCATCATCATCACGATCAGCGCGAAGTTTTCGAGCTGCTATCAGAATGCTGTGATCGCCGCGCACGAGTTCTCCGAGGTCTATCCGGTCGATTCGCGCAATCTCTCCACGGGCTTCGGGCATGTCGTGCTGACCGCCTGCGAGCTCGCCGAACAGGGGCTCGGTGCATCCGAAATCTGCGAGCAGCTCTGCGACGTGATTCCGCGCGTCGATGCGTCGTTTATCGTCGACCGGCTCGACTATCTCTACAAGGGCGGCCGCTGCTCCGCGGTCGCCGCGCTCGGTGCGAATCTGCTGAAGCTGAAGCCCTGCATCGCTGTGATCGACGGCGAAATGCGCGTGACGAAGAAATACCGCGGCAGCTTTGTCCATGTCATCGACGAATATGTCCGCGAGCGCCTTGCCGATATGGATTCGATCGTGCCGCACAGAATTTTCATCACGCACCCGGCAGCCGGGCAGGAGGCTGTTGAAGCGGCGCGCGCTGCGGTCAGAGCATGCGGCGATTTTGAATGTATCATCGAAACACAGGCCGGCTGCACGATCTCGAGCCACTGCGGACCGCATACGCTCGGTGTGCTGTTCATCCGCAAGTGAACCCATGCATATTTCTGTCATTCTGCAGCAGACCGCGAAGCTCTGCCTGCTGCTCTGTCTCGGCGTCATTCTCGCGAAAATCGGCATTCTCGACACGCACACCAAGCAAAAGCTGACCAAGCTCCTGCTCTACGTCACGACCCCGATGATGATGATCGACGCCTTCCACGACCGCATGCTGACGCTCGCAGAGCATCCCGAAACGACCGGTCTGGGCGTCGGGCTGCTGTTTGCCTATTCGTTTTTGCTGTACCTCATCCTGATCGTGCTCGGGCTGGTGCTCGTTTTTGTGATGCGCATCCCGAAATCGGAAAAACGGCTCTATCTGTTCATGACCGTCTTTGGAAATGTCGGCTTTATGGGCTTTCCGGTGGTCGAGGCGGTTTACGGCAAGGAGGGGCTGTTCTATGCGGCAATCGTCAACAGCGTCTTCAACATCATCATCTATACCTTCGGCGTCGTGCTGATGGGCGGTGCAAGTGCATCGGGCGGGCTGCGGGGCATCCCGTGGAAAAAGCTGCTGCTGACCCCTGCGGTGATCTGTACGGCGGCGGGCTTGATGATCTTCGTGCTGCGTCTGCGTCTGCCCGCGCTGATCGCCGATACCTGCGACACGCTCGGCTCGCTGACCTCTCCGCTCGCGATGATGGTCGTCGGCGCGAACCTGAGCGGCATGCACCCGGGCGACGTGCTGAAAAATCTTCGGCTGTGCGTCTATGTGCTGCTCCGTCAGACGGCTTTGCCGCTGCTGTGCTGGGTGATCCTGCGCCCGCTGGTCAGTCACGCGGTGCTCGCCCCGACGCTGCTGCTCATGTCATGCATGCCGGTCGCGAACACCACAGCGCTCTTTGCGACGGAATATCACGGCGACGAAGCCCTCGCCTCACAGGGCATCTTCCTCACGACGCTCTTCTCGCTGGTCTCCTTCCCACTGATCGTATGGCTGTGCACCTGAAATGAGAAGTGAGCGCGGAGCCCGCGCGGGCGAATCCCTCCGGAGACCTTTACGCGGAGCCTCCCAAGTTGCGTAATTGCACGGCGCTAAAGCGCCTTCTTATGGCGTAATGGCTCCCAGCCCGGAGCCCGGGCGGGCGATTTGGCTCCGCTGGTCTTTTTGCATGTTCTCCCCGTTTATGTTACTGCACGGCGCTAAAGCGCCTTCTTATGGCGCGATACTCCCCAAATCGTTCTCAATCAGCGGCAGAAGTGAAAGGGATGGAACAACTCCTCACTCCTCACTCCTAACTTCTAACTCGACCTCCTACCTCCTCCCTCCTACCTCCTCCCTCCTCACTTCTCCCTCCTCACTCCTCACTTCTCTGCATGATTTGCGGGGATTTGGGCAGACTGGGATTTGAGGAGTGATTTTTTATGCCAAATCGCAGTCCGTTCCGGCTCTGGCTGATGCTCTCCATTTTGCTGCTCGGGATGGCAGGGGTGCTTCTGCAGCTTCTGCGCGTCTCCGGCGGCGACGAGGCACAGGCAGCCGCGCTCCGTCAGGGGCAGTATCATCTGCATGTCCCGCTCACGCAGGGCACCTTCTACGACCGCCGCATGCGTCCGCTCAACCAGACCGCAGACCGCGTTCTCGCAGCGATGGCGCCGACGCCGGACAATATTGCCGCAATTATCTCCGTTCGCGCCGATTCCGGCGACCTCACCGCGCAGATACAGTCCGGTGCGCCGTTCGTCTGCGCGCTGACCGGGGAAACCGCCGAACGCGACAGTCTCTTCATTTTGCACGGCACTGCCGATCAGCCCGGCGCCCTGACCGCGCAGCATCTGCTCGGTTACCGGCAGGACGGCAGGGGCGCAGCGGGGCTTTCCGCCGCCTACAGTGACCTGCTGACGAGCTTTGACACCGCTGCCGACCTGACCTTTTCCGTCGATGCGACCGGCGCAGTGCTCGCGGGAGAGGAGACCGCCCTGCGCTATACCGGGAATCCGGGCGGGGGGCTTGTCCTCACGCTCGACCGCGATATCCAGCGCATCACCGAGACCGCCCTGTCCGCATTGAAGCCCTGTCCGGGCGCAGCGGTCGTGCTCGACTGCCGCACCGGCGATATCCTTGCATCTGCGAGCACCCCGGTCTATAACCCCGACCGCCTTGCAGATTCCCTCGACGACCCGCAGTCGCCCTTTCTCAACCGCGCGCTCTGTGCATACAATGTCGGCTCCGTGTTCAAGCCCGTGACCGCAGCAGCAGCCCTCGAGCACGGTCTGACGCCCCAGTTCATGCACACCTGCACCGGCAGCACGTCCGTTTACGGGCAGGTCTTTCGCTGTCACAACCGGCAGGGGCACGGTCTGCTCGACATGGAGGGCGCGCTCAACGCCTCCTGCAACCCCTACTTCATCGAGCTGAGCACGCTGATCTCCGCGCCCGATCTGCACCACACCGCAGAGCTGCTCGGCTTCGGCGCGGAGATCACACTTGCCCCGGGCATCCGCAGCGTCAGCGGGCTGCTCCCCGATGCCGACGCATTGAAGATCGCGGCAGAGAAGGCGAATCTGTCCTTCGGGCAGGGGGCACTGCTCGCGACGCCTTTGCAGGTCTGCGCGATGACCGCCTGCCTTGCCAATTCCGGCGTGTATACGACCCCGCGATTGGTCATCGGTGCGACGGACGGCAGCCGGATGCCCGAGATGACCGACCCGGAACAGCGTTATGCGCTGCACCCGGAGACCGCCCGGACGCTCTGCGGCATGATGCAGGCGGTGCTGAAGGACGAATCCCACGCGAACGGCTGCCCGTCGAACACCACAGCCGGCGGCAAGACCTCAACGGCGCAGACCGGACGCTTTGCGGAGGACGGCACGGAGCGCTGTCACGCATGGATGACGGGATTTTTCCCCGCGGATTCGCCCGGATATGCTGTGACGGTGTTTGCGGAGGACGGCGGCTCCGGCAATGAAACCGCCGCCCCGGTATTTCGGCGAATCATCGAAGAGATTACCCGCGCAGAGCGGAGGCAGCAGGGAGGAGGGAGGAAGGCGAGTTAGGAGGTAGGAGGTAGGAGGGAGCAGGTAGGAGGTTGAATGCGGAATGACGAGTTAGTAGTGAGGAGTGAGGAGTGAGGAGTAGGCGGGGCAGCCCCATGTTTGCAAGCAAACGGGGCATTTCCCTCCGGGCGCCGTTTCGCGGAGCCTCCCAGTTTCGTTCAATGCACGGCGGCGGGGCAGCCCCCGCGGGCGATTTCCTCCGGGTAAGGTTTCGCGGAGCCTCCCAGTTTTGCGCAACACACGGCGCGAATGCGCCTTCTTGTGGGTTAAGACTCCCAGCGATTTTCGCAATCAGCAGAAGAAGTGAAGGTGACGGAACAACTCCTCACTCCTCACTACTCACTCCTAACTCGACTTCCTACCTCCTCCCTGCTACCTCCTCCCTCCTACCTCCTCCCTCCTCCCTCCTCCTTACAGGTCTACAAATTCCGCCTTGACATAGCCTGTGAAGCCGTCGTAGCTTGTGACGAACCAGCCGTCGGTCTCTCCCACGAGCACGAGCTGCGTGCTGTCGGGAATCTGTGTGAGAATGCGCCCCTCGGTCGAGGGATAATTGCGCAGATTGAGCTTCGCGCCGTCGGTGCGGACCGTGCCGGGAAAGAGCGGTCCCGCCTCGATGAAGGGGATGCCGAAATAATCGGTGAGGGAGAGCGTGAGATTGCGTGCGATCTGCTGCAGATTGCCCTTGAGCCACTCGGCGTCTGCGAGGTTGTCGTGGTAGCCCAGCTCTGCAAGAATTGCGACGGCTTTTGTGCGCAGCACCTCCCCGAGCCGTTCGGTCGGGCGCGCGGTGACGCTGTCGGGCAGGGGATAGACCCGTTTGAGATTGTTCGCGGTGATATTGGCGAGCAGGCTGGACTGTTCGCTCATCGGTGCGTAGTAGACGTCGATGCCGCGGAGCATCCCGGCGAACTGGTCGGGTGCGGCGTTGGAATGGAGCGCGAGGTGCACGTCGAAATTGCCCGCGTTGGAATCGGCGATCGCGCCCGCGACATTGCGCTCGGGGTCGTTGCGGACATACCCGATGCCGCTTGCCCGCAGATAGGGCTCCATCTGATCGGCGAGGGCGTTCATCACGCTCTCTTCGTTGTTTCCGGGCGTGACATAGGGATTCCACTCCTGCGTGGAGGGACTCAGAAAGATCGTCGGCATATATACCACCTCAGTGTTGATTGATAGTACAGTCTATGCGCCGTGCGGACATTATGTGCGTATAAACCTCACAGGTAGGAGGTAGGAGGTAGCAGGTAGGAGGGCGCTGGAACAACTCCTCCTTCCTCCCTCCTCCCTCCTCCCTCCTGCCTTCACATTTCAAATTTTCCTCTTGCATTTCAGTCTATTTTAATGTATAATAGATATAATGAGAATGGGAAACCGGAAAGGAAGTGCAGCTATGCGTATTTTACTGGTCGAGGACGAGGTCGCGCTGTCTGACGCGCTGGTCCAGATCTTCCATAAGAACAAATACATCGTCGACGCCTGCTATGACGGCGAATCCGGGCTTGACAACGCACTTTCGGGCATCTACGACATCATCGTGCTCGACGTGATGCTCCCGCGGATGAACGGCATCGACGTGCTCCGCGAGATCCGCAGAAATAAGCTCAATACCCCCGTGCTGCTGCTGACAGCCCGCGACACCGTGCAGGATAAGGTCGCCGGGCTCGACGTCGGCGCGGACGACTACATGACAAAGCCCTTCTCCTCGGAGGAGCTGCTCGCGCGCATCCGTTCGCTCTCCCGCCGCAATGCCAGCGTCATGTTCGAGAACGTGCTGCAGTGGGCTGACCTCACGCTGAATCTCGCGACCTACGAGCTCTTCTGCGGCGAAAGCTCCTTCAAGCTCGGGCTCAAGGAGTTCTCGATGATGGAGCTCTTTCTCAAGAACGGCAGCCGCATTCTCACCAAGGAGACACTGATTCTCAAGATTTGGGGCTATGAATCCGACGCCGAAAACAACAATGTCGAGGTCTATGTCAGCTTCCTGCGCAAGAAGCTCCAGCACCTCAAATCCCGCGTCAGCATCAAGACCGTGCGCGGGGTCGGCTACTGCCTTGAGGAGCGCACCTGAAGGGAGGGAGCGCAATGATCAAAAAGCTCAAGCGCCGCTATCTCATCACGAATATGATTCTGCTCAGCTCGACTCTGCTGATCGCGCTGGGGATTCTCTTTGCCGTGCTCTACCGCTCGCAGGTCGAATCCTCCTATGTGATGATGAACGAGCTGCTCGACGGCTCCGAGCTGCACGAGCCCCCGCCGCGCCGCGGTGAGGCGGCTCCCCAAGCCGATACCGGCGGAGAAGCCGTGATCGTCCCACTCTCTGCCTCGGTGCAGGACGACAGTGCGGGCGCATCGGTGCAGAGCGACACCGGCGGCTTCGTCTTCACAAATCCGTGGGACAACCCGCCGCCCTATTGGCAGTTTGACAACAGTCAGCCGGACGGTTGGGGCTTCAACCCCGGCAATCCGTGGGGCAATCCGTGGGGCAACCCGTGGGGCAATCCGTGGTGGGGCGACCCGTGGAAGGACCAGAGCTCAAGTAAATCGGACGGCGAAGGCTCAGAGAACGACCGCCGCGACCGCGACAGCAGCAGCGATCCGCCTCCGGGGGGACGTGAGGGGAGTCAGCCGCCGATGACCTCGCAGACGGGCAGTCAGCACTCCGAGACCCGTCAGACGCAGACCACCGGAATGACGCAGGATTCCCGCTTTGACCAGAGCAGGCGTTCCGAAAGCCGCAGGGATTTTCCGCCGGAGCGTTCCGAATCATTCAGCGAGACGACCGAAACGGAAACCGATCCCGGCACATCCGGCACGGAATCACAGACCACCCGCACGACGACCGTCACCGCAGCCTCAACGACCGTGACGACGACAAAAACCACCGCCGTACAGGGCGCCGTCAGCACGAAGGACGAGACCACGACAGAGCCGGTCATCAAGGCGGACGAAGGGCATTATGTCCCCGATGCGTTCGTCGCAAAGGTCGATGAGGACGGCAATATCGAATCCTACGCGGGCAATTCGCGCAAGCAGCCGGAGGACGGCGATTCCGATTTCAGTCAGGTGCATCACGCAATGGACAAGATCCGCGGCAAGGGTGAGGGCTCGGGCACGATCGAGATCGGCGAGACCCCCTACCGCTATCTCTACAAAAAGGACCAGTCCGGCAGCTATCACCTCGTGCTGATGAACCGCACGCTCGAGGTCTCCACGCTGACGAAAATGCTCGTGATCTTCGTGCTGCTCGCGCTGGTCGGGCTGGCTTGTATGCTCGGTCTGAGCACGCTGCTCGCCAACTGGACGGTCACGCCGATCGCGACCGCATGGGATAAGCAGAAGCAGTTTGTCGCCGATGCCTCCCACGAGCTGAAAACGCCGCTGGCGGTCATCTCCGCGAACACCGAGGTCATCATGGCAAACCCCGCCGACCGCGTCACCGATCAGGGCAAATGGCTCAGCTACATCCAGTCCGAGACGATGCGCATGTCCAAGCTCATCACGAATCTGCTGACGGTCGCCCGCATGGACAGCGACAGTGAGCGCCTGCAGAGCATCGAGCCGCTGAAGCTCAGCGAGACGGTCGCAAATGTCTGTCTCCAGTTTGAGCCGGTCATCTTCGAGCACGGCAAGACCCTCAATACGGTCATTCAGCGCAATGTCACGCTGCGTGCCGAGGAGGACAATGTCCGGCAGCTGCTGGCGATTTTGCTTGACAACGCCGTGCTGCACTCGGTCCCGAAGGCACAGATCACGGTGTCGCTCTCGAAGGACACGCAGGGCATGATCCGCCTGGCCGTCGCGAACACGGCGAAGGATATCCCGGCAGAGCAGCTCTCGCATCTGTTCGACCGCTTCTACCGCATCGACACGGAGGGCAGCCCCAACGGCTCCGGGCTGGGCTTAAGCATCGCAAAGAGCATCGTGCACCAGATGGGCGGCACGCTCTCGGTCACCAGCGAGAACCAGCTCGTCACATTCGTGGCTACATTTGCGCACGGTGACCGAAAACAGTGAGGAGTGAGAAGTGAGGAGTGAGAAGTGAGGAGTGAGAAGTTGTTCCGTTGCCGATGCTCCCTGCGCTGACCGCTGCTCCCGATCTCACAAACAGTATTCAACCGGTGCTCTTTCGCAGGGCGCCGGTTTTTTTGCGGATCGGATTCTGACCGCTGGCTTTGTCTCGGGCATGAGAAAACCGCCTTGATTACTCAGGGCGGTTAATTCAATTCATTAGGGTCATGCTCTGATAAGATTGCATTGAAAGCGGCATTAACTTCCTCTTGTGAATAGCCTTCGCTGAGGAAGTATTCCATAATCTGCCTGACATTTTCGTTTCCACCTGCAGCGCTTTCTTCAAAACGCTGTTTCATCAGCTGAATGAGGTTTTCCATATATGCGAGCCTCCAAATAGTGAAACAGTAAAGCATCAGCACCGCGAAACAAGGCGATACTGTCATCCTCTGCTTGTATTCTACCACGTCCCGCCCCCATCGTCAAGCGCTCCGGCAAATATTCCGCATCTTTCGCAGGGCGCGGGTTTTTTATGCCAAAATGCCTTCCTCCCTCCTAACACGTCCCCAGCAGAAGAAGTGACGGTAACGGAACAACTCCTCAGCCCGGAGCCCGGGCGGGCGATTCCCTTCGGCAGCCGTTTCGCGGAGCCTCCCGGTTTTGAGCAATGCACGGCGCTGGAGCGCCTTTTTTATGGCGTAAAAGCTCCCATATTTGCTTTCAATCAGCAGAAGAAGTGACGGTAACGGAACAACTCCTCACTCCTCACTCTTAACTTCTAACTGCACTTCCTCCCTCCTCCATCCTCCCTCCTTCCTCCCTCAACCATTTCTAACTTCTCGTTTTCCCGCATATACTTGTCAGAGGTGATCTGTATGGATGAAAGCCGGTCTATGATGCGGGAGAGTGCGGTGCTGAGTGTGTTTTCGGTTGCGCTGCAGGGGCTCGGACTGCTGTTCAACATCTTCCTGACGCGCAGTCTGGGGGCTGCTTCGGTCGGGGTGCTCACGCTGATGGGCTCGTTCTATTCGCTGGCGGCTGTGCTGAGCGGCGGCAGCGGATTTCTGTCCGCGAGCCGGTTTGTCTCCGAGGCGCTGGGCTGCGGCGACGACCCCCGACGGGTCTTCAGCTATGCGCTGCGGTTCAGCATGCTGCTGAGCGGGTCTGCATGTGTGCTGTTCTGCGTCACGACCCCGCTGACTGTGCCGATGCTGCACGCGACCGGTGCGACGGCGCTGACCGTTCGCCTGCTGAGCCTCTGCCTGCCGCTTTCGGCGCTCGGCGCCTGCCTCAAGGGTCGCTGCTATGCCTTTCACCGCGTCTATGTGCCGGCAATCGCGGAGTGTGCCGAATTTCTGCTCCGTGCCGGGGTCATGGCGTTTTGTGCGGTGTTTCTGATCCCCGCGGGACGCCTGACGATTTTGTCGGCATTTGCGGTCTCCATGCTCGCGGGACAGGGGAGTGCCGCGCTCCTGCTGCTCTGCTTCCGGATGCCGAAACAACCGGTCTGCGGCTGTACGCTGCATTTCGGGAGCTTTCTGCGGGCTGTGCTCCCGATGATCGGCAATGCCTCTCTGGTCGCGCTGCTCAGCTCCGCCAATGACGCGCTTGTTCCGCTGACGCTGCGGCAATACGGCAGCAGCACGCAGGAGGCGCTCTCGCAGTTCGGGGAGTTTGAGGCGATCATCATTCCGACGCTGTTCTTCCCGTCGGTCGTGCAGTGCTGCATGGCCGGGCTTCTCGTGCCGGAGCTCTCGCAGGCAAGAGCCGCAAAAAACAGCACCCTGATCAGACAAACCACCGAGCGGGTGCTCGGGCAGACCGTCGCGTATGCGCTGCCTGTTGTGCTGATCATGGCGCTGTTCGGGGGAGAGATCGGCGTGCTGCTCGGCGGCGACCCATTCACGGGGAAAATTCTCCGCTGCATGGCACCGGTCATCCCGTTCATCTATCTGGAGATCATTCTGGAGGGCGTGCTCCGGGGCTTGGGGCGACAGAGCTTTTCCTCCGTCAACTATCTTGCGGAATACACCGTTCGCATCTCGGTGCTGCTGATCTGCGTGCCGCTCTTCGGGTTTTACGGCATTGTCGCTTCGTATATGGCGTGCAATCTCTCTGGCAACGCGGTGCGGCTCTTCTTTGTGCTCCGTCTGACCGGATTAAAGCCCTCGTGGAAACGCATTCTGCTGCGTCCGGCATTCTGTCTGCTGCTGAGCTGGCAGCTCACGGCGCTTGCCATGCTCCCGCTCAGGCGGCTCCTGCAGAACGGTCTGCTGAAAATGACAGCATTCTGTCTGCTCTGCGGCGCGGCATATCTGTTTTTACTCGGCGTGACCGCACGGCTTATTTCAGATCGGGATGGACATAGCGATGCCGCTGGGCGGAACCCCTGCCGTGCTCAATCGCCTGCGCGGGGCAGCGGTTGATGCAGGCGGTGCACTTGGCGCAGCGCTTTTTGACCCAGACGGGGCGGTTGCCATGCATCTGAATTGCCTTGTCCGGACAGTTTTTCGCGCATTTGCCGCAGCCGGTGCACTTGTCCGTCACGCGGAAGAGCTTCGTCGCGCCCATCATCTTCACGACATTCTGGAAAAACGCCGCCTTGCGCCATTTTCCGGGATCGCGCAGTGCTTTTTTGCCGAGCTCCGCCTTGATCTGTGCGAGCTGTGCTTCGGATTCCCGGAGGATCTCAGCAGCCTTGTCGTCGTCCTGCGTCGGGAAATAGATCAGGCAGTTATTGGGCATCAGCACCGGGAACCACACCGAAAGCGGGATCTCCCGCTCCGCGAGCAGATGTGCGAGATACCCCGCGCTCATCGCCTTGCCGCCTGCACAGGTGATGACAGCGTAGACATATTTCGCGTTTTTCAGCGTCAACCGTGCGATGAAATCGACCAGCGGGCGGCAGACCGACCCGCAGTATTCGGGATAGACAAAGCCGACCGATTCACCTTTTTTTACCTCGTATGTGTAGGCGCCCTTCTCCGCTGCCTCGGTGATATTGATGATCTGCTCGCCCTCCGCCGCGATCGCTCTGGCAGCGGCGAGGGAATTGCCGGTCCCGGTGAAATAAAAGATCATGCCTGTTCCTCCTCTGTGAAATCATCCTGAGATAACGCCGTCGGGCTGAAATTGTCCGACACCAGCGTGAAGCCGACAGCGTGCATGTTCAGCCCGCTCTGCGCAAAATAGAGCCGCATCGTCGTGAAGTGCGAGAACAGCGGCATCACTGCCGAATAGGAGACTGCCTTGCCGTCCGTGCCGTTCCATGTGAAGGTCCCGCTTGCCGTGCCCATATTGAAGATCGTGACCGGGATCTGTGCCGTTTCGCTCTGTGCCGAAGACGCCGTCAGCGTGACGCGGTACCAGCCCGGAACAGCGACCGTCAGCGCAAAGGGATAGGTCGTGCCGCGTTCCGTGCCGATCTGCGAGAGATCGAGCACCGTGCCGTCCGCCACATCAAAGAATTCGACCGGCTCGTCCGCGCTTTCCTCGTCCGCGGGTCGGTTGATGACCGTGATCTCCGGCGCATCCCCCGTGAGACGCTCCATCGCGTGCGTGTGCAGCAGGAAGCGGCAGAGATTCGCAGCCGAGCGCTGCAGCTCCGCGCGGCTGAGGCTGCCGTCCGCAAGTGCGGCTTCGAGGTTGTCCTCATGTTCGGCGCTGTCCGCACAGACCATATAGACGTCATTCTGCGCGCGCACCATTGCCGCCAGATCGGTCTTGCAGGGCGCTTCGCCGCGGCGGTTGAGATTTGCCCACCAGTCGGTCATCAGGAAGCCGTCAAAGCCCCATTCCCTGCGGATGATCTGCGTGCAGAGGTCGTAATTGCAGGCTGTCCACACGCCGTTGACCGCGCCGTAGGTCGTCATGACCGACTTCGCGCCGCCCTTCTTCACGGCGATCTCAAAGCCCTTCAGGTAAATCTCGCGCAGTGCCCGCTCAGACACGACCGAATTGAGGAAATGCCGGTTCGTCTCCTGATTGTTGCCGCAGCAGTGCTTGACCGTGCCCTCGACGCCGGCACTGTGCAGCCCGATCAGCTCCGCCGCCGCGATCTCGCCGGTGAGCAGCGGGTCCTCGGAGAAATACTCAAAGTTCCGCCCGTTGCGCGGGTGCCGGTGAATGTTCATCCCCGGACCGAGCAGACAGTCGACGCGGTTCGCGGTCATCTCGAGCCCGACGCAGGCGAACAGCTCCGTGATGAGCGCTGTGTTGAAGGTGGATGCGAGCATCGTGCCGATCGGCAGGCTGAATGCCTTGGTGCCGCAGTCGAGCCGCATGCCCGAGGGTCCGTCCGAGCAGCACCCCGCCGGAATGCCGTATGCTTCGAGCGCATCGGTCACGCCGCCGAATGCAGCAGCCGTTCCGGCGGTAACACGCGGGGAGCCCATGCCCTCGCCGCGCACGATCTGGCAGAGCTCAGTGTCGCTGAGCTGTGCAATGAACGCTTCGAGCGTGCATGTGCCGTTTTTCACATCCGCGAGTGTGAATGTGCCCTCAGTCTTTGCAAATTCCGCCGGGAGCGCGTCGGTCAGGCGCTGTTCCTCGTCGACGGTCAGGGTCGGGACCGCCTCGCTGCCCATTGTCAGCCCGTCGGCGGTCTCGACCGGTCTGATGCGGTCAAATGCCTGCACCGGCGCCATTGCCTGTTCGCACTGCTCAATAACGGCACAGCCCGGAGCGGGTTCACAGGGCGTCAGCGACTGCTCCGGCGTCGCGCTGCTGTCTGCATAGACCGTGCCCGCCAGCGAAGCCGACCGCACATCGCTGCCGCAATAGATGCGGTATGCGCCGTTTTCGCGCACCCATGCGTGCTTTGCTTCGTCATAGGAGCTGGGCAGCGTGAGAGGAATCTGTACCGTTTCGCATGCCCCCGGGTCGAGCGCCGTCGTTTTGCGGAAGGCGATCAGCTGACGCTTCGGCTGCCCGAGTGTTCCCTGCGGCGCCTCGCAGTAGATCTGCACGGCCTCCTTGCCCGGAAAGCTGCCGGTGTTGCGCACGGTCACGGTCAGCATCCAGTCTCTGTGCTGCCCCGCAGTCAGGCTGTCCGCGCTGACGGCAAAGGTCGTGTACGAGAGCCCGTAGCCGAACGGATAGCGCACCTTCTCGGGTGCAAAGGTCTCGAAATACCGGTAGCCGACGTAGATGTCTTCGGCGTAGCAGTTGGCGTTCGGGTCTCCGAAATATGCGTCAGAGGGGTAGTCCGCGAGCGTGAAGGCCGCCGTGTCGGTCAGCTTGCCGCTCGGTGATACCGCACCGGTCAGCACGGCAGCCGTGCCGGTGCCGCCGGTCATGCCGCCCTGCCACACGAGCAGCACAGCGTCCGGCGCAAAGCGGTCGATGAACGACAGATCAATGAGGTTTGCGGTGTTGAGCAGCACGATCACCCTTGCAAATTTGCTGCGGACGAGCCCGAGCATTGCCTCCTCCGCGTCGGTCAGGCGCCATGAGCCGGGCTCGTCGCGGTTTTCCTGCTCCTCACCGGCAGTGCGTCCGATCACGACGACTGCGCGTTCACAGGCTGCGGCGGCTTCGGTCACGAGTGCTTCGTCCGGGAGCATCTCCGCCTGCGACCACGGCTCACCGCCCCAGCCGTTTCCGAGATCATAGGGGTGTGCCTCATCCCATGCGCGATAGGCGTCGAGCAGCGGCTGCCAGAGTGTCACGCCGGCTTCCTGCAGCCCCTCGGGGATGGAAACCACCCGGCTGACATTGACCATGCCGCCGGAGCCGGTTCCGCTCTTGTAATAGTGCAGCTGGATGCGTCCGAAGACCGCAACGGGCTTGTCCTTCGGGAGCGGGAGTGCGCCCCCGCGGTTCTCCAGCATGACGATCCCCTCGGCGACTGCCTGCTCTGCCAGTCTGCGGTACTTTGCCCAATCAAGTGTCCGGTTCATCTGAATCCTCCTTTTTCCGGATTGTGATACTCTTATTATAGCGTTTCCGGAGCGATTTGTCAACAGGTTGTGACTGCTCTGTGATTTTTCAGCTATATCTTGAAAAAAATGAGGTCGGATATGCAAAAAGATCGCAAAATAATTGATTTTTCCACTTGACAAATCTGTGCGAATCGTGTATAATAGAACAATAAATATCCCGAAATTAACCTTTTGTCTTGACAACATTCGTACAACGGCTCTGATCCGGGGACAACCGGGGGAGACCAATCACACCAATGCTCTGCATGAACCTTTTGAGTCTGCACTAGCGGGCGGAAAAGGGCGTGCTGAGCCTTTTTATTCACCGCGTAAAATTTTACGTAGATTTTACGGGGTGTATATTCCAGACGGCAAAGGGTTACTGTCGATCCGCTTCTGATAGAAAAGTGCAGCTATTGGGTTCGTTTTGACATTGCAGCTGCGCGAAAACTGCGGTAGAATATAATTATGCGGCTTCGCATTTTTATATTGCCGGATCTCAGCATGGTTTTGACAGCTTGACGCAGACGGAAGAGCTACGGCAAAATGATTTGGGATTGGGCGGCTGCTCTTTGGAAGACCGGGACGGTCACGGAGGGCGGCGCGGTCAGACGGAACCTGACCGCGAAAGAACCGTTCGGAGAAATGTATCCGATACTCGGGTCTGAGTGTCAGCAAAGCGTGCACATGTTCCCGCCGGACCGGACAGACCGGCAGGGGCGCACAGGGCGCAGACAGGTCGGCCCCAAGTGTGTTTCTCCGAAAAAAGATACTCATGGAAAGGAAGGGAAGTCTATGAGCAAGAACTGGAGGACCCGTTTAGCCAGCGGGATCACCTCCGCGGTCATGGCGCTCTCGTTCATGCAGCCGCTTCAGCAGTCGCTTCCGGCGCTGAAGGCAGCTGCGGTCAACAGCTACGAGTTCCAGGTCGATTTCTTGGATGCGGACGGCACGACACCGCTTGCGCTCGAGACAGGTGACAAGAAGCCGGGCAACTACACCTATTATACGATGGTTGTCCTGAACAACGGCACCAAGGTCTCCGAGGGCGGCGAAATCGTCGGCTGGGCTGTGAAGGATTTCATACCCGGCGATCAGACGTCCATTACCCAGACATTCGACTTGTTCCAGAGCTGCACCCCGGACGGCGTCGCGACAGGGGAAACGTTCACCTATGATTCGGATTCGGATACGTACGGCGTGGAATCGGCGTATTTCTATCATTTCGTGGACGGACATGCAAGCGACAGCGTAGCCTCCGACGCTTATCGCATCTGCACTAACTCGGAGGTCATGACCACCACACTGGATAACCACAGATTCCAGCTTGTCAGCGATACCGTAGAAGGCAAGCACGTCCAGGCGATCAAGTGTGACGTCGAGTACAAGGTTGAGTTCGATATCCCCGCAAACACGAACATCAACCTCGGCAACAAGCTGTATCTCCGCGTGGCGGTACAGCACAGCAGCGGCAGCGACAGCTACTTCATCATGCCTCTCGTCATCCAGAACGGCAAGGTCGTTCCGCAGGTCGAGGGTGTCACGGTGGATGAAAACAATGTTCTGACGATTCAGAGCAGGGATGCTGCCAGCATGCCGTGGACCGAAGCAGATGGCAGCATCCAGAACGACCGCGTACACGGCGGCGAGATCATCAGCGCAACAATCGTTCGCGGCTATGAGGATACGACTCATGTTCAGGTCGCAAAGCTCGATGAGAACGGCGCATGTGAGATCAAGAACGGCAAGAAGGGTCTGAACGGTACCGTTACCTACGGGAAAAAGACCTCGTATGCCGACGGCGAGCTCACGCTGACCGGTGTCATCAAGTCCGTTGCGGACGGCGTCAAGCAGGATTACACCTACAAGCAGATCCTCGGCAAGGCGATCGACTACGGCTTTGTGGCTGATAAGTTCCAGCTGTACGGCAACGACGTCCAGTCGAACTTCGCGGTCAACTACTACGAGGACCACGCAAACGGTGTCAACCCGAACCTCGGCAACACCGCAGGTCCGATCGCAGTCGCGTATTTCGTCGACTACGACAAGGACGAGCCGGCAACCTATGCAGATACCACCTACAGCAAGACCTACACGCCTGAGGAGGCTGCTGCGGATAATAATATCTCGCACGGCAAGATCAACGTCGACAAGACCACATGCGTCGTCGACGGTCAGGAGGTCAAGACGAAGGCGGATCTGTATGTGGATTCTGAGCACCGTCAGGCAAGCGACAAGCGTGGCAGTGTTGAGTTCCACATCATGGACGCTTCCGATATCAAGGACGGCATGGTCGACCCGATGATCGCGTACATGCAGGGCGTGTCCGCTGATCTGGTGAACGCCGCAAATACAAAAGGGACGCTTGAGACCTACAGCATCGCAAATAAAATGTATGTGGATGCAAGCTCCTATCCGGACGGCGCGACTGTGTATGTCGACGGCGATGCGCTTGCGGATGCCAACGGCGGCGTGCTCGGAAACAACGGCGGCAAGGAAATGCACGTTGTGGTCAAGCCCAATCAGACCATCGTGTTCAATGTCACCAAGCATGACGTGATCGACATCAACCGCTTCTTCTACCACGTTGTGCAGGAGGACGGCACGATCCTGTCCGACACCTCTGCACCGAGTGCAGCACCGGGTGCTGATACGAACAAGTGGCTGAATGAGCGCATGCGCCAGACAGTCTTCAATCTGGCATCGGTCACGAAGGCGGGCTTCGACGCCAGCGCGGGTATCTTCCTCATTCCGACGAAGGAATCCGTCGCTTTCACCAAGGGCACCTCGACCGGCTGGCTGATTACGGCAGGCTACTTCGGGAACACCGGCGGTGAGTGGCACTTTGCTTACCTCGAGATCGGCAAGACCGTCGAGACCGGTTATTCGATCGACCTCAACAAGGTCGACAGTAAGGGCAACGCTGTCAGCGGTGCAAAGCTCGGCGTCTACAGCTACGACCCGGATGCGAAGACGGAGACGCTCGTCAACGTGCTCGTCACCGGCGCGGAGAACCCCAACGAGTTCAAGGGGCTGAAGGCTGGCAAATATGTCATTCGCGAAATTGCTGCGCCTGCCGGCTACCAGAAGACCGATCAGGTGTATTACTTCGAGATCGTTGAGAAGACGGGGCAGATTCAGATCAATCGCGAGGGCGATTTCATTGAGTATGTCGACAGCATCGACATGACGGTCTACACCGACAACACCTACACCACGAAGGACGGCGACACCGTCACCTACTCGACATTCGCGATCCTCGACAACGAGTATAAGGATTCCTTCGACAACGTCTTCACGTTCAGCCGCGACACGGCACAGCACATTGTCATCTATAAGAACGGCGAGCGTGTGACGGATTCTACCAGCACGGTAGAGAATCCGGTTCTGTACGCTTTCGATGTTGACGACGCTACCGGAAGAACTGTGATCTACCGCAACGGCACGGCACTCCCGTATACCTTCGGGTATGAGACCACCGCGGCAAGCGAAGGCATCGTCTCGGTTTACAAGGGCGACAAGCTGCTCAACTCTGAAGACGATGCAGACGAAGCAATCTTCACGGATAAAGCCTACACCGAGGGCATTTACAAGTACGTTGTCCACAAGGCGGCAACCGACACCGACACGCTGTTCTGGGACAACGAACCGGCTGCGCAGTACCTGTCCACCGGCGGTCGCTATGTGATCGACGGCAGACGCTATGCGGTCACGCTTGAGGACGGCGCAATCAAGAATGTCTACGCATCGTGGCAGACCAACTACTTCCGCATGAACGGTGATACGCTTGAGTATCATCAGGGCGGACTGTATACCCCGCTGACCGATTCCTGCAAGCTTGATGCCGGCGGCAACGGTGAATTCACCAAGTCGTGGGGCAAGGTAAAGGTCGATTTCAATGCGAACAACTCGATCAACACCATTCATATTCTGGATCATAAGTTTACGCTCGGCAGCGCAAACTACATGATCGCCTATGAAAACGATCTGTTTGCAACGACGATCAACCTGAGCGACGACCCCAGAGTCCGTACCTTTGATTTCACCAACAGTGAGGCATTCACTGTCTCGAAGGTCGACGACAACGGCGCTCCGCTGAATGGTGCGACCATCGTCGTCAAGAAGGAAACCTATGATCTGAATCTGGAGGGCAAGCTGCATCTGATGCCCGGTCCTGACAACGAGATCCCGAAGGACGGCAAGGATGCAAAGAGCATCGACGGCTGGGTCTGGACGGTTGACAAGACCAGCGAATCCTTCGATGCAGAAAAGCTCACTGCAAACACACTGACCTTCCTTCAGGGTCAGGATGCGCCGAAGGAGGATCTGAAGCAATTCACCTTCTACCGCATCATTGAGACGGAATCTCCGCCTGGCTACAACGGCTCCAAGACCGACACGATCATTGCTGTGTACACGAAGAATGTGAACGGACAGATGTCGACCGGCTGGGGCTGGGGAGGCGGCACCATGGAATATCCGATCTCCTCGGATACCTACTATTATAAGACAACTGTCAAGCACCGCGAAGAGCTGACTGAGAAGCTGTTTGACGCAGACTACAATATCAACCCTGCATGGAAGCAGATTGATATGTCCTCTGCACTGAGCAGAACATTCACCATTGAGAATGCGATGTTCGCTGCGGATGCGAGCCTTGTCAAGAAGGACGCTGACAGCGGTCTGCGCATCAACGGCTCAGCCTTTGAAGTGTACCGCTACGACCTCACGTCTCAGAAGAGCACGCTGGTCGAAACTGTCATCCCGACTGCGGCTGGTGCTGTTGATATGCACAAGCTCATCCCGGGTGTGTACTATCTCGTTGAGACGGTCGTTCCGGACGGCTACGAGGAAACGCTGAAGGATCAGCAGATCTTCTTCACGATCAACAAGCCGAATGCAGACGGCGTCATGGAGTTCCACTGGGGCAAGCCCGATGCACCGACCAAGTACCCGTTGCTTCTGTCCGTCGACGGCTGGAAGGTGACTCCGATGCTCTCGAGCGGTGATAAGATCGCGGAGGACGGCACATCGCTTTCCGGCGTGACCGAGATCACGATTAAGACCAACAGAAAGCCTGATTACGCGAATGCATCCACGGAATGGGCAGAGGGTCTGAGCACTGAGTCGACTTGGGACGAAGCGGAGAAGACGACAAAGATTACCTTCTCGATTCCTGCGACTGTCAAAGCACTGAGCACCGGCATGTGGCATCTGAATCCCGGCGAGGAGTTCAATGTCGAGGAAATGATCATCACGGTCGAGGAAAAGGCAGATGAGGAATCGCCTGTTATTCAGAAGACCTATTCGACCGCAATCACCTCCGAGCCCGAGATCAGGCTCGACACGGATACACTTCCGGACGAGCTTGCATCGCTGATCACCAAGACCGAGAAGGACGGCGCGTACACCATCACCGTCGCGAATACCTCCAACGGTGAAGCGCCCAAAACTATCTCGATCAGCAAGGCGACGGTCGGCGGCACGCCGATCACCACCGGCACTGCTGTGTTCACGCTGTCTGCCGATAGCAATGTGTTCGTCGGCGTCAAGGTGAACGGCACGGAGATCAAAGCAGATGACGTCACAGAAAAGGACGGCAAATTCATCATCACGATTTCCGATAATGATGTCGCTATCACCGGTCTCCAGGACGGCGACTATGTCCTGACCGAGATCGCGTCTCCGGACGGCTACACCACTGTGAAATCCGACTTCTCCTTCTCCATCAAGGACGGCGTGGTCGATAAGGATTCCGTGACGGCTGTGACCGAAGGCAATGCGACCATCGATCTGGCTGACGGCGCGACCGAAGGCGAGAAGGACAACAAGCACATTATTGTGACGGACGATATTTCCACCCTCCTGATCAATAAGAAGGACATTGCATCCAAGGCATACGTTGACGGCGCGACCATCGAGATCACGCTCGATACTCCGAAGGAGACCGGCGCAAAGCTCGATTCCGGGCTCGTCACGGTCACCGGCGCAAAGTCCGCCGCAACGATTACTGCGGACACGATCACCTTTGTCTCCTCCGACAAGGATGCTGAGATCAAGGGTCTGCCGGACGGTACCTACACGATGAAGGAATCCGGCAGCGAATTCACTGCTGCGGACGGCAATGTCTACACAGTGCTGACCTCTACCATCACCTTTACGATCGAAGACGGTGTGGTCACCGATGTGCACCACAACGACGAGGGTGAGACTCCGCTCGGCAAAATCGAGGACGGCACAACAGCTGACTACTACTTCAACGGCACTGACACACTGACCATCGCGGATGCACAGCGTGCACCGCAGACGATCGAGATCGACAAGGCAGCCGTCACCGGCGAGGACACCTACGAGCTGATCTCGAACGACAACAAGGCGACCTTCCGTCTGTACAGTGTGGCGAACGGCGAAACCCCTGCGGCATCGCTCGCAGATGTCAAGGTCGGCGGCACGGCAAAGACTGCTGTGACCGACAATGATACTGACAGCAAGCACAAGGGCGACAGCTACATCACCTACGAGGACAACAAGGCGCTGATCACCGGTCTGAAGGACGGCAAGTACATCCTGCAGGAAACGGTTGCTCCGGACGGCTACACAGTCGTCAGTGAGATCACCTTCACGGTCACGGGCGGCGTTGTCGAAACGGTTTCTGCGGAATCCGACGGCGATGTTACGCTGGATGCCGACGGCAAGATCATCGTTCTCGATAAGAAATCCACGATCGAGATCGACAAGCAGGCATTCGGCGACGCAGAGCTCGGCGAGGGCGATGCTTCGTTCAAACTGACCGCCATTGAGACTGTGACCAAGGATGCTGACGACAACGACGTCACCGTCCCGGCTGCAAGCCTCAAGGACGTCGAAGTCTCCGCGGCAGACGCTGCGTATGATGCAGATGACAATGCGATCACCTACACGGACAACACCGCGACGCTCACCGGTCTGCTGGACGGCACCTATGTGCTCGAGGAAACCGCAGCACCGGACGGCTTCACCAAGGTGACCTCCAAGATCACGTTCGTCATTGAAAACGGCGTCATCGTCAGCCACAAGACTGAGACGGACGGCGATGCAGATCATGTCGCCACCGAGGACGGCGGCACCAAGCTGATCGTCAAGGACGATGTGTCCGTGATCAAGCTCGACAAGAAGGCGCTGGACGGCGGCGAGACCGTCGAGGGCGCAACGCTTGAGCTGCTGTCGAAGGACACCTATGAGACCGAAGAGGGCGGCACCAAGATTGACGCTCCGATCCTCTCCAAGATCAAGTCCATCGGCGGTGAAGCGATCGACGGCAAGATCGGTTCGACGGAGATCGACGGCGTATCCTATTATGTCATCGAGTTCACCGCAGGCTCGACCGAGTTTGTCGGTCTGGCAGACGGCGACTACATCCTCCGCGAGACGGTCGCTCCGGACGGCTTCACCAAGGTGACCACCGCGTTCACATTCACGGTCGAGGACGGCGTGATCACCAAGTCCGAGGCTGTGACCGACGGCGAGACCAAGGTCATTGAGGCAACCGACGGCGAGCATATCGTGGTTCTGGATGACATTTCCCGCATCACTGTCAACAAGCGCGACATGGGCGGCGATGAGATCCCGGCAGAAAAGGGCACTGCGACCTTCACGCTGGAGTCCGTCGACTACACCTACAACGAAGTTGAGTACGCTGCTGCAAGCCTTGACGGCGTTAAGGTCAAGGACCAGCCCGAGGCAAAGGTCAAGGACGGCATTCTCACATTCAACGGCAATTCCGCAGAGCTCGACGGTCTGAAGAACGGACAGTATGTGCTGACCGAAACCTTCGCACCGGACGGCTACACTAAGGTCGAGACCAGCTTCACGTTTACCGTCAGAGACGGCGTGATCGTTGATTCCGAGGCTGTCACGAACGGCGAGGTCAATGTGATCGAGGCGGTTGACGGCAAGACGATTCAGGTGCTCGACGATATCTCCACTATCTACATCTCCAAGAAGGATCTCGGCGGCGAGAAGATCGACGAGGCGCTCGGCGAGGCTGAATATGAGCTGACCTCCGAATCCGATCTGACCGGCGTGATCGTCAACGGCAAGACCTATACTGATGAAGATGTGACGAAGACCGACGACGGCAAATACGTCATCACCTTCACCGGCAACGATGTTGTCATCAAGGGCATTCCGGACGGCGAGAATTACTCGCTCAAGGAAACCGCCGCACCGAAGGGCTATGACAAGGTGACGACTGAATTCACGTTCAGCATCACCGACGGTAAGGTTTCTGATTCCAAGGCTGTGACCGACGGCGACACCGACGTCATCTATGCTGAGGACGAGACCCACATTGTCGTGAAGGACGATGCAAAGCGCGTCATCATCGACAAGACCGATCTCGGCGGCACCCCGATCGACGACAGCAACAAGGCAACCTTCCGTCTGTACTCCGATGATACCTATGAGATCACCGTGAAGGACAGCGAGGGCGTTGAGACGACCGAGGAGCGTTCTGTTCTGTCCGATGTCATCGCCGGCGGCTCCAAGCAGGAGGTCAAGACCGATGAGAAGGGCACCTACATCGAGTTCCCGGGCAACTCCGCAACACTCGAGGTTCTCAGAAACGGCGATTACACGCTCGTGGAGTTTGCAGCTCCGGACGGCTTCACCGTTGTTGAGACCAGCTTCACCTTCAGGGTGACTGACGACAAGCTCGAGCAGGTCGAGGT
>JAEEGL013382680.1_pt1 | contig 31628 bp, 30 predicted proteins | sample 9134231 | NCBI WGS metagenome assembly JAEEGL01 (sample SAMN16246548, study PRJNA631951) | gut metagenome | biome: gut microbiome; feature: rumen; material: fiber-attached | host: Bos | place: Iran: Karaj | collected 2018-10 | reverse complement strand
AGTTCCTTAACATACTGCGCGCGAGTCATTGATTTAAAAGAATATTCTGAACCTGCTTCTGCAATTCCTGCGATGTCGCGCTCCAAAGCACCAAATGAAAGTGCAAGTTTGCGGCGCTTCTGTCCGCCGGAAAGCTGAAAAAGTTTTTGAGGCTCTATCATAAACTAGAATGCAAGCTTTAAAAGATCAAACAGGTCGTCAGAAGTCATGCTTCGCGGAAGAGTATTCATTAAGTCGAGCTCTCCTGCGTCTTCTGCAGCAAGCGCGAGCTGGTCTATCGAAATCGAGAGATCCTTTAAGCGTGCAGGCAGATTGTTCTTTGCGATTTTCTGTCTAACGTATTCACAAAGTGCAGTAATCGATTCTTCTGTAGACGCAGTTTCTGGAGCTGCACGCAGAATCTTTGCAATTTTTTCGATGCGGTCTGCTTTAAACTTTGCTGCGTCTTCGATGACATAAGGAAAGAGAATAGAAGAGACCAGCGAGCGCGATATTCTGTAACGCGCATTAATTGTCTGTGCTAACATCGATGCTACGCCGTTTGCACTCATGGCACTTGCAAGAGATGCCATACAACCACCCTGAGTCAAAAGAACTTCTGCAGGAGTTGTAATTGTAAGAGACGGAGATCCGTCCATTGCATATCCCAAAAGTTCAACACCTTTTTCTACAATCATGTCGCTAAAGAAAGATGCTTTCTGTGAAATATAACTTTCTGTTGCAAGACAGAGTGTTTCGATTGACATCGAAGCTGTCTGATTTTCTGTAAGTGTAAGCGAAAGATTTGGATCAAAAAGAACAAGCTTTGCAAGTGCGTCTTTATTCTTAATGAGTTTGTTTTTATTTGAACGCGAATCAATTACCGGAGTAAAAGAAGAAAAAATAAATGGATCGCGCATTGTTGTCGGAATACAAATCAAAGGAAGCGGTGCAACAGATGGAGATGCACCGTCAATGAATGTATAAAGATCATGTGCTTCATAAAAAATTGAACAAACTGCTTTTGCAATATTAATTGTCTTTGCTCCACCGACAGCGATTATTCCGTGAACATGTGCCTGGCGTGCAAGCGTGAGAGCCTGTTCAATTGTACTTGTATTTGCCCCGTTTGAAATTTCATCAAACGTAAAGAAATCAATTTTATGTTCATCAAGCGGCTGCAGGATTTTATCTGCGATTCCGACTTCCTTGAGCATCGGATCTATGATAAGCATGAACTTTGAACCGTATTCCTGGGCGTACTGTCCGATTCTCGTAATCGTATACGAACCCAAAACAATGTTCGGAGAAATCTTAAAAATAAAATCTGCCATAATCTAATTAACTCCCGTTTTTTAATTTTATGCTGAATTTAAAAAATTACTTTTTATAATTCAATTTAGCACTTTCATCATACACAAAAAAAGACGGAATTCCTTCCGCCTTTTTTATAACATTCTGACTTTCTGGTTAGATTCCATAACTAGCCATAATTCGCTCTGCTGTCGAATTAAGGATTTCAGAACTAAGGTATGATGGATCTTTAATTTTTTCTTTAATCTGAGCTACAAGGTCAGTACGAACGTCTGGAGTTTCATCAGCAATTTCTTTGAGGTAGTAAGCTTCTGCCATTTCTTTGGCTTCTTTAGACACGCTGATGGAATCTGGTGAAGATTTTACTCTTTCTGAACCCTGAGTACGCTTTGTGCTCTGTACGTTGTTAAGTGGAGTTACTCCTCCAAGTTTGTCTATCATCATATTTTCCTGCCTTATACCTTAATTATCGGTATTTTCCGCTAAAAGTTTAGTATTATTGCTACCCGAAACGAAAACTGCAAATTCGCCCTTTATGGACGGCCTTGATGCAAATTCGTCCCTAACTTCTGCCGAAGCCCCATCCACGATTTCTTCGTGAAGCTTTGTTAACTCCCTGCCGACAACAACGCGCCGGCTACTATCTATATCGGCAATATCCGTCAGTAACTTTACAATTCTGAACGGACTTTCGTACAAAATAAATGCATTTCCGCCTTCTAAAAGCTCTCTAAGCCTTTTTCGGCGTTTTCCCGGGCTTGGCGAGGTAAATCCCTCAAAAACCAGGGTCTTTCCACCAGGCCCTGCCACACTTACAAGCGTTGCAAAGGCGCTCGGCCCAGGTATCGGCACTACCTTAAAGCCTGCCTGACGCACTTTATACGCCAGAACTGCCCCAGGATCGCTGATTCCCGGCATTCCTGCATCGCTGGCATACGCAACAGACTGGCCCTTTTTAAGAAGCTCAATTATCTTATCTGCCGCAATATCCTCATTCTGAGACCGGCACGAAATCAACGGCTTTCTTATCTCAAAATGCGTCAAAAGTTCAAGTGTATGCCTCGTATCCTCGCAGGCGATAACGTCTACGGCCTTAAATGTCTCCAAAGCCCTGAATGTAATATCGCCCAGGTTTCCTATCGGCGTTCCAACTATAAACAATTCTGACACACTACTATTATATAAGCAAATTTTGCCCAACGCAATAGTAAAATTTAAACAAAAAAAACCGGGCTACTTTAAAGTAAACCCGGTTTTTGTTTTTACTGCTAAACCTGTCTTAGAAGTGTACTACAACACCAATTGATGGAGTAAATTCCCAGCCTTTTAAATAAATATCATCTGAAATTGAATAGCCACCGAAATCTATTTCACCATAAAGCGGAATTTTATAGCGTGCACCAAACGAAGCATATATGCCGATAAAGTTAAAGAACTTATAAACAGCCATAACGTCAGCACCTACATCAAGTGATGCAGTAAACAGTGATACGTATCCGCTGCTCACAAAATTAAGAGATACGCCGACCATACCTAAAGCACTTAAACTAAAATTATCCCAATTTAAAAGCGAATATCCTACGCCCATATCAAGAATTAATTCAGTACAGTCACAGCCATCAAATTCATCACAAGTTGGTGCACATGCATCAAAATCTGCCTTAATTGTTAAGTTGTTCGGCATAATTCCAAGATATACAAGATTTATACCTGGAGCAACCCATGAAATATCCTCCTCTCCTGCAGGACCTCCATAAGCAATGTTTCCAATAGGCATTGTAAATCCTGCTCCGACCCAACTGCTCATTCCTTCCTGTGCAAAGGCAGCAGTACCAATGATGAGTGCTGCTAATACACAGCTCAACTTTTTCATAAAAACCTCCTGCTCGTGATGACAAATCTGCACATCACATAACTTCCATTATATGGGCAAATTTTTTCATGTGCAATAAAAAAAGTAAATAAAAACCTGTTTTTAAAAATAAAAACCCGGGCACTTTGATGCGTCCGGGTTTTTTAGTTGATTCAGCGTAAAAAAATTTTACTGAAGGTTTTTACAAACTGCTTCGATCTGTGCTTTTGTAAGTCCGATGTCCTTTATAAGATAAGACTCAACTACCTGGCTAAGATTTTTGTCAGTTACTTTTTTGCCGCCGTTCATATTAGTAAAGATAAACGGAATTGTGTTTGCAAAAAGATCATACTGCTGGAAGTTTTTCTTTACATTGTAAAGATTTTTGTAGCTCTGCATGTAGTCGTCAGTAATTTCTTCGAGTGTTGCACCGTTTAATGCAAGAAGAACTGCCGTTACATAACCTGTGCGGTTTTTACCGTCTTTTCCGTGAATAAGATATGTTTCGCCAGGGTTTTCTGCAATAAAAAGAAGTGTTTCTTTTAACTTGCTGTTAAATTCTTCTCCACCAAAAGATGATCCCATATTTACATAACATACTTTCTTGCTGTCAGAAAGTTTTTTGTAATAAGGAGCTGCCTTAAAGTTTGCAGATGCAGTTTCTAATGTATCACCAAGTGCGATTACTGCAGTTACTTTATTTTTTTCTGCAAGCTTAACTGCATATGGCGATCGTGCATCTCCTCTTATCGGGCTGTAAGAACGGAAGATTTTTCCTTCTTTGATTTTTCCTTTTGTGAGCGGACGGAAGTTAGCAAAAACTTCATCGCTTTCAAACTGTGCTCTGTCATCGCTCGGTTTGAGCATGCGTGTCTGATAATCTATGAGATAGCCGTACTGCTTTTTAAGTGTAATCGTTACTTTTGTTCCGACTTTAACTTTTGCAGTCTGAGCAAAATTTCCTAAATTGATTGCAAGGGAAATTGTCTCCGGTTCCATTCTCAAAAGGAACTCGCCTGTATTTACATCACTGTAATCTTTTACGATAGGTGCTGTAAATTTAAAATTGCCGGCTGTGATATTAACAATATCACTGGCACTAAAACCACGGGTTACCATCTGCTTTGCCTTTACGGCAAGGTATGCGTTTCCGTGTACATCGATTTCTGTGATTTCTGTCTGAACAGATGCTTTTTCTGCTGAAAATGCCAAAGAACTGATTAAGAGAAAAAAGATTGTAAATAACTTACTGAATTTCTTCATTTTTCACTCTCCTTCTAATATACTCTAAATGATAGCACAACATCTCCAATATTGCTAGAAAAAAATAGTTTTGCGGATACTGTTGTATAACTGTAAAAAAACAATTAAACTTGGTTTGTTACATATTAATTTATCTGCGGAGCTGAATATGGCATATAAAATTTTTATCGATGGGAAAGAAGGTACTACGGGCCTTAAAATCTATGAACGCTTTGCAAACCGCGGTGACATAGAAATCCTTACAATTGATGACGAAAAGAGAAAAGATCCGGTAGAAAAGGCAAAAATGATAAATGCTTCGGATTTTACGTTCCTCTGCCTGCCGGACGCAGCAAGCATCGAATCTGTTGCCCTCTGTACAAACCCTAAAACAAGAATAATTGACGCTTCTACAGCTCACCGTACAAACCCGGCATGGGCTTACGGCTTTCCTGAGCTTGATAAATCGTTCCGCGAAAAAATCATTTCTTCTAACCGCGTTGCAGTTCCAGGCTGCTATGCTTCGGGTTTTAACGCAATTGCATATCCTCTCGTTAAAAGCGGAATTCTTCCAAAAGACTACCCTGTTGTGATTCATGCCGTAAGCGGCTATTCCGGAGCAGGAAAAAAGGCTATCGCGCAGTACGAAGACCCGAACCGCGACAAATCTCTCGATTCTCCGCGTCTTTATGCTCTTACACAGATGCATAAACATATTCCGGAAATGACAAAAATTCCTGGCCTTGCATTTGAACCGATTTTTAATCCTTATGTATGTGATTATTTCCAGGGCATGACTGTAACAGTCGGACTTCATGCAAGAATGCTGGCTAAAAAAGTTACTGCACATGAAGTTTGGGAAATGTTTGCTTCTCATTACGAAGGCTGCAATTTCGTAAAGGTTGCTCCTCTCATGGGAGAAGGAGTTTTACCAGAAGCATTTATTCCTGCAAATACTCTTGCCGGAACAAACGACATGCAGCTTTTCGTGTGCGGAAATGATGAGCGCATCACAATAACAACACGCTTTGACAATCTTGGGAAAGGTGCATCGGGCGCTGCTGTTCAGTGTTTAAATATAATGATGGGCATTGACGAAGCAACAGGGTTAAGATAAGTTCTGCAATTAAAAAACGCGGCAGTTTTAACTTGCCGCGTTTTTTTTATCCTAATTTTTCTATCTTTCTGTGAAGCTCAAGAAGACGTGTATGGATATAATGATCTATTGTTGTTTTTTCAAGAATACCGAGAGGTTTTCTATTTTCATCGACAATCGGAATTGCCTGTGAATCTGCTTTTTCAAAAATCTCGTAAGCTTCTGGTAAAGTCGTCATCGGTGTACAGCTTGCACCCGGTTCATCCATGATGTCCATTGCAAGAAGGCTTTCTGCAAGTTCTCCAATCTGAAGAACTTCTTTTAAATGTTCAAGCGAAATTACTCCGACAATTTTATCACCACTTCTTACAACATAATTTAAATTAGGATACTTGCTGAATGAATCAAGTATGTCTCTTATGGTTGTAGTGTCAGTAACAATCGAAGGAGATTTTTCGTCGCAGATTTTGTAATTTCCCCATGTGATGTCTTTTACAAGAGTATTCTTTACGATGTCCTCTTCTGTTATGTTAAGACCACACTCGCCTGCTTTTGTAACACCATACTTTACACACACCGGTCCTAAAAGCTGAACGATAAAAGTCGTCGCTGTAATAATCAAAAGAATCTGCGGTCCGATTGAATCTGCAAAATCATTTCCTGCAGCAATCGAAAGTCCAATTGCAACTCCGGCCTGTGACAAAAGACAATACGGAAGATATTTTCTTACTGTATCAGGCGCTTTCGTTAACAATGAACCGACAATTGAACCGATTGTTTTTCCTACAGTTCTTCCGAGTACATAAATTACTGCAATCAATCCAAGGTAAGGAGTAATAATCCAAATATTTAATTTTGCACCGACAAGAACAAAGAAAAGAACATAAACCGGAGGAGTAAATTTACTTGTAAGATTAAATACAGGACGAGTTTTTGCAGGCGCAAAGTTTACCATAAAAAATCCGAGTGACATTGCAGCAAGAATATTATCAAGCCCTAAAATTATACATACTCCGGTGCAGAGAAAAAGACAGCCTAAAGAAAAAGAAAGAATTCTTCCTTCATCTTTCATTACATTACGCACGATTAGATTAAGAACAAAACCAAAAATACTTCCGATTAAAATCGAACCAAAAATATCTTTTGCAATCGTCAAAAGCTGAACACCGAGAGAAAGATTTTTTCCTCCAAGAAGTGTAGAAGCAATTGTTGATGCGATTGCATAAAGGATTAAAGCAACGGCATCGTCCATTGCAACGATTCCGTATACTGTAGTAGTTAATGGACCGCGCGTTCTGTATTCTACAAGAACATCTGTAGTTGCAGCAGGAGCCGTTGCAGAACAGATTGCCCCGAGCACAAGTCCCATAGAAACAGAAACCACAACATTTTTCGTAATCAAAAGAGAAACTGCTGTTACGATTCCGCCTACAATAAAAAACGGAGTTATCGACTCAAACAAAAGAATGCCGATAAACTGCTTGCCGTATTTTTTTAAAACATTAAGCTTTAACTCACCGCCGATTAAAAATCCGATAAGAGAAAGAGAAATCGTACTGATAGGATTTAAAGCACTGATTGTGTCCGAACCAAGAATCTGGAGCCCGGATGAACCGAGAATAATTCCTATTACGATGTAACCTACAACCTGAGGAATTTTTAATTTCTGAAAAAGTCTTCCGCCGATAGAACCGAGGAGCATGATGATTCCGAGAAGCAGAACAATCTGTGTTCCCTGTAAATGATAAAAATGTAGAAAATCCGGAAGTAAATGTGAAAATGGATCACTCATAACAAAACCTGCAAAATATAAATTGTAACTAATTATAGTTAATTACATCATTTCGTCAATTATTTCGTATGGGCTTTTATTGTAGTAAAGCCATGCATAAAGTGCAGCGCTCTGAACAACTTTTCTTCCGTAATTGCGGGTTTCTGCAAACGGTATGGTTTCGAGGAATAAATCTGAAGGGAGATTTTTGTAAATCCCGAGTCCTACCTTAGAAGAAGAAAGCCAGCGGCGCACTCTTGTGATGCCTGCGTTGTACGCAAAGAGCGCGAGGATGTCTGAGCCATCAAGACGTTCTACTAAAGTTGAATAATAATAAGTGCCGATGCGGATATTAATTGCAGGGTCAGTTATATCAGGATCTGAGATATTAAGCTGCTTTGCGCAGTCGTCAAAAGTAGATTCCATTAACTGCGATAGTCCGAGCGCTCCCGCATGGCTTTCGATGACGGGATTAAAAAAGCTTTCGGTTCTTATAAGACCAAGCATGTCGTATTCATCTACGCCGAACTCTTTTGCGCTTGCTGCAATTTCTTTTGAAAAATTCTTTGGATAAGAAAGCTCAAATACATTTCTGTTTAAGCGCGAATTATCAAGATTTGTAGTTTTAGAAACCATGTGAAGGCTTTTATAATAATTACTGTTAAAACCGTTACCACGCTTTCTTAGAAAATCTGCAACATAACAAATTGTTTCGATACCGAAAATATGTTTGTTTATCGTATAAAAATACTGCCATTCAGGATAAATTAAATCTTCAAAACCAAAGTCTGCATAACCGCGCAAAAGAGTTTCGGCGTCGGCATCATTAGAAGCAGTCTCGACAGAAGAAGGATTAAAAATGTTTTTTTCAAGTTCGTCAATCTGAATATCAAGTTCTTTTGCAGCAAGAATCCTGTAATAAATATCTGTTCCCGCATTGAGCTGAAAAGCCTTTATGAACGCTGCTTTCTTTTCTTCGTCAGAAAGTTTTAAATATCCTGTCTGGATAAGACGCCCTGTAAGATATGCAAAACGCGATGTCGTAACATTGTCTGCATAACCGTCAATCATTTTATAAACTTTATGAAACGAGCTCCATTTTGCAGACGTAAAAAGAAGCAGCGAAAGATTATCAAGGAGATCAGAGAACGAATACGGGTTGTGCCATTTTTTACAATAAACTGCAAGCGACTCGATACATTTATCTGTTGAAACTCCAAGTTTAAAATTTAATAAAAACCAAACGGCAACATCATAATCTTCGTCGTTCTGCGCACATTCAATTGCTTTTAAGAACGCATCCTCTGCCTTTGAAAAATAAACGCCGGATTTTTCATAAACCCTTCCTGCATAAATGTAGGAATAAAATTTTATCATCGGATTTTCTTTAGCAGCATCTGATTGTGCCATATCAAGAAAGAACTGTGCATTCTCTGAATGACGCTTACTTACGCCATAGAAAACTTTTCCAAAATCAGAAATTAAATACTCTGTTAGCGGAATTATTTTTTTATTTATACAGTATTCTTTTATATTTGAAAGCATGTCATAAGCAGCGCCGTAATTTCTATGAAAGCACTGTATACGAAACTGAATTACATACGAAAGAATATTCGTAAAAATTTTTGAGTCGTATGTAGTAAAAATATTTTCGCTTGTGTTTTCTTCGTCATCAACAAAAATAACAGGCTCAACAAGATCAAGCTCTGTCTGACCGTCTGTATTTTTAAAAAACTCATTGTAAAAAATTACATGGTCATCCGTAATTCTTCTTGATGTAAACCATTTACATGTTGCAAGATTAAGACGCGAATCTTTTTTTTCGCGCATTGCAAGAAGCCTCATCTTTGCAAGCTCATTAGGGCAGACTGCAAAATCAAGATTGTTGGTTTCTTCTATTAACAATGCATATTCTTTATTTTCGAAAAAAATCTGGCAGGCAAAAATATAAGCTGCGTCGTCATTATACTGTTCAAGATATTTTTTTGCATCTTCTATCTGCTGCTGGATATTGCCGAGCTTTATCTTTTGTTCCATACTGCGGCGGCTTATGTATTTAGTGCCGTGAGAAGAAGCCTTGTTAAAATATCTGAGTGCTTTTTTATAGTCTTTTTTTTCTACAGCCTTAAGTCCCATAAAATAATCGGTGTCCGGGCCGTAGATTTTCTGGAGTGAAGTTTCTGATTTAGAATTTGAATTACAACTTACGCAGAATGCTGCAAAGAAAATCATGCAGCATTTTACAGCGAGATATTTTTTTAACTTCATGCTTTTCTCAAACGTTTATGAATTACTCTGCAGGAATTATAATTGTCGTTCCAGAAATAATGTGATCTGGATTTTTAATTCCGTTGTACTTAGCAATCTTATGGTACTTCCATGGGTTATTGTAATATGATTTTGAAATATCCCAGAGAGTGTCGCCCCATTTGATTTTGTAAGTAATATTTTTTGAAGTCTCTTTTGTGCTCTGTTTTGGAGTTGCAGGAACAACTTCTTCTGCAGGTGCTACGACAATTTCGTTTTCCTTTGCTTCGTATTTTTCTTTCTTTTCTTCTTTTACTTCTTCTGTCTTTGGTTCTTCCTGTTTTTCTACTGCAGCTGTTTCTTTAGGAGCGCATTTCGATTTTGCGCGTACAGCAAAAATAAGGATAACGGCAATAATACAGATGATTGCACAGATTATACAGATAAGAACAGGAATCTTTGTCTTCTTTTTGATTGAACTGTCAGAGTCAATTGATTCTGCCGCATGACCTTCTTTTGTTTCTTCATCGAGAATGTCAGAAAAATCAAGTCCTGCAGACTGAACAGCTGAACTATCTGAAGTTTCCTGAACATCGTTCATTTCCTGTGAAGAAGTTTCGTCAAAATTAATTTCTGATTCTTCCGGAACATTAAAATCATCTTCTGCCATCGGTGTACTTTCTTCTGGAATATCAAAAGTTTCTGTGTTTGATTCCGCAGAGTCAATTGCAAAATCCCCGCCGAATACATCGTCGGTTGCAACTGTCTGGTCAGAAACGTCTTGTTCGGCTGCAGTTTCTTCTGCAACTGTTTCGTCAAGAGAAACGTCATCCATTGAAAAGTCGTCATCAACCGGAGCTGGATGTTCTTCTTCTACAATTGAATCTACATTGAGTGAATTTGGATCAAAAGAAATATCTTCGTCAGAGTCAAAACTTGTCTCTTCTACAGGATTAGAAAGGCTTGCATCAAGATCAAAATCGTCATCAGCAACATCTGCCTGTGTTACGTCTGTCTGAGCTTCTTCGTTTCTAAGTTCCATTGTGCGTGACAAAAGACTTACGCTTGTAGAAGAATCCTTTCCTGTTTCCGGGTCATGAAGTTCTGCGTTTAATTCGTTATTTTCATCAATAGAAATGTCGAGGTTAATATCTGGTTCACCGTTAGGATGTTTTTTAAGGTGTTTGATTTCGAGGGTATCTACATATTCAGCATCTTCCATAGAAGAAGTTTCTGAACGGTATAAGTCTACCTGAACTGTAGTCTGATTGTCCTTTGCGGTCGTAAGATTTAACTGTTTTTTTTCTGGTGTTCCTTCCTGCAAAACAGGGTAGAACGAACCGTCTGCAAGTTTAATTCCTATTGTTTTCATAAATCACTCCAACGTGTTACTATATATTATCATAATATTTGCGTGATTTGTCTACCTTTAAATCGCCAAAAATCGGGTTTTATGCTACAATTCTTCTATATTATCTGGAGGAATCATGTCAGAAAAACCTACACCGCCATGGGCAGACCAAATCCCTGAGGGAAGCTTTATCTCTTACGAACCGACTTACAAAGTCGGAGAATATTTTTCTAACTTTCATAAAGGCTCATTCAGTTTACAGACTGAACAGAACTCAAAAGCCCTTTCTTACTATTTTTATGACCCGACGGAGCACGGCTACGAAAAAGGCAAAGCATATCCTCTTTTAGTTTTTATGCACGGAATGTCAAACGCCCTCGAAAGCGATGTGTGCATAAATTACGCAGGCGCAGAGTTTTATTCTAAAAGTGAATATCAGAAAATATTCGGCGGGGCGTATATTTTAGTTCCGCTTGCAAACGAATATATCGAAAACGAAGAAGTTTTAGGCTCGTGGGATGATTCTTACACGAGTATCGTTCATGACCTTATCGAGTCATTTATAAAAACTCACATCGAGCCGAATGGCGGATTAAACAAAAAAATGGTTTTCGGAAACTCAAACGGTGGAGCGATGGCAGTAATATTGACTCGTGCATATCCGGGATATTTTAACGCGATAATTCCGATGGGGGCTGCAGAAATTCCTGACGAAGCGCTTCTTGATTCTTATGATGAACATGACACTGCCCTCTTTTTTGCAGCGGGCAAGCACGATGAATTTTCGAGCTACGAAGAAAATGTAGTTCCGCTTTTACCACGCCTTAAGAAAATGAAACGCTGTTATATTTACACGCCTGACTGGGTGCAGAACGGTGACCATGGAATTGCATCAATAAATTTCGGTTGTGAAATGGGACAGCACTGCATCATTAATCCGATGCACTGTAATCTTAAATTTGATGACGGAACTTTAATGGACGAAAATCTTCCCGACGGAGTTGCCGGATGGCTTTCGCATCTGCTTGAATAAAAAAAAGGTTTTTGGTAAATTCAGCATACGCAATCTAAAAACAGATGCGCAAGACAGTTCGAAGTCCTTCCTGTCTATAAACAAAACCAGGTCAATTCTATTTTTGAGGTCATTTTATGAATGAACTTTTTCTCATCATCACACTTTTAGTGTCTTTCGGTGGAACTATTGCGTTCCTGAAAATTTTTGGCAAGGGCGGTCTTTTTGCATGGATTGGAATCTGTACGGTTCTTGCAAACATCGAAGTTACTGTTCTTGTTCGCGCATTCGGAATGGATCAGACGCTCGGCAATACATTGTTTGCAGCAACATTCCTTGCAACTGATATCTTAAGTGAAGTATACGGAAAAAAAGAAGCAACCAAAGGTGTTCTTGCAGGGATTCTTACAAGCGTTACATTTATTTTACTTTCGTTTATGTGGGTGCGTTATATTCCGGCAGAAGGCGACTGGTCAAACGAATTTGTAAAAGGTCTTTTTTCTAACACGCCACGAATGCTTTTTTCAAGCCTCATCGCTTATGTCATTTCTGAATCCGTTGATGTTTTTCTTTATCATGCATGGTGGAATCTTACAGAAAAGAAAACAGGCAGTCACACAAAGATGCTCTGGTTTAGAAATAATTTTTCTACTTTGATTTCTCAGTTTGTAAATATCGTAATCTTTAACTTTGGTGCATTCCTCGGAATCTACTCATTTAAAGAACTCACTGCAATTACAGCAAGCTGCTATGTAATTTACATTGCAACGAGTTTGCTTGATACTCCGTTTGTTTACATTGCAAGAAAGATTGCAGAAAAATCAAAGCTTGATTAATTCTTTATCTGTTCGCACATTTTCTTTACGGCTTTAGAAATCGAGTTACGATCCAGCGCAGAGTAGTTTACTATAAAACTCTCCTGCGCCGGAACAGAATGTGCGGACTTCACGGAATAAAAATAATCTGACAGAAGTTCAATTTTAATTCCCGCATCGCGCCATTTTTTCTGAATTACTTTTGCGTTCTGTTTTTTGTCGAGCGTAAAAAGAAAATGAAGTCCTGAGTTTTCTTCGTGAATCGTTCCGATTTTTGTAAGCCCGGAATTTTCAAATGCCTTTATAAGATTGTTTCTAAGGCTTCTGTAATAATTTTTCATTCTATTGATATGCTTTTCGTAATTTTTATCTTCGATAAAACGCGCAAGTGTAAACTGCTCGAAGCTCGAAACCTGACATGAATATGGATTAAGCTTTTGTAAAAATTCTTCTGCAAGATTTTCTGGAAGAACCATGTAGCCTATTCGGATAGAAGGCGAAAGGGTTTTTGAAAAAGTGTTTACATAAATTACACGGCCAAGGCGGTCGATGCTCTGCAATGTTGGAAGAGGTTTTCCGTTAAAGCGGAATTCGCTGTCATAATCATCTTCGATTATATACCTTCCCTTTCGCCTGTATGCCCATTCTAAAAGTTCTGTACGGCGCTTAAAGTTCATCACAACACCGGTCGGGAAATGATGTGAGGGGCAGACATGTGCTACAGAAGCACCGGATTTTTCGAGCGCGCCTATCGTAAGTCCTTCATCATCTATTTTTACCGGAATGCATTTTGCCCCGTTGAGTTTAAAAATCTCGCCAGCCTTATGGTAGCCCGGATTTTCGACTGCAAAAATTTCTTTTCGCCCCAGAAACTGAACAAGCATCGAATAAAGTGATTCTGTTCCGGCACCGATGATAATCTGATTTTCGTTAACCTCCATGTTACGGAATGCTTTTAAGTAGCCGGCGATGGCGCGCCTTAACTCTGGAACGCCCGACACCTCGGCGCGCTCAAGCAGAGCCTCGCTTGTAGTATTTAAAACCTGGCGCATGGTTTTTGCCCATAGCGAAAACGGAAACTTTTCGAGATTGGCCGCGCCGCTTGTAAAATCCGCGAGGTTTGAGATGCAGTTGCGGGAGTCGTCCTGCAGGCGCGGGCGGGACCGCGGCGTAACCGGGGCAAAATGCCTTGCGATGTCAGAAACAAAAAAGCCTTTTTTTTCGATAGAATACAGATAACCTTCGTCAATGAGGCGCGCATAGGCATTTTGCACCGTTATGACGCTCACGCCGAGGTGGAGGGCGAGTGTTCGTTTTGAAGGAAGTTTTTCGTTCTCGGTAAGAGTAGTATCTAATATCTGAGAGCGTATAGATTCGTAAAGAAATTCTGTGAGTGTAAGATTATTTCGTTTTTCAAAATCGATTGTTATCATTAAATCTGATTATATAAAACTATTACATTTTTGAATATATCAATAATACCAGATTTTTTGTATATTCAGCATATAAAAGCGCGGGACAGCGCTTAAGAAGAGGTAACCATGGACAAGAGACTTTTAACGATTCAGGATGTTTCATGCGTAGGACAGTGTTCACTTACTGTTGCGCTTCCTGTAATTTCTGCATGTGGAATTGAAACAGGTATTTTACCAAGTTCAGTTTTATCAAATCATACAGCAGGATTTTCTGGCTGGACTTTTCATGATCTTACAGACGACATGCCTAAAATCTTAGACCGCTGGCTTACAGAAAAAGTAACGTTCGATGCTTTTTACACAGGATATGTTTCTAAGGCACAGATTCCGCACATACTCGACATAATGGAAAAGACAGCACGCCCTGGAGCACTTCGCATCGTTGACCCTGTAATGGCCGACAACGGAAAATTATATGCAGGCTTTGATGATGACTTTCCGCAGGAGATGAAAAAACTCTGCAAAGGCGCTGACGTAATAATGCCAAACTTAACAGAAGCTGCTTTCCTTTTGGGTCGGCCGTATGTTGCAGAAGGTTATGACAAGGCTTTTATCGAAAAAATGGCACGCGACCTTGCAGCGCTCGGAGCAAAAAATGTAATCGTAACCGGTGTTAGTTTTGAAAGTGATAAACTTGGCGTTGCAGTCTATTCAGCTAAAGATGATAAGGTTGAATATTACTTTAACGAAAAACAGGCTGTAAGTTCTCACGGAACTGGTGACCTTTATGCATCTGTTGTTGCAGGCGCACTTCTCCGTGGAAAAACATTACTTGAAGCTGCAAGTCTTGGAGCTGATGTTGTAGTAGAAGCAATTAAAATTACAAACGGCGACAAAGATCACTGGTACGGCGTTAAGTTTGAAAAAGCACTTCCTTACCTTATCAAACGGCTCGGCGACTGATAAATAAACCTGCAATCGTTATGACAGCACCTGCTGCTCCGAGAAGAGTCATCTTTTCTCCGAGCAGCATGAATGCAAATACTGCTGTTACAACCGGAATAAGATAAAGCGCACAGCTTATCTGTACTGTTCCGACAATTTTGCAGGCTTTTCCCCAGAATACAAAACACAATCCACTTGCTACAAATCCAAGAAAAATAATATTTACGATGTTGAGCGGTTTTGTAAACCGTGCAGGGTCTGCTGATTTATTCAGTATAAAAGGCAAAAGCATAAGCATGAAGATTATTCCAAAGAAGAATATTCTTCGTGTTGCACAGATCGGATCGTAGTTCTTTTTATTTAAAATCGAAATAATCATTGAGTAAAATCCCCAGCAGATTCCGGCAAAGAGTGCAAGCATATCACCGCGTGGATTAAACTCAAGTGTCGTTCCGTTAAAGCAGACAAGGGCAACTCCTGTTATCGAAATTAAAAATCCTATGATGAACCTTACTGAAAGATTTTTTTCTTTTAAGAAAATCTGAGTTATGATTGCAGTAAAAAGCGGGCAGATGCTTACGATTACACTTACGTTTGACGCGTTTGTAAAATTAATCGCCACGTTTTCTGAAAGCTGGTAGAGAATAAGACCTGTTAATGCTGCCAGCGCAAAAAGAATGTTGTCGGTTTTTTCGATTTTTATAAATTTAGGCTGAATAATCCAAAGCCCGATGTATGCTGCGATAAATCTTAAAAGCATTATTTCTAACGCAGAAAAATCTTTTAAAAGATATTTTGTGCTTACGAATGTAATTCCCCATACAAAAACAGCTGTTGCTGCAAAAAAATAGCCCAAAGGCTTCTGGTTTGTCTGTGTCATACGGCAAAATATAACACAAAGAATCAGATGCTGTCCACACAGGTCAACGCGGTTTTAAATTTTTGACAACTTTAAAATGCGCGTATATAATGGAAAGGAGAGTTAAAATTGGTGTGTTATAAAAAAAGTTGTTCATCCAGGGCCGTTGCCCGCATCTGCATCAGGCATATTCTGCCATAACCTTTCCAATTTATATCAGCACAAACTGCTTTTTTACAACAGGAGACACAAATTGAAAAAATTTATTAAACTTGGAGTGCTCGCAGTTATCTGCACGGCAATTCTTACGGGCTACTCATCTGCTCAGAGCAAAAAAACTACGAGCGCCGTAACAATTGACCCTGCTCTGACGCCAGAAAACAGCTGCGTGTTTTTCTTTCCATTGGGATGGTATGTTACAAGGGACATGATTCAGATTGATCCGGCATTTCCTCATAACAGAGAAGAATTAAAACTGCCGAAGCTCTACTCTAAACCGCTTGCTCCAGGCTCAACTTATCTTTTTGAAGAGATGCTGATTGGTTCTACAGTATGGGACGGGTATCCTACTATCGAAGATTCTATGACACAAAGTTATCTTAACTATGGTGAAAAATTTTCTTTTAAAGGCTATAAATTGAAAGTTCCAAAAGAACCTGGTTTTTATTATTGTTACAGAACAGTAGTCGACAAAGATTATGTTATCGTTATTACAAAAACTATGGATGAAGATTTTCTTAAACGCTACAAGGTATTTCACAAAAAATACATTAAAAAATGTGCCGAAGCATATGCCGGAACTGCATGGGAACCTATTATTAAAGAACAGGTTGAGGTATGGACAAAATGAAAAATAAAATATTAATTCTTTCGATAATTTTTGCAGCATTTACAAACATCTGTTTTGCTCAGGCTAACGGTAAAAAGAAAACAATAGAAACTCCTTTAGAAAATCAGGTAATTGTTGTAGGACGCATTCACTTTAGCACAGATGCCGATAGAAATTATTTGTTCGATGCATTTGAAGTGCCAGAAGACAGAAGAGAGTTTAAAGATATTGTAGTACTTCCGGTTTATACACCTGGAATGATTCAAAAGCCGGCAAAAGACGGATCTGTTTCATACATTACAATACCTAAATTAACATTAAGCATGTTTAATTCGAAAGCCTGGGTTGCAAGCGATAATTACTTCTTTATCAAGTACACAGTTGGCAAAGACGGAATTCTTTACATGACAAGCGCGACTGCTTTTATAGGCGGTTCACATTTACTTCCTGTAATACTTCCTATGTACTTTAAAGTAAAAATTCCGGAAAATGAAAAATACATTTACATCGGTGACTTTTATTATTCTACAAAAGGAATTAACTTTGAACTTTCTGTAAGTGTTAAAGATGAATTTGAGTCTGCACAGAAAGCACTTGATGAAGTAACTAAAAACGAAGTTTCACTTTGCCGTGTAAGTAAACAGCCTTTTGATGATGATGACAAACTTGGATTTTCTTACAGTCCGGTTCAGTCAGAAATTACTCAGTGGTACAGCCATGTAAAAAAGGCTTGTGAAGAAGCTGAATAAATACAACAACGGAGTTTATTATGTTAAAAATTAAAAAAGCGTTATTAACAGTTGCGCTGGTTTTTTTGTCGTGTTCAATCTGGGCACAAAATCTTAGAAACTATGTGTGTATTGTACGCGGAAACCTTTCTCAAGAAAATAAAGAGTTTCTTACAGACCTTGAGGATGCTCTTGAATCTTATGGTCACAGCCGTTACGCAAAATACATTGATTCATTTTTAACAGGAACTTTTGGTTCTGGATTTGTATGGTATGGGCCTGACTCAAAACCTTACATCGTTACAAACAGACATGTTGCAGGCGGTTATGAATCTGCAGACATTACTTTTGAAAACGCAGACGGTTCTGTTACAGAGTTTAAAGACTTAAAGATTGTTTTTTCTGACAGCGATGTCGATATTGCACTTATCGAATTGCCTTCTTCGTTTAACAGAGCAGGTCTTTTGTTTACTTCTAAAAAACTTACAGACGGCGAAGATGTTTTCTCTGCAGGCTTTCCCGGACTTGGAGGAGAACCTGGCTGGCAGTTTGGTAAAGGAATCGTTTCTAATTCTTCTGCACGTATCAAGGATTTAATTGACCCTGAGATTTCTACTTTGATTCAGCATACGGCACAGGTAGACGGAGGAAACTCGGGCGGACCACTTCTTATTAAAGATGCAAACGCAAAGGCAGGCTACAGAGTCTGCGGTGTAAATACATGGACAGCAGTCGCCAGACAGAACACAAACTTTGCAATTCCTGTTTCTACAATTGATTCAATCGTAAAAACAAGATACATCAAAAAGACAAGCGTTTCTTTTGATGCAAGAAGTGCAGCATTCTTAAAAGCAATTAAGGGCGATGATTACAGCGCAGTTGTTCCGTTTATATCAAACGACATGGTTTCTAAATCCGGCGAAACAGCATTAAAAGAAGTTCTTACAAAAGCACCATCTGCTGTTTACTCTTCTGTATCAGCAGTCTTTGTTGCAAATCCGATCGAAGGTTTAAGATACGCACTTGCATATAAAGTTTATTCAACCGTAAGAAGCGATAATGAAACTACAGAAATAAAATCTGCTGTTGATGAAACAAAAGACAGCAAAACCGGAAAATCAGTTGCTTTTGCAACAGGTGATGTTACGATAAATTCTTTCTGGATAGAAGAACAGGGCACATGGAAAATTTTCTCTGCAGACGGAATCAAAGCAGCAACAAAAAAAGATTCTAAAAAACAAAACAGCTCGCAGAAAAAAACAAGCTCTAAAGATAGTTCAACAGACAGCTCAAAAGATGAAAGCAAAAAATCATCTTCTTCATCTGTTACAATCGAAGATCCTTATATGATTTCTGTAGCAGGCGGATTTTCGATGAACATTAAGGATAGCAGCGCAGGCTTTGAAATTACTGCATTATACAGATCAGAATATTTTTCATTCGGTGCATGTATAATGAAAGATGTTGTTGTTACAGGCAGTTCTTATGAAATTAAAGTAATGGACTATGGTCCTATGTTAACTTTAAGCATTCCGATAAAAACAGGAAATTTCCTTATAGTTCCATTTGCAGAAGGAAAGCTTGGAATCGTAATGCCGGATGACAAAGATCTGTTGTTTGACCTTGGTGCATTCTATTCTGGTATCGGCGGCGGAATCGAAGTAGCATACTGTCTTGACAGCATCGCACCATACGTTGGTGTAAAATATAACGCAACATTTTATAATGATGATTATTCTGGAAAAACATTAACTACAAATCATCTCGTAATTTTTGCGGGCATAAGATTCTTTGCATACTAAAAAACAAGGAGAGAGTTTATGAAAAAACTTTTTGTTATTTTAACAGCAGTCTGTGTTTTTTTGTTTGGTTCAGCATCGTTTGCTAAAGAACCGAGGGTTTCAAAAATTGAGACTAAAGACAAATCTTACGTCGGTCATTATGATGAGAGTATGACGCCCGAAAACAGCTGCGTTATTTTCTTTTTCTTTACCGGAACTCAAAAATCAACGTTCAGGCAGATTAATCCAAGATGCGATATTGATGAACAGACTTTTGATTTTAATCTTATGGAAAATCAGATGGGAACTGTTATCTTTAAACCGTGCAAACCTGGTTCACGCTATATGCTTACTTACATAAAGGGGACTATAAGTGACAGCCGCACTCGTACTTACTGGGAAGGTTCTCTTTCTTTTAACAACCGTGCAATGGTAATTGATGTTCCGAAAGAACCGGGCATCTACTGTTTTGGTCAGCCTTGGGGTAAAGATGTCGTAGAAGCAGAAAATGCAGGAATTCCATACGACATGCACGAACCGGATTCTTCGAAATATAACAAGAGGGCTTATAAAATTGGTTTTAAAATGTTTAAGCAGCTGTACGAAGGAACTCCGTGGCTCGATGCTTATATCGAAAAAATGAATACTATCGAAAATACAACCAATCCATGGTAATAAGTGCTTAAGGAGAAATTTTATGAAAAAGAAAATTTTATTTTTGGTTTTATGTACTTTTGCTTTTTTTGGATTTGGTTCACCTGTTGATGATATCATCGAAGCAGACGAGGTTATGATTGTAGGAAAAATTACTGTAACCGTACGCAATAAAGACTTTGACTTTTTTACAAAATCATTCGGCATAAAAGATTTTGATGAACCGCATTGTTACGATATTTATGATGACTCTTATATAAAGACCGGCGTGCTTCATAAAGGCGAAATGAAAATTCTTTCTAACTATCACTACAATACATACCAGGCAAACGAATATTTCCTCTCAAAAAGAAAAAATGCCGGCGACGAATTTTATGCTGTAACACCTGTTAAATGGCATTTTTACGGAAGCAATTCTTTTGTAATTAATCTTCCGTTTTACTTTAAGGCAAGTATTCCAAAGAATGCAAAATACATTTATGTCGGTGATTTTGACTTTACGGTTGAAGGCGACGACTTTGAGGTAACGGACATTTCTGTAGATGACACTTATGACCAGGCTAAAAAGGAGTTAAAAAAGCTCTACGGAATGGATGTAGGCCTTACAAGAGTTCAGATTGAGCCTATAAATTAGAGAAAATAGAAAAAATTTGCTCATCCTCCTGAATTATGATAAAATATAGGTCGTGTTTCTATGTTTAGAATGATTCAGCTTATATAAATGATTCAGGAGAGATTTTATGCGCAAAAGCTCAAAAGTTTTATTGACCATACTTGCTGCCGTTGTTATTGCGGCTGCAGACCTTCTTCTTGTAAAAACACTTGCAAGATCTACATTTACTTCAGAAGCCAGAAAAGAAATGAACCTTAACTCGCAGTTGAGGACTCAGGAATTTGTTTCGAGCATGAACGAACAGCTTACTCTCGTAAGGCAGATGGTAAAAACCCCTTCTATCGTAAAACATCTTATTGATCCAACCGATTCAGAAATGAAAAAAGAAGCTTTCGAAAATTTTGAAGCTTTTAAAAATTCGTTTTTAAGTAAATCAATTTTCTGGATAAGTGATTCTGATCACAGATTCTGGAGTGACATGAAGTATGCTTACGATGTTGATCCTTCTAATCCAGCTGAATACTGGTACAACATGACACTTTATGAAACAGAAGAATACAACTTTAACATAAACTACAACGAAGCATTAAACATGACGATGCTCTGGGTTAACGCAGTTGTTCGTGATGAAAAAGGAACACCGGTTGGAATTGCAGGTACAGGTGTTCCGATTCAGTACTTTGTAGATTCGATGTATGACGGACTGAATAAAAAAATTACGATGTATCTTTACAATGACAAAGACGAAGTAACAGGTGCACTCGATTCTTCTATTATAAAAGAAAAACTCAGTATTTTTGATGTATTCCCTTATTTAAAAACTGTAGATGCAAAACCTACAGAAATTACTTTCCAGAAAACACGCGGCGGTGAATATCTTTTAGCACCAATGACACTTGTAAACTGGCACATGGTTTTGTACAGACCTTATACAAAGCAGGAAGAAATTAAACACGCGATTATTCCTCTTGTAGTGTCGGTTGCAATCATATTTATCATCATCGTCCTTATCGTTGCAATCGTAAGCATCATAAGTCAGGTTACGGTTTTAAAGAATGCTGTTGCAGAACTCTCTAGTGGAAATGCCGATCTTACAAAGCGTGTTGCAGTAAGAGGCCACACGGTATTTAAAGTATTTGAAGAGCTCGTAAACGAAGTAAATAATTTTATCATCAACTTCCAGGATATAATCGGAACTGTAAAGCAGTCAGAAAAGAAGCTTACTTCTGTCGGAAACGACATGACGCTTTCTATGGACAACACTGCAAGTGCAATCTCAGAAATCATAGCAAATATAAACAATGTACACTCACAGATTGAACAGCAGACAAGCAATGTAAATGTAACTGCAGGTGCCGTAGGAGAAATTTCTGGAAACATCGAAAGTCTTGAACAGATGATTAAAACTCAGACAGATGGTGTTACAAGTGCATCAAGTGCCGTAGAAGAAATGGTAGAAAACATCAGAAGTGTAAATACTTCTGTAGACACAATGGCTTCTTCGTTTACATCGCTTGAAAAAGAAGCACAGAGCGGTCAGGAAAAACAGAAAGCAGTAAACGAAAAAATTGTTCAGATTGAAGAAAAATCTAAAATGCTTCAGGAAGCAAATACGGCAATCGCAAGCATTGCAAGCCAGACAAACCTTCTTGCCATGAACGCCGCAATCGAAGCTGCGCATGCCGGAGAAGCAGGTAAAGGTTTTGCAGTTGTTGCAGACGAAATCCGTAAACTTTCTGAAACATCTTCTGTACAGTCAAAGAAAATCGGTGAACAGCTTAAAAACATTCAGTCTTCGATTATCCAGGTTGTATCTGCATCGCAGGAATCGAGCCATTCATTTAACGCGGTGTCTGATGAAATCATCCGTACAAACCAGGTTGTAAAACAGATTAAGATTGCGATGGAAGATCAGAATGAAGGTTCTAAACAGGTTATGGAAACTCTCCATACAATGACCGACAGTACAAACAGAGTAACTTCTGCCGCACAGAAAATGACAGAAGGAAACAGACTTATTCTGCAGAACATAAACAGTCTCCAGAGTTCTAGTAACTCGATGAAGACAAGTATGGACGAAATGGCAGTCGGTGCAGAAAGAATTAATTCTACAAGTACGGAGCTTTCTACTGTTTCGTCAAAACTCAAAGATTCTATCAATGAGATTGACGGTCAGATGGCGCAGTTTACTGTTTAAGCCAGGTAAATTGAAAGCGCAAGAATAAGTCCAGAGATTAAAATAAAAATTATGTCTCTAAGATGAATTTTATAAGATTTGCTGCAGCTTTTTACCGAACGTAAATAGAAACCGCGAAGCTCTGCCGCCGTTGCAGTTGATTCAATTTTACGAACAGAAGAAATCAAAAGCGGAAAGCACAACGGAAGAATCATTCCAAATTTCTTAAACGGATTTTTAATTTCAAAATCAACGCCGCGTGCTTTCTGCGATTCGATGATTCCACTCATCTCTAAAGAAAATACAGGAATAAATCTTATTGCACTCGTAAATGTAAATGCGTATTTATACGGAATATGTAAAACAGACACGAGTGTATTTGATAAATCGTTGAGGTTTGTTACAGAAATTAAAATTGATAAAGGAAGCGTTGCGCCCATAAGACGAAGGACAAGAAGAAGTCCTTTATGTATTGCAACATCAGTTATAGAAAAATTTGCGATTGTAAAAACAGGATTTCCAGTGCGTATTGCAAGAATCTGAAGAAGAAAAAGGAATACAGACATTTTAAAAAGTCCTTTTAAAATTCCTAATGTACGAAGCAAAAGACCGTTGTTTTCTTTTCTTCCGTTGCCGACAGCTGCCATCAAAACATTAAAAACAATAACACCAATTAAAAAATAATAATTTGAAGAACAGAACGAAGCTGCACAAATTAAAATCGATGCAAGAATTTTTACAAGCGGATGCATTTTGTGAAATACAGAATTTCCATTAAGATAATCTAAAAAACCTTTCATTATTTTGTCCCCTTGGCGGATTTAACCGATTTAATTTTAGCAATCATTTCGTCTACAGTAAAAATATCTTTATAATCGAGAAGCATTGCAACTTCTGCAATCTGCGGCGGAAGAAGTCTTGCTTTACCCAGAATCTCTTTATTACCCAAAATCTCGCGCGTCTTTCCCGTCGCGACAATCTCGCCGCGGTTCATTACAAAAACTTCTTTTGCAAAATCAAGAACAACTTCCATATCATGGCAGACCATAATTACAGTAGTTCCGTTTTCGTTAAGCTTCTGAATCTTTGACATTACTTCCATACATTCACGGTAATCAAGACCGGTTGTAGGCTCATCAAGAATAAGAATCTCTGGATTTAACGCGATAAGGCAGGCAAGACAAAGCCTTTGTCTCTGACCGCGGCTCATGTTAAACGGTTCTTTTTCCGGATTAAAATTAAATTCTTTTATTGTTTTTTCGACGCGCTCGTCAATTTCTTTTTGAGGCACTCCGTTATTTTTTAAACTGAATGCAATTTCTTCTTTAACAGTTGCACAGCAGATCTGTCTGTCTGGATTTTGAAAAAGAAATCCGATGTGCTTTGCAAGATCACTTACTTTTTTATTTTTTGTATTTTCGCCAAGAACAAAAACGTCTCCGCTTGAAGGTTTTAAAAGTCCGTTACATAATTTAGAAAAAGTAGATTTACCTGCACCGTTTGAACCAGTGAGCGCGGTAAATGAACCTTTTTTTATTTCTACATTTAAATCTTTTACGTTTGCAGTTTCGTTATATGAAAAATTTACGTTCTTAAACTCTAAAACTGTATCACTCATTTTGCTTCCTCTAAACTATCTCTAACCTTTTTAAATACATTTTTTTATAAACGATGCAGCTTCTTTTGCATCAAGACAAATCCTGTCTTCTTTTGAAAATGAAGGCGGAATTAAATTTTGTTTCATCATTTCGCCTGTAAGAGTTAAAACACGCGGGCAGTTGATTCCTGCTTCCTCCATTTCTTTTTGATGAGTGAGCGTGCTTCTTATTTCGCCGTAATGAACGCAGTTTCCTTTTTCGAGTACGATAAGTTTTTTTACATACTCACACAAAAGCATGATTTTCTGTTCTGCGATTACGACTGTAATTCCTTTTTCTTCGTTTAATTTTTTTAACAGGCTGAATATCTGTACTGACGAAGCCGGATCGAGCTCGCCTGTAGGTTCGTCTAAAATTAAAATATCCGGTTCGATTGCGAGAATAGCCGCAATAACAACTTTCTGTTTCTGACCGCCACTGAGCGAAGAAAGTTCGCGGTGACGAAGTTCTGTAATTCCCAATGAGTCGAGCGCAGAAGTAATGCGGTTTTCGATTTCGTTCTGCGGAACTCCAAAGTTTTCCAGCCCAAAAAGAATTTCTTCTTCTACAAATGAAGTTACGAGCTGGCTTTCGATATCCTGAAATACAGAACCTACTTTAAGCGCGAGCGTACTTGTGTTTGTATCAAAAGTGTCTGTGCCGTCAACCTTTACACTTCCGTAATAGTCACCGCGATAATGGTGCGGAATAAGAGCGTTCATGCAGTTGCAGAGCGTTGTTTTTCCAGCACCGGATTCTCCGATGATACCGACAAAGTCGCCTTTTTCGATTTTAAGTGTAATGTTGTTGAGTGCGTTTTCTTTTGCGCCTGCGTACTTAAAAGTAAGTTCCTGTATTTCAATCATTGTTTTATCCTGGAGTAAATTCAGTTAGATTTCTTTCTTTAATACTTTCATCAATGGAACATAAAGTGCACCAACGATGACTGCATTTAATGTTGCTGTTCCCAAAACGATTGGAACATAAGCTGCCATTGCAGAAGGATCAGACTTGATGAATACGAAAAGTAAAACTACATAAAGTCCGCCCGAAATTACTGTACTTACAAAAGTGCTGATTACATCGCGAACGATTTTTGCTCCTTTTGTTGCAGCCGGAATAAAAATAAAAAGTCCCATCGCAAGTGCGCCTGCAAATTCTGATGCAAAGTTAAGGTATGGTGTTCCCGGGAAGAACTGGCAGATTGCGCCTGCAAGAAGTCCGATAATGATGCTGTAATAAACTTTTGGTCTGATAAGAACAATTGCCATACAGTACATTGCGATAATGAAGTTTGGCTTCATTCCGAAGAAATTGATGAATGTGCCAGCAAAGAATTTAAGTACGGCACCCGCAGCAAGGAGTACAGCTGTAAGGAGAAGATCCTGGAGGCTGATTCCGCTTTTTTCTGTTTCGTTTAATACACGTTTTTCCATTTTGTGCTCCTTTTGTTGAATGCGCTTAATTACGCGCGATTCTATGTTAAGAATCACGGTAGAGTCGTGGCCGGCGAATCTTTCCGTCTCTTGTTACTACAGATAATAACATTAAAAAATATTTCTGTCAATAGAAACACAAAAAAATTATCTTACGCTAAGAAAGTCGCGGACTTCGTTGAGCTTTGAAGAGGCGATTATGCGGCCCATTTCATAGACTTCGTCGAGGCGTGCGGGATTGCGCTCGGTGCGGCAGATCTGGAGTGAATATTCGGGGCAGATGACATAGACTTCGCCCTGGTCGGCCCTGCGGAATATCTGGTCGGCTTCGCTGTTGTAGACTTGTGCCTGGTTTTGCATTGCCTTGATGATTTCTGGATATTTTCTGAGCGCGATTTTCATAAGCGGCATGAGGGCTGTAGTTTTTCTTCTGTAGCTTCTTGGCTGAGTAAGGATTACGACGTTTCGGTTGTAGCCTTTGCTTTCGAAAAACTCAAGCGGAATCGGATCTGTCATTCCGCCGTCGAGAAGTTTGTAGCCATCGACATCTACGACCGTACTTGCAAGCGGCATCGATGCGCTTGCCCTCATCCATGTAAGATCGTTTTTATCACATGTTTCAAGTTTTTTATAAAACGGTTTTCCTGTTACGCAGTCAGATGCGACGCAGTAAAATTCCATCGGATTTTTGCGATAAGTTTCGAGATCTAAAATATCAAGTTCATTCGGAATTTTTTCGTAGCAGAATTCTGCTCCATATAAATCGCCTGTCAAAAAAAGTGAGCGAAGGGAACAGTATCTCCAGTCGTGTGAAAATCTTTTGTTGTAGCGGATTGCACGTCCAATCTGTTTTGATTTAATGTTGCATCCGAATGTTGCTCCGGCAGAAACTCCGACTGCTCCGTCAAATTCGATTGAGTTTTCCATGAATACATCAAGAACGCCTGCGGTAAACATTCCACGCATGGCCCCGCCAGCCATAACGAGACCTTTTTTTAAATTAGCATTTGTTTCATTCATAATAAAAATATAACACAAAGATTAACGGTCGACAATGAGGAACTTTTCGATCCAATGCGCAACGCCGTCTTCTTCGTTAGAAAGACAAACTTCGTTTGCAGCATCCTTTACTTCTTTGATTGCATTGCTCATTGCTACTCCAGTTCCGCATAAAGTAAGCATACCGATATCGTTAAAGTCGTCGCCGAACGCAGCAATGTTTTTGGGAGAAATGTTAAGGCTTTTACACAGCGCCTCGATCGCCTTTTCTTTTGTTGCACCGCGCTTACTTAACTTGTACCACGGAATATCAGAAAACGGCAGATACTCAACATTGTCCTCACCGATTACAGACGCAACCTTTGCAACTTTTTCTCTGTCCTGAGTTTCGATGCACATCTTCATGCAGGTTCCGTTAAAGTCCTTAAAGTCTGTAAAAGTCCAGAACTTATCACCAAGCTCTTTAGTTGAATTACAGTAAAGCCCTTTTTCGTTGTCGATGGAGATTGTGACATAGTTGTTAAAACCAGCATCCGGCGCGTTTTTAAGACCATCAGCCGGCACGTTGTTAAGACCATCACCCGGCGCGCCGCAGAACTCAAACGCCGCATCAATAAGAGAGCGCGTCTCCTCTGGCGTAAACTCGCAGCTGTAAATCTTTTTTGAACCACACATAACAAGCCCACCGCCGTTTGAAATAAAAACATCAGGCTTGATACCGTCAAGAAATTTTACAGCATTAACACTTGCACGCGCAGTCGAAATGCCAAAAAGAATACCAGAAGCTTGAGCACGCGCAATCATCTGTTTTGTAAAATCTGAAATTGATTTGTCATTGCGGAAGAGAGTTCCGTCTAAGTCCGAAAGGATTAAAGATATGTTTTCCATATTTGATTATGGTGTATTTTAAATTGTTTTGCAAGCGGGGGGGGGATTATTTCTTTTTCCACTCAACAATTCTCTTTAGACTTTAACGTTATCTGCTTCTGCTGACTTTCGTAATTTTCCGTCCCCGGTTAAAAGTCTTCCGCCTGGGAAAAAGAGATTTACTATGCTGAGCATCACCTTCGAAAATAAAATCGGCGGCTTTACTTTCTTCTTAAGAATTTATTTTTTCTTTACTTCTGGTAATTCATCATACATCGAAAGGATGAGGTCGCGAAGGAAATCACGGTTGTCGATTTCTTCGACCAGGAGCATTTCCTTTGCGCCTTCATACGGAATTTCACGAGGAGCGTCAGGCATTTTTTCGAGTGATGATTTTGTAATTTTAACGAGAAAGCGGTCATCGTAAATTCCGCCTATAATTTTTTTCTTATAATAAATTATGTACTCGCCCATCATCTGTCTTGTCGTAATCTCATCCAGAGTCGACAGCTGATCAACGACAAAATTTAGATAATCTTTGCTTGATGCCATTGTGTTCCGCCTATTGGTTGTTTATAATTTCTCTTTTTCTTTGGAACTGATTTTTTCCAGCATATACCGTTTCAACAAAAATGTACAAAAATATGGAAAAGTGTAAAAGTTGCCATTAAACCCAACGTTATTTGCGCATAGTTTAATTCCATAATGAATATCTGCGTATTTATCTTTTTCTATAAGATTTTTCAGAGATGCAGTTGTATTGTTGTTTGCCTTAACTTCTACAGGAACAAGTGAATCCGCATCACGAATAAAAAAATCCATTTCAATAGTGGCTTTCTCATTTCGATAATAGAAAAGTTCATAACCCTGTTTTACAAGCATATCTCCAACAATGTTCTCGTAAATTGCTCCTTTGTAAGCATTAAAATTTCTATTCTGGCGTAAATCAATTTGAGCCTCTTCATCAAGTGAAGCAATCAAAAGACCAGTATCACGATAATAGATTTTATATTCTGCAGGATTATAATTTCCTTTGAGTGGAAGTTCCGGCAAATCAAGGTTGTAACAGACATTTACAATTCCTGCATCTTTTAACCAATCTACAGTTCCAATATATTCTCTGTTTCTTGCACCTGCAGCAACTTTAGAAATCTGATATCGCTTATTTTCTTTTGCAAGAAAAACAGGAATATGAGTATATACATTTTTGATTTTTGATTTATCAAGCCCTTTTGCATATTTTAGGATATCTTCTTCATAGGCTTTTTGAATTTGAACTTGTTCCTGCAAAATTCCAGAAAAATTATTTTGCTCAACAAACTTATTTACAACACGCGGCATTCCACCTGTAATCATGTACTCTCTGAAACAGTTCATCCAAACATCAAACTCATTTTCAGAAAATGGTTCAAGATTTTTTATGTGTGAATATATGCTTTCCACCTGTTCTTTTGAATATCCTTTGGCCCAGAGAAATTCTTCAAAATCAAGAGAATGCATTTCATAATCTTCTTTATAGCCAACGCTTACAGATGTAATTTCGTTATAATTTACACCAAGAAGTGATCCGGAACAAATGACATCGTAACGACCATCTATTTTGAAAAACTTAAGACAAGTTGCACAATCCGGGCAGGCCTGCATCTCATCAAAAAGAATTAAAGTATCGTTTGGAATAAATTTAAATGCAGGATTAATCAATGAAATCTCTTTGATAACATTTTCTGGAGAATAGCCTGAAGAAAATATTTTTGTATATTGTGGTTCATCAATAAAGTTGATTTCTACAAAGTTTTTATAGTTTTGGGCAAAATGCTCTATGGAAGAAGTTTTCCCAATCTGACGAGCACCTTTTATAATAAGCGGCATTCTATCCGGATTATTTTTCCAGTTAATGAGAAAATCATCTATTTTTCTGCGAAGTTTATATTCCATAATTGAATGATAATACGGTTTATCACAAAATTCCATAGAATTTTGAGGAAAAATCACATTTTTCCAGGTATTTTTAGACTAAAAATCACATTTTTCCATTTCTATGACATTTTCAATAAAAAAGCACCTGCTGAAAATAGAAATCTCCAGATTTAATAATTGAATGTACGCTGAATAAATCGATTTCTTCAGAAGTATAATTTTGCAAAGTAATCATAGTTTCATTCCTTATTTTTTGTATCAAGAATTCCAAAACATTTATATCAGGAATTACAAGTATTTTCATTAACGAGTCCTTCTTTCTCTCTTAAAATAAAAAAACTCCCTGCTTTATACAGGGAGTTTTTTTATTTTAGCGGGGGCAGGACTCGAATCTGCGGCCTCCGGGTTATGAGGGGGCTTTTTACAGTTTCAGATTATCCTTTACCGCTTCAGATATCTTTTATTCCCTTACATTATAAGAAATTAAATTTCAGAAGTCAACAATTTATTTCAAATTATTTCAGAAAAATCAGTCAATTAACTGACAATTTCAACTGACATTTTGAATCTGTCGGGGCATTTTCCCGACAGTCGGTTTGATTTTATTTAAACGCAAAGTTGCGTTCAGGAGAAAGCAGATAAATCTTGATAAACCCATTATTGTACTTATAATAAATATGGAGGCATTTTAACATGATATATTTAAGAAAAAGAAAGGATGATTATCAAGTGTATGAAAAAAACTCTATTAAATTTCTTCAAGAAGAAATGGTCTCTTTTGAAAACTTTTTTTCTCATATAAAAAATGATGTTTTTTCTGAAGAAATGAAAACAGATATTCATTTTAAACTTTTCCAGTTAATCGATATTTATATTCATTGTTGTATTATTTATAAATGGTTAGTTATTCCAACGGAGAAAAAAAGAATAAAATTTTTTAAGAGTTTTCATGATTATAAGAGACTTGATAAATATACTAATTTAGCTACGATTATTTCCACAAATCAACTAAATGCTCTTTCGAGAAATATACAAGAAATTTTAGGTACTACATATAATGAAGCTTTAAGAGATTTTATTAATGATTTTTCTGATATAGTTAGGCAATATCAAAAAAAACAGATCTTTCATCCTCAAGAAGCATATATCCTAAGAACCTGCAATATAAGTTTTTTAATTGGTCGTGGTTTATGGAGTCATATAAGAGTTCTTCCTGAAAGCCCCATATATATTGGTTCGTTGAGTTTTAATAATCGTCCTATAGATATTATCGATTTTTTAGAATCCGATATTTATACTATTACAGAGAGTCAGGAACTCAAAGAAAAAATAAGTGACAAACCTTCTTTTTTTCGAAATACTGCTATCAAGGCGTATGAGAATTTTATTAGTTTAGCTAGACTATATATAGAAAAAATCTCTGATGAGGAATTCTTAAAGCAAAAATGCTATTTATTCGAAAAAACTGAGTCTCATCTAAAGGAGCAGTTCATCTGTTTATTAACTAATAAAGATTTTAGAATCATACAAAACAATTGCACAGAATTTTGTGATTATTGCTACATATTAATTAAAGCCAAAATTTTTGAGTACAAAAATAATATATTATATCGAACATCAAAAGCTGCCTGGCCAACATACTTTTATGGGGAATTTTTACATCATAATAAATCAAAATTGAGCAATCATGTCCCGCAGATAATAAATAATTATAAAACACTTTTTGAAATAAAAAACGACAAACAAATAGAACAAAAAACCAGTTATGCTGATACTTATAAAGGATGGGAGAGATTTCAAGAATCAACAATTCTTAAGAAAATGCAAGAATTGGAAGCTTCAAGAAAATAATAAAAATCCTATATAAATCCATTATTACTCTCAGATTAATTCTATTAAGCTTGTGATGTATTACATAAGAGGCGTTGCTTCTTATTGCGCATAATCATCACGAGTTCCTATTCGCGATACGGAACTCAACAGGAGTTTCGTTATATGAAAACCCCAATATATTCAATAACTGAATGGCCAGAGAAAACTCTCTTAAGCCGTCAGGAAGCAGCTCAAATTTTAGGTGTAGGTTTATCTACGCT
>JAEEGL016643318.1_pt1 | contig 31629 bp, 19 predicted proteins | sample 9134231 | NCBI WGS metagenome assembly JAEEGL01 (sample SAMN16246548, study PRJNA631951) | gut metagenome | biome: gut microbiome; feature: rumen; material: fiber-attached | host: Bos | place: Iran: Karaj | collected 2018-10 | reverse complement strand
ATTGGTCTGAATAACTTCATAGTCATTAAAGGGGTGTTCTAAAAATTTTGTCGGATTGATTTTTGAATTTATGTGAGTGGATTTTTGTTAGCATTTGAGGGCGCATAGCGAGCTATGTAACCGAAAATGATGACAAAAGGACACCACAGAAAACAAAAAGCAACCGAAATGATTTACTATATGTAGGAGCATCCCAAAATCAGAATTATTAGAACGCCCCTATAATCAGTAAGCATACACCAGTCCGTACTTCTCATGCAGCTGGCGGAGCGAGCCGTCGGCTTTCATCTGACGGATTAAGTCGTTCACCATCTGCAGCAGGTCTGGCTGATTCTTACGCATCAGCACCCCGATCTCGCCGTGGTTGAAAGGCCTGTCGAGCAGCGGGGCGGCTAGCCGACTGTCGGTCTTGACATAATAGGGGGCTTCCGTAATCTCTGTTATCATCACGTCAGCCGCTCCTTCCGCCACGAGGGCCGGTATTTCCTCGTTCTGCTGATGGACGATTATCTGTGCATGGGTGAGGTTTTCGTTGGCGAACTTCTCGTTGAGTCCTCCCGGATTCACCATCACGCGCACCTCTGGCTTGTCGATGTCTTCAAGCGACTGGAAGCGGTTTGCTTCCGACACTCTGCAGAGGATGGTCTTGCCGTTGGCGAGATAGCCGTCGCTCATGAGCATCGTCTCACGCCGAGTGTCGGTGATGGTGATGCCTCCGATGGCGAGGTCGAATGTCTGCGGTTCAGCCAGCACATCGGCTGTCAGCGTTGGCCATGAGGTCTTCACGAACACGATGCCGACGCCCAGTTTGTCTGCGATTCTCCCGGCCATCTCAATGCCGAACCCCCAGTATTCTCCGGTCGCCGGCTCGCAGAACGACAGGGGGCGGTAGTCGCCGGTTGTCCCGATGAGGATCTTGCCGCGCTTTTTTATCCGCTTGACGGTCGGCAGGGAAGAGGGGGTGTCGTCAACCGATGAGCATGAGTTGAATGACACTGTTCCGCAAAATGCAAGAATGGTGACTAGCAGCCAGATTTGCAGTCTTTCCTGTTTCATATATGTGGTTTTAGAATAATTGTTTTTCGGGATTTCGTGTGAGTGTAATTTTCTGGTTTCTGTTAATTCTCTAAGGAATAAAGGACTAACAGGAATATTTTATTGTTTCAACTTCATATGTTCCAACAGGCTATAAATCAGCCCCAATATGCCTTGACTTCTTGTCTTCATTAAAAACGAGGCAACTTATTTTTTCCCGCCAAGACTAAAAAAACAGAAATTATTATTACGAATAAAATTTAATCGGAACTGTGTGAACAGGTTAAAGAGAGTGGATATGAGACAGTACCATTCGATGCTGTACCGGAATAGCTGTCACCATAAGAGCGTTGTCCTTTGAAACGGAAGCCTCCTCCTCTCACATTAAAGCTGTTTTGAGTGACGGTTCCGGAAACAGAGGTACTGTAGCCATTATTATATGTGCTGTTGTAGAATGTGCCGCTGCAAGAGCCGTTGCTGGAGGCATAGAGGTCAAAAGAAATATCGTCATACCCTCCGTTCTCATTGAGAAGCGTACCACTGAAATACCAATTGCCGCTTAGGGCCTCCCTCGCGGCTTCAGCTTCGGCACGCCTACGTTCAGCTTCTTTCCGTTTTTCTTCTTCTATCCTCTGCCGCTCTTCCTCTTCCTTCCGGGCTTTCTCTGCCTCAAGCTCTTTGTTCATTTTCTCAAGCCGTTCATTCTCTTTCTCATTCTGGGCAATTATTTCCTCCAGTTCCTTCTCTGCTTCTTGTTTTTTCTGATAATTTCTTATCAGCAAAACAGCCACACCTGAGAGCAACACAAACAGAGCAGCACAGAGGGCGATGAGAATTCCCTTGTGGGATTTCTGCGGCGGATTCGGTGACTGGTTCGGATAGAATGGGGGATTTGTCTTTCCGAACAAAGGAGTAGGTGCTGGTCTGACTCCGGCATTCGCACCAGAAGACGGTGAAATTATGGTTATCTCGTTATCTTGTGAAGGGGCTGGGTCGGCGGGAGGGGTGACGGGCTGGCCGTTGAGTAACAGTCTCACCTCGTTCACATTCTGAGGACGGCGCAAGGGCGACAGCTCCATCATCTTCTCAATCACTTGTCTGGTGGTGACGGACACGTTAGCTGGATAAGTGTATGCGTCTTTACCGCGGTCTATGACATCGTCGTGGGTCGGAGGGCGGTTGCCTGTCAACAGGTTGTACATGGTTGCACCCAGGGCGAAGAGGTCAGTCCATGGTCCCCATTTTTCTTTGTTGCCGCCCACTTGCTCCGGTGGTGCGTAACCCGGTGTGTAGGCGAGAGAAGTGGATGCTGTCACCATCCCCTCAACATCTGTCTGCTTGCTTGCGCCGAAGTCGATGAGTGTGCATTTACCATACTGGTTAATCAGGATGTTGCCCGGCTTGATATCCATGTGCCATATCTGACGTGAGTGGACGCTCTCAAGGGCGTCAAGCATCTGGTTGAGGACGGAAAGGACTTGAGGTTCAGACATCGGACAGCCGCTTTCTTTCTGTATCTGTGAGAGCGATTTACCTTCAATATACTCCATCACATAATAGGCTGTGCCGTTCTCCTCGAAGAAATCATGAACACCCACAATATGCTCGTTGCGCAGTTGGCAGAGACGCTCTGCCTCAGTCTTGAATTTGGCAAGACTTCTGGAGAACAGCTCTTTTTTCTCGCTGTTGGACACGGTTACTGTCAGTGAGTCGGAATCGCGGTGGGTGTCACCCTTGATGAAGAATTCCTTCATTGCCAGCCTCAGGCTCTGCAGAGACGTATTCCTCACTTCGTAGGTGTTGCCGAAACCGCCTGAAGCAATATGGCGGATAATTTGGTATTTGCCGTTATTCAGGATTGTGCCTTCTTTCAATAGTTGTTGGTTGTCCATAGGAAACAATAGTTAGTAAAGGGGTGTTCTAAAAATTATTCGCAAATATACATCATTTCATTCAAATATGCAAACGCTTGTGTTTTTATTCTGTATAGATGAAGTTTCCCTCCTTTGTCTGAGTTTGATTATTTCCACTTTCCATTATCGGAACCGATAATCAGAAAGGTTAACTTCAAATGCAAAATTAACTTCCATTCGCAGAATTAACTCCCAATTCCGAAGAATTTAACTCCCAAATGCAATTTTAACTCCCATTCACAGTATTTACTCCCATTTATACTTAAAATATCTTTGTAAATCCTCTTCGAGTCCTTTCTCTTCCGCCATCCTGCGCATATCGTATGTGTAGTGGTGGAACAGTCCGTTCAGATGATCTGCGGTACTGTCGTCGATAAGTTCGCCTGAATGGCCGTTCTCCCAGTTGAAGTTGGGCAGCAGTTTGCTCAGTTCGCCTGTTGTGAACAGCATCGGGGCTTTGTCGGGGTGAATCATGTGCGTGAGATTCAGCCGGATGTAATACACGCGCCGTCCTCTGCCGCTCCAGTCCTCGTCGGGGTAGGGGTCACCGGCTATAGTGCCGCTCATCACGATACCGTTCCTCCCTTTGCCCGTGCGAATCATAAAGAAGTGGTCACCGATATGTGCTTTCTGATAATCCCAAATGCTCCAGTCGTAATAGAATCCCTCGTTGTGGAAATCCTTCATGGCATCTTCAAACTCCGACAGCTGATAGTTGCTGATATCCGTGTTCCAGCGCATGATGAAGGTCTTGCGGAAGCAGTCAATCACAATTCCTTCAGCCGCATCGTAGAGTTCAAGCCATTTGTCATAGTTGAGTGTGTCGAGGCACACCTGAGCCGCGTCCATCATCCGGAATTCCTTCTGGCCGCCCATCAATGCACAGAACCTGTCGAACTCAATCATCTTGCAGGTGTTCTCCCTCATCATGCCCACATAACGGCACGCACCGATAAACACTTTCCTTGTGTTGTCGATAACCCTCACGCTGCTCAGTTCCTCGTCGTCGCTCACATGGCGTCTTTCCTCTTTCACGAAGGATGCATCAAGAAAGCCCCACTGCAAGGCAATGAAGTCGCTGAACGCCATGTCAACGATGTTCGACACGTCTGCCATCATCCTATACTGCCCCGGGTCGATATGGAAATCGTGTATCACACCAGCCAGCACGCTCTTCTCATTTTTCTCTAATACCGTCTGCATGTTACGGCGCCGCTGATTCCAGTCTGCCTCCATGTCGTCTTCGGACAGCGTGACGGATTCATCATGGTCGCCCATGATTCTTGCTGCCCTGTGTATGCGCTTCATTGCACTCAGATAGGCATAGCAGAGCTGCACGTCTGTTTTTGATGCATACCATGGCAGTTCTACGATGATGTTGTCGTTGAACAGAATCTTGATTGTGACACCCTGGGTGGAACTGCCTTCCGAAACCAGCATCATCCGGCCCAGCTCATCATCTCCAGGTGTTTTCCATACTGCGCTGATGCTGTCGACGTGGTTGTCGTGACTGAATAATCTCTGCGTCTTTTCATTCACTTTCTGGGTGTTAAGACGACGGATTCCTTTGATTGTGAATTTATAAGCCATTATTTTTATTGGATGTTAAAATTTTATTTTGGAGTTAAATTTCTTGCAGAAATTGGAAGATGAAATAGTACGTTACTGTTTCAGATGCGGGTATTTCTTTTTCAGGTATTTCACATAATAGTGTATGATTTCTGAAGAAAAATGGTCGGGGTTGCCGATTATGAACATTGATTTCTCCCTTTTGTTTGTAATCAATTGTATGAGCGATTGCACCTCTTCGCGGCTGTGTGGATAAATCCAGTTGTTGCGTATCCACATCCCGATGCCGAAGTGGCCGCTCCATTCGTCCCCGATAAGCTCTTTCTTTTCTTCTTCGCTGAGCATCGAGTCAAGCACGGCGAAGCACTCTGCTTTGGTTTTTGGAATTTCGTTGTCCATGACTGTGTGGTTTTAGAATAAATAACTCAGATGAATTGCCAACATGCCTTTTCGTCTTCTCGTCTTCTTGCCTTCTCGTCTTCTTTTCTTCTCGTCTTCTTGTCTTCTTTTCTTCTTGCCTTCTCGTTAATCTTTTTGCAAAATTACATGCTGCTTGTCTCAAATCATGGGACAGTATATGTGAAAACAAAAAATTTTTCAATTAATTCTGATAATTCCTGTGATTTTTCCTGATTGTATGTTATATTTGCATGTGTATTGTGCATCAAGAGTACTTCAGTGTACACCAACCGAGCTCACGTTATGCCACGGTGGTAAAAAGATGCGGGTTAACAGTGTGTTTTTAACTAAAATTAATAACGTCATGCATTACAAGCGAATTATTTTGAATGAGCCTCATGCGTCGATAGAAGGCTTATACGACAGTCAACTGAGTTTCTGGAACATCGACGACCGCTTCGTCAACGACATCGTGCTGAAGTGGACCGACTGGCACACCGACTACCTATTTCATGGCAGCCGTAACCGTTGTGTCCGTACTGTTCGATTTCCTTATTCCCGTTTTATCGTCGATGCCGAACGCCTCTGGAACGACCCGCTCGAAGCGGAAGGGCAGGGGATTCTCTATAAGCAGTTTGAGGGTTACAGCCGTTCTATCCCGGAGGAGAGTGAAGCCCGCCTGCTCAATCTATGGAAATGGCATCAGCAGAGGCTGTGTGACAGCCTCTGTGAGGATGCCCTTTTGCTCGACTGCCATTCTTTCCCGGCTGACATGAGCGACAACGACATCTGCATCGGTTTCAACGAGGACTGGTCGAAGCCACACAAATCGACAATTGAATTTGCGGTCAGCCTCTTTGAGGACTCTGGCTATAAAGTGGGCATCAACGAGCCGTACAGCAACTCTGAAACACCCGACTGCCCATTCCGCTATCAGTCGATGATGCTGGAGGTAAACAAAAAAGTGTATATGGAGCCTGGCTCCCTGCGCCTCCGACAGCATCCCGCCTACAAGCAATCCGTCAGAGAACTTATAATCAGCCTCCTCGAGATGCTTTCGGTTTAGACCTGTTCTGTTGTGTGGTTATGCACAGACTATGCTGAATCGTACTATGGCAATTCCCGTTTATCAAATCTATAACTAACAATATTCCTTCCACAAATCATCAAGTTTTGCCGCGTCCTCTTCCGTAAGCAGCTGACCTGAATGGCCGCGTCGCCAGTCGATGCCTGGAATGGCTTTTTCCAGCACATCAATGCTGATGGGCGGACGCTCGTCGGCGGGCTGGCAGTCTTGGCAGAACATGTCCATATAATGCCGTGGCTTTCCTTTTCCTGCCCAGTCCTCCCCAGCATAGGGATTGCTGGTGAACACCCCTCTGAACACGATGCCGGCATACTCGTCGCCTGTACGCAACATATAAAAACGGTCGCCTTCGTGTGCGTCTTCCCATTCATATACACTCCAGTTGAATCCGAACCCTTTGGGATATTCCTTCAACGCACGGCGGTATTCATCCAACTTGAAACTGCTGATTCCCGGGTTCCAGCGGAGAAGGTAGGTGCTGGGCTGGTATGCCGGTTCCGTCTCGGTTTTCGTGTCACTTTCCAATAATGCTAATTCCAGGCTGATGCGCCACACACAGGCGTCACCATCAGGGTTTGGCTTTACCGAACCGTCGGGAAGAAAGTCGCAACGCTCACCGGCTGATGCCTGATAACCTGCGATACGGAACGCCTGCTCCTGCTTGCCGCAGACCAAAACGACGAACTGAAGGCTTTTTTTCAGGAGATACGGAAATTCCCCTTTGTTCCAGAAATAGCAGCCATAAAACCGTACAGGCATTTCATCACAGCAAAGCAGCAGATTCCCGTCAATATTCTCCAGCAGCAACCGCCATGTGTCGTTGTCCACATCCAAGTCGATGTTTCTGGCCCAACCCTGCTGAAAATCACTGAACAGCGCAGGCGGCATTTCCAGGAAGATACTGTTCGCCTTATCGGGCTTCGTCACTTCCAGACTGTCATTGCTGGCTGCCGGTTCTGACCGTTTGTCTTGCTTTTTCATATTTTTGATGATAGTGGTTTATAATTCAATGACTTCTGTGGTGTGTCCGAAATGAATGTCATAGCCGAACTGATGTCAATTAATATCCACCAGCAGCCCGCTTACGGGATAGTAGATGTAGCGTTTGATGACTTTCTCACCGGCTTTCTCCAATGCTTCAGCATAAGCACCCAGCTGACCCGCATAAAATCCGGCATAATGGGGGGATGTGGGGTCTGTGATGGCCTCCACCTGCGGGAAAGTCTTGAAGTCGATTAGGATATCGCCCTCAGCACAGCGATAGACGTAGTCAATGCTGCCATTCACCACTGTCCCGTCTTCCTGCAGGCTGCGGAACGGACGCTCATGGTATGTTGCCACAGGAGCACCATACTCCTTGTTAAGGAATTGCTTCAGACTGTCCCATGCGCGGACCACCTCATCTGCATTCGGCAGCACGTCGTCCATGCCGTGAGAGTGGATGAGCTGCTCCACCTCCGGTAAGTCCAGGTGCTCAACTGCCGCAAACACATTGTGTATGCAGTCGCCTACCTCCGAGTAGTTTCTCCCGTGCATCTTGCCTGAGTTGATTTTGATGAACTGACCGCTGCGGAATACTACCTCCACCTTGTCGGATTTTCCGCTCAGTCCGCTGGGGGACACACTCCTGAGAGCAGCCTCGGAAGGCTGGTCGGAATGATAGTCGAGCTTGTGATAAGTTTTGGGCTCGGGAACGGCTTCCACCGCCTCCTCTGGATAGTCTGCATGCACCACGTCGAACGGAATGCCGATGCCAAGCACGTCGCCCCCTTCGATTTTGCCTGCTTCTGGAAGTCCGGAACGGATGAGCCAGTCAAGCTCTTTTTTGGCAAACCACGGCACAATCACCAGCACCTCCGACGCACGCGTCATGCCCACATAAAGCAGACGGGCGCTTTCTGTCTGGCAGTGGGTGCTTACCATGGCGAATTCCTCCGACGCGAACAGCTGCCGGGAGATGCTTTCAGGCACATTGCTGCTGCGCGAGCCGAAAATCCACGGTAGCAGGCGGATGCTCATCTGCGGATCGGGGTTGTCGGCAGAGAACTGTTCAGGATGGAAATGATGAATGCCGTAGAAGTCTCGTTTAAGTATATCATTCTGCTCCATGGTCTCGTCCATCAGCATAAACACATATTTCCACTCCAGGCCTTTCGCCCCGTGATAGGTCAGCAGCTGCACACCGTCATCCGTAATCGGCAGTTTCACGTCGTTCTCGTCGAGGAAAGCGGCGAAGCCGGAAGGCGTGGCTGGCTGCGACAGCTCGCTGCTCCGCTCTTCGTATTGACGGGCAACGGCGATGAGCGCCTTCACTGCAGTCATCGACTCCTCGATAGGCGTCTCCCAACGTTCCATGATGTTTTTCACATCCAGCTCCACGGCAAGAGTCTCCATCAGCGCGCCGATTCCCTGATACATCACTCTGGGCCGCAAAGCGTTCACCCTGCCAATCAGCATAGTATCGCCCAGCCACGGCTGACGCTCCTCTTTGGGGGTGATGTTATACTCCAGCTTGGAGTCGATAATCGCTCCCACGCCCATGTTGTCCTCCGTGAGATAGGCGATGACAGCCTTTGCCATGTCGTCCTGGGGGTTCATGGTCAGCGTGCTCAGCGCCATCATCAGCTGGCAGGCTTTGCTGCTTTTGTCGAGGGGGGTCTCACGCGAGGTGGCTATACCAAGACCGTTCAGCGCATGCTGCACATCGTCGAGATCAGAACCGTATCTGCCAAGAACTGCGATGTCCGACAGTGTTACGGCTTCCTCATCAATCACATGCTTGATATACTGTGCCAAGTCCTCAACTTTGAGTTTTGGTGACCTTGACGACCTCTTGTCTGTGATATGCAGATAACGCAAAGGATGCATTGCACGGTCATCCAGCCTGATGGGAAAAAGCTCTGGATGCAGTTCCATGGCGCACTTCAGCGGTACCTGCTCCGCCGTTTTTTCTTTGAACACTGGCTCAAAAATCTTTATGAACGCCTCGTTGCATACATTCACCACAGCCGGCACGCTACGCCAGCTGGCTTCAAGCGTTTCTGTATTGCAGCCGTCTACGCCCTTTTTCTTGGCGATGGCATCGGAAACAGCTTTGGTGAGCTCTGTGTCGCTTCCACGGAAACCGTAGATGGCCTGCTTCGTGTCGCCCACCCAGTAGCTCTGCTTCACCACCTCGGCAAGCGCCATGAATATCTTCACTTGGATGGGTGAACAGTCCTGAAACTCATCGACGAACAGGTGGGTGTAGGTGCGGCCAATTTCAGCTGCCACCTCCTTGTCCTGAAGCAGTTTGTGCATGTAATGTTCCATGTCGCTGAAATCGACGATGCGTTTGTTGCGTTTATATTGCGTGTATTGCTCGTTCCATGACTTAGCCAGCCGGAAGATGGTCTGGATATACTGCTCCTGCATGTCATACACATCCTGGCTGAGCCACAGGTCTGCTGCCTTCTGTTTGGCTTCTTCAAGTAGAGGAATCGGCTCTGAGCGGATAGCTGGCGAGCCTTTGATGATTTTGGCAAGCTCGGAATACCATTCGATGTCGTTCAGATATTCGCTGCGTAGGCGTAGCGCGTCGATGGTTTCAAGCGTTGTTGTTTTTGTCTTCGACTCTCGGCATCCCCCGATTTCCTGTTTCATGGCGTCAAGAATGGTCATACGATGGCTGTAGTCTGTTTGCAGATGGACGCCGTTGCACAGCCCGCGTAGGATGCGCAGAGACTCCTCCACACTCCTTGTGTAGTCGGTGATGTCGAAGCTGATGCTCTTCTCCACGATGTCCTTCAGGTGATCCTTCCAGAAATTGTCGTCGGGATGACTGTTTATGTCTATGATGTTGAACGACTTGCGGAACTTCGCGAAGAATTTCAGGTCTTCGTCCGAAGGAATGTTGGCGATGCTCTGGTTGATATACATTGCCTTGGCGTTGTCGTCCATTACGCCCTGCTTGGGCGACAGGCCGATGGCGTACCAGTATTTCTGGATTAAGGTGGTTGCCACGCTGTCTATGGTGCCAATCAGGGCGTTGTCCAGACGTGATGCCTCATCGTATTTGCCGAGTTTGTAGAGTTGTGCCTTTGCTTTCTCCTTAAATTCGTTGGCTGCCTTTACGGTGAAGGTGGTCAGAATCACCTGCTCTGGATCCACATGTTCCGGATTGTTCCTGTCTTTCGACACCAGCTCTGCCAGCTTGGTGGTCAGTGTGTAAGTCTTGCCGCTGCCGGCGCCTGCGCTGATATATGTTATGTTCTTCATTTGCTTGTAAATTAGTTTTTTGTGTAAACCACTCAAAATGAATTAATTTCTTTGTTGTTAGATAACCATTGACCAAAGAATTTGATTAACGGAAGTTTCTGAAGTTAATGAAAGCATGATGTTTGCGGAGTTGGTGAAGTCGTTTTAGGTAATTGTTCCAAAAGATTATCATTGGCAAAACTATCGTCTTGTCTACTTGTCTTCTTGACTTCTTGTCTTCATTAAAAAACGAGGCAACTTATTTTTTTACCATAACTAAACTGTAAAATTATTCAGTTTTTTAGATTTGTGTAATTGCTATATCCATTTGTCTCTTTAACTGCTGCATTGTCGTAGTCCGGTTTGAGCGGAAATAGATTGCACGACTCGGTGTCGTTGAAGTAGTCCAGCTCTTCAAGCGGCTGTCCTTCGCCCATCTCGATTCTGCCCGACATGATTTCCTCACGGCGGTAGCGGTAGGAATTCACAATCTGCCTGATGATGTCGCCCTCACAGCCTTCTTCCACGTTGATGACCTCAGTCCAGAAGCTCTTGAACTCCTCAGTACTGTAGAGTCGGCCGCGTGGCATCAGGAAGTAGGCGGTGGGAAGGGTGCGGTCGTCGGTCAGCTCGCTCAGCATGGATGCATAGATGGCCAGCTGCGATGAACGGTTTTTCTGCAGCAGTCCCTGGTAATAGTTTTTTGATGATGTCCACTTGAAATCGAAGATGATGTGCTGGCCGTCCTCGCGCGCAAGAATCATGTCGGCGTATCCCATCATGTCGGGTGTCTCGTCGTCGGGTTTTCCGAAGGGGCAACCGTTGAGTGCCTGCTCACAGGCTGTCACATGGAGCTTGTCTGCCTCTATGATGTCAATCAAGTGGTCGATACATTCGCGCAACTGCTCAAAAAGCTGACGGCGTTCGATGGAGTTTTCCTGCAGCAGCAGAACGGCTCCTTTGGTCTCAACCACTTTGTCGAACACTTGCTTGTAACCGGCTTCCACCCGCTGACGGATTTTTGCGGGATAACCACTTTCTTTGTCTTCCGGCACATAGAAAAGCTGCTGGATGACTGCATGTGCCACATTTCCTTTGGTCATGTTGATTTTGCCCAGATCGCTCTGGCCGTTGTCGCTGATATAAGCGATGCTTTCCAGTGTGTAGTCGAGCGGATTCTGTATCAGCTTCTCTATTGATGTGGGGCTCTCGTGCTTTTTCCATTTGATAAGGTCGGTACGGCTGATAGTGGTATAATTCCCCGTGGTGCCGCTGACTGCGTTGTTGGTCATCGCTTCCACAGGCACATAGCAGCCGGCTTCAATTTCCGGCTTGACGGTCAGCTTGGCATGGTTCTTCACTTGCTGCTCAATCCGTACAATCAACGGATGTTTGGTCACGACCTTACTGCCTGCATTGTCCACAGTCACCAGGGTCAGTTGCTGCTGGCAGAACAGGAGCGGCAGCAGCAGTGTCTGTTGCTGAAGTTTACGCGCATCATCCTTGTCCCACAGCATGAGGTGCTCTTTTAGGCTCTCCTGCTCGGTCGGGGTGAGGAAATCTGTGGCGGGCACCATCGGTTCGAAGTCGTGAAGCCCTGCCCACAGCAGTCTGCCGGCATTGGCGGCTATCTGGCCTGGTGAGGAAACGGTGAACCGCGACGTGGCCTGAGGCTGATACTGCACAAATTCAGACGGCTCATACAGACACGCTATGTGTTTCTCTATCTCGCTGTATGCCACCTTGTCGTCGTCATGGATGTCGTCGGTCAGGTTCTTCAGTGTGTCGCAGAGCTCCGACAGCTGGTTGAGCTGGCTGATGCGCTGGTCGTGCTGGTCCTCCTGTGCTATGATGGCGGAACGCTGACGGCTCCATGCGCTCAGTTCCGTAAGGAACGTGTGCAGCTTTTTGGCGGTCAAGCTGTCTTCGCTTCCGCCGTCGAAGTCGGGCAGGAAAACAGATGCTTTGAACCGGCGTGATTCCTCCTCTTTTTTGTCGATAGGATTGCCTTTGTCTTTCTCAGCCTTTCCTGAAATCCAGTCTTCAACGAGCTGATAGCAGTTGCTTCTGCCTCGCTCCTCAGGGTCGGGAAGCCAGCCGCCAGAGCGGGCAAGACTTTCGGCAAGCCGGTATCTGAAATTGCCGGGAATCGGATGGATGGGGGCATAAAGCCATTGAAGCAGCGTGGCGATATTCAGCGGACGAGCCATCATCCCCACACCCGTGAAGAACAGCTGTATAATCTGAGGGGCACTGTTTGCCACGGCTGAGCCGGCCACAGGCTTGCCCATCGAGTGGAGAAAGTTGTCGGTCAGTTTGTTGTCTGGCTGGATGATTACGTCAAAGACATCGTCGGCCAGCATGGCGAGAAACTCCGCTGCTTCCATATCGTCTTTGAACTGCCAGATTCTCACAGTGTCGTCTCCCTCGTCAAGCATCATGCTCTCTGCGGTTTCTGAAGTCAGCAGACGTTTCAGCCTGGACAGGTTGTTGTCGCCTGTGGGGGCGGGGAGTGCGAGCTGTTCGGTCTTCGCACCGTCGGCTTCGGCAAGCGCGAAGATTTGTCTCAGCACGGGATGAAGCAGCTTAGGATTGAAGGGCATGACAAATGTCACGTTGTGCATCATTCCTTTCTTCTGTTGCAGACGCTTGATGATGCCGCACAGGCGGATGCTCATATCCGGATAATCCTCAGACGGGAAGAGTTTTTCCACGCCTTGCAGCACTTTCAGCCTGCGGCTCGGTGCGGGTGTACTTTTGTTCCACCCACAGACAGCGAGCGCGTCGCGCCATCTCAGCATCTCGCGGCTCGTGGCAAGCGGAGAGACTGTGTAGCTGGCATACAGCTGGTTGTCTGATTCATCCTTATGGACTTTCATATACTCACGCACACACTTGTAGTACCCCACAAGCCGGTCGTTTTCCGACTTGCTGATAGTGTGCAGGCCAAGTCGTAGTTCCAGAAATGTCAGCAGGCCGTTGATGTTGGTCACTTCCATGTCCATCATCAGTGGCTGTGCTTTCAACCCCAGGTAAGCATTGTTGCCTTTGTAGTCAAAATTGAAGAATACTCTCATATATTTCAATAGGTTTTATGATTCAAAATAATGATTCAAAAGGTTAATAATTCAAATTTCTTTGCAAATTTACACCCATCTTGTCTCAAATCGTGGCACAAGCGAGAGAAAAGATCAGAAAAAACGCAGTTTTTTCATGAGCTTTTCCGAGCGCCCGAAGATTCACCGCTTTCCAATTTCCCCATACACGAATGAAATATCCGAAATAGCAATTCATGCATTACCAATACTTCCCATGATGCAGAACATAGAAGGAGGTGAAGTTTTCTTACTTCACAAGCAACCACGCTTCTGAATCGCTCAATAGCAATTCCCGCTATATCAAACTCTCTAAAAACTAAAAAACAAAAACTGACAACTAATTCTCCTCTTCCTCATACATCCTTGCCGCATCCAAATGCATGTCGTGGAGTTCTTGGGCGAGCCACTCTGGCGAGAGCACTTTCAGATTATTTCCACGGCTTTGAAGCTTGCCGCTGAAATCCACAGTGGGACGCATCATCAGTTCGAAATCGGCGAAGTTCTCACCATGCCCTATCTCACGTTGGCTCTTATGCAGGGGCAAGTCGCGCATGTAATAACGCTCATAGCCGTAGGCACGGATGACAATCCGCTCCATCTGTGTGTCGTCGTTCACCAGCACGCCCCAAACGTCGTTGAAATAGGCCTGGGCGCTGAAATCGGGGTCTATCTGGAATTTCACGTCGGTAACTGTCAGATTAAGAATGCGGTCGAACGAGAACACGCCGTAATATTCCGACACAGGCTTCTCTTCCGTCGCCTCACGAAAGAAATGTCCCAGCACATACCACCGCTGTTTGAACAGCTTGATGCAGTAGGGGTCGAACTCCAGGTGCTTGGGTGTTGACGTGCCGTATTTCCGGTAGTCTATGGCTATTCTCACACTCTTCTTCATCGCGTCGAGAATCAGCTCCAGATAGTTGTTTTCTGCAGGCACCGGCTCCAGCAGAATACGGTCCTGTAGCGGCAGGCTCTCGCTGATGATGTTGTTGACGGAAATGGTGGAGAGCATCCAGTTCTGCACGCTGTCCTCATCCAGCACTTCTGCATTCCCGATGTAATACTTGTAGCCGTCCTGACGGTCGCAGTCGATGATGATGCCGAAAATATCCAGTATCGCATCTTTGTGGCGTGCAAACGTGGAGCGTGCCAGCTCAACACCCTCGCTCTGTTCTGAGTCCAGCCACTTACGCTGTATCTCAGCAAACGTGATTCTCCCAGCTCTCCGAATCGTGTCAACCAGCCAGGTGTATTCCTTGTATTTTGCAGGTATTTTCATAGATAGATGTTATGTGTTATTTATGATTTTAAACCCGGTTTTATAGAATCTGCCACAAATTTACAAATTTTTCTTTATAAACATACATCTCCGGTAATTTTTTTCTCTTTTTTTACCGGAAAAAAGAGTCAGCATATTTCCCGCATGATAAAAAACAGGGGGTATCAAAAAGATGCATCTTTATCAATCTTTCTATGCCATTAATGGCATATCTGAAAAGTCTTATAAATCTATGTTCGTCCGATAAATAAACAAAGAAGGCGTGTCAACATTTTGACACACCCTCATCAGACTATAATTTTTAATAATGAATTACATAAGCCGATCAATCTTATTTTACTTCCAAAACATCCGTGAATTCTGAATTATTCAATTTCCACACGTTCCACAGCTGAATGCATGGAGCCTGCCGTTCATTACTTGGCTCATCACCATGAATGCGTGGTCGCCCGTGCAATGGCTGGTGTGGAATTGGGTGTCGGGATAGTGTTCCGCAAGTCTTGTGGCAAGTGCGGTCAGGTCGTCGTCTGTCTCCTGTCCGTCAAGCAGATGGAAACCGCCAACCACCGTATAGACGGGCCAGGGGCAGGCGGAGAGGATATTCTCAAGTCCGCTGTGGGCACAGCCGGTGAAAAGCACCCCGGCGGCATAGAGTGCCAGCTCATGGCGGAAATCATCCGGCAGCAAATTGCCGTCGTGAGCCTGGACTTGTAGATTGCAGTTTCCTTTGGGCAAAGGATGAACGTGTGGAATCCTGGCAATCACCCTGATGCCATCGCCTAAATCGCACGTCTGACTTACCTCTATGAGCCGTTCGGCAGGAAGATCAGGCCACAAGGGGGTGATGCTGTGAAGACGGTTGCGAAGGGAGTAGAACTTACAACACATTGCATCGGGCGATACAATCACCTTTGCCGACCTGTTGATTTCCATCAGATGACGCAGGCCGCCGGCATGATCGGAATGTCCGTGGGATATAAACACATAGTCCACCATGCTCAGGTCGATGCCTAGCTGCCCGGCATTCCTGATAAACACATCGCTTGCACCTGTGTCGAGCAACAGCCGGTGGCGGTCAGTTTCTAAGTACACCGACAGCCCATGCTCCGTGGAGAGGGTGGAGGAGTGTGTGCGGTTGTCTGATAATACAGTCCATTTCATAAATGTGCGTTCTTTTGATAAGACTTGACGGTAATTCAGATTAGTCCGTTCTCTTCCAGTTGCTCCTCCATCAGTTCAGCAGCGTCTGCCACACAGTCGGGGCAATCGCGCAAAGGCTGTGTGGTGCCTACGCCTTTCAGGAGCTTGCACTGTGTGGCGCCGTTACGTTCCTGAAACTTGTTCATGATCTGCCGCATTATTTTCATCGACTTCACCCTGTCTTTACACTTCATTCCTACCACCAGCCCGGCGCCGACAAGTGCGCCGCAAGTACCTTCCATGTTACCCATGCCCCCACCGAACGCATTGGCAATATCCAGGCTGCTCTCCTCATCTATCCCTGCTATGTCAGCGTATGTGTGCAGTATCGCCTGTGCGCAATTATGACTGTTACACCGCTTTTTCGCTGCAGCTATGTCTTTTCTTGTTTCCATTGATTATCGTGAGGTTTTCAAAATTCAATTTGTGAGCCGAATACTCAACAGGCAACCGATGCTTAATGGCCAGGCTTATAATATTTCAGGGCTTCCGGCATCCATTGCTGGATTTGCTTGATGCGCTTGGCGTCGGAGGGGTGGTCGCTGAAGATGGAGCCGCCGCTGTTCTTCGATGCGGCTGCCATGCGCTGCCAGAAAGTGGTGGCAACACGTGGGTCGTAGCCTGCCATGGCGGCGAAAATCAGTCCGATATGGTCGGCCTCGCTCTCCTGACTGCGTGAGAAGCCCGATGACCAAGCCTGAGCGCCCACGCCGAGCACGCTTGTGCCTAACTGTGTCAAGTCGCTGCTCACGCCTGCCGCGGATGCCACACCGCCGAGCAGCGTCATGCCGTACTGTTTCTTGTATTCGTTGCTCATGCGCTCAGCGGAATGTTTCGCCACGGCGTGGGCAATCTCATGGCCCAGCACCACGGCAAGAGATGCCTCGTCCTGAGTGACAGTCAGCAGTCCCTCATACACCACGATTTTACCGCCGGGCATACAGAATGCGTTTACCGACTTGTTCTCAACCAGGTTGAACTCCCATTGGTAGTTTGCCACCTCGTTGCCCATGCCGTTGGCACGCAGGTAGCTCACCACAGCGTTGGCGAGCCGCTGGCCCACACGCTTCACCATCGCCGTAGCTGCTGCGTTGGTCGAGGGCTTTGCCTTCTTCATATACTCCTGATACTGCTGCCCGCTGAGGCTCAGAATCTGCTGGTCGCTCACGAGCAAGTTCTGTTTACGTCCCGTCACCGGCACGTGTGTGGTGGTTCCGCATGCCACCAGAATGGCAGCTGATGCTGCCAAGATGATTGTTCGAATACTTTTTTTCATTGCTATGATAGTTTAAAGTTAAAAGTTGATAGTTTAGAGTGGCAAATTTAGTGATAAAAAATGAAAAACACTCATTTTTGTGATGTTTTTTCTTTATTCTTTTTTATTCCTCATTAAAAACTCTAAAGATGTGGCTTTTCCTCTCTGGAATAAAATAAAATGTGTATATATTTTGTCTTTCCCGCGTTTTTTAGTTATATTTGCATGGAATTTTCTTAGGACAGTGTAAATTTTTGGTTTAGAGTTAGAGCTTATAAAAATGACAAGACACACTGCAGCGCGTTTCAACAAGAAGACATTTAAAAACACCTATTATATGATGAAAAAAATTCTAACTGTTATTTGCATGACTTTGACCTTTGCTGGCGGTTATGCTCAGACTGCGAAAGTGAGCAGTCCCGACGGAAAACTCACAGTGAATTTCGGCATGAACGGCGGTGTGCCGCAGTATTCGGTCACCTACGACGGAAAAGAGGTGATAGAGAGGTCACCTCTCGGATTTGTGGCGAATTTCGGTGACTATTCACGCGACATCCAGTTTGTGAAGGCTGATGAAGTGGTGACTGTGGAGAAGAACTACGAGATGAACCGTGCGAAACGGCGCTTCTGCAGCTACAAGGCCCAGGCGCTCAAAGTAAATCTGAAGAACGCTAAGGGGGCAGAGTTTGCCGTGCTTTTCCAGGTGTCGAACAACGACATCGCTTTCCGTTACGAGGTGAAACCTCACAGAGAGACTGCTTCCATCCGCATCATGGAGGAGAAGACTGGATTCGACTTCCCGAACGGGACCACCACTTTCCTCACCCCCCAGAGCGACGCGATGATTGGATGGAAACGCACGAAACCCAGCTATGAGGAGGAGTATAAGGCGGACATGCCGATGGACACCCGATCACAGTACGGACACGGCTACACGTTCCCCTGCCTCTTCAAGGTGGATGGAGGCAGCCGGTGGGTGCTCATCTCCGAGACGGGCAACGACAGCCGTTACTGCGGATGCCATCTCAGCGACTGCCAGGGCGACGGACTCTATACCGTGGCGCTCCCGATGGCAGAGGAGAACAACGGCAACGGCACGCTTGAGCCGGCTTTTTCGCTGCCGGGCATCACCCCGTGGCGCACCATCACAGTGGGCAGCACGCTTGCGCCGATTGTGGAGACCACCATCCCTTACGACGTGGTGGAGCCGCTTTATGAGCCAAGCAAAGACTATCAGTTCGGGCGCGGCACCTGGAGCTGGATAGTGTGGCAGGACAACTCCATCAACTACGACGATCAGGTGCGTTACATCAATCTTGCCAAGATGATGGGGTTCGAGTATGTGCTTATCGACAACTACTGGGACACGAACATCGGCAAGGAAAATGTCGAGCGTCTCGTGCAATTTGCGCAGAGTCAGGGCGTGGATGTGTTCCTGTGGTACAGCTCCAGCGGCTACTGGAACGATATCGTTCAGGGACCTACCAACCGCATGGACAACCCCATCATCCGCAAGAAGTGGATGAAGTGGATGAAGAGCATCGGTGTGAAGGGCATCAAGGTGGATTTCTTCGGAGGCGACAAACAGGAGACGTTCAGGCTCTACGAGCAGATTCTCAGCGATGCCGACGACTATGGGCTCATGGTGATATTCCATGGATGCACGCTCCCGAGAGGGTGGGAGAGGATGTACCCTAACTATGTGGGCAGTGAGGCGGTGCTCGCCAGTGAGAATGTCTATTTCTCACAGGGCTTCGCCGACAAGGAGGCGTTCAACGCCTGTCTGCATCCTTTCATCCGTAATGCCGTGGGATGTATGGAATATGGCGGCTGTTTCATGAACCGGCAAATTCATAAAGGTAATAAGGGCGGCAACACACGCCGCACCACCGACTGCTTCGAGCTTGCCACAGCTGTGCTCTTCCAGAACCCTATCCAGAATTTTGCCATCACGCCAGAGAACCTTGAAGACGAGAAGGACGGAGGCGCACCCAAAGAGTCGATGGAACTGCTGCGTGAGATGCCAACAACGTGGGAGCAGACTGTTTTCGTCGACGGATATCCCGGCAAGTTTGTCGTGCTTGCCCGTCAGCACCATTCCACATGGTATGTGGCTGGGGTGAACGCCACGGGAGAGACGCTCAAGCTTGACCTCAACCTCAGCGCCTTCCTCACAAAAGGCGATAAGGTCCGCCTTTATTCCGACAACATGAGGAATCAGGATCCCGATTACGATGCACGCAAAAACGTGAGCTCGCCAGAGGCGTTCACTGTCACTATGGCAAAAGACGGCGGGTTCGTCCTCATTAAGTAATTATTAGTCTTTCGTTTTTTAGTGAAGTATAAAAAAATAGTTGATTCATTTGCTGCAGCCTGAGCTATGCTGTCCAAATAAGTATCTTCTTGACTACTTGACTTCTTGTCTTCATTAAAAAACGAAGCAACTTATATTTACATTACTTAGTCTTAAAACGATCGCTCTTTCTAACGTGCGGAAAGCATAATTAACGTGTATGCTTTCCGCACGTTTTTTATTTCAGGAAACAATTTAGGTGAAATTATTGAAAAAAAATAAGAAAAATAGTATAATAATTTACGCTTTGAAGTGAAAAAAATTACAAAATTGTTACCAAAAATACCAATAATGGAAAAATACGAAAAAAAATTGGGAAAATTGTACAAAAAGTTTTGAAGTATAAAATTAATATTCTATCTTTGCAAACGATTAGCAAACGCTAATCTAATAATTCTCCCCGATTCTCTATAATTTTTTTAGTGTCGGCCGCGTTGAGAAACGCGCCGACACATTTTTTTTACAGACAAGTTCTATATATTGTAATGATGTGAAAAGCAAAAATCAATACTATTCGCAAAAACACTTCTCTGTTGACACAATTTAACTATATTTACAGAATTTCTTCATAATTATTTTTTTCTTTGACGTAGTTTGGCACAACAATGTCGTATCTTTGCAAAAATTATGGTTGGTATAAAAAAATACAATTATGGAATTCTATTTTTGAATCATTTTGAGCAAAGCGACTTTTTATAATTCTCTAAAGAAATATTTTTTTGATTCTACTTGAGTTGAAAAACGAAATTTTTTTCTATATTTGTACACATAAAACAACAATGAACATCCATACTGATGATAGACTATCGTAACAAAGGAAAACTGAAGATTTGCAAGGCGTCGGCAGGAAGCGGCAAGACGTTCACGCTCGCGGTGGAGTATATTAAGCATCTGGTGATGAATCCGTCCGCCTACCGAAGAATCCTGGCTGTCACCTTCACCAACAAGGCGACAGCGGAGATGAAGCAGCGTATCGTCAGCCAATTGTATGGCATCAGCCGGCGGCTCGACGACTCCAAAGACTATCTCAACAAAATCGTGACCGACGAGACGATAACCAGCTGGTATGCCCGACAGATTGCCTCACAGAAAACAACGCTGCCCATCGAGGACATTGTGAGAGACAACTGCCGCAAAGCGCTCTCAATGATAATCCACGATTACCACAGGTTCCGAATTGAGACCATCGACTCTTTCTTCCAGACCATCATACGCGAACTGGCCCACGACCTCAGCCTGACTGCCAACCTGAAAGTGGAACTCGATAATGATGGAGCGCTGAAAGAAGGCGTAAGCCGGGTGATTGACGCTATCGTCGATGACAAGAAAGTGGAACGTAATGTGCTCGACTACGTGGATGCGAAGATGGACGAGAACAAGAACTGGACAGTCAACAGCGAGCTGGAGAAATTCGGTGAGAACATCTTCAATGAGAACTTCCTGAAGTTTGGCAAGGAACTTCGCGACAAACTCGACGACTCCAACTTCCTGCAAGCCTACAGGCAGACCATCAATAAACTGAAAGCTGACGTTATTGCGTCGCTCGTACCCTTCGGTAAGCAGTTTCAAAGCATCTGTGCTGACCGTGGTCTTGACTATACTCATTTCACTGGAAAATCCAAGAGCACGATGTGGCAGTTCTTCAACAAACTTGCAAATCTTGAAAACTTCGCAAACAAAAAACCGGATTTTCCAAAACTGTCTCCTACGCTGCTGAAACATATCGAAGGGTCAGACTGCTGGAGCAAGGATAAGAATGTTGTGGCGGTGGTGGAGCAGGAGCAACTGGTACAGATGCTCACAGAGGCCATCAGCAGGTTTCGGGAGGTAGTGGAAATTGTCAATACCGTGGATGAAATCATCATGCACATCAACCAGCTGGCCCTCATCAACACCATCAGCAAAAAGGTGAACGACACCTTAAACGAACGGGGCGAGTTCCTTCTCTCCAACACCAATCATTTCCTTAACGAGATGATTGCGGAGAGCGACGTGCCTTTCATCTATGAGCGCACCGGCACCCATTTCGACCACATCATGATAGATGAGTTTCAGGACACGTCGGTGCTCCAGTGGGAGAACTTCAAGCCACTCATAAAAAATTGCCTCGACTCGAATCATGAGTGCCTTGTCGTCGGTGATGTGAAACAGAGCATCTACCGGTGGCGCAACGGTGAATGGAGCATCCTCAACGGAATGAACGAAGATCCCGACTTGAAAGACTTTGTCAATCCTGACCCGCTCGACACCAACTACCGCAGCTCGGAACGCGTGGTCAGGTTCAACAATGAGTTCTTCGAGAAAGCCAGCCGGTTGCTGAGTGAATCCTATGCGGCAAAAGAGGGCGGGAATGCCCATGATATCCTCAAGGCATATGAGGAATGCCGGCAGGAGATAAAAAAGCAGACAGGCGGGTTTGTCCGTGTGGAGCTGAAAAAAGTGTCTCAGTCCGACGATGATATGGATGAATGGCAGTGCCGCCGCATTGCTGCCAATGTGGAACAGCTGCTGAAAGCAGGCGTCCCTCAAAGCCAGATTGCCATTCTCGTGCGTAAAAACGAGTTTATCCCCACTGTATGCGACTATTTCGACCATAAAGCCGGACCGATTAACGGAGAGCAGGTGAGGGTGGTGAGTATGGAGGCTTACAGGCTCGACAGCTCACCGGCTGTCAGGATTCTCATACTCGCACTGAAAATGCTGCAGAACCCCGACGACAAGATGTACAAGGCGATGCTTGCCTACCACTATCAGTCGGATGTCATGGCAAACGAGTCGGTGAGGACCGATTTCCATCAGCTTTTCGCGGTTGACAACGACAGTCTCAATGCCGCACTGCCGGAAGCGCTTACAGAACATGCCGCAGAGCTGGCACTCATTCCCCTTTATGAACTGTGCGAAAGGCTTTACACCATCCTCAGCCTGAATAAGATAGCCGACCAGGATGCCTACCTGTTCGCTTTCTACGACCATGTGACCAAATTTCTGGAAGGAAACAACACGGATACAGAGCATTTCCTCTCACAATGGGACGACAAAATCTGCGGCGAAACCATCAACGACGGAGGGGCGGAGGGTATCCGCATCATGAGCATACACAAGTCGAAAGGTCTGGAGTTTCATTCGGTCATTATCCCTTTTGCCACGTGGAAAGTGACCGATGGCAATAACAACCGCAACCACTTGATATGGTGTAAGCCTAATGTGCCGCCTTTCGATGACCTGCCGCTGTGTCCGGTCAGAGTGGTCAGTGCGGTCGGTAATTCCATTTTTTCCGAAGACTACAGGACTGAGCTGCTCAAACAGTATGTCGATAATATCAACTTGCTCTATGTTGCGATGACACGTGCGTCGGAGAACCTCATCGTCATATCCAATCCCCTGGATGGAAAGGAAAAAACGGATTTGGTCACGATGTATGAAGTGCTCAGACAGGCAATGCCCGAGGCATGGAACGCCCAGTCGGCTGTTGACGAGGAGTTCGAAGTCTTCGAAGAGGCAGGAAGCGAGATGTGCGGATTCAAGGCAACACACAAAGACAGCAAGAACGTTATGATTCAGAAACCTGCGATGCATTCACTCTCATTCACCAGCGGCGAGTCGGGGGGAGAGTTCCGCCAGTCAAACAAGTCGAAGCGGTTCATCCAGGGAGAGGAGCTCGACGGTGAGCGAACAAAATATCTCGATGAAGGAATCCTGTTCCATGCCATCCTCTCTGAAATCCAGACGCTCGACGACGTGGAGCGTGCCATCGACCGTCTCGACATCGAGGGATGTTTCGGAAGCCGTTACCACCGTGAGGACGTGAAGCGTCTGGTGGAGCACGCATTCCAAGACCCCCGAAGCAGTGTGTGGTTCGACAGCAGATGGACTGTCATCAACGAGAACGCCATTGTGTTCAAGGATTCCGACGGAAAAATAGCAACCTGCAGGCCTGACCGTGTGATTACCGACGGCAAAGAGACCATCGTCATCGATTACAAGACAGGCATTTACCACCTTGCCCATGAAGAGCAGGTCATACGCTATGTGAATCTTCTCCAACAGATGGGCTACCCGAACGTGAAGGGCTTCCTGTGGTATATCCGACAGCAAAGCATCGTGGAAATTCGTTGTTAGTTTTTCTTTAATACTACCATCCGCAGAATTTCACTCTCATCCGAAGGATTAACTCCCAATTCGCAGAATTTAACTCCCAATTAAATATATGTTTTCTCCCTTCCTGAAATATGTGGCAGACGACTTGCTCAGCAAGTTCGACGGCAATCTGAAAGACCTCACCATCGTTCTGCCAAGCAAACGTGGCGGACTTTTTTTCAATCGCTATCTGGCTGAGCTCACCGACCATCCGGTCTGGTCACCAGCTTACACCACCATGGATGGTCTTTTCCAAAGCCTGTCGGATCTGGAAGTGGCAGACCAGCCGCTTCTCATCTGTCACCTCTATGCCGCTTACTGTGAGGCAAAGAATGAGGCTAGTCCTGACGGAGGAGTTGTTACGGAGAACCTCGACCAGTTCTATTCTTGGGGTGAGGTGATGCTGAGCGACTTCGACGACATCGACAACAACCTCGCTCGGGCTGAACAGATTTTCACCAACATGAAAGACCTGGAAGAGCTCACCACCCTTGACTACCTCACTGAAGACCAGCGTAAAGCCATCGAACATTATTTCGGAATCTTCAATGTGGAAAGTGAGTCTGTGTTGAAGAAGGAATTTGTCAGCGTCTGGAACCTGCTGCTTCCCACCTACAGGAAACTGCATGACCGTCTGCTCAGCCGCCGCATTGCCTATCAGGGATTGTTACGGCGCGAGGTGACGGAAAAGGGATGCAGTCTTAACCAGTTGAAATCGAAGAAATATGTGTTTGTGGGATTCAATGTGCTCAACAAGACGGAACGCCTGCTGCTCGACTCATTAAAGAAAGAGGGTCTGGCCATTTTTTATTGGGACTACGACAAAGCTTACATGCAGCAGACTGCTGAAGGTGACTGTTTTTTTGAAGCCGGACGTTATGTCAGTGAGAACCTGCGGCGCTTTGGCTGCGAGATACCTTCTGATGCCCCATGCTACGACAACATGAACAACGGAAAACATCTGACATTTGTGGCTTCACCTTCCAACAGCGGCGAGACACGCTATGCGGGAGAGTGGATCAGACAGCATGTCAAGGCGGATTCCGACCAGCATCATACAGCCGTCGTGCTGTGCGACGAGAAGATGCTGCAGTCCATGCTCCATAGCATGCCGGCTCATGACTCCTGCGGACTTGACTATCAGATGAATGTGACGATGGGCTTCCCGCTTATGCAGACCCCTGTGGCAGGGCTGGTCATGACTTTGCTTGAGCTGCATGTGTATGGAGCAAGAAATAAATACTGGTATTACACCTACGTGGCCAATGTGCTGAAGCATCCCTACGTGGTGAGAATGTCTGACGGTGAGTCGGTGCGGATTCTCGGGGAGATCAAAGACCGCAACCAATTTTTCGTGGCTCCTGACCGGTTCCGTGATTTTCCCTTTCTCTCAAAATTGTTCGAGCAACAGAAGAACATCGACGGACTGCTCGCCATGCTCTCGGAAGTCACGCAGTCAATAGCTCTCAGCTATGTCAATGCCGACTCTCAGTCGTTCGACATTCAGCTCTACCAGGAGTCGCTCTATGCCACACACACGCTCCTCAACCGGCTTATCGCCATCAGAACCCAGGTCCGCATGGATGCCGATTTCCAGATTGTGCGCGACAACGACATGAGCAGCGACCGCTATCTGCGTCTGATTCGTCAGATTATCCAGTCTGCCTCCGTGCCCTTCCATGGAGAACCGGCAGAAGGTATTCAGATTATCGGACTGCTTGAGACCCGCTGTCTCGACTTTGAAAACGTCATCATTGCCGGCATGAACGACGAGAACATCCCAAAATCGGTAAAGCGGACATCGTTCATCCCCTATACCTTGCGCGAAGCCCACGGCATGACCACTTTTGAGGCTCGTGCCAGCCTTTATGCCTATTCATTCTACCACCTTGTTCAACGTGCATCGGAAGTGACCCTCATCTACAACAGCACGGTGGACGCGCTCTCGAAAGGTGAGATGTCGAGATTCATGAGCCAGCTGCTCGTGGAGCAGGACGCTGTGTTCTCTGGCCAGACGCATGTCGAACAGACGGCATTGGAGGCGAAAGTGCATACTTCTGTCAGCCAGCCGTTGTCTGTGAAAAAGACAAAAGACGTGATAAACCGTCTGACAGAGCGTTTCTCCAACAAGATACTCTCACCCTCAGCCATCAACAGCTATATCAACTGCCCGTTTAAGTTCTATCTGGAGAAAGTGGCAGGACTGAAGCCTGATTCTGACATTACGGAAGAGGTAGGCAACGATGTGTTTGGCAACATCTTCCATTATTGTATGGAAAATATCTACAAGCCCTATAGGGGAATAGTGCTCACATCGGATATTCTTCTGCAGTGGGAAAAAAACGACCTGATGATTGAGAAATGGGTGGACGAGGGGTTCCGCGAACTCTTCTTCCGGCTGGATAAGGACCGGCAAATCAGTTATAACGGTGAGCAGAAATTGAACCGTGCTGTCATCATCAAATACGTGAAAAAGCAGCTGAAATATGATGCCGGATTATGTCCGATGCGGATTGACGGGGTTGAAAACAAAGACCACACGCTGACCATCGAGGTGAACGGTCACAACATTCTCCTTGGAGGTATTATCGACCGTATCGACACAGTCCATGTTGGCACACCGCAGGAGCGTCACCGCATTGTGGATTATAAGACAAGTTCCACCCGGCAGACGTTTAACGTAATCGACGATCTATTTGACGGCATGAAAGAAAAACGCCCGTATCATATTCTCCAGACTTTCTACTATTCCGACATCTACACCAATTTCTGCAGACAACCGGTGGCACCGGCGCTGATGTATATCAAGCCTGCATCTACTGACCATGAGAAGGGACAGGCGGATGAGAGCATCATCAGATACGAAATGGATAGGAAAAAAGAAGCTGTCGTTGATTTCTCACGGCAGTTGAAAGTGGATTTCCATCAGCGGATGATGGATGTCATTGAGGAGATGTTCAACCCCGAAAAAGACTTTGTGCAGACGAGAAATCTCCATTCATGTGCCAACTGTGATTTCAGGCAGATTTGCAATAGGTAGGTTTTTCGTTTTTTTGCAGTTTTGTGGATGGTTTTTCTTAACTGCATCGCTGCGAAGCATCCGACGGGCAATGTTGTCAATTTTTTGCGGTCATGCGGAGGTTTTCGGATGATTGTATTGCGCCGCTCCGGTGTGGGTCTCGGACGGCAACAATCCCATCCTGTGTCCTGTGATTTAGTTTTTATTCCGAATACTCCGATTATTCCAAATCCCCAGATATTCTCTTTTGCAGTAATTACTCCTAAATGATTATTTAACTTCTGAATTAAAGCGGCCGGTATACCCTGATGCCGAGATGTGCTTTCTGAGCCTGGGAGTAATCGTAGAAAGTCTTTTCGTCCATCACCACTTTTTTGTAGAGGCTTGAGGCGTGCATCAGATGGAGTTTGCCTTTGTCCCAGAACACGATGCCCACATGGCTTGTGTCTAAGCCGTCCTTGTTGGTGATGATGCTGATGATGTCGCCGGTGTTGACACCTTGCAGCTGCTGAGGACTGCCGTTCAGACGCGATTTCGGTATGTAACGGTATTTCTTGCCGTTGCTGGCTTGTTCATAGCGCTTGATTACAGGGATGAATTGGGGATTCGCTTTCAGATGCTTATAATAGTCGGGGTGTTGGCTCATATAGTTTATCTGAATCGTCTGGATGGCTGAGAACGGAGCCTCGTCGAGTACCACCTGACGCACCAGCCCCATTGCCTCGTTGTCCTCTCCCCACCATGTGAAATAATGCAGGCGCGAAGTGTAGTCGGTCATCTTGCCTTGGCGATAACGGATCTGGCTTAAGTGGCGGCAGAAGTCTTTGAACGTTCGTTCGTTGTGTTTGTCGCAAATATACAGCGCAAACACAGTCTCCACGAATGTGGTGCAGTCCAGACCGTGGACGTTGACAATCAGATGCTCGCTGTTGCCTTCCTCTAAAGTGTGGGCAACGTATGGAATACCCAGAAACTGCTTCCCGAAATAAATCATGCGGTTCTCGTTGCCTGCCTCTTTGGCGGCTTGTTGGAGTATATGCACAATTTTTGTGCTGTCGGCAACTGTATATTCCACGTCCTGCCCCCATGCCGTTCCCGGCAAAAGCAGCAGCACGATTATCAGCAAATGTCTCATAATAATATAATGTGAAGTTTAGGGCTTAGGGGTTAGGGGGGCTAGGCTTTTCTAGGCATATATAGGCATTCCTAGATTATCCTAGGCATTCCTAGGTTTTCCTAGATTATCCTAGGCTTTCCTGGATCTTCCTAGACAAACCAGCTAAAAAACTGAAAGTTATTTTCTATAATAAAGAATATCCTCAATGGTATGCCCGAACATAAACCTGCTCATATCCACACCGCCTTTGATTCCTTGCACACGGCTTTTCTCTGTGAACTGCCACATGATGTAATCCTGCTCGTTGTTAAGCACAGGAGGGTTGGTGGTGTAGGCTGCAATCCACAACTTATACTGACGCCAGTAGTTGTTGTTGAAATATTTGTTGAAGAAATTGCGGCCGGTGTAGATTATCGGCCGTGCGCCGTAGGCACGTGTCACCATCTCGCACAGACGCTCAAGGCGGCTGACAAACAAATCATACGACACGCCGTTTGTCAGCTCGACGTCGATTACAGGCAGAATATCCTGCTGCTGAGGGTCGATGTTCCGCATCATGTTACGGAATTGAAGCTCCGGGTCGATGTGGGCACGGTAGAAGTGATAGCTGCCCACTTTCAGCCCGTAGCGGTGTGCCTCGCGGATATTGAACTGATAGCGGTCGTCAACAAAGTCGCTTGCCTCTGTAGCTTTCATAATCACGAAGGTCACCTGAGGGTCGCGTGCCACTTCTGCCCAGTTGATATAGCCCTGATAATGACTGATGTCGATACCTGTCTTTCCCGGACCTCCAATCACCACGCGGCGGTTGTTGAATAGTGGCGGCTGCTGAAGATCCGTTCCGTTGCGGTCGGGATTCGATGCATAGTTCAAAGGTGATATCTCTGTGTATTCCACTATTTCCGGTTTTTTCTGTTTTTTGTTTTTCTTCTTATTATTAGTCTCGTAGCGTTGCTCAAAACGGGGGTTGTATTGCGCGATGGAAACCATGCACACACACAACAGCAGCGCAAACGTCAAAATGATTTTGGGACAGTATCTGTTCATCATTAATTAGGCTTGAGATAAGAGGAATTCTAAGAATACGATTGCGATGACACTTTTCTGACACAATCGTTCAGCAAAGATACGATTATTATTGTAATAAACCAAAAAAAACGCCCTTTACGCTATACTATTTACGTTTTATTTGCAAATAAACAAGAAAGGAGGCGTTTTCACGCGCTCCTTTCCCAAGTTGTGAGGTTGTCAGAATCCTCACATTTTTTGCTTTTTACAGCACATATACGATGGCCAGACGGTTCGAGGTTCTTCCTTCAACACCACGGCCCTCTATCGTGTCGATAATCACGCCGCGGCTCTCAAGATAAGCTGCCACTGCGTTTGCACGGTTCATCGACAGCTTCTTGTTCCATTCAGGATCACCCTCAGGAGAGGCGGTTCCGATAATCTGGACATGAGAACCCGGTTTGATGGAGTTCAGGTCTACCTTGGCATCTTCTGTGATATCCCATTTGCCCTGTTCAAACGGAACCACCTTCAGGTTGTCGATAGAAATGGTGCGGGTGGAGCCTTCAACTACTTTCTCAACCACTTTCTCAACCACTTTCGGGTTGTTGCGGCAGTCTTCCAGCAAGGCGTTCAGACGGGCAAGCTCTAAGTCGCAGTCGCGGCCGAACTTAAAGTTATGACCACCATAGGAGCAGCCGAACTTATAGTTATATCCCACAGACAGGCTGAGATATGCGTAGTGCTTGTTGAACTGGGAGCCGCTGTATCCGTCCTTGTTCAGGTTCCAGAGCAGTGCTGGCTCAACATACAGCTGATGCTCTTTGGAATCACCGAAGTTGTATGCTATGTCAACGCCGGTCTTCACAGTCATCACGTCGCGGTCTTCTTTCTTCACCAGCTGCCGGCTGCTTGAAGGGGAGAACACGTGTGCCCAACCAATACCGACCTGTGTGATCACCTCGATGTCCTGAGGCTCTCCCAGATAGCCGTTCAGCAGGTTGGTCAGGTTCACTGTTCCGTTGATGCCCAGGTTCATGGCGCGGAACAAGTTGTGACCGTGTGATTTTCCCACTTCTGTTGTCACTTGCTCCGGAGTGTAAACAATAGGTTCGCCGTCCGGACCCTCAAAGGTCTGGGGAGCTTGGGTCACCGTAGTCAGGATTGGGTAGGTGTCGAAGCGGTCGAATCCGTGAAGTACATGATAGCGGCTTTCTGCATGTGAGCCGAACCATGCGGTAGCCTCTATGTTCAAGCCGAATACAGGAGTGAGGTCTTTTCCAAGACGTAAGCCAAGGGTGGGGTTCAGCGGAAAGAATTTGTTGCCTGCAAGATTCGTGTTCAATCCCAGGTTGGCACCAACATACACATTGTCGGTGAACTCTCCCGTCAACAACGACTGTTGGGCATTGGCTGCAGTGAACGACAGAGCCAATGCGAGAATGGAAATAATCTTTTTCATAAAATGTACTTTTGATTAAATAAATGTTTGAATGAATGAAATTTAATATGCAAAGATAGTGATTTTTTTTATACTTTATCCTATTTTTACCCTTTTTTCATCAACTGACGGACTTTTTTGCAGACTTTTATATTTTCAGGATATTCTCTTTTGGACTATGCACATAAAAAAAGAGGTTCCCGGAGGAACCTCTTAAATTTTGTTTCAGTAGCAGAATTACTGAGGACGGCTTGTGATGTAAACGATAGCCAGACGGTTAGAGGTCTTGCCCTCAACACCGTGACCCTCGCAAGAGTCAACAATCACGCCACGCTCCTGCAGATAGTCGCAAACTGCTTTTGCACGGTTGTCAGACAGCTCCTGGTTCCATCCTGCAGGACCCTCAGGTGATGCAGTACCGATAACCTGTACGTGTGCACCGGCAGGGATAGTGTTCAGGTCGCTCTGAGCAGCGTCAGACAGATACCACTTGTTAACCTCGAAAGGAACAACCTTCAGGTTCTCAACAGAAATACCTGGCTTCTCAACATACTTGATGACTTCCTTGATAACTTCCTTCGGAACTTCCTTGGTGACAACCTTTGGAGGACGGTTGTTGCACTCGTCGAGCATTGCCTGCAGTCTTGCGAGCTCAGCATCGCAGTCGCGACCAACCTTGAAGTTGTGGCCACCATAAGAGCAACCGAACTTGTAGTTGTAGCCAAGAGAGAGTGAAAGGTAAGCATAGTGCTTGTTGAACTCAATTCCGTCGAAACCGCTCTTGTTCAGGTTCCAGATCACAGCTGGCTCCAGATAAATCTGATGCTGCTTCTCGCCACCGAAGTTGAAAGCGAAGTCCAAACCAGCCTTTGCTGACAGGTGGTCACGGTCCTCGTCCTTGTACTCATTGACACCAAGGGTCTGAGCTACGAAGTGAGTGTTGTTCTTTGCGTTAGAAGGAATGAATACCATACCCCATCCAAGACCGGCAACTGTGGATACCTCAAATGTGCGAGGCTCGCCTGCATAGCCAAGGAATGCGTTGGTAAGGTTCATTGTTCCATACAGACCAACGTTAGCAGCGCGGAATGCGTTGTGCTTGTCGGTTACCATAACGCCAGCTGCGTTGCGATAAACGTCAAAACGCTCAGGGAAGATACGGCTGCCCTTCTCTGTGTGTGAGCCGAACCATGCAGTACCTTCTACGAATACGCCGAAGATAGGATTGAAGTCCTTACCTAAGCGAACGCCGAAGGTCGGGTTCAGAGGAAATGCCTTGTCAAAGGCAAGATTTGTGTTTACACCACCGTTAACGCCGACATACACGTTGTCGAAGAATTTTGGGGTGTAAATCGTTTGCTGTGCATTAGCTGCAGCACATGCACAAACAAGAGTTAGAGATAAAATTAATTTCTTCATAACATAACTAGTTTTAGTTAATAAATAGAAAATTATTTAAATTATTGCAAATATAGTGATTTTT